>Ga0209693_10000775_pt1 | contig 13165 bp, 14 predicted proteins | sample HubBroMetageWRM3_FD_188345 | JGI IMG/M metagenome (GOLD analysis project Ga0209693, IMG submission 188345) | Warmed soil microbial communities from the Hubbard Brook experimental Forest, New Hampshire - Hubbard Brook CCASE Soil Metagenome WRM 3... | ecosystem: Environmental > Terrestrial > Soil...
ATCTTCCTCGCCAGCGACGCCTCGTCGTTCATGACCGGCCAGGTCCTTGCCATCGACGGCGGCCAGACCAGCACCGCCTGACCCCGGGGCGCGGCCCGCGGCGAGCCAGGAAAAAACACGTGTGCCCCGGCCCTCCCGGGCCGGGGCACACGTGCGGTTAGCCGATGAGCGTTACTCGGTCCACCAGTCTTCGTCGTTCTCCGGCTTGCCTGCGGCCTTCTGGGCCGGCGCCGCGGCCGTCGGCGCGCCGTTGCCGACCTGCGGGCGGGGCGCCTGAGCGGTCGCCGTGCCGTTCCCGGCCGGCCGCGCAGCGGCCGGTGCGGCCGCCGCGGCGGGCGCGGGGTTGCCCGCCGGGGCGGGCTTGGGCGCGGGCGCGCTCTCCGCGATGGCCGGCTTGGCCTGCGGAGCCCCGACGGACGGGTCCATGTTCGGGACGTTCGGGACCGCGCCGAGCTGCCCGCCGAGCAGCTGGCGGACCTGCGCCAGGTGGCTGGCGATGTTGTCCTTCTGCCTGGTCAGCTCGTCGACCTCGCGCTGCGCGGTCACCCGGCGGCGCTCGGCCTCTGTCCTGGCCTCGGTCATCAGCGACTCGGCCTGGGACTTGGCCTGGCCAACGATCTGGTCGGCGTTCTTCTTGGCGTTGCTGACCAGCTGACGCGCGTGCTGGTCGGCGTCCCGCCGGGTCTGGTCGGCCTGCGCGGACGCTTTGGCGGCCCGCTGCTCGGCGGTGGAAGCGCGCTGCTCCGCCTCCGAGACCAGCTTCTGGGTCGCGTTCTGCGCGGCGCTGAGCCGCTCGGCCTCCTGGCGCTCGGCCTCCTCGCGGCGGGCCGCGAGCTGGATCTCGAACTCCGCCTCGGCCTGCGCCCGCTGCGCCTCGCTCTCCTCGAGGATCCGCTGCGCCTGCGACCGCATCTCGTCGGCCTGGCGCTTGGAGGTGGTGAGGATCTCGTCGCGCTCCCGCTTGGCCGCCGCCTTGAGCTGGGCGACCTCGCGCTCGGTCGTGGTGCGCAGCTTGGCGATGTCCCGCTCGGTCGCGGCGCGCTTCTCGGCGACCTCGTGGTCGGCCGTGGCGCGCAGCTTGGCGACTTCCCGCTCGGTGGTCGAGGTCAGCTCGTCCGCCTCGCGCCGCGAGGCGGTCCTGATCGAGTCCGCCTCGCGCTCAGCCGCGCCGCGCACCTCGTCGGTCTCGCGCTTGGCGTTGGCTCGCAGCTCGGCGGCCTCGTTCTCGGCGGCCGCCCGCAGCTCCGCGCCGTCGACCTTCGCGGCGGCCTTGATCTCGTTGGCCTCCGACCTGGCAGCCTGCACGAGCTCGGTGGCCTGCTCCTCGGCGAGCCTGAGCAGTTGCTCAATGCGCGCGCCGAGCCCGGAGTAGGTGGGCCGTTCCTGCTCTTGAATCTGCCGGTGCGCGTCGTTCAGATCGCGCCGCGCGGCGACCGCGTCTTCCTGGTGCCGGCGAACCTCGGTGGCGAGCTGCCGGATGTGCTCGTCGACCTGGTGCGGATCGTACCCGCGCATAACCTTGGCGAAGTCGCGAGGAGGAGTCTCTTCAAAGAAGCTGGTCAGTTGAGCGTCAATGTCCGATTGCATGTGGCCTGATCCTGGATCCTGGTTAGACGGGGGGACAGCTCGCGGGGTCAGCGGCCGGGTCGTCGCCGAGCGCCAGCGAGACCGCACCCCCAACCCTGCAAACCCGAGACCGTCTACCCGGGGGGACTATGGCGCCGCATCGCGGACTCCGGCGAGTTTCTCGCCCAGTGACAGGCACACTACTCCGCCTTCACCGGGTCTGTGGACGCTTCACGGTTCTCCGTGTACCCATTCCCGGCGGTGGCTCAAGTCCATGCCTAAGAGGCAGTCTAAAGGCCGTGCCGACCGCTCGGAGCGGTGCCCCCTATCCCGGACATAATGTCTCACGCGCCGCACGAGGCTGCACGAGTTCCGTCAGCACGCCGCCGAGGTCAGCCGGATGCAGGAAGGCGATCGAGGCGCCCATCGAGCCATGCCTGGGCCGCTCGTCGATCAGCCGCACACCGCGGCCGCCGAACGTCTCCAGCGCCGCGACCACGTCGGGCACCGCGTAACCGACGTGGTGAATTCCCTCACCACGGCGGGCCAGGAACCGGCCGACCGGAGTGTCGTCGCCGAGCGGCTCGAGCAGCTGCACATAGGACGACTGGTCCGACGTGGCGAGCATCGCCTCGCGCACGCCCTGTTCGGCGTTGGTCTCCTGGCTCACCACGGTGAGCCCGAAGACGGACGTGTACCGCTCGATGGCCGCGTCAAGCGACCGGCAGGCGATGCCCACATGATCGATTCGCAGCAGCATGTGGGTATCTTGGCAAATGGGCACGGACGTACAACCAGGAGGCCGGCGCTATGGGCGACCCAGTGATCATTGGCGGAGCGCGGACGGCGATCGGCCGCCTGCTCGGTTCGCTCACGGGTTTCTCCGCCGTCGAACTCGGCGGCTTCGCCATCACGGGCGCGCTCGGCCGGTCGAGGGTGGACCCCGCCCAGGTCGAGTACGTGATCATGGGCCACGTCCTGCAGGCAGGGGCCGGGCAGATCACGTCGCGGCAGGCCGCGGTCAAGGCGGGCATCCCGATGACCACCCCGGCCACCACGGTGAACAAGGTCTGCCTGTCCGGCCTGGACGCCATCGCCCAGGCGGCGGACCTCATCAGGCTCGGCGAGTACGAGGTCATCGTCGCGGGCGGCATGGAGTCCATGACCAACGCCCCGCACATCCTGAAGAACTCGCGCAAGGGCTACAAGTACGGCACGGTCGAGATGTTCGACTCGATGGCGCTGGACGGGCTGACCGACGCCTTCGACGGGCTGTCGATGGGCGAGTCAACCGAACGGCACAACAAGGCGCTCGGCATCACGCGGGAAGAACAGGACGAGTTCGCCGCCCGCTCCCAGCAGCGCGCCGCGCGGGCCACGAAGGACGGCATCCTCGCCGAGGAGATCGTTCCGGTCGAGATAACAGCAAGAAGCGGCGGAGCCGCCTTCGACCAGGATGAGGGCATCCGCCCGGACACGACCGTGGAGTCGCTGGCCAGGCTGCGCCCCGCGTTCGGCGCGGACGGCACCATCACCGCCGGGTCCTCCTCGCAGATCTCCGACGGCGCCGCGGCACTCGTCCTGGCGTCCAGGGAGGCGGCGGACCGGCTCGGCGCCGACGTGCTCGCCGAGGTCGGCGCGTTCGGCACGGTGGCCGGCCCGGACAACGCGCTGCACTCGCAGCCCGCGAACGCGATCAAGAAGGCGCTCAGGAAGGCCGGCCGTGACGTCAGCGACCTGGACCTGATCGAGATCAACGAGGCGTTCGCCGCGGTCGGCATCGAGTCCATGCGCGAGCTCGGCGTCGGTCCTGACCGGGTCAACGTCAACGGCGGCGCGATCGCGCTCGGCCACCCGCTCGGCGCCTCTGGCGCGCGCATCGCGCTCACCCTCGCCTACGAGCTGCGCCGCCGCGGCGGCGGGCTGGGCGCCGCGGGCCTGTGCGGCGGCGGCGGCCAGGGCTCGGCCCTGCTGCTGCGGGTCCCGTGACAGCGCTGGACACAGACAGCCTCGCCGACCGGGTGAACGCCGGGGACGCGCGTGCCCTCGGCCGGGTGCTTTCGCTGGTTGAGGACGGGGACGAACGGGCCCGTTCGGTGATAAAAGACCTGAAGCCGCCGGCCGGCGCACGCATCATCGGGCTGACCGGCGCGCCGGGCGCCGGCAAGTCCACCGTCACCGGCGCGCTGGTCAGGGCCTTCCGCGACCGCGACCTCAAGACGGCGGTGCTCGCGGTGGATCCCACCTCCCCGTTCTCCGGCGGCGCGCTGCTCGGCGACCGGGTGCGGATGCAGGAGCACGCGACCGACCCGGGAGTGTTCATCAGGTCGATGGGCAGCCGCGGCCAGCTCGGCGGGCTCGCCGCCGCGACGCCGCAGGCGGTCCGGGTTCTCGACGCGGCCGGCTACCAGGTGATCTTCGTCGAGACCGTGGGCGTGGGCCAGGCTGAGGTGGAGGTCGCGTCGGCCGCGGACACGACCGTCGTGCTCGTGGTGCCCGGCATGGGCGACTCGGTGCAGGCGGCGAAGGCCGGCGTGCTCGAGGTCGCCGATGTGCTCGTGGTCAACAAGGCCGACCGGCCGGACACTCAGGCGACGGTGCGCGACCTGCGCGCCATGGTGGCGCTGGCGACCGCCGACTGGAGACCGCCGATCGTGACCACGGTCGCCACGGCTGGCGAGGGGATCGACGAGCTCGTCAGGCAGCTCGACCGGCACTGGACGTGGCTGGCGGACAGCGGCGAGCGGGACCGGCGGCGGCTGGCCAGGGCGCGGGACGAGGTGGCCGCGCTGGCCTTCGGCGCGGTCCGCGACAGGCTACGGGTACCCGACGAGCTGGCGGCACGGGTCGCCGACGGCACCTGCGCCCCGCACGAGGCGGCTGAAGAGGTGCTGGCCATCGCGCTGGGTGCGTAATGTGTGCCCTGTGCGGAAAGTGCTTGGCCTGCCCTTTGACCCCATCGACCGCGCCGCGCGGATCTGGGAGCACCGATTCGGACCGTCGTCGGCGATGGCGGCGGTCACCTCCATCATGCGCGCTCAGCAGATCCTGCTGGCCGAACTCGACGCGATCCTCCGCCCGTACGGGCTGACCTTCGCCAGGTACGAGGCGCTGGTCCTGCTGTCGTTCAGCCGCGCCGGGGCGCTGCCGCTGAGCGTCATGGGCGAACGGCTCATGGTGCACCCGACATCCGTGACCAACACCATCGACCGGCTGGAGGCGCAGGGCATGGTGGTCCGGCGGCCGAACCCGGACGACGGCCGGGGCCGGCTCGCGGAGATCACCGAGCGCGGCAGGGACGCGGTCCGGGTGGCGACCCGCGACCTGATGACCGCCGAGTTCGGCATGGGCGAGTACTCCGAGGCCGAGCGGGCCGACCTCTTCGCGCTGCTGCGCGGGCTCCGGCTAACGGCCGGCGACTTCCTCCAGGACTAGTTGCCCGGCGTGATCGTCGTGCGCGCCGCCCACTTCTGGCCGCCGTCGAAAGTCATCCAGATCTCATGCAGCGAGGCGTTGGCCGCCAGCGCCACGCCCTGGTCGTTCGTCGTCATGCCGACGTAGCTGAAGCCGCCGTCCGGCGCACTGGCGACGCTCGCCTGCTTCCACTGCACGGCGCCCGCGGGCAGCACGTAGATCCCGCTGGCGGTGGTTAGCGCCAGCGTTCCTCCCGGCGTCGCGGCCAGCGAGGTGACGCCGGACGGGGCGGTCACGGCCGACCATACGGTCAGCGGCTGCGGAATCCAGGCTGAGCCGCCGTTGGACGACGCGGATACCTGGAAGGCGCCGGCCACGTCGCACGCGACGTCCACGGTGCTCGAGTTGACCAGGGCAAGGAAGGCCCCGGCGGGCAGCCCGTTCGACTGGGCCGCACCGGGAAGGCACCCGGTCGCGCCCGCCTTCTGCCACCCGCCGTCGAGCGGGCCGGAGTACAGCGTCCCGTCCGGGCCCAGGAGGTATCCGGTCGCGGACGTGAGCGCGAGCACCGCCGACGTGGCGGCGCCCCCGTAGGAGAGCCCGGTCGTCGCGCTGCCGACTGGTGTCCAGTTGTCGCTGCTCGCGGTCGTGGTCATCAGCGTGTAGCTGGTGCAGTCGGCGGCGAATCCGGTCGACGCGCCGCCCGAGCAGGTGGCCCACAGCGCGAACGCCCGGTCCCCGGCGGTCTCCAGGTCGGTGACCCGGGCGCCGTGCGTGTCAACCTGGCTCCACGTCTTCCCCGCGTCGTGCGTTGCCCACAGCTCGGGGCCGAACGCCCAGCCGCTCGTCCCGTCGAGGAACCTGATGCCGCTCACGCCCTGCGCGCCGCTCGGGCCCGTGGTGGCGGGCGCGGGACCGCCATGCCAGGTCTTGCCCGCGTCGTTGGTAAACGCGATCGACGTGCAGATGTACGGGTTGCTCTTGTTGGCGCAGGTGCCCGGCGTTCCGGCCTGGCCGATGACCCAGGCGCTGCTCGTGCTCACGAACGTGACCGAGACCGGCTGAAAGTTGGGCGGCACCGGGCCGTAGGCGGGGGCCGCCAGGCTGGGCGGCGTCGTCGGCTTGGGCGAGTACCTGGTCGCCGTGCCGTACGGCTGCTCGCCGCCGCTGGCCGTCGGCGACGACTGACTGCCTGCCGCGCTGCCCGCCAGCGGGGTGGGCTTGACGTTCAGCGAGAGCAGCGGCGGGGTGGCGATGACCGCCGCGGCCACCACCGCGGCGGCGGACACGACGGTGACCGCCAGCTTGCGCATCTTCCGGCGGCGCGCCCGGCGAGTGACCAGCTCGAAGGTGCCAGGCGGTGGCGGCAGGGGCTGGACCTGCTGGTCCAGCCAGCTGTCGAGGGGATCGCGCTGGTCGTTATCCGGCATCGGCCGCCCTCCCCTCGCGCTCCGCCAGCGCCTCCTTCAGCTTCGCCCTGGCATGGTACAGGTCGGCCTTGATAGTGCCCTCCGGCCGCTTGAGCAGCGCCGCGATCTCCTTGATCCCGAACCCGGCGTAGTAGTGCAGCAGGAACGGGTCGCGCAGCCGGGCCGGCAGCCCCTGGAGAAGCTCGCGCACGTCGACGTCCTGCGCCGGGTCGGAGAACGGCTCGGCTTCCGTGTTCGCGGTCACGGTGCGCATCGCGCGGCGTTCTCGCTCTAGCTTGCGCCAGTGGTCTCGCACCAGGTTCGTCGCGATCATGTACAGGTAGCTCTGCGGGTTGTCCAGCTTGGCGGGGCTCGTCCACTTGGACAGCAGCCTCACGAACGCCTCGGACGCGATCTCGTGCGCGGTGTCGTCGTCGTCCACCAGCCGCCGCACCCAGCCGGCCAGCTTCGGGTAGTTGGCCGCGAACAGCTGCTCCGCGAGCACGCGCCGGGCGCCCGTCCCGGAGGCCACGGCGGCGTAGGGGCCGGTCTCCGCGCCCGCGTCCGTGCCCACCGGTCCTCCCTGTGTCCACGTCGCCCGCGGTAGCCGAACTGAAGCTGTCGCGGCTAGCGCACCGCCAGCGCCACCGAAGCCGATGCCGTCATCAACTGGTGGCGCATCCCCGAGGATATTCGTGGGGTACTTCAATGGTTACCACACCTTCGCAGCGCCGTGGCAGGACCAACGCGCCTGACCTCCCCTTTAGACGCCGCACCCGGCCCCCTGGTTGGACCTAGTCCGTGTCTGGTTGGAGCTACCCCGTGTCTGGTTGGAGTTAGCCCGTGTTTGGTTGGAGCTACCCCGTGTCTGGTTGGAGTTAGACTGAACTCGGGTAGATAGTAGGACGTCCTACTAATTCCGAAGTTCCAGGGGGGACTGTGGCTGAAGACAGGTCCGAAGAGAGCCAGACTGGGCGCCAGCGCTGGCGGCGCGGCTACGAGCAGGCGGCCAAGCGCGAGGCTGACTTCACCACTCTGTCCGGGCTGGGCGTCGACCCGGTCTACGGGCCGCCGGACGACCAGGAGCCGCCGGACCGGATCGGCTGGCCTGGCGAGTTCCCGTTCACCCGCGGCCTGTACGCCACCGGCTACCGGGGCAAGCCGTGGACGATCAGGCAGTTCTCCGGGTTCGGCAACGTCAGGCAGACCAACGAGCGGTACAAGATGCTGCTCGGCGCCGGCGGCGCCGGCCTGTCGGTGGCGTTCGACATGCCGACGCTGATGGGCCGCGACTCCGACGACCCGCGGTCGCTTGGCGAGGTCGGCCACTGCGGCGTCGCCATCGACTCGGCCGCCGACATGGCGGAGCTCTTCGACGGCATCCCGCTGGACGAGACCACCACGTCGATGACGATCAGCGGCCCGGCCGTCCCGGTCTTCTGCATGTACCTGGTCGCCGCCGAACGTCAGGGCAAGGACATCGGGAAGCTCGACGGCACCCTGCAGACCGACATCTTCAAGGAGTACACCGCCCAGAAGGAGTGGCTGTTCGCTCCCGAGCCGCACCTGCGCCTGATCGGCGACCTGATGGAGTTCTGCAGCCAGAACATCCCGCGTTACAAGCCCGTCTCGGTCTCCGGCTACCACATCAGGGAGGCCGGTTCGACGGCCGCCCAGGAGCTCGCCTTCACCCTCGCCGACGGCTTCGGCTACGTGGAGCTCGGCATCTCGCGCGGCCTGGACGTCGACCAGTTCGCGCCTGGCCTGTCGTTCTTCTTCGACGCGCACGTCGACTTCTTCGAGGAGATCGCGAAGTTCCGTGCCGCCCGCCGGATCTGGGCCCGCTGGCTCCGCGACGTCTACGGGGCGAAGACACCGCGCGCGCAATGGATGAGGTTCCACACTCAGACCGCCGGGGTGTCGCTGACCGCCCAGCAGCCGCAGAACAACGTCGTCCGCACCGCCATCGAGGCCCTCGCCGCGGTCCTCGGCGGCACCAACTCGCTGCACACGAACGCGCTCGACGAGGTGCTCGCGCTGCCCAGCGAGGCGGCCGCGGAGACGGCGCTGCGCACTCAGCAGGTGATCATGGAGGAGACCGGGGTGACCAGCGTCGCCGACCCGCTCGGCGGCTCGTGGTACGTGGAGGCGCTGACCGACCGGATCGAGGCGGAAGCGGAGCAGGTCTTCGCCAAGATCCGCGGCATGTCGCCCGACGGGTCGATGACCGGCGGCATCCTGCGCGGCATCGAGAACGGCTGGTTCACCGGCGAGATCGCCGACGCCGCGTTCGAGTACCAGCAGAAGCTGGAGAAGGGGGAGAAGCAGGTCGTCGGCGTCACCAGCCACACCGCGACCGTGGGCGGCGAGCTGGAGATCCTGCGGATCAGCCCCGACGTCGAGCGTGCCCAGGTGAGGGAGCTGGCCGCCCGTCGCGCCAGCCGCGACCAGGCGGCCGTCGACCGCGCGCTCGCCGCGATGGCCGCCGCCGCCCGCACCGACGCCAACCTCGTGCCCCCGATGCTCGAGGCTGCCCGCGCGGAGGCCACGCTAGGCGAGATATGCGGCGCGCTGCGCGCCGAGTGGGGCAGCTACTCAGAACCGGCGGCTTTTTAGGATTTTCCTGAACGGGCCCGTGGCGTCTCCCCGCCGTCCCGCTCCACCGGACCCGCGCGAACGTGCACGCGCTCGCCCTGCGGGCCGAACAGGCTGAGCAGCTCGACGGCCCCTGGCCCGGCGGCGCCGAACCAGTGCGGCACCCGGGTGTCGAACTCGGCCGCCTCGCCGGACGTGAGCACCACGTCGTGCTCGGCGAGCACCAGCCGGAGCCTGCCGTCGAGCACGTACAGCCATTCGTAACCCTCGTGGCTGCGCGGGTCGGGCACCCGCCTGCTGCTGCCGGCCGGAATGACCAGCTTGTAGGCCTGCAGGCCGATGGGCTTGCGATTCAGCGGGTAGTAGGTCATCCCGTCCCGCCGGAAGGAACTCGGCCGCACCCGGGGGTCAGCCACCGGCGCCGTCACGATCTGGTCCAGGCTGACCTGGTAGGCGCGGGCGAGCGGGAGCAGCAGTTCCAGGGTGGCCCGGCGCTGGCCCGACTCCAGCCGGGACAGCGTGCTGACCGAGATGCCCGTCACGGCCGACACCTCGGCCAGGCTCGTGCCACGGTCCTGGCGCAGCGACCGCAGCCGCGGCCCGACTGTGGCGAGGGCTTGATCTGTCTCGTCGGTCATCTGGTCATTTTGCCATATCGGCAACCTCATTTGCCAACCTGCGCTCGGCCGTGCATCATGGCGGCGAAGCCTGAGGAGGAACGCGATGAGCGGTCATGACCATGGTCCTGAGATGTTTGACGCGGCGTTCTGGGACGCCAGGTACAGTTCCGCGCACGCGCTGTGGAGCGGGAACCCCAACCATCATCTGGTTGCCGAGGTCGGCGGCCCGGTCGGCCTCGCACCGGGAACGGCACTGGACGCCGGCGCCGGAGAGGGCGCCGACGCCATCTGGCTAGCGGAGCGCGGCTGGCAGGTCACGGCCGTGGACGTCTCAGGCGTGGCGCTCGGCCGGGCGGCCGAACACGCCGCCAAGGCCGGCGACGAGGTGGCCGCGCGCATCCGCTGGCTGCGCGAGGACCTGATCGAGTGGGCACCGCCCGAGCGCGCCTACGACCTGGTGACGTCCCAGTACATACACCTGCCGGGGGCACTGAGGCACACCTTCTTCGCCCGGCTGGCCGCTGCCGTCCGTGACGGCGGGACGCTGCTGATCGTCGGTCACCATCCTTCCGACCTGGACACCACGCTGCAGCGGCCGAACCATCCCGAGCTCCTCTTCACCGGCGATGAACTCGCCGGCGATCTCGGCGGGGACAGGTGGGATATCGTCACGAACGTCACCGCGGAACGGGAGACCACCGATCCGGACGGCCGGCCTGTCACGGCTCACGACACCGTCTTCCGCGCCCGCCGCGTCTGACCGTGCGTCAGGAGGGGCTGTCGACCGGGAGGCCCGCCTCCCGCGCGGCCTCGAGCAGCGGCTTGTCGTAGGCGACGAACGACACCAGGTCGCGCCGGATGGCCAGCGCAGAGGCGAGGTGGATCGCCCCGGCGGTGCCGAGCCCGGCAGGCGGCAGGGTCGCCGCGGTTTCGAGCACGTCGTTGCTGAGCGCCACCCGGCCGATCCGCCGGATGATCCGCTGGCCGCGGGGGATCGCGCCGGGCTCGGCGAGCCAGATGGCCCGCAGCACCTCGGCCCTGTGCAGGGCGCTGGACACCAGCGACTGGTCCGCGCGCTCCGCCAGCCAGCTGGCGAGCGCCTGCGACTCGGGCTCGGTCAGCGCGAGCTTCACGAGCGCGGAGGAATCGAGGTAGATCACGACTGTGCCTCGCCCTCGTCCACGCGCGCCTGGCGCAGCCGCTCGCTCGCGCTGGGTCTGGTGCCCCGGGCGCCCCGCCCGGGCGACGCCGGGTACGGGTCGACGTCGAGCACGCTGCCGGCCTCTTCGGCCCGCACGACGACGCCGGCCGCGATCCAGCGCTCGAGCGGGCTGTCCGGCTGGCGCACCGGGATCATCTGCGCCACCAGGCGGCCGCGGTTGGTGACGTCAACCGTGTACCCCCGCTCCACGAGGTCGACGTAGACGCTCGCGTGCTGGCGCAGCTCCCTGATGCCGATCCGCCGCGGCACGTTCGTGGACGCGTGATGGACCGGGTCTCCGGAGTAGCCCAGGTCCGGGTTCAGCGGCTTACCCCGGCGCCGGTCGCCCTTCTGTGGCATGAGCCAAGTGTAGCACACGACATGCTACACTTGGTGCCGCGACACGCCGGCGTGTCGCGCGGGAATGAGCCGGGCGCCGATGTCGCTGACGCCTAGTGCACAGAGCGCAATGAACATGGGGCAGGATAGAAGTTATGCAGCAGCCGCGGGATTTCTCCATCTACGGTGCCGTTGACCTCGGCGCGCGGCAGGCCGCCGCGCAGCGCAGGCAGCAGGCGGCCAGGGCCGCCGAGACCGGCGAGTCAGGCAGCGAGGCGTCGGCGTTCGTGTTCGACGTCACCGAAGAAACCTTCAACACCGACGTGGCGGAAAGGTCCCGCACCACGCCGGTCATCGTCGACCTGTGGGCGGACTGGTGCGGGCCATGCAAGCAGCTCAGCCCGGTGCTCGAGAAGCTTGCCAACGAGGCGGCCGGCGCCTGGGCGCTCGCCAAGATCGACGTGGACGCGAACCCGCGGCTCGCCCAGGCGTTCCAGGCGCAGTCCATTCCCATGGTCGTCGCGATCATCGGCGGCCAGATGGTGGACGCGTTCCTCGGCGCGATGCCCGAGTCCCAGGTGCGGCAGTGGCTGACCCAGGTGCTCGCGGTGGCCGACCAGCTCGGCGTCGGGGCCCCGGGAGCGGGCGGCGTTCCCGGCGCCGACGGCGCGGACGACCTGTCGGCCGTGGATGACCTGCCGCCCGCCTACGCCGAGGCGCAGGCCGCGATGGAAAGCGGCGACATGGACACCGCGACGAGCGTCATCGAGAAGGCGCTCGCCGAGACCCCCGGCGACCCGTTGCTGAAGAGCTGGCTCGCCCAGGCGACCCTGATCAAGCGGGTCGGCGGCTACGATCAGGCCGCGGCGCGCCGCGACGCCGCCGCGAGCCCGTCCGACGTCGAAGCGCAACTGCGCGTCGCCGACATCGAGCTGGCCAGCGGCCGGACCGAAGAGGCCTTCGACCGGCTGCTCGGCGTTATCCGGCGCACGTCGGGCGACGAGCGCAACACGGCGCGGGTGCAGCTGCTGAGCCTCTTCGACATCTTCCCGCCGGACGACCCGCAGGTGAAGCGGGCCCGCAGCCAGCTAACCGCGCTGCTGTTCTAACGGGGGGAGCTTAGGCCGGCGAGGTAGGTGCCGAGCAGGCGGCGGCATGTCGCGTCCCAGGCTGGCCCGGAGCGGCGTGGATGAGCGAGCAGCGCTCCGAATGTGACGACGTCCTGCGGGGTAACGTCGCGGGTGATGGTGCCGTCTGTCCGCCCGCGGTCGATGATCTGCTGAATTATCCGGTGGACCTCCTCGCGGAGTAGGTGTGTCCTGTCCCATGTCGGGGACGGTCCGCCGTGCAGCGGCAGCACGAGTTCGTTGCGCTGGCTGATCGCCGCCTCGATGAACTGCCGCAGCGCCTCGGCGCCGGTCGTCCCGTCGTCTGCTGCGGCCCTGGCGTTGGCGAGTACCTGCTCGAACGACGTGTGGGTGAGGTACCCGAGCAGGTCCTCGCGGGTGGGGAAGTGACGGTAAAGAGTGCCGATGCCAACTCCCGCATCGGCGGCAATCGTTGCCATGGGCACGCGCGGGCCTTCTCGGTGCAGTGCCGCGGTGGCGGCCCGGACGAGGGCCTGGTGGTTGCGGGCCGCGTCGCTGCGCGGCTCCCGCAAGCTGTCGTGGGCCACCATGTCTTCATTCAACCCCCCAGACGACCCGGCTGGCATGAGTGTTACGGTGAAGCGGACGAAATACTCCGTTTCCGAGCTTCTCCGGCGAGCTCGCCCGCTGAATGCCAGCCGGCCATCGCAGCACGAGGAGACATCATGCCCAACCAGCCGAACACGGTTCCGCCCGACAATCTGTCACGCAGGCTCACCGTCGCGCGTCCCAACGATGATCAGAGCCTCCCGCACATCGGGCTTGTCGGCGACACCTACACGATCCTCGTGACCGGCCGCGACACGGAAGGCAAATACACCCTCATCGACATGCACGTTCCGCCGGGCGGCGGGCCGCCTCCGCACCGCCACA
>Ga0209693_10000777_pt1 | contig 13150 bp, 9 predicted proteins | sample HubBroMetageWRM3_FD_188345 | JGI IMG/M metagenome (GOLD analysis project Ga0209693, IMG submission 188345) | Warmed soil microbial communities from the Hubbard Brook experimental Forest, New Hampshire - Hubbard Brook CCASE Soil Metagenome WRM 3... | ecosystem: Environmental > Terrestrial > Soil...
GCTTCTGTATACCTGCGACAGTTCAGGTATAGCGCTGAAGTCCACACCCCAGCAAGACCCGTACGCGAGCGGCTGAAGCCGCATGATTGTTCTGCGTTAATGTCGTGGCTGAAGCCACGACCTACAAAGACGGTCGAGTGGCGCGCGAATTTTTTACGGGCTGCTGCCGTCAGTCGGTGAATTTTTGGTGCAGGACTGCGAAGTCTTTTTGGAGTTGCTCCCATTGAGGTAGCAGGTCGTTGAGACGTTTGGTGGATTCTGCAAAGGCGGCGGAGGTCGTGGCTGTGGGGGCGCTGTCGGCGCTGCCGGCTGCTATCGCTAGCGTGGCCAGGGTAGCGTCTTCGCCGATCAGGCCGCCGGGAGTGGCGGGCCATGGGGCTGCGGGATTGCCTTGGATCGATTGGGCGCGTTTGTCGAGGGCATCCACTTCATCGAGGATGGATTTTGCGTCGGGCTTTTCACTGAGGCTGGTGTGGAGCGCTTTGAGCTGTTCGCGGAGAGCGGCGATGGACTTCGCGGTGTCGGTGGTTTTGGTTAGGGCGTTGTCGATTTTTTGTTCAAGCTCAAGTTGATTGACTAAATCTTCGCGCGCGATTTTTACGCGTGGGTCGATGTCTATCGTTAGAGGGGCTTTGTAGGTTTGATTCCCGCTGGTTAGCACGACTTCGTATTCACCCGGGAGCGCCAGGGGGCCTTGCGGCTCGGTGACCGTGCCGTTGCCGATTATTGCGGCCATGGAATATTCGTTGTGCAGCGCGGCGGGCGGGGCGTAGCGCAGATCCCAGACGAAGCGGTGCATTCCGGGTGCGTTCGAGAGCGGGTGGAATTTTGGCAGCCAGGCTTTTGGGAATTCGGGCGCGGCACCGGGCTCGGTCTCTTTGTCTGAGCTGGAATACTTGCGGACTACGTTGCCTTGCTGGTCGCGGATTTCGAGAGTGACAATTTCTACATTGGGGCCGGCGGCGGGTGATTTCAGAAAGTAATCGAAAATGGCGCCTGTGGGCGGATTTGTGCCGACCGGAGTTTCGGGCGGCAGCGGGGAATCGCGATTTTCGCTGCGGCGCATGCGGATGGGGTGCGCGGGCGGAAACAGGTGCGCACTTTTCTTTACGGCGTCTTCGTTCCATCCGCGGAGGGGGGCGATGTCGTCGAGGATCCAGAAGGCGCGGCCGTGGGTAGCGACGACGAGATCGTCACCATGAATCACGAGATCGCGGACGGAGCTGACGGGCAAGTTATTTTGTAGCGGGCGCCAAGTGGCGCCATCGTCGAAGGAAACGAAGACGCCGATTTCGGTGCCGGCGAAAAGCAGGCCTTTGCGCACGGAATCTTCGCGTACGGCGTGGACATAGGCATTTTCTGGCAGGCCTGCGACGGTCTTTTGCCACGTCTTGCCGTAATCGTGCGTGCGATAGATATAAGGATGAAGGTCGTCAACCTGATGGCGGTCGATTGCTGCATAAGCTGTGGCCGCGTTGTAGCGGGAAGCTTCGATCAGGCTGATCTGGCTCCAGTCTTCTACGCCGGCGGGTGTGACATTGGACCAGTGCGCGCCTTCATCTTGGGTGAGTTGGATTAGCCCATTGTCTGTGCCGGCCCAGATTTCTCCGGCGCGAGCGGGGGATGGCGCGATGCTGTAGACCACGCCACCGACTTCGCCTGGTTTTGGCGCGGTGTTCTCAGGCGCTGCGATTCTTAGCGTGAGGTCGGGACTGATGGCTTGCCAGCTTTGGCCGGCGTCGTCTGAGCGCAGCACGAATTGCGCGCCGAAATACAGGACGCGCGGATTTTGCGGCGAGTCCGCCACGGGGGACGTCCAGGTGAAGCGCAGCTTGCTGCCGTTGAAAGGAATCGCGGCGGGAGAAATATCGAAACTTTGCCCGGTGGACCAACTGAAGCGGCGTAGGACGCCGAAGGGGCCGCCGCCGTATACGATATCGGGATTCGTGCGGTCGACGACGATGTAGCCGCTCTCTTCGCCGCCGATGGGAGACCAATCGCGAAAAGTAACTTGGCCGTAATCGCTGCGGCTGGCGACGGCGGCGGTGCCGCTGTCTTGTTGCGCGCCGTAAACGCGATAGGGGAAACGGTTGTCGGTGGCGACATGATAAAACTGCCCCGTTGGCTGATTGAACCAGGAGGTCCACGTGACGCCGCGGTCTACGCTGATAGCGGCGCCTTGATCGCTGCCGAGAATCATGCGCGCGGGATCGTCGGGGGCAATCCAGAGAGTGTGGTAATCATCGCCGCCGGGAGCGCCTTTGAATGATTCGAAATTTTCGCCGCCGTCGGTCGAGCGATAGAGCGCGGTGTCGGCGATGTAGACGACGTTCGGATCGCGCGGATCGGTGGTGATGCCGCCGAAATACCAGCCGCGTTGCCAGACGCGCGCGTCGGAAGAAACACGGCGCCAATTTTGGCCGGCGTCGTCGGAGCGATAGATGCCGCCCTCGTGGGCGTCAACTACGGCGTAGACGCGGCTGCCATCGTTTCCGGGAGCGACGGCGATTCCGATGCGGCCCAGAGCTTCGCTGGGGAAACCGTTGCCGCTGATTTGATTCCACGTGACGCCACCGTCGGTCGATTTATAGAGGCCGCTGCCGGGGCCGCTCGTGGGGGCGTAGACATTCCACGGCGGGCGACGTGCTTGCCACAAGGACGCGTAGACGACTTGCGAGTTGGCGGGGTCGGAGCAGAGATCGATCGCGCCGGTGTCGTCATCTTTGCCGAGAACTTTTGTCCAAGTCGCGCCGCCGTCGGTGGAGCGATAGACGCCGCGTTCTGGATTCGGGCCGAAGGCGTGGCCTAGCGCGGCGACCAGGACGATGTTCGGGTCGCGCGGGTCTACCAAAATACTGCCGATTTGGTGCGACTCGCGCAGGCCGATGTTGCGCCAGGTAGCGCCGCCGTCGGTGGATTTGTAGACGCCGTCGCCGAAGGAGATATCGGAGCGCATGTCCGCTTCGCCGGTGCCGACGTAGATGGTTTGCGGGTCGGAGGGCGCGATGGCGATTGCGCCAATGGAGGCGATGGGCTCGGCGTCGAAGATTGGATGCCAGGTGCGACCGGCATTTTCTGTTTTCCAGACGCCGCCGCCTACCGCGCCGAAGAGATATTCGTTGGGCTTGCCGGGAACGCCTAGCGCGGGGAGGACGCGGCCGCCGCGGTGGGGGCCGATCATGCGCCATTGCATTTCGGGGAAGACAGACTGCGAGTCCTGTTGCTGCGAGAATGCTGGTTGCGCGCAGAAAATCGCTGCGGCCGAAACCAGTGCGACCAAGGTTAACGTGCGGAATCCGATGGGAGTGTGCATGGTTTGTTTTTTCGCTCGCGGAGTATACACCAAGTGATTCGGGGCGACGATGTAGCGTCCGTAGCAAGTCGGTTTCCGAGGAACACTCTCCTCAGCATGGATGCGAAATGGTTGCCGGTCGTCAATTTCGCGGGTTTGGCATATTATGTGGCTTGGTTGGACGCGGCCGGGCCTGAGGTTTCTGAGGCTTTATGGGCTCTTCAGCGTCACGCTGACGAATCCTCAATTCATAAGCAAACCTCAGAGAAGGAGAAACTTCATATGAGCACACAGGTGGAGATAGCTCCCGCTTCAGCGCGTAAGGGCACGGAACCGCAAGAGTATGACGTGGTGATACTCGGCGGCGGTACGGGGTCAACCGTCGCGGCATGGACGTTTGCCGGCGAGGGGAAACGCGTCGCGGTGATTGACCGCAAGTATATGGGCGGCTCGTGTCCGAACATCGCGTGCCTGCCGAGCAAGAACATCATCCACAGCGCGCAGGTGGCGGAGTACGTCCGCAGGAGTGAGGATTTCGGGATCACCACGAAAGGCTTCACGATTGATATGGCCGCGGTGCGTGGACGCAAGCGCCGGATGGTCTCCGGCTTGAATGCCATTTACATCAACAACTACGAGAAGACGGGCGGGGAATTCATTTTGGCCGCCGGGAGGTTCGTGGCGCCCAGGACCGTGGAGGCAACGCTGCCGGACGGGACCGTTCGCCGATTGCGCGGAGCGAATGTGATTATCAGCACCGGGACGCGCGCGGCTATCGATCCGATTCCTGGTCTGGCAGAGGCGCAGCCGCTGACGCATATCGAGGCGCTGGAACTCGGAGAGGTTCCCGAACATCTGCTGGTACTCGGCGGCGGCTACATTGGATTGGAATTGTCGCAGGCGATGCGCCGCTTCGGGAGCAAGGTGACGTTGATCGAACGAAACGAACGGCTGGTGTCTCGCGAAGATGAAGATGTGAGTGAAGGTCTTCGTGGACTGTTCCTGGACGAGGGCATTGAACTCTTCTTGAACACGAAGACCAAGCGCGTATCGGGGAAATCAGGCGAATCTGTGGAAGTTGTGATCGAGCAGAACGGAGTGGAGAAAACGCTGCAGGGCAGTCATCTGCTGGTCGCGACGGGTCGGAAGCCGAACACGGGGGGAATCGGTCTGGAGTTGGCCGGCGTGGAAGTGACCGACCGTGGATACATCAAGGTGAACGAGCGGCTGCAGACGACGGCGCCGGGCGTTTGGGCGATCGGCGAGGTGGCGGGCAGCCCGCAGTTCACGCACATCAGCATTGACGATTTCCGCGTGGTGCGCGACAACCTTAACAGCGGGAACCACGTGACGACCGGCAGGCAAGTGCCGTTCTGCCTGTTCACGGATCCGGAATTCGCGCGCGTGGGGCTCAGTGAGACGGAAGCCAAGGCGCAGGGGATTTCCTATCGTTTGTTCAAGGTCCCGATGGAAGCGGTGCTGCGCGCGCGCACGCTTGGTGAAACGCGAGGATTCTTGAAGGCGCTGGTTGGTAATGACAGCGATCGCATCCTTGGCTTCGCGGCTTTCGCCGTCGAAGCGGGGGAAACGATGTCGTCCGTGCAGATCGCGATGATCGCAGGGCTGCCCTATACGGCGCTGCGGGATGCGATTCTTGCTCACCCGACTCTTGCGGAAGGGCTAAGCCCGTTGTTTGCGTCCGCGCCAGCGGTGCAAAATCAGCGGACGCGCGCGGCGAAGCCGTGATTGGGACGCCTCGACCGATTTGCTGCAATGTGGGAACATGGGTTGTGGCGGAGCGGAATCGAAAATTGATAGGGAAGGAGTTTTTCAATCATGGCTAAGGCAACTTTTGCGGCGGGATGTTTTTGGGGAGTGGAGGATGCGTTCCGGCAGGTCACGGGGGTGACTTCGACTACCGTGGGTTACACCGGCGGAACTGCCAAGAACCCGAACTACAAAGAGGTGTGCACCGGGCGGACCGGGCATGCGGAGGCGGTGGAGGTGGAGTTTGATCCTGCGCAGGTTTCCTATTTGGAATTGCTGGCGGTTTTCTGGAAGAGTCATGATCCGACGACGATGAACCGGCAGGGGCCGGACGTGGGAACGCAGTACCGCTCGGCGATTTTTTATCATGATGCGGTGCAGGAGGAAGAGGCGCGGGCTTCGAAAGCGGTGCTGGAGAAGGATCATGTGTTCAAGCGGCCGATCGTGACGGAGATTGTGCCGGCGGGGGAGTTTTATCGGGCGGAGGAATATCATCAGCAGTATTTTGAGAAGACTGGCGTGCGGGCTTGCCATAACTGAGCGGATCGTTGCGAGAGATAGGCGGGAAGTCAAAGGCACCACTGCTGAACGCAGCTGAACACTGATCAAGGCACTGATGAAATCAAAAACGATGAGAATGAGCGAAAGAAGGACGAACCGCAGAGGGCGCAGAGGAAGGCACCTGAACGACGCAGCGGAGCGACTGACATATGGAACGGAGAACGAACGGGTTAGGGCTGCGTTCGCGCTCCTTTGAATCTGCGTTCGCTCATTAGTGAAGTCCGCCTCGACAGACTCACAACTTCTTTCCGGGTAAGCTTTTCCGCAAAATTTATTGCCGCACGATTCGGCACACCACTACAGACCTGGTGCATTTGTGACGCGACAAATTATTGATTTGGGTTGGAAGGGCTCTCGCTCAGGTGATACCAGAGAGCGTAGCTGGCGCCGCCGACTGCTCCGAGAAGGATCAGGTCGAACAGCAGGTGGCGGTGGCGGGGAGCCACGACTTTGCTGTTGGCGCCTGCGCCTGCAGGGGCTTGCGGTTCCGCGGCTGCGTCGAGCTCCATGGTGACGCGGTAGGATTTCCCGGCGGGAATTTCGTGCAATTCGCCGTCGTTGTCTAACACCAGCGTGCCGCGATACGCGGAAACGATCACTTCGCGCGGACCGATAATGGTGACCTGGCCGTAACCGGGCTGGCCGTTCGCGGCGCGCACAATCCCTTCAGGAATTTGCAGCGCCAGCTGATCCGTGCCGTTGGAGGAAAAACCGACTGTGCCGCGGGCGACGGAAGCGTTCACGATGGTGGAATCTTCGGACAGAGTGGCGCTGCTGGAAGAGAGCAAATAGAACTGGCTGCTGCCGACTTTGACGCGGGCCGTGCCGCCTTCGTCGGTGGCGAGTGTATCGCCGGGGTACACCGTCGTCCCGATTGCGACCGTGGCAGAACCCAAATGGGCTTCCGTCGCCTGCGTGACGAGGCCGAGCGGCTTTTCGGTTGCGGCGAAGCTTGGGATGTTGATAAGGCCGACGGACAGGATTGCGACTAAGAAAGTTCTCACCAAGTCACGCCCGGGGTATCGCACGGCAACCTCCTATGAACACAACAACAATCTAGGCGCAGAAGCAGCTGGTGTCAATAGACTTGAACACATCTTCATCGGCCGAAAACGAAGCGCCGTGAATCGAAATGGGACTTGCGGAAGGGCTTCGCTTGGTTTTTGCCGAAGCCGCGTCTGGCGGATGCGTTCTGCGCTAGAATAAAGAGGAGTTGGAGGCCGCATGATTCATGGTTTTGTCTTTCATAATGACCGCTTGCTGCCGGTAGCAGAAGTGCGGCTTTCGCCGGGGCAGGCGGGGCTGTTGAATGGATGGGGACTCTTCACCACGGTGCGGATTTACGAGGGGATTCCGTTTGCGTTTGAGCGGCATTGGAAGCGGTTGCAGCGCGACGCGGAACGAACGCATTGCCCGTTTCCGTTTCAGGAGAGCGTGGTGCGCGGGCAGTTGGGCGAGGTGCTGCGCGCGAATCATGTGCGCGAAGGCGCGGCGCGGGTTTACATGATTTACAACCAGGTGGGATTCTGGCGGAGCGATGAGGATTTTCCGCGCGTGGATTTGCTGGTTTGCTCAGCGGACTTGCCTTCGTATCGCGAGCCGGCGCGATTGGGATTGCGCGAGCATGGACGGAACGCGGCTTCGCCGCTGGCCGGCGTGAAGGTGACTTCCTGGCTCGATAACGTCTGGAATTATTACGAAGCGCAGCGGGCGGGATTCGATGAAGTGGTGTTGCTGAACGAGCGCGGTGAAGTGGCGGAATGCACGGCGGCGAATATTTTTTGCGTGCAGGGCGGACGGGTGGCGACTCCTCCTGTGTCGGCTGGGTGTTTGCAGGGGATTACGCGCAGCGTGTTGCTGGAGATTGGGGCGGGCGTGGGTGCTCCGGTGGAGGAACGTACGCTGCGGCCGGAGGATTTGTATGCGGCGGATGAGGTTTTTATTTCTTCGACGAACCGGAGCATGTTGGGAGTGAGCGAGGTGAATGGGCATGCCATTGCGGCGGCTCCGGGAGTGGTGACATTGAAATTGGAGAAGGCGTTTGGGGAGTATGTGCGGCAATATCTGGAGGCGCGGTCGGCGGCTTCGGGGAAGCGGTGAGCGCATCAAGCGTTGCGCGAGGCGCTAATCGGGAGATTGGCGCTCCCCGGGGGCGGAGGGCGCAGTGGCGTGCGCCGATTGAAATCCACGGACAAAGTCAAATGCACCCGCCCAAGAAAAGCAGGCGGCCGCTACAAATTCAAGAGCACCGGTAGAGACGTCCAGCTAAAGCTGGGCGCTACAAAGTCCAATGCGTGGCGCGACGAGTTAGTGAATCATCAGGCCGGTGACGCCGAGGACGATTCCCGCGACGGCTAGCACGATTCCGAAGAGCCAGAAGATTTTCTTGCGGGTTAGGAGGGTGATCGAGGAGATTACCAGCGCGGCTTCCAGCAGGACTTCGGCGAGATCGTAGCGGTCGGCGCGGGCTTCTTCGACTTTTACTTCGGCTTCCTTACCGCGGGCTTCGGTTTCGATTTCTTTTAGTTCTTCGGAATACCGCTCAACTTCCTTCTTGTACTTTTCCCTGACGGTTTCTACCTGCTTGGCGTCTTGTAGAGAGAAAACGGAAAGCTCGTCGAGGAACAGTTCGTAACTGCGGCGTCGAATTTCCTTGCCCTGGTAATAGGCCCATTGATCGGCGGCGCGCGTTTGCAGCAGGACTTCCTCGGTGTGGGCGCGGTGTCCGAGCAAAGTGACGGTAGCGATAACCACGGCGAGAATGGCCATGGTCAGAGTGACGGGGGCGAGGCTGGGTTCGTGCGCGCCTTCTTCCGCGCGTTCTTTGAGTTCGTCGATTTCATCGGGCATTGTAAGTCCTCACGGCAGCGAAATTTACGACGAGTCGCGTCAGCGGCGGTTCGGGAGTTACCGCGCGCAAGAGAATAGCAGAATGGGTCGACGAGATGCCATCGCGGGATTTTCTTGTTGTGGCGGGCTTTCGACAAGATAAGCGGCGGGAGCGTGATTCTTGTAGAATCGGAGTCGAACGGGAATTCCGGAGGGGCGATTTATGAGCGAGCTTGCGAAGAAGACTTGCGTGCCTTGCCGCGGCGGAGTGCCGCCGCTGGCCGGGAAAGAATTGGAGGCGCTGGCGAAAGAAGTGCCGCAGTGGAAGGTGGTGGACGGGCATCACATTGTGCGGGCGTTTGCGTTTCCGGATTTCAAGCAGGCGCTGGCGTTTGTGAATAAGGTGGGGGCGATTGCCGAGGAGCAGGGGCATCATCCGGATATTTTGTTGGGGTGGGGGAAGGCGGAGATTACGACGTGGACGCACAAGATTAATGGACTGACGGAGAGCGATTTTATTTTGGCGGCGAAGATTGACGGGATTTAGAGGTTGGGTTGCGGCTGTTCGATCGGGCGGCAGTAATGCTGAGATTCCCGGCACGGTTCATCCTGGCGTGCCCACTGGCGATGGCTCAAAAGACGGTGACGGGCCGGGAAGGTGATTGCTGCTTTTCACAGCTCCACCCAACAGAAATTGTCCACTACGTTCGGAGGGATGCCGCGAGCAGAGCGTCCGCCCCGTACCCTCTCGCGGCAAGAGCAAGAGGGGTGACGGGCATGGTGAGAATCCGTATTCTCAACCATTCGCACGGTTTGGTCGAAAGAACCCGTCCAGAGTTCATCGCGAATGAGGATCGATCAGACCGGAGTCTTGTTGTTGCAGCCGAAGCCGCTGCGCTCCCGTGGAAGTTTATTCCGCACTTCGGTTTTCCGACCGATAAAGATCTCCAATTCAAATATGTCCAAGGCGTTTTGATTTCCGATTTCACGCTCGATTCTCCGGTGCAAGGCATTACGAGTCCGGGTGGATCCCCTTGAACTTGAGGCGGGATGGCCGCTACAGAGTCAAAGTCAGAAGCAAATTCAAAAACAAAGGCAGATCCAAGAACAAGCGGACAGGCGGGGATTTAGGGTTCGTCGTCGCCGCTGGATTCTTGTTCGGGTTCAAGTGACGTTGACAGATTAATGATGGGGAGGTTCGCGCGGCGGAGTTGGTCGTCTAGCGCGGGGACGTCGCGGGCTTTTACGTCGTCCCATTGATTTTCGAGCGTGGTTAAGGCTCGCTGCAGGTCTCCGGTGGTATCTTGCGCGGTTTGCGTGGGAGCGGCGTCGGCGCCGTCAACGACTCCCAGTAGCTGTCCGAGTTGTCGATTCAATTGCGCGAAACTGTCCTGATGAGCGGTTTGGCCGAATGCTAGCGGCCCGCCTTCGAACGGCGCGATTTTTTGTTCGAGGGCGTGGATGGCGTCGGCTACGTCACCTTTGGGAGCTTGGTGTGCGAGGTCGCGCAATTGCGCGCGCACGGCGCGAACCTGGCCCAGCGAGCCGAAGCTGGCGTTCATGGCATCGCAAATTCTTGAGGCGAGGCGGAATTGCTGGTCGAGATGGTCCACGGGGGCGGTGATGCGCGGATCCATTTTGATTTCCAGCGGCTGTGTGAAGATTTGGCCGGCGACGTCGAGTTTTACGGTGTACATGCCGGGCATTACGGCTGGGCCGACGGGCAGGCGCGGCGTATCGTGCGCGATTGCGGAGATAGGATATTCGTGACGGAGCGAGGCGGGCGGAGGAGCGCGCAAATCCCAGACGAAACGGTGCGCGCCTGCGGCAACCGAGAGAATCTGCGGCGGGCGAATCCAGTAGAGCGGGACGTTCAACTCTTTTCCGAGTTGCTCCATCGTTGCTTCGGGTTTATCCGTGCTGGAAAAGGCGCGCACGATTCTGCCGTTGGCGTCCACGATTTGCAGCTTCACGGGGGCGGGGGCTGCCGACTGGAGTTGATAATCAATAATGGCGCCATCGGGCGGATTTTTTCCGGCGGGTTCTTCCGGAGGCAGAGGCGTATCGGGGTTGACGTTGCGGCGGACGCGATAGGCGATGCCGGGTTTGTAGAGGAACGCGCCGGCGGCGGCGGTATCCGCCGTGATCTGGCGCAGCGGAGTGATGTCGTCGAGGATCCAGAACGAGCGGCCGTGGGTGCCGACTGCGATGTCGTCACCGTGGACGACGAGATCTCGCATGGAAGTCGCCGGCAAATTCAGCTGCAGCGATTGCCAGGAGTCGCCGTCGTTGAATGAGACGTAGATGGCGTGCTCGGTTCCGGCGAACAGCAGGCCCTGGCGGACGGGATCTTCGCGGACTACGTTCACGGGCGCGTCGTCGGGCAGGCCGTTTGTGATTTTTTCCCAGCTCTGGCCGCCATCGTGGGTGCGATAGATGTAGGCGTGCAAATCGTCGAGGCGGAAACGATTCACCGCGGCGTACACGGCATTGGGATCGAAGTGCGAAGCGTCGAGTTGCGCGATTTTGCTCCAGGCGGTGAGGCCGGGCGGCGAGACTTCGCGCCAGTTTTGTCCGCCGTCGCGGCTGAGCCAGATCAGGCCGTCGTCGGTGCCGGCCCAGATTAAATTTGCGTCCAGCGGTGAGGGCGCGAGGGAATAGATTACGCCGCGATGTTTGCCTTGCGCGGGGTCGCTCGCGATCATGTCGCCCATGTTCGGTGGCACGCCCGGGTCTTCGCGCGTCAAATCGGGGCTGATGATTTGCCAGCTGTGGCCGGCGTCGGTGGTCTGAAACAGGACGTTTGAGCCGAGATAGAGCGTGTGCGGCGCGGCGGGCGAAAAAATAAGCGGCGCGGTGCGATTGAAGCGAAATTTTCCGGTGCGCAAGATTACGGGCGAAACGTCCTGCGTCTGGCCGGTCATCATGTCGAAGCGCGTGGCTTTGCCGCCGTAAATCAGATTGGGATGGAGCGGGTCCGGCGCGACGTATCCATATTCTTCGGTGCCCACCGGATGCCAATCGCGAAAAGTGATTTCACCCCAGTCGCTGCGACTGGCGGTGCCGGCTGAGCCGCTTTCCTGTTGTCCGCCATAAACCCAGTAGGGAAATTGATTGTCGGTGATGACGTGGTAGAACTGCGCGCTGGGCTGGTTGTACCAGGAACTCCAGGTGTCGCCGCCGTTGACGGTGATGGTGGCGCCTTGGTCGGAGGCGAGGAGGATGATGCGCGGATTTTCGGGATTGATCCAGGCGGTGTGATAGTCGTCGCCACCGGGAGCGCCTTTGATGGCGGTGAAGCTCGTGCCGGCGTCGGTGGAGCGATAGGTGGAAGTGTTGCAGATATAAAGGATGTCGGGATTTTCCGGCGAGACGCGCACCCAGGCGAAATCGAAGCCGCGTCCCCAGATGCGGTCTTCATGATTTACGCGTTGCCAACTTTCTCCGGCGTCGTCGGAACGATAGAGGCCGCCGACTTCGGGCGCGGCATCCACAAGCGCGTACATGCGATTCGGATTGCTGGGCGAAATGCCGAAACCGATGCGGCCTAGGGCTTGCGCGTTCGTGGGGAGGCCTTTGCTGAGGGGATGCCAGGTATCGCCGCCATCGGTCGATTTGAAGAGGCCGCCGTTGTGGCCTTCGAGCGGGCCGCCCGTGGTCCAGGGCGGGCGGCGCGAGGACCACATGTCCGCATAGAGCGTTTGCGGATTTTTCGGATCGAAAGCGAGGTCGGTGGCGCCTGTGTCGTCATCTTGGTAGAGAATTTTCTGCCAGCTATCGCCGCCATCGGTGGAACGGAAGACGCCGCGTTCGGAGTTGGGGCCGTACGGATGGCCGAGGACGGCGACGAAGACGCGATTGGGATCTTGCGGGTCGATGATGACGTTGGTGATTTGCTGGCCGTCGCGCAGACCGAGATGTTTCCAGCTGTTGCCAGCGTCGGTGGATTTGTAAATTCCGTCGCCCGTGGAAAGGTCGGGACGGCGCAGGCCTTCGCCGCTGCCTACGTAAATAATGTCGGGATTCGATGGCGCTACGGCGAGCGCGCCGATCGAGCCGGTGGGCTGGTCGTCGAAGATGGGAACCCAGGTGCGACCGGCGTCGGTGGTCTTCCACACGCCGCCATTATTTACGCCGATGTAGAAGAGATTTGGTTTGCCGGGGACGCCGGTGGCGGCTACGGTGCGGCCTCCCCGGAAAGGGCCGATACAGCGCCATTCGAGACTTGCGTAGAGGCTGGGAGGGAATTGTGGAACACTTATATTTGTATTGGCGGCGGATGATTGCGCGCGGGTGGCGAGCGAGAGCGGTCCGAGCGCCGCGAGAAAAAAGATGGCCGAAATCAGTGTGCGCATTTGCTGCCGGAATTTCATGACCTGCCCCCTGTGCCCGCAAAACTATACTACCTGAGGGACGTTTCGCTTGCAGCGTAAGAAGCGAATTCTGCGGTTGGCTGGAAATGTTTGTTTTTTGTTCGCGCAGAATGGGCGCGGCCGCGCGGGCGCAGCGCTTTGTTGCGCGCGGTTTCCGAGTTGATTGTTCCACTACGTGTCCACTACAGCGTTATTGGTACGCACCACTTCGCCGCATGTTCGTTGACCACATCGCCTGCAGAGCCTACGTTGAGTTCGTACCACCCGGAGGGCTTTGTGCGATCTGTGGCGCGATTGTGTCTCGTGGTGTTGCTGGTGTCCAGCTTGC
>Ga0209693_10000778_pt1 | contig 13149 bp, 11 predicted proteins | sample HubBroMetageWRM3_FD_188345 | JGI IMG/M metagenome (GOLD analysis project Ga0209693, IMG submission 188345) | Warmed soil microbial communities from the Hubbard Brook experimental Forest, New Hampshire - Hubbard Brook CCASE Soil Metagenome WRM 3... | ecosystem: Environmental > Terrestrial > Soil...
CCGGCGAACAGCGGCCGCACCCGGATGCCGACCAGCCGGGCGGTGTCCAGGTCGTCGGCGGTCGCCCGGACCTTTCGGCCCCACGAGGTGCGCGAAAGCAGCAGCTGAATACCGGACAGCACCGCGCAGGCGGCCAGAAACGCGGTCATGAACAGCCAGGACACGGTGATGCTGCCGATACGGAAGCTGGCCAGGGCGAGCGCGCCGCCGTTCAGTCCTCTCGGGTCCGAGGTCGCCGCGACCTGGAGCAGGTTCTCGATCATCACCGACAGGCCGAACGTGACCAGGACCGGGGCGAGCACGCCGTGCCGCAGCGCCCGCCCGAACAGCAGCGCCTGCAGCAGCAGCCCGGCTGCGAACGCGGCGGGAAGCAGCAGCGGCAGCGTCACCCAGACCGGCACGCCGAGCGCGGTGGACAGCACCAGGCCGAGGTAGGCGCCGCACACGGCCAGGTCGCCGTGGGCGAGGTTGACGATCCGCATCACGCCGAACGTCAGCGAGAGCCCGCAGGCGATCAGCGCGTACTGCCCGCCCAGCAGCAGGCCCTGGATGACCGCGTTGACCCAGGTCATGACGCCGCCTGGGGGCGGCCCCCGGGCGGGGCGCCGCGCGCGGCCTCGCCGAAGTAGGCGGCGACCACCTCGTCCCTGGTCACGGCGGCGACCGGGGCGGCGAGGGCCACCCGGCCCTCGAGCAGGCACACCAGGTCATCGCAGGCCTCCATGGCCCGCCTCAGGTCCTGCTCCACGATCACCAGCGTGGCGCCGGCCTCGCGCAGCGCCCCGAGCGTCTGGTACAGCTCGCCGACCACCCGCGGCGCCAGGCCGAGGGAGATCTCATCGAGCAGCAGCAGGGTCGGCGCCGCGGCCAGGGCGCGCGCTATCGCGACCGCCTGCTGCTCGCCGCCCGACAGGGTGGACGCGCGCTGCCTGCGCCGCCTGGCGATCATCGGGAAGACGCCGTAGATCCGCTCGAGCGGCCACTGCGCCGACGCCGCGGCGGCTGCGCCGACCAGGATGTTCTCCTCGACGGTCAGGCTGGGGAACAGCCTGCGTCCCTCGGGCACCAGGGCGATGCCGCGGGAGATCCGGCGGTACGGCGGCGCCGCCGTGATGTCCTCGCCGGCGTACCTGATAGTCCCGGCGGCGGCCGGCTGAGCGCCGGCGATCGTGCGCAGCAGCGTCGTCTTGCCCGCGCCGTTGGCGCCGACCAGGGCCGTCGCGCCGCCGCGGGGCACGGTTACGGACACGCTGAAGAGCGCCTGGAAATCGCCGTAGAACACGTCGAGCCCGGTCACCTCGAGCAGCGGCGTCGTGTTGGCGGCCTCGGCGCCGCCCTGGCTCACAGCACTCCCCCGCCGAGGTAGGCGGCGCGTACCTCGGCGCTGGCCAGCACGGTCGCCGGGACGCCGTCGGCGATCACCTGGCCGTCGGCCAGGCACACCAGCCGGGTGGCGACCGCGATCAGCACCCTGATCACGTGCTCCACCCAGACGATCGTGGTGCCGCGCTCGTTCACCGCGCGGATGGTGTCGATCAGCTCGTCGGATTCCGGGTCGCTCAGCCCGCCCGCGATCTCGTCGAGCAGCAGCACCCGCGGCCGCATGGCCAGCGCCCTGGCCAGCTCGAGCCGCTTGCGGTCGAGCAGCCGCAGCGAGCCCGCCCTGGTGTTGGCGTGCCGGGCCATGCCGGTGAGCGTGAGGGCCTCGTAGGCTGCGCCGTAGGCGTGCCGCCCGCGCAGCCCGGCCGCGCGCATGGCGCCGACCAGGGCGTTCTCGAACACGGTCAGGTCGCCGAGCGGCCGTGGCACCTGGAAGGTGCGGCCGAGGCCCATCCGGGCCCGCAGCGGCGGCGGCAGCCGGGTCACGTCCTCGCCGTGCAGCCGGACCCGGCCCGCGTCGCAGCGCCCGGTGCCGGTCAGCAGGTCGAGCAGGGTGGTCTTGCCCGCGCCGTTCGGGCCGACGATGCCGACCACCTCGCCGGCCGAGACGGCCAGCGAGACGGAGCTGAGCACGACCAGCGAGCCGTAGCTCTTCGTCACGTCGGTGACCTCGAGCGCGAGCGGGATCGCCACGTCCCCAGAACTCACAGCAGCATGCTTACAGCAGCTGCAACGAGCCCGCGACCGGTACCACGGGCAGCAGCGAGTTGTTGATGACGACCAGCTGCGGGCTGCCCGAGACGAGCCGCCACTGCGCGATCAGCTCGGGGACCTGCGACACGTGCGGCACCGGGCCGCTGGTGAAGTCGTAGTCGCCGGTGATCGCCTGGCCCTTGAGGCTGCCGATCGCGCTGGCCACCGCGGCCCCGTCCTTCGGATTGCCCGATGCCTTGAGCGCCGCGACCGCGATCTCGAAGACCGCGTAGTTGAACCCCATCGGCTGGGTCCACTCGTTCCCTGTCGCGGTCTTGTAGTTGGCGGCGAAGGCCGACGCCGAGGTGCCGTCGAGGGAGGACTTATACGGGAACTGCGGCGACCACCACAGCGGCGACATCACGTTCGTCACCAGCGGGCCGAGCGCGGACGCCGCGCTCGGGAACAGCAGCGCCTTGGAAATGGACGCGATCTTCGGCACGAAGCCGCTTTGGTGCGCCTGCCGCCAGAACGTGATGAAATCCGGCGGGATCGGGACCGCGTGCAGGATTTCCACGTTGGCGTTCTTGAACTTGGAAATGATCGGGGAGAAATCCGACAGCCCGTCGGTGTACGCGCCGGACGGCACGGCCTTCCAGCCGAGGCTGCCTATTTTCTTCTCCATGTACTTCTCGAATCCGGCGCCGTCCACGTCATCCGGCCACAGGCCGCCGACCACGTGGTTGGTGGACGCGGCCTGCCAGATAGAGGCGAAGATGTCGGTCTCCTCCTGGGTGCCGAGGAAGTACATGTAGGAGTACTTGAACGTGTTCGCGGCGCCGCTGCTGTTGTAGTACCACTGCTCCCACGGGCAGATCGTGAGCAGGCACGGCACGCCGGACGCCTCGGCCTGCGCGGAGACCGGGATGACCGTCTCCGGCGTGGCGGTGGCGATCAGGAAGTCCACCGAGTCCTGCTGGACGAGCTGCGAGGTGACCGTCGCCGCCCGTGCCGAGGACGACTGGCTGTCTTGGGAGATGATCTCCACCGAGTACTTCTTGCCGCCGATCGTCAGGCCCTTGGCAAGCGCCGCGCGAACCTGGCCGAGCACGTACCCGTTCGACTGGGTGAACACGGACAGCTGCCCGGTCTCCGGGCTGACGAAACCGATCTTTATCGTGCCGCCCGACCCGGACCCTGTTCCGGTGGACGCGGTCGAGGAGCCTGCCGACTTCAGCGCGCTGGAACAGCCCGCCAGGCCGGCCACGCCGGCCGCGCCCACAGCGCCCATAGCGCCGGCCGCGCCGGCCGCGCCGGCCGCGCCGAGAAAGACACGTCTGCTCATCAGGCCGCCGTGGCGGCCCTCATTCGCCGAATCAGTCATTTGCCTTTCTCCGCACGTGAGGTCCAAGCAAGCAAACGCCCATGTCGCGTCATTGTCGGCCCGGCCGGCTAGGGCGGTCTTGCACTACCGGGCACATCCCTTGACCATCCGTGCATCCAACCGCAAGCTAGGACAACTACCGGGAGGAGGTAGCAAGTCATGCCCGATGTAGCACGCACGCTCGACCTGCCATCCGGGCAGCGTTTCGAATACTGGAAGCACGTCCTCACCGATACGTTCGTCCCGCTCGAGGTCTGGTGTCCCGGCGGCGACGACGACTTCAGCGGCCGCCTGCGCGGCTGCGAGCTCGGCGACGTGCGTTTCATCGAGGTCTGCGCCGAGGCGCACACGGCCCGCAGGACACTCCGCCTGGTCAAGGCCGCGCCGGCCGGATGCTACAAGATCGGGCTGCAGCTGCGCGGCAGCTCGGTGCTGATCCAGGACGGCCGCGAGGCGACGCTGGGCCCCGGCGACTTCACCCTGTACGACACCGACCGTCCGTACACGCTCGCGTTCAGCGACCCGCACCGGATGCTCGTGCTCATCTTCCCCAGGGACATGCTCGGCCTGCCGCAGTCCCGGCTGGCCTCGCTGACCGCGACCAGGCTGCCCGGCGAGGCCGGCGGCATGGCCACGCTCATCGGCCCGTTCCTGAGCCAGGTCGCCGACCTGCTCGACGACGTGGACAACCGCGACCCGTGGGTCGGCGTCCGGCTGGCAGGAAACGTACTCGACCTGCTCGGCACCGTGCTGACCGAGCGGCTGGACTGCGCGCCGCCCGATCCCGACTCGGCGCACCGGGCGCTGATGCTGCAGATCACCGCGTTCATCGAGGACCACCTGGGCGAGGCCGACCTCACCCCGGCCCAGATCGCCGCGGCCCACCACATCTCGCTGCGCCAGCTGCACAAGCTCTTTCACGCAGGCGGCACCACCGTGGCCGGCTATATCAGGCAGCGCCGCCTGGAGCACTGCGGCCACGACCTGCGCGACCCGCGGCGTTCGGCCCGGCCGGTGGCCGCCGTCGGGGCCAGGTGGGGCTACCCGGATCCGGCCCACTTCAGCCGGCTGTTCAAGGCCAGCTACGGAATGGGCCCCCGCGACTATCGCGCGAGCCGCGGGCTATGACTCCGTCGTGTGCTGAGCCGGAGTTGTGGTTCAAGCCAACATCGCGAGCCAGTGCCTTGTGGACTGCGACGATGTACCTTCCGGGTCAAGCGGAGTGCGCTGGAATGCAAGACGTGCAGCCACCTGCGGCGTGAGCATAGGCGCATGTATCCCGAGGCGCACGCCGATCCCGAGGGGCTGCTGCGCGGCAAGGCCGCCATCATCACCGGCGGCGAGGGCAGCATCGGCCTGGCGACCGCCCGCGCCTTCGCCGCGGCGGGGGCCAGGGTCTGCCTGATCGGCCTGGTCGAGGACCAGCTGCGCGACGGCGCGGCCGCGCTCGGCGCGGGCGCCACCTGGGTGGTCGCGGACGTGACCGACTCGGCGGCTATCAAGACGGCCATCGCCGCGGCGGCGGAGGCGTTCGGCCGACTGGACGTGGTGGTGAGCAACGCCGGCATCGCCGGGGTCATCGCCCCGGTGGCCGACTACCCGGAGGACGTCTTCGACCAGGTCCTCGCGGTTCACGTGCGCGGGTCGTTCCTCGTCTGCAAGTACTCGCTGCCCTACCTGGCCGCGGGCGCGAGCATCGTGATCACCTCCAGCGTGGTCGGCCTCACCTCCGCCCAGGGCATCTGCGCCTACGCCACCGCCAAGCACGCGCTGGTCGGGCTGATGCGGACGCTGGCCAAGGAGATGGCACCGCGCGGCATCCGGGTGAACACGATCCACCCGGGCCCGGTCGACAACGAGTTCCAGCACGGCATCGAGGTGTCCGCCACCGGCGTCGACCGCGACCGCGCGACGGCGATCTTCGACCAGCTCATCCCGCTGGCCAGGCACGCGGCACCCGACGAGGTGGCCCGCGCGATGCTGTTCCTCGCCAGCGACCAGAGCTCGTTCGTCACCGGAGCCACCCTCGCCGTCGACGGAGGCATGTCGATCTAGGGCAGAGGGATCAGAAGGATCAGATCACCGGCGGGCGCCCCGCCCTGGTCATCCGCCAGGCGGTGCGCAGTGAGATCGCCCGGCGCCCGCCCGAGTCGGCCCGCCAGCCCTCGGCGAAGCCGGCGAACCAGGGGCGCAGGCTGGCGGCCGAGCGCTCGCGGGCCATCGTCAGCGCCATCCAGTCGGCCAGGTACACCGCCGCCAGCGGCCACGGCAGGTTACGCCTGGCCAGCAGCACCCGGTTCCGCCCGTCCCTGCGGCGGAAGGTGGCATGCCGCGCGTTGGGCAGCGTGTGGTGGCACATCTTGGCGGCGGCGTCGTACTCCAGCCGGTACCCGCGGTCCATCAGCCGCCACGCCAGGTCGGTCTCCTCGTGCCCGTAGAAGAACATCCCCGGGTAACCGCCCGCCTCCAGGTAGGCCGAACGCCTGATGGCGCACGCGCCGCCCAGGAACGTCGTCACCACGGACGAGCGTCCAGGGTCGCCGGCCCGCAGCCGCGGCACGTGCCAGCGGGCGCCGGGCCCGCCGTCGGGATCGACCACCCGCATGGACAGCACGGCGAGCGCTGGTTCGGCCTCGAAGCGGTCCGCCACGTAGCAGGCGAGCCCGTGGTCGGGGTACCAGCCGTCGTCGTCAAGGAACAGCACCACGTCGCCGCCGCACGCCTGCACCCCGGCGTTGCGGCCGTCCGCGACCCCGACGTTCTCCGGCAGCCTGACGACCTTGACGTCGGCGGGCAGACCGGGCACGTCCGCGCCGTTGGCCACCACGACAAGCTCTACCGGGGCGCCGCGCTGGGCCAGCACGCTGTCGATCGCCCTGTTCACCTCGGCCGGGCGGTCTCCCATGGTAAGGATGACGCACGACAGGTTCATCGAAGCCTCCTCGACGCGACAACGGCCAGCAGGTGTGCCGCCGTCATCACCGCGGCGATCGCCAGCGCCGCCACATCGAGGACCCGGGTCGCGGTGAGGCCGCCCTCGACCGCGTCCGCGATCGCCGCGAGCAGGATGAGGACGGACAGCTCTGGGGCCTGGACAATGCGGTGCAGCCGCAGCGCCGCGGCCAGCCGCCGGGCCAGCGCCAGGCCCTGCGACCTCGGCGCGAGCGCCTCATCGTCGTGCTGGCCGCCCAGCCCCGACGTGGCCCGGGCCACCGTGACGCCGTCGGTCTCTGCCTTGATCAGCGTGACGCAGACCGCCGCCGCAAGGCCGACGCTCACGTACCCGCCGGCCAGCGTGAAGTGACCCTGCGCCCGGACGCCGAGGCCGGCCAGCAGCACCGCCTCAGACAGGTAGTGCCCCATCCGGTCCAGGTACACCCCGGTCGCCGATTTCCGCCCGGTGAACCTGGCAAGCTCCCCGTCGGAGCAGTCGAACAGCAGGTAGAGCTGGATGAGCAGGGCCACCCCCACCGCGGCGGCCAGCCCGGGCACCGCGGTCAGCACTCCGGCCGCGATCCCGGAGACCATGAACGCGACCGTGACCGCGTTCGGGGACCAGCCGAGCCTGGCGAACATCAAGGTGGCGTACGGCGACAGCCGGCGCATGTAGAGCCTGCCTGCCCAGTGCTCGTCGTTGAGCCTGGCCAGCACCTGCGGGGGCTGCCCGGTGGCGCGCACCTCGGCGAGCGACGGCCTGGACATAGACATTAGGCACCGTCCGCCACGGCCAGGGCGAAGTCCTCCACCTGCCGGGCGATCGCGCACTCGTCCAGGTCGAGCCGCTCGAGGATGGTGTAACGGCCGGGCCTGGTGGCCGGCGCGTGCAGCACGGCCTTGGTGAACTCGGCGTTGCTGAGCCCGACGTCGGCCGCGGTGCGCGGCAGCTGGTGCCGGGCCAGGCAGCCGGACATGAGCCGGAACAGGCGCTCGTCCCCGCGCAGGTACGTGCAGAACAGCGCGCCGAGGCCGGCCAGTTCCCCGTGCGTCCCGGCGCCTGGGAACAGCTGGTCGATGGCGTGCAAGATCTCGTGGTCGCCGCCGCTGCTCGGCCGGCTCGAGCCCGCGACCGACATGGCCATGCCGGACATCACGAGCGACTCGGCGAGCACGGTCAGGAACTCGTCGTCACCGATCGTGCCCGGCTGATGCAGCACGGCCTGCGCCGCGGTCCGCGCCAGCGCGACGGCGAGCCCGTCGATGGGCTCACCGCGGTCGGCCGCGGCCAGCTGCCAGTCCGCGATCGCGGACAGGTTGTTTACCGCGTCCCCGATCCCGGCCCGGACCATCCGGGGCGGCCCGGAACGCACCCGGTCCAGGTCGACCACCACCGCGACCGGCGGGACGACCCCGTAAGACCCCTTGCCCGACTCGTGCTCGAGCGAGCTGACCGGCGAGGCGATGCCGTCGTGGGCCAGGTTCGTGGCCACCGCCACCATCGGGATCCCGGCCATGTGCGCGGCGAACTTGGTCACGTCGATGGTCTTGCCGCCGCCGATGCCCGCGACCGCCTCGTAGGCGTCGGCCCGCAGCCGCTTGCCGAGCGTGATCGCGCCCTCGACGGTCCCGTCGGCCACCCGGAACGTCTGCGCCGCTGCGATGTCGAGCTCGGCGAGCACGCCATCGCCCTGGCCAGGGCCGACGGCCACGGCAACCCGGCCCTCAAGAGCGATCCGCCGGTCCGCGAGCAGCGCGCCCAAGTCCGCGACGGCGCCGCGGCGCACGTCAACGACGAGCGGCGCGGCGAGCATGCGGGCCAGCAGCGGCATCGGGGGCTTTCATCCTTCCGGCGCTTGCGGCGCGCGGTCAACGCCCGGTACGCCACGGCAAACAAAGGCTATCCGGGAGACTACCGGGTAACGAACGGCCGTGTGTCCCGGCCGCGCGGGCTCAGCAGCGGGCGGCTATCTCCCGGGCGCGGCGGAGGTCGGCGTGGTTGTCGACCTCCACCCAGTCGACCTCGCCGATGGGCGCGACCGCGATCGCGCCGCCCCGGTCGGCCAGTTCCTGGAAGCCGTCTTCGTAATACAGCGAGGGATCGCGGCGCCAGGTGGCCTCGAGCGCCGCCGCCAGCGGATCCGCGGCGGCCGGGTCGATGAACGTCGCGCCGATGTACTCGCCGTAGGCAAGAGCAGGCTCCATGACCTTGGTGATCCGGGTGATCATGCCGTCGGCGTCGATGACCACCTTCATCTCCTCCTCGGCCAGGCGCTTGATCGCGTCGACGGCGAGGATGATGTCGGGCCGCCGCCCTGCGGCCGGGCCCTGCGCGGCGGCGAGCAGCGTCTTCTCCACCCCGACCGGGTGCACCGTATCCCCGTTCACGAGCAGGACGCCCGCGGCGAAGTGGGCGCGGGCCAGCCAGAGCGAGTACGCGTTGTTCCAGTCCTCGGCGCGGGGGTTGTCGACCAGCGTGAGCCGGACCCCGTGCTCGCGCTCCAGCCGGCCGGCCCGGTCGCGGATCGCGTCCGCGGCGTAGCCGACCACGACGACGACGTCGCGCAGGCCCACCGCGGCGAGGTTGCGCAGCGCGATGTCGAGGATGGTCACCCGGCCGTCGACCGGCAGCAGCGTCTTGGGCAGCGAATCGGTATCAGGCCGCAGTCGCCTTCCCGCTCCCGCGGCGAGGACCATCCCGATCAACGGTGTCTCCGTCCGTTGCCTTCAGCCATCCGCTGAGGAAATCCCAGCCGAAGAGCAACCAAAGATATACCGAAATCACGGCGTAGGCCAGCGTCGCCAGGCCCGCGATCGCGGCGAGCGCCGCCAGCAGCATGCGCCCCTCCCAGCCGAAGCCGAGGACGTCCGCCGGGATGCCCAGCCCGCATCTGGCCCGGTAGGCCAGGTCGTGGTGGCGCAGGATCACGGCGGCCAGCAGCGCGAAGATCAGCGCGGCCGGGACGCGGCTGGCGAAGCCGAGGGCGACGAGGAACACGTACTCGCCGGTCTGCAGCAGCGGCGGCACCAGCCAGTCGGCCGGCCCGTCGTGCGGATGCCGGGCGCCGAGGGTCGCCAGCATCATCATCACGACCGGAGCCAGCAGCAGGATGCCCGGCAGATTGCCCAGTCCGAGCGCGGCCAGCACGCAGGTCACGAACAGGCCGACAAGGACCGGCAGCAGCGGCGGCAGCCTGCCCTGCGCGGGACCGCCGAACCAGCGGGACAGCACCCCGTCACCGCGGTAGCCTGCCAGCCCGCCGCCATGCATGGTGAGCCCCTTGGACCGGGCCAGCTGCCCGGCGAGGACGTACCCGGTCGCCAGCGCGCCCCAGGCAAGCAGCACAAGGAACGTCACCCGCGGCCCGAAGAAGACGGCGGTCACCGCGATCGACAGCAGCCTCTCGCCGGCCGGCAGGGTGACCACCTGCTCGACGATCCGCTTGGCCGAGCGGGGAAACAGCCGCCCCGAAGGCCGCGGCGCGCAGTCGTAGCACAGCCCGGTCATCCGGCGCAGGCCAACCAGGACCATGGCGGCGATGGCCAGCCGCCACACGCCGGCCGACCCGGCGCCGCCCCAGCTCGCCGCGGCGCTGTGCAGCACGTTGCCGCCGAAGATCCCGCCGAGCCCGGCCGCCACCGCCGGGCTCACCGCACCGGGGCGATGGCCGAGGCCGGTGCTGGCGGCCAGCCCCGCGTAGACCGCGAACTCCGTCAGCATCGCCGCCGCCGCACCCAGCCAGTCGACGATGGGCTTGACCCGGCCGTCGCGGCGGGAGGCGGCAAGCACGGCACCCGCCCGGCCGGCCACGAACGAGGCGGCAAGCGCGACGATCGCCGCGGCCTTCGCCCGGATCGCAAGCTCGGAGAACCACACCGCGGCGACAAGCCCGAGGCCAAGCGAGATCCCGTACAGCGCGCTGGGCGCGAGCCTGCGCCCTGCCGCCCAGCTGGCCACGTCCCGCGCGGCGGGATCGGCGAGCAGTCGCGCGATGGCGCCCTCCCCGTCGGGCCCCGCGTCGAGCATCCGGACCGTGACCCCGCGGCGGGCAAGCTCGCCGAGCAGCGCGTCGAGCGCGTCGGGTGCCAAGCTGGCCGCGACCGATCCTGCCGCGATCGATTCCGCCGCGACCGATTCGGCCGCGCCGGCCAGCGCGTCAAGGTCTCGCGGGTCCACCACAAGCGCGCTGCCCGCGGACCGGGCGCCCGCGGCGGGCTCACGGGCCGCCCGGCCTCGCCGGCCCGCCCCGGTGAAGGCCACCGTCCCGCCCGCCCCCAGCAGCCTGGCCAGGGCCTCCTCGGGAACCGCGCGATCTCCCCCGCAGATGAGCACCCGCTCGGCGACGGCCCGCGCGGTGGCCGCGATGGTCAGCAGGCCCGGCCCGGCTCGTTCGGCCGCGTCAACCTTGCGCACCCCGAGCGCCGCGAGCTGGATGCGCAGCCCGGCGTCCGCCTCGGTCGCGAGCACCAGCGCTACGGTCATGCATGCCCTCCCAGCGGCAAAGCCGCCGTGAATCACGCCTAAGCATTACACACTGTAGCCGGCCACTCCGGCGACGCCGATAGGGGTCGTGTCGGCTAAAGTCCCGCCTCATGGGGTCCATGCGGATGGTCGCGGTTGTGCTCGGCGGCGGCGTGGGGCAGCGGATCGGCGCCCAGGTGCCCAAGCAGCTGCTGAGGCTGGGCGGGCGGACGCTGATCGAGCACTGCGTGGCCGCCTTCGAGCAGGCGCCTGGGGTCGACGAGATCCTCGTCGTGATGGCCGCCGGCTACACAGGACAGGTCAGGTCCATGCTCGCCGAGGCCGGCTACCGCAAGGTCAGCGCCGTCATCGAGGGCGGCGTCGCCCGCCCGGACTCCACCCGCATCGCCCTCGCCGCGATCGCCGCGGCCGACCAGGCCGACGGCGACGACGACTGCGGCGTGCTGCTGCACGACGCCGCCCGTCCGCTTGTCGACCAGCGGATCATCGCGGACTGCGTGGCCTCGCTCCAGGTGCACCAGGCCAGCGGGGTCGCGGCCCCCGTCTCCGACACGATCGTGATCACCGGCAACGGCGTGATGCACTCGATGCCGCGCCGGGACACGCTGCTGCGCTGCCAGACCCCGCAATGCTTCCGGCTGCCGGTGATCGCCCGCGCGCACGAACTCGCCGCCGCCGACCCCGACTTCTTCCCCACCGACGACTGCGGCGTGGTGCTCCGCTACCTGCCCGACGTCAACGTCCACGTGGTCCCTGGCAGCGAGCGCAACATCAAGATCACCTACCCCCAGGACCTAGCCATCGCCGAGCTAATGCTTGCCCAGGAGGTGTTACCCGGCGGGACGACCCTCCCGCAGCCGCGAGAGACACCCATGGTCGTGACAACCTACCCGCTATAGCCATTACGTTGTCACAACCATGGAAGGCGGTGTGGGAGTGGAGTGGACAGCGGGACGTCTGGGGGTGGCGAGGCCGTACCTGGGGGCGGGCGGGGCTAGTTGCGGACGGCCTGCTTGACCAGGGTACGGCCGAAGTCCCAGATCAGGCCGCGGGCTCGGCTGGCGTCCTCGAGGACCTCGGCGAAGGCGTCGTTGAACAGCTTGACCTCGGTGTCGCCGATCATCAGCGGCGGGATCAGCTTGATCACTTCCATGTGATCGCCGGAGACCTGGGTGAGGATGCGGTGCCGCTGGAAAAGCGCCACGACCACCATCTGGGCGAACAGCCCCACCCGCGCCTTCTGCAGCATGTTCCAGCTGGTCCTGGCGCGCAGCGAGGACGGCTTGTCGAACTCGAGGCCGATCATCAGGCCGCGGCCGCGCACGTCGGCAAGCACCTCGTACCGCTCGGCAAGCGCGACGAGCCCGGCCCGAAGCGCCTCCCCCGTCCTGGCCGCGTTCTCGACAAGGCCCTCGTCGTCAAGCACCGCGAGCGAGGCCAGGCCCGCGGTCATGGCGAGCACGCCGCCCTTGAACGTGGTGCTGTGCACCATCACCCGGTCCATCGATGAGAAGACCTTCTCGAAGATCCACCCCTTGGCCAGCATCGCGCCGACCGGCACGAAACCGCCGCTCAGCGCCTTGGCCACGGTGACGATATCCGGCACGACCTCCTCGTGCTGGTAAGCGAAGAACCTCCCGGTCCGCCCGAACCCGCTCTGCACCTCATCACAGATCAGCAGCGCCCCGTGGGCATGCAGCAGGTCGGCCGCGGCGGTGAGGAACCCGTCCGGCGGCATGTGCACGCCCTTGCCCTGGATCGGCTCGATGATCAGCGCGGCGACGTCGCCGCGGCGAAGCTCGGCGGCCAGCGCGTCCAGGTCGCCGAGCGGGATGGACGCGTCGGGCAGCAGCGGGTCGAAGCCGCGGCGGAACTCGGCCGAGCCGTTCACAGAAAGCGCGCCGGTGGTGAGCCCGTGGAAGGCGTGGTCGCAGTAGACGACGCGGCCGTGCCCGGTGGCGTACCTGGCAAACTTCAGCGCGGACTCCACCGCCTCGGTGCCGCTGTTGCAGAAGAACACCCGATCCAGGCCCGGCGCCTTGGCCAGCAGCCGCTCCGCGAGCAGGCCGGGCAGCGGGCTGCAGTCGAACTGGGTCCAGTCGGCAAGCTCGGCATCCAGCGCGTCGTGCAGCGCCTTGCGGATCACCGGGTGGTTGCGCCCGGCCGCGAACACGCCGAAGCCGGCCAGGAAGTCGGCGTACTGGTTCCCGTCGGAGTCCTGCAGGTACGCCCCCTCGGCGCGCTCGTAGACCTTGTCGAAGCCGATCGCGTGCAG
>Ga0209693_10000781_pt1 | contig 13116 bp, 13 predicted proteins | sample HubBroMetageWRM3_FD_188345 | JGI IMG/M metagenome (GOLD analysis project Ga0209693, IMG submission 188345) | Warmed soil microbial communities from the Hubbard Brook experimental Forest, New Hampshire - Hubbard Brook CCASE Soil Metagenome WRM 3... | ecosystem: Environmental > Terrestrial > Soil...
GGACGCGGAATTGTGGTGGGCGGTGCGGGGCTGTGCGCCGAGCTTCGGCGTGGTGACAAGCGCCGCATTCCGGACACACCCCGCGGGGCCGCGCTTCGTGGACCGGATGGTGGTCGAGCCAAGCGGGCTCTCCGCCTACTTCGACGTCGCCACCAGCCTTCCCCGGCACACGTCGATGTCGGCGGTGCTGGGGACCGTGCCCGGCGACCCGGGCAGGCGCGGACTGCTCGTGTACACCGTGTGCGCAAGCGACTCGCCGGCCGACATCGACGCGGCCTGCCGCGCCGCGACCGCCGTCGCCGTTGGCTCCGCCGAGGCGCCCATCGCCAGGAAGCAGGAAACGGAGCTCTTCCTCGGCGGCTTCCCGGAGATGGCGCTCCTGTTCGCGGACGGCAGCGAGCCCGTGCCGGTCAGCGCGCCGGAACCCGGCGAGCGCACCGGGTTCTTCTTCGGCAAAAGCGTCTTCCTCGATGCCACCCCGGGTCCCGATCTCGCGGCGGCCCTGGAGGAGCAGCTGCGGCGGGCACCCACCCCGGCCTGCCGGATCGATTTTCAGCACACCGGGGGCGCGCTGGCCGACGTCGGCGACACCGAGACCGCGTTCTGGGGGCGCGGCGGCGAGTGGAATGCCCCGGTCAACGCGATTTCGGCCGATGAGGGCCAGCGCGAGGAATGTGTCGCGTGGGCACGGGACACCGTGCGGGCCTTCCAGCCGCACACCATCGGCGTGTACAGCGTCGAGCTCCGGCCGGGCTTCCCCGAAACAGGCGCGGAGGTCGAGGCCGCCTACGGCGGGAATCTGCCACGGCTGCGCCAGCTCGCCGGGCGCTTCGACCCCGCCGGCGTCTTCGATCGGTATCCGCCGCTGGGATCTTTGCCCGCGAGGTAATCGGGGGTTTGCGGCCGGGAAAGGGTGGAAGGAAGATCGCCAGGGTCAAGCTGGCAGCACGGGGAGCTGCCCACGGGGGGTCACTCGGAAACTCGCTGGTCTGCTGCGGTCGACCCGTCATGTCAACGGGGGCGGGGCTAGCGGCGATCACATCGCCTCAAGCCTGCAGGGCCAAGCCCATGGTGCTCTACGGTCAGAGAAGGGGATCATGATGGCAACGATGACGCGTGATGAGCTGATGGAAGAGGCGTGCCGGCTCGCCAAGCAGTCGGTCGACAACAACTGGGGCGGGCCCTTCGGGGCGGTGCTCGCCAAGGACGGCGAGATCGTCGCCCGCGGCCAGAACCGCGTCCTTCTGACCGGTGACCCCACGGCCCACGCCGAGATCGAGACGATCCGCAAGGCCATTGCCATGATCAACCCCGAGGCGCCGAGCATCGCGCAGGAGAATCAGAACGATTCCACCCTGCGGTACATCCCCCGCCCGGCCGGTTCGGCCGACCGCGTCCCTGAGCGGGCGAAGATGCTCAAGGGCCACGAGATCTTCATCAGCGGAGCCCCGTGCCCGATGTGCATGAGCGCCATCTACTGGTCCCGCATCGACGGGGTGTACTTCGCCTGCGACCTGCACGCGACCAGCGAGATCGGCTTCGACGACCAGTTCCAGTACGAGGACTTCGGCAGGCCGTACCAGGACCGCAGCATCGACATCACCCAGTTCCGCACCGACCTCGGCGAGGTGGCGTACAAGGCGTGGTCGCAGAAGCGCGACAAGCACCCGTACTGAGGTGGCGAGCCGCCGGGGGGCTGCGGATCCGCAGGGGGATGTGCGGGAGCGCAGCCCGGCGACGGTGGTCATCGCTCAGCGGATGAAGCGGGGGCGGGAAGCCGACGTCCGGCGCTGGCAGGAGGACGTGAACCAGGCTGTCGCCGAGTTTGCCGGATATCTGGGCAACGACGTCACTCCCTCAGCTGAGGCTGACGAATGGACCGTCGTCTACCGTTTCGACTCGAAGCCGCACCTCGAGTCGTGGCTGACCAGCAAGCGGCGAAGCGAGCTGATCGGGCGCGGCGCGGGCCTCTTCGACGGGCCAGCATGGCAGAACGTGCTCGTCGGTGAGGACGAGTCCGATCTGGTCACCGTTGTCGTCTCGCACCCGGTCAGCGCGTCCGACGAGGATGCCTTCCTCGCCTGGCATGAGCGGGTAACAGACGCCGAGCGGGGGTTTGCCGGTTTCCGCGGGGCGGAGCTGTTCCCCCCAGTCACCGGAATCCAGGAAGAATGGACAGCGCTCTACCGCTTCGACTCCGACGAGCACCTCGACGCCTGGCTGGATTCGCCCGAACGCCAGCGGCTGCTGGACGAGGGCAAGCGCTTCAAGAACTTCAGCCTGAAGCGCATCTCCGCCCCGTTCGGCAGCTGGTTCGGGCCGGCCGGCGGGGACGAGGGCGGCGAAGCCCCGGCGAACTGGAAGACCGCGTTCTCGGTGCTCGTCGGGCTCTACCCGACGGTCGTCCTGCTCACCCTGGCGATCAGCGAGCTCTGGAAGAAGGCGGAGCTGTGGGAGAGCCTGCTGATCGGCAACATCCTGTCGGTCGCGCTGCTGACCTGGGTGGTGATGCCGGTCGTCACCCGCGCCCTGCGGTTCTGGCTGGAGCCGGAGGGCGGCCATGCCGACGTCCGCCTCAACGCCAGGGGCACCGTAGCGTGTGTGGCCTTCCTGACGTTCGCCGCCTTTGTGTTCTGGCTCTGCACCACACAGATCTGGCACCTGCCCTAGGGCGAGGCTGTCCTGGGGCGGGGCAAGAGCCGCTGGGTGACGGACAACAGGCCGGCATCGACGAGCCCGGGCTGGCGCACGCCGCCGGCGAAGACGCCGTCGCCCATGCAGTTGCCCGGGTCGATCACCACCGTGGGCTGGCTGGCGGACACCGGGGTGAACGTCAGCTGGTAGCTGGGCGGGAACTCGGCCGGGCACGAGAAGACGAGCCCCAGCGGGAAGGCGTGCTCGGCGTCCACCAGGCGCGCCAGCCGGGCGATCTCCGGCCGCGAGGTGATCGTCCGGCTGGCCGGGTCCGGGGCGGTGTGGCTCGCGGTGACCGAGCGGATGTCGGCCGGGTTCAGGTACTCGGCCGCCGAGCGGGCCGGGTAGATGATGATCTGCGCGTCGGCGCGCAGCACTGATCCGCCGGCCGCGTCGGGCGCGATCGTGTAGACGAGCTGAGCCGTGTAGATGCCGGCCGGAACGGCGCGCGGGGTGACGTCCGCGGTCACCACGTCGTACTCCGGCCCGCCTCCGCCGCTGGCCCAGCCCGTGCCGCCGGACGTCAGGCCGGCCGGCAGGTGCGCTTGCACAAACTGCTGGGCGGTTTCCATCGACACCGGAAGGCTGAAGAGCCGGTACCGGTCGAACCCGGTGCCCACGTTCTGGCCTGGCGAGGACACCGCGCCCGGGACGGGCCGCTGGGGAAGGCGCCGCGCCCCGCCGGGCAGCACCAGCTCGGCCAGCAGGTGATGCGCCTCGGCCTGGGCCTCGGCCGTGGTGCCCGAGGCCGGCACGGCGGGGGCGCTGGAGGACTTGGCGTCATGGGTGCGGGCGGGCCGCCCGCGGCTCGGTCCGCTCGCTGCGGCGGTCCGGGCGGCGACGCTGCCGCATCCGGCCAGGCACGTCATGACCGCCACCGCGGCGACGGCCCCCATGAGACTGCGCCGCCGATCGACGGCCCCCATGACGTCGCGCCGCCGATCAACGGCCCGCATGACGTTGCGCCGCAGATCGACGGCCACCGTGACCCTGCGCCGCCGATCGACGGTCCTCCGTCGGCTCATGGCCACCGCCCTCCGCTCACCAACGTGCCGCAGCTAGGACGGCGCCGCCGGCGCGGCGGTTCCGCGCATTCGGGAAATGGCGGCGCGGCCGGGTTATCCCGGCTGGCTGCCCTCCGAGCCGACCTGCAGGCTCGGCGCGACCTTCTCCGAGATCAGCTCGAACGAGCGGATCCGGTCGCCGATGTCGTACACCATGGTCGTGAGCATCAGCTCGTCGGCCTGGGTGCGCTCGAGCAGCCCGGACAGCTGCGCGCGCACCGTGTCCGGGGAGCCGATGGCCTGCTGGTCGAACCGGCTCCAGGCCATTTCGCGCTCTTCGGGCGTGTACGGGTAAGCGGCGGCCTCCTCGGGGGTGGCCAGCGGCTGGAGATGCCCGGTGCGCAGCCGCATGAACGACAGCACCGCCGGACCGGCCAGCCACTTGGCCTGTTCATCGGTGTCGGCGCAGATCGTGTTCACCGCGACCATCGCGTACGGCCGCTCCAGCCACTGCGACGGCCGGAAGTTCTCCCGGTACATCTGCAGCGCGGGGATGGTGTTCGCGGCACTGAAGTGGTGCGCGAACGAGAACGGCAGGCCGAGCATGCCGGCCAGCTGCGCGCTGTACCCGCTCGATCCCAGCAGCCAGATCGCGGGCATGTCGCCGGCGCCGGGCGTCGCGGTGACCCGTGCCCGGGCGTCGCCGGCGAACAGCCTGATCAGGTCCAGCAGCTCCTCCGGGAACTTCTCGCCGGACAGGCCCTCCATCGTGCGCCGCAGCGCCAGCGCGGTGAGCTGGTCGGTGCCGGGTGCCCGCCCGATGCCCAGGTCGATCCGGCCCGGGTGCAGCGCCTCGAGCGTGCCGAACTGCTCGGCGACCACCAGCGGGGCGTGGTTGGGCAGCATCACCCCGCCGGAGCCGACCCGGATCGTGGACGTCGCGTCCGCCAGGTGGCCGATCAGCACCGCGGGCGCCGAGCTGGCGATCGCCGGCATGTTGTGGTGCTCGGCCACCCAGAACCGTTGGTAGCCGAGTTCCTCTGTGCGTTTGGCCAGCTTGGTGGTGTTGTTCAGCGCCTGGCCCGATGTGGTCCCGACGGCAACCGGAGAAAGATCCAGAACGGAAAGCGGCACCTGAGTCACGTAAGTCGGCAACTCATGCTGGTCAGGGTTTCTTCCGCAGGTCCTTTGGCGGCCGCGCCGGATCGGCGTCGAACGCCGTGGTGCCCTGGCGTACCACGTCGTCCAGCCGGTCCGCGATGAGCTCGATCACGCCGAGGGCGCGCCGCAGGTCCGCCTCGGGTATCTCCCCGACCAGCTCCCGGGCCAGGCCGCTATAGGCCTGCAGCAGCCGGGCGAACGATGAGCCGGCGGCCGGGGTGAGCGCCACGATGGTCGCGCGGCGGTCGCCGGGATCGGCGCGCCGTTCCACCCAGCCGTCCGCTTCCAGCGCGTCGACCAGGCCGGTGATGGTCCGCGGGGTCACGCCGACCGCCTGGCTCAGCCTTCGCATCTTGACCGGCCCCAGCGCGTGCAGCGCCGCCACCACCCGGCCGCGCGCGTAGCTCATCCCGTACTCGCGCGCTCCCAGATCCTGGATCTCGACCAGCCGAGGCGCCAGCGCGAACAACCGCCCCATGACCCGTTCGGGCAGGTCCATTCCGAGCGCTGAGGACAGGTCAGCCCGTCCGGAGACCGCTGCCTCGGATGTTCCTGTGTCAGGCACATTGTGAGCCTACTTCATTAAGTGTTAGCCTCACAATATGACCGCTCCAGCCGGGGAACCGGCGATAGAGGCATCGGGCGTGGTCAAGTCGTTCGGCACCGTCCGGGCGCTGCGCGGCGTCGATCTCACCGTCCCGCCCGGTTCGCTGACCGCGCTGCTCGGCCCGAACGGCGCCGGAAAGACGACCCTCGTCCGCATCTTCGCCACGCTGCTGCGCCCGGACTCGGGCACCGTCCGGGTGCTCGGCCGCGACGTGACGGCGTTCCCGTACACGGTGCGTTCCGGGATCGGGCTCACCGGCCAGTACGCCGGGCTCGACGAGGCCCTTCGCGGCCGGGACAACCTGATCCTGATCGGCCGGCTGGCCGGGCTCGGGCGGCAGGAGGCCCGGCGGAGGGCCAGCCAGCTCGCCGAGCGCTTCGGCCTGGCCGACGCGGCCGGGCGAGCGGTGCGCACGTACTCCGGCGGCATGCGCCGCCGCCTGGACCTGGCGGCCAGCCTGATGAACCGGCCCGCGCTGCTGATCCTGGACGAGCCGACCACGGGGCTCGACCCCGGCAGCCGGGTCGAGCTCTGGGCCGCGCTCAGGGAGCTGCGCGACGCCGGCACGACGATGCTGCTGACCACCCAGTACCTCGAGGAAGCCGACCGGTTCGCGGACGCCGTGCACGTGCTGGACCACGGCCGGGTTATCGCCGCTGGAACTGCGGTGGAACTTAAGGCGCGCACCGGAACACAGGTCGTGGACGTGCTGCTGGCGGGCCAGGACGCCGCTGCGGCCGGAGCAGCGCTCGGTGCCCGGTTCGCACCAGCCGACCTGCAGGTGGACGAGGCATCCCGGCGGCTGGCCATCGTCGCCCGCGACGGTCTTGGCACCTTGTTCACCGTCGCCGAGGCGCTGCGCGCGGACGGGATCGGCGTGGCCGACATCTCGCTGCGCCAGCCGTCTCTCGACGAGGCGTTCCTCGCCCTGACGGCCGGAACCACCGCGATGACCCGGGCGGAGGCGCGATGACGCAGGCCAGCCTGACCGGTTCCGGCCCGGCGCAGGTGGCCGGGCAGCGGGACGAACGCCCGGGTCCCGGCGCGCTGGTGCGCGACAGCGCGCTCATCGCCGGCCGCTACCTCCGGGTGCTGCGGGCAAGCCCGGCCCGGCTGATCTACCCGCTGCTGCAGCCTGTGCTGATCATGGTGCTGTTCGTGTCCGTGATGGAGAACCTGGCCTCCTCGGTGGGCGGAGCCAGCTACCGGCAGTTCCTCATCCCCGGAATCATGATCCAGAACGTGGTGCTGACCGCACCGGTCACCGGGCTGGCCATCGTGCGGGACGCCGACACCGGCCTGGCCGACAGGTTCCGGTCGCTGCCGATGCCGCGCAGCGCCGCGCTGATCGGCCGGTCCGCCTCCGACACCGTGGTGTACTTCGCGCAGGCCCTGGTCATGATCGGCGTGGGCAGCCTGCTCGGCTTCCGGGTGCACACCGGCCTGGCCGGGTTCGCCGGGATCGTCGCGGTGGCGATCGGGTTCGGCACCGCGCTGGGCATCACCTGCGCGTGGCTGGCCCTGCTCATCGGCGATGTGGAGACCGCGGAGCGCGCTCTGTACTTCCCGTTCATCCCGCTGGCCTTCGTCAGCTCGGCCTACGCCCCGGTGAACCGGCTGGCCGGGTGGATGCAGCCGATCGCCCGGGTCAACCCGGTGTCATCGGCGGTCGCCGTGATCAGGGCGCTCGCCGACGGAGGCCCGCTCGCGGTTCCCGTGCTGCACCTGGCGGCCTGGACGCTCGCGCTCGCCGCGGTGCCCGGCGTGCTCGCGGTCCGCCGCTGGCAATCGTCGCGCTAACCGCACCCGGCGGCCCCGGCGGCGGTCAGGGCGGCAGGATCTCCAGGCGGCCGTCGCGCACCGCCCGGTCGATGCTCATCCGCAGGCTGGAGCAGGTGTCGATGAGCGCGGTCTGCTCGCCCGCCGCGGCCCGGGTGCTGAACTCGGCGCAGGCGCGCACCGACTCGAAGCTCCACTGCACGCTCGTGTGCTGCGGGCTGAACTTGGCGACCAGCGCGGTCGCGCCGCACCGCTCGCACTCGACTGGCTGGAACCCGGCCTCCCGCTCGTCGGCCGGCAAGTGAAGGGGGAGTGAAGAGGGACGGGGAGGTGGGCGGGGGGTGGGGGTGAGCCGCTCGGCTTCGCTCACGCCCCCGACGCTCCGGCCGCCTCGCCGGGCTGTGCACCGAGGTTCGCCGCCACCTCGAGCTCCCATTCCGCTACCGCGCGGGTGGTGTCCACCTCGAACTCGTAGCGCTCGACCATGTACGGCTTGATGTCCTCGACGTCGTTGTAGAACTGCTCGTACCAGCGCCGCAGCTGGTAGACCGGACCGTCCTCGGCACACAGCAGCGGGTTGTCGACGCGGGTCTTGTGCGTCCAGATCGCCACGTCCTGCTCGAAGCCCAGCCCAATGAACTTGGCGAACTTGCGGGCGAACTTGCTGGCCTGCTCGTCGGACAGCCCGGGCAGCCGCTTCACGATCACACCCCACTGCAGCCGGAACGAGTTGGGCGTGACCGGATAGTGGCAGTTGATCAGCACGCTCTCGATGTCCATGCCGTGGTAGTCGTGCCACAGGTAGTCGATCATGTACGACGGCCCGTAATATGACGCCTCGGAACGCAGCGTGCTCTCGCCGCCATCCGCGTAGTTCGAGCCGCTGCCGACGTCCGGCCGGGCCCGGGTGTTCAGGTACTGCGACGCGATGTGGCCCTCGAACACGTTCTTGAAGTACGTCGGGAACGCGAAGTGGATATAGAAGAAGTGCGCCATGTCGACGACGTTGTCGATCACCTCACGGCAGTTCGCGCCGTCGACCAGGAGCGAGTCCCAGGTCCATCCGGACCACTCGCCGGAGAACGCACCCTCGATCCGGGGGATCGTCACGTGCTCGGGCGGCGGGTTCCCCTCCGGGTCGTTCCACACGAACAGCTGCCGGTTCTGCTCGAGCGTGAGCCAGGACCGGGTCCGCGCGGCCGGCGGAACCCGCGCCGCGTACGGGATGCGGGCGCACCTGCCGTCTCCGCCCCACCGCCAGTCGTGGAACGGGCAGGCCACCTGGTCTCCCTTGACGGTGCCCTCGGTCAGGTCGCCGCCCATGTGACGGCAGTAGCCGTCGAGCACGTTCAGCTTCCCGCGGGTGTCCGCGAAGACCACCAGCTTTGTCCCGAACGCTTCGACGGCGTGCGGGCCCGGCTCCCGGAACCGCTCGGCCAGGCCGAGGCAGTGCCAGCCGCGCGCGAACCTGGCCGGTGGCGGTCCGGCGATGATGCCCCGAACACCGTGCCGGTCGGTCATGTAGCCCTCCATGCTCCGCTGCTACCGCCTAGACTAGAACATGTTCTAGTCTAGGGATACTGCGCCTGGCTCCCCGCGCCGGCGCGATCGGAGGCATTCGCAGTGGGCGAGAACGTCGGAGAGGCCGTCGTCGCTCGGGTCGGTGAACTGCTGCCGGTGCTCCGGGAGCGAGCGCAGGAAACCGAGGACGCCCGCGTGGTGCCGGCCGAGTCGGTCAAGGCGCTGACCGAGGCCGGGTTCTTCCGGCTGCTGCAGCCGGCCAGGTTCGGCGGGCTCGAGGCCGACCCGCTGACGTTCCTGACCGCCGTGCGGCTCATCGCCAGCGCCTGCGGCTCGACCGGCTGGGTCTCGTCGGTCGTGGGCGTGCACCCCTGGCAGCTCGCGCTGTTCCCGCTGCAGGCGCAGGAAGAGGTGTGGGGAACGGACCCCGGCGCCCGGATGTCCTCGTCCTACGCACCGACCGGCCAGGCCGAGACCGTGGCCGGCGGGCACCGGCTGAACGGCCGGTGGAGCTTCTCGTCCGGGTGCGACCACACCACCTGGGTGCTGCTCGGCGCGATCGCCAAGGACGAGGAGGGCAACCCGGCCGACTACCGCACGTTCCTGCTGCCCGCCAGCGACTACGCGATCGACGACGTGTGGGACACCGTCGGGCTGCGCGGCACCGGCAGCAACGACATCGTGGTCTCGGACGTCTTCGTGCCCGAGTACCGGTCGCTGTCCTTCAACGACGTGTTCCGCTGCGCCTGCCCGGGCCAGGAGGCCAACCCGGCGCCGCTGTACCGGCTGCCGTACGGGTCGCTGTTCTCCTACGCGATCACCACGCCGATCATCGGGATGGCGATGGGCGCCTACCAGGCACACGTTGATTACCAGCGGGAACGGGTGCGCGCCTCGTACGTCGGCCAGAAGGCGGCGGAGGATCCGCACTCGCAGGTGCGGGTGGCCGAGGCGGCGGCGGATCTCGACTCGGCGTGGCTCGCGCTCGAGCGCAACATGGCCGAGCTGATGGAGCACGCCCGCGCGGGCACGAAGATCCCGCTCCCGCTGCGGCTGCGGATCCGGCGCGACCAGGTGCGCGGCACCGGCCAGGCGATCCGCGCGGTGGACCGCCTGTTCGAGAACTCCGGCGGCCGGGCGCTGAAGCGCGGCACCCCGATCCAGCGGTTCTGGCGGGACGCGCACGCCGGCCGGGTGCACGCGATCAACGACCCCGAGCGGGCGCTGTCGATGTTCGGCCGCGGCGAGTTCGGCCTGCGCATTCAGCCGGACGGCATGATTTGACCGAGGCCGGATCCCTGCCCGCCGCCCCCTTCTCTGCCGCGGCCGCAGACTTCGACGCGACGAGCCGCTACATCGACGCGGCCGGGATGCGGCTGCACTACCACGAGGCCGACCCGGCCGGCCTGGCCGGCGGCGTGCCAGTAGTTCTGCTGCACGGCGGCGGGCCCGGCGCATCGGCCTGGAGCAACTTCGGCCGCAACCTGCCCGTGTTCGCGGCGCACTTCCGCACGCTCATGATCGACCAGCCCGGCTTCGGCCGTTCCGACAAACCGCCGGTGACCGGCAACTACTTCACGTTCGCCGCCGAGGCGATGGCCGGCCTGCTCGACGGGCTCGGGATCGACCGGGTGCACCTGGTCGGCAACTCGCTCGGCGGCGGCACCGCGGTCCGATTCGCGCTCCGGTTCCCGGAGCGGGCGGAGCGGCTGGTGCTGATGGCGCCGGGCGGGCTCGGCCTGAACGTCTTCTCCCCGGATCCGACCGAGGGCATCAAGCGGCTGATGGAGTTCGCGGCACCGCCCGGCCCCAGCCTGGAGAAGATGGCGGCTTTCCTTCGCACCATGGTCTTTGATCAGCGGCTGGTGACCGACGAGCTGGTGCAGGAGCGGTACGCCATCGCCAGCGCACCTGAGGCCATCGCCGCGATGGCCTCGATGGGCGCGTCCTTCTACGACCCGGCCTACGCCGACGACGGGCTGCTCTGGCGGGAGGCGCACCGGCTGCGGCAGCGCGTGCTGCTGCTCTGGGGGCGCGAGGACCGGGTCAATCCGCTCGACGGCGCGCTGGTCGCGCTCAAGCAGATCCGCCGCGCTCAGCTGCACGTGTTTGGCGGCTGCGGGCATTGGGTCATGCTGGAGAAGTTCGATGAGTTCAACCGGCTCGCGCTCAGCTTCCTGGAAGGGGGCAGCCGATGACGCCGATCGCCTCGCTCGGCTACCTGCGGATCGAGTCAGCCGACGTCCCGGCCTGGCGCGAGTTCGGCGTCAGCGTGCTGGGCATGGTCGAGGGCCGCGGCCCCGACCCTGACGCGCTGTACCTGCGAATGGATGAGTTGCCCGCCCGCCTGGTGATCCTGCCCGGCGAGCAGGACCGGCTGCTCGCCTCCGGCTGGGAGGTGCCCGGCGAGCCCGAGTTTGCCCAGGTCGGCCGCGCACTGGACGACGCCGGGGTCGCGGTCAAGCCGGGCACGCCGGCCGAGCTCGCCGAGCGCCGGGTCGGGCAGCTGCTGCGGTTCGACGATCCGTCCGGCAACGCGCTCGAGGTCTTCTCCGGCGCGGCGCTGGAGCACCGGCCGGTGGTCAGCAAGTACGCGAACCGCTTCGTGACCGGCCCGATGGGTCTGGGTCACGTCGTGCTGCCGGTATCCGACGGCGACGCCGCGCTGCGGTTCTACACCGAGGTGCTGGGCTTCCGGCTGCGGGACTCGATGCGGATGGCGCCGGAACTGTTCGGCAAGCCCGCGGGCGGGCCGCCGCTGTGGATGCGCTTCCTCGGCTGCAACCCGCGGCACCACTCGCTCGCGCTGGCGCCGTTTCCCGCGCCCGCCGGCATCGTGCACCTGATGATCGAGGTCGCCGCGCTGGACGACGTCGGCGCCGCCATGGACCGGTGCGCCCGCCGCGGCGCAACGATGAGCGCCACGCTGGGCAGGCACGCCAACGACCTGATGGTGTCGTTCTACGTGGCCACGCCCGGCGGGTTCGACGTCGAGTACGGCACCGACGGCCGGCTCGTCGACGACGCAACGTGGATCAGCCGGGAAACCACCGCGATCAGCCTGTGGGGACACCGGTTCGCTGCGGGCGCGCATTGACCGCGGAGCCGGAGACTGCGCAGGCTGGGTTCGAGCCCGAACCGCGGCGGTTCCGGCAGGTCCTCGGTCACTTCTGCACCGGTGTCACGGTCATAACCGCCCTGGTCGGCGACGCCGAGCCGGTCGGGTTCGCCTGCCAGTCGTTCGCCGCGGTGTCGCTAGAGCCGGCGCTGGTGCTGTTCTGCCCGAGCCGCAGGTCGGCCACCTGGCCGCGGATCGAGCACGCCGGTCACTTCTGCGCCAACGTGCTCACCGACGGGCAGCGCGAGCTGTCCCGCAGGTTCGGGATCAGCGCCGCCGCCGGGGCCGACAAGTTCGCCGGGCTGCGCTGGTCGTCCTGCTCGTCCGGGGCGCCGGTCCTGGAGGGCGCGCTCACCTGGATCGGGTGCACGATCCAGGCCGTCCACGAGGCCGGCGACCACTTCGTGGTGATCGGCCGGGTGATCGAGCTCGGCGAGTGCGCCCCCGACCCACCGCTCCTCTTCTACCGGGGCCGCTACGCCGCTGGCGTCAGAGCGCCCGAGGAGGGCCCGCCCGAGGTCGTCGACACCCTCCTCGCCTGGCCCCGCCACGCCGACTGGATGTAACCCCGGCCATTCCCGCCCGCGCGCGCCTTCCGCCCGCGCGCCTTCCACGCCCGCGCGCCTTCCGCCCGCGCGCGCCTTCCACGCGCGCGTGGCAATAGTCTTCACGTGTTCGGCAACCGCAAAACGGGTTAAATTGGGGCGCCAAATGACTGAAACCCGTGAAGACTTGCGATGATCAAGGAATGGCGGCGGACGTTCTCTGGGCGCGGCACGGCGAGAACGTCGCCAATCTCACCAAGACGCTTTCCTATCGGGTCTTTGACGGCGACCTGACCGATGTCGGCCGGGGGCAGGCGCGCGAACTGGGGGAGCGCCTCGCGGCCGCAGACGCAGGCCAGGTTCAGCTGCTGGCCTGCTCGCCGCTGCGCCGGGCAAGGCAGACGGCCGAGATTGTCGGGCGGCGGCTGGGCCTGCCGGTGGCCATGGAACTCGACGACCTGCGCGAGGTGAACGTCGGCGACCTGGACGGCCGCAGCGACGCCCGGGCGTGGGAGATCTACGCCGCGGTGCTCGAGGCCTGGCGCGCCGGTGACACCCAGGCCAGGTTCCCGGGCGGCGAGAACCGCGACGAGCTGTGCGCGCGGCTGCGCCGGGCGCTCACGGCGGTGGCACGGGGCGCCGCAGCCGGGCGCTCGCCGGCCGCCGCGCACGGCGGCGAGGACGGCC
>Ga0209693_10000785_pt1 | contig 13106 bp, 11 predicted proteins | sample HubBroMetageWRM3_FD_188345 | JGI IMG/M metagenome (GOLD analysis project Ga0209693, IMG submission 188345) | Warmed soil microbial communities from the Hubbard Brook experimental Forest, New Hampshire - Hubbard Brook CCASE Soil Metagenome WRM 3... | ecosystem: Environmental > Terrestrial > Soil...
CGCGTTACTTCAAGCCCAATCAATGGGTTGCGCGCGCGCCCGCGCGCTTAAAAAATACTTTTCGGGGGAGGGGGGTCCGACAGCCCTCCTTTTCGCTCTACAGTAGTACGGAATCCATTCTACGAACGAGGGCGCTTGCCGAATGCCGAATAGTCCGATGCTCGCCGGGTGGCAGCAGCGCTGGAATCAGAGCCTTCTGCGCTTCCTGGGGCGGCGCGTGCGCTCGCCGGTGGATATCGAGGATTTGGCCCAGGAGACCTACTTGCGATTGCTGCGCGCCCGAGACTTGGGCGAAGTGCGCAATCCTCAAGCCTATCTGCTGCGCGTGGCGAGTCACGTTTTGGTCGAGTGGCGCGATCAGGCGCCTCGCCCCGAATCTCTGGTGGAAATGGATGACGATCTGCTCATCGACGATTGCGCGCCGGAGTTCGAACTCGAGGCGAGCATTTCACAGGAGCGCCTGAACCGGACGTTGGCCGCCGCATCGCCCATCCGCGGCCCGAACCGGGTCGAGTCATCATTGGGATCCGCCGGTCCGGTGGGGATCAGCGAAGCCAGGCCTCGCCCGAGTCCGCCCTTCCTACGGTGCGCCTGGGTCATGCCTGTCCCCCTCTTTAGGTGATGGTCCGTCACGCTCGGCGAGCTCGCGGCTGGCGTCGAGGTAACTCATCGCACCGCGCGAACCGGGATCGTAATCGATGATCGTCATGCTGTAGCCGGGCGCCTCCGAGACCTTCACGCTGCGGGGGATCACGGTGCGCAAGACCTTCGCCCCGAAGTAGCGGCGGACTTCGTCGGCCACCTGATCGGCGAGCTTGGTCCGGCCGTCGTACATGGTGAGGATGACCGTGCTGACCTTCAGGCCGGGATTCAGATGGACCTTGACCATCTCGATGTTGTTCATCAACTGGGACACTCCCTCCAGCGCGTAGTACTCGCACTGGATGGGGATCAGTACCTCGGGGGCGGCGACCAACGCGTTGATGGTCAGCAGGCCCAGCGACGGCGGGCAGTCGATGAAGACGTAGTCGAAGTCTGAATTGGCGGGGTCATCGAGTTCGGCCAGCGCGGTGCGCAGTCGATTCTCGCGCGCCACCATACTGACCAATTCAATCTCGGCGCCGGCCAGGTCGATCGTCGATGGCACACAGAACAGGCGCTCGCTGTGCGGGCTGCGCCGCAGCGCGGTCTGTAAAGACATCTCGCCGAGAAGCACCTCGTACGACGACGGCGTGCCGGAATGACGGTCGGTGATGCCCAGCGCTGTACTCGCATTGCCCTGAGGATCCAGATCGATGACGAGCGTTTTGAGGCCTTGGATGGCGAGCGCTGCGGCCAGGTTCACGGCCGTTGTGGTTTTGCCGACGCCGCCCTTCTGATTGGCGATCGTGAACAGTCGGCGATGACGCGGACGGCGCAGCGGTCGGTAGGCGGTGTGCAGTACCTGCATGGCGCGTTCGGCAGCGGCTCCGATCGGAGTGTCGAATTCCGATGTTTCACGTGAAACATGCGTAGCGGAGGGGGCTCCGCGATCGGAACCGAACGGGTCGCGCGGCGCACTCATAGGCTCTCCCTGTTCGACCGTCGGCGCGGCACACCCCGGCCCGGAGCCGGCTTGCCGCGCCGTGCCACCACCACGGTTGTCGGCGGAGACAGATAGTTCACGCCACATTCCACCACCCTGGCATCCGCGGCGCCCAACGCGGTCATCACACGCCGGTACTCGCGCACTTCGTCGGGTGCCCGCTCGCCCTTGATCGCGAGCATCCGACCGCCTGGCCGCAGCAGCGGCAGACTCCACCGTGTCACCTTGTCCAGTGGGGCCACGGCCCGCGACACGACGGCATCGCATCCGCCGACGCTCTCGCGGATGGCCGGCTCCTCGGCGCGGCCACGGAGTACTTCGGCATCCAACCCGAGCTCGGTGACGGCCATGCGCAGAAACTCGGTTCGGCGGAGCAGCGACTCGATCAGAACGATGCGGAGTTCGGGCTGGGCGATCGCCAGCGGCAATCCCGGTAATCCGGCCCCGCTACCGATGTCGGCCACCCGCTCGCCGGGCTTCAACAACTCGGCGACCACACCGCAATTCAGGAGGTGCCGTTCCCAGATTCGGTCGATTTCGTGCGGGCCCAGGAGCCCCCACTCGACGCCGGTGTCGGCCAGCAACTCGGCGTAGCGATGGGCGAGATCGACACGGGGCCCGAAAACGGCTGTCGCTACTTGGGGCGGTGGCGGCACCTGCGGCAGCGCTCGCTTGTTCGGAACGACATGTTTCACGTGAAACATCCCTCCCGTCCGTACTCGCCGGACCCAAGCGAACTACAACTGTGTAACTCTGCTTCTGGTTCAGTCGACCAGTACGACGACTCGACGCGACGGCTCCACGCCCTCGCTCTCGCTCCGGACTCCTTGAACCGCCGCGACCGCATCGTGAACGATCTTGCGCTCAAATGGCGTCATCGGAGCGAGTTCTTCGCGCTCGCCACTTTCCAGTACTCTCCTGGCAACCTTGTCGCCCAACGCCGCCAACTCGTCCCGGCGGCGGCGGCGCCAACTTGCGATATCGAGCATCAGTCGGCTGCGCACCCCCGTCTTCTGATGCACCGCCAGCCGGGTCAGTTCCTGCAAGGCGTCGAGCACCTCGCCCTTGCGGCCCACCAACTTGTTCAAGTCGTCGCTGCCGTCGATGCTGACCACCGCGCGGGTGCCCTCGACGTCCAGATCGATGTCGCCATCGAAGTCCAGGAGGTCCAGGAGCTCTTCCAAGTAGTCGCCCGCAATCTCTCCCTCGGCGACCAACCGCTCCTCCGTATCGGCCTCGGTATCGGTGTCAGTATCGGTGTCACCATCGTCCGCTGCCGTGTCCTCCGACGCCTCTTCCAGAACCTCTTCCGTCGGAGCTTCGTCGATGTCGTGTCCGTTTGTGTCCGTGTCCGTCATGCCTGCCTGTTTCCTTCCCGTCGTCCGGACCTGCGCCCGGCTAAGTCTGCTGCCCGGTCCCGGTACCGAGCTCATCCCCTACGTCCACCATGGACCGTCGTCTTGGGTCGGCCCGATCCTCGGTCAGCGTCTGCGCTTCTTCGGCTTCGCGCCCGGGCGTGGGGTGCGGCCGGCCGGATTGCTGTTGCGCGCCACCTGATCGCCCTTGCTCGTGTCGCCCTCCGACGATTCCGCGGCTGCAGATTCAGCATCGGCACCGCCCGCAGGCGCCGACGATCCGTTGCCGTCCGCCACCGCGCTCCTCGCCGGCCGCTTGGGTTTGGCGCCGGGCGCCGGCGCGTTCGCCGCCCGACGTTCCAACGCTTCGCGCTTTTTCGCCTCTTCCTCTTTTTCGATCATCCCGAAGACGACGTGCTGCTGGCCGAAGGTCCAGATGTTGTTCGAGAACCAGTAGAAGATGATCGCCAACGGCAAGAACGGTCCGCCGACCACCACGCCGAGCGGGAAGACGTACAGCGCGAGCTTGTTCATCATCGCCGTCTGCGGGTTTGCCGCGGCTTCGGGGCTCTGCCGCGCGATCGACGCCCGGCTGTTGAAGTAGGTGGCGATGCCGGCCAGGATCATCACCGGCAGGCCGACCGCGATGACAGCGGGCCGACTGAATTCGGTGAAGGCCGCGAGGCTGGCGCCCCGTTGTGTCATGGAGGCACCCAGGGGTGCGCCAAACAGGTTGGCGTCCAGGAAGTGTCCGACATCCGCGGCGCTGAAGACATAGTTACCCAGCTCGCGGTTGCGCTCCGGAGAGAGCCCCAGCTGTCCGATACCGGTGGTGGTCCGGTTGAAGCACCTCAGCACGTGGTACAGCCCCAGGAACACCGGGATCTGGGCCAGCATCGGCAAGCAGCCGAGTATTGGATTGAACCCGTGTTCGCGCTGCAGCTTCTGCATCTCCAGCGCCATCCGCTGGCGGTCCTTGCCGTACTTCTTCTGCAGCGCCTTGATCTGCGGTTGCAACTCCTGCATCTGGCGCGTGGTGCGGATCTGCCGGACGAACGGCTTGTACAAAATTGCCCGCAGCGAGAACACCAGGAACATCACCGACAGCGTCCACGCGAAGAAGTTCGACGGGCCCAGCAGAAAGCCGAAGGCCTTGTACCAGAGCCACATGATCGCCGAAACCGGGTAGTAGAAGTAGTCCAGGCTGAACGGATCAAACAACTTCAATCACTCTCCCCTAGCGTCGCTGGGGTGCCCCAGATTTCCACCCGGACTGCCCGGCGCTCCGGTATCGGGTCCCATCCTCCCCGATGCCACGGACCGCACTTGGCCAGCCGGACGGCTGCCAGCCCAGTCCCCCGCACCAACCCGTACTCGGCCAGCGCCTCCACGGCGTACTGACTACACGTTGGGGTGAACCGGCACGTCGGTAGCCGAAGCGGCGACACCATGTGCCGGTACAGCTGAATGAGGAAAATCAACCCGCGGACAACTGCGGTCTCGGCGCCGTGTAGCCACTGCCCCAACTTTGACGTTATGTCATTCACCGGCCGGATCCCGTCGCGTCGATCCGCCGTAAGCCGGCCCGTAGTTCTTCTTCCAACCGAGCAGATCCGACGCCACGACTGCTCGGCAGCGCGCGGATCACGACGTGCTCGGAGCGGTCCAGCCCGTCGAGCACTCCCCGAGCGACATGGCGTAACCGCCGAGCCAATTGATGCCGTTGCACGGCCGAGCCCACTGATCGCGAAATGATCAGTCCGACCTTCGGCGCTTCGGCGTCGTTCTCGTTTCCGCGCCGCGAATAGATGACGAGGTCTGGCTGCACGGCCCGAGTTCCGTGCTTTACCGTGGCACCGAAATCGGCCGACCGCGTCATGCGGTTCCGCGCGGAAAGCACCGCTGTGACACCGAGATTCGAATCAGGCAGTCAGCGAGCGGCGGCCCTTACGCCGCCGGTTTGACACGATCGCCCGCCCTGCCCGGGTGCGCATCCGCAGCCGGAAGCCGTGCACGCGGGCTCGGCGCCGGTTATTCGGCTGGAAGGTCCGCTTGCCCTTTGCCACGACTCTCTCCTCGTTGAATCTGGCATCGTGTTCCGGCCCGGTACCGATGCCGGTGGAACACGATTGCACTCACCAAGCCTTGGCAGGCTCTGTGTCTCGCTGGTAACCGGCGCGGGCCCCGTTGCATATTGCGCGGATCGCAGCCGTATCGCCGACTTTCGGGCGACTAGACGAGGGTACGCAGCAGCGTTCGCCGGGTCAAACCTGGCCGTCTCGGCGCCCGAATGCACGACGATATTTCACTCATGCCACACCAGCCACCGCGGCCGGCGAGCAATTCTATGAAAGCGCGCCCCAATGTTGCAGAACGGTTGGCGCGCGGACGGAAAACTTGTTAGCTTCGGCCAATGCCGTTTCAGACTGGAACGGCGCCCGACAACGAAGCGAGGATGGCGGATCGGCTTCCTGGCCAAGTGACCTATGCTGGCTGTCTCGAGCGCCGATCCCGCGTGCCGTCAGCCGTGACTAGCGGCTTGGTGGCGGTCGTCCTGTCCACACTTGTGGATAACCTGTCCACACTTGTGGATAACCATGTGGACAGTTCGTGGTCGCGGCTAAGCGCTGTACTTCGACGTCATAGCAAGGGGACCGTCGTTGACCGATGACCCCGGATCAAGTTTCGCGGCGGTCTGGAATGCGGTCGTCTCCGAACTCAACGGCGAGATCGCCACAGACGCTTCCGTAACCAACGGCGAACCGTACGTCCCTGCCCTGACACCGCAGCAACGAGCCTGGTTGAACCTTGTACAACCGCTGACGATCGTCGAAGGGTTCGCTCTGCTGTCGGTGCCCAGCAGCTTCGTCCAGAACGAAATCGAACGACACCTGCGTACCCAGATCACCGAGGCGCTGAGCCGTCGGCTCGGCCAACAGATCGAGCTCGGCGTCCGTATCGCCGCCCTGTCCGGTGACGAATCCGATGACGGCCTGGTGCCCGACGAGTCGCTGGCCGATGTCGACGAGGTTGACGAAGACCGCGAGGCCCTCGCCAGCGCGCATCAAAACTGGCCGACCTATTTCACCGAGCGACCACAGACCGCTGACCCGGAAGCCTCCGGCGGCACCAGCCTGAACCGGCGCTACACCTTTGACACCTTCGTCATCGGCGCCTCGAACCGGTTCGCCCACGCCGCTGCCCTCGCGATTGCCGAGGCACCCGCCCGGGCCTACAACCCACTGTTCATCTGGGGCGAATCCGGCCTCGGTAAGACGCACCTCTTACACGCGGCCGGCAACTACGCGCAACGACTGTTCCCCGGTATGCGGGTCAAGTACGTCTCCACCGAAGAGTTCACCAACGACTTCATCAACTCGCTGCGGGACGATCGCAAGGTCGCCTTCAAGCGCAGCTACCGCGATGTCGACGTGCTGCTGGTCGATGACATCCAATTCATTGAGGGCAAAGAAGGTATCCAGGAAGAGTTCTTCCACACTTTCAATACTCTGCACAACGCCAACAAGCAGATCGTCATCTCCTCCGACCGACCACCCAAGCAACTGGCCACCCTGGAAGACCGGCTTCGGACCCGGTTCGAATGGGGGCTGATCACCGATGTGCAGCCACCGGAGCTAGAAACCCGCATCGCCATTCTGCGCAAGAAAGCACAGATGGAGCGCCTGGCGGTGCCCGACGATGTGCTGGAACTCATCGCCAGCAGCATCGAACGCAACATCCGCGAACTCGAAGGCGCGCTCATCCGAGTGACCGCGTTCGCGTCGCTGAACAAAACCCCGATCGACAAGGCGCTGGCCGAAATCGTGTTGCGCGACCTGATTGCCGACGCCAGCACCATGCAGATCAGCGCGGCCACCATCATGGCCGCCACCGCAGAGTACTTCGATACCACGGTCGAGGAACTCCGTGGCCCCGGTAAGACCCGGGCCCTTGCCCAGTCACGGCAAATCGCGATGTATCTCTGCCGCGAACTGACCGACCTGTCACTGCCGAAGATCGGGCAAGCATTCGGCCGCGACCACACCACGGTGATGTACGCCCAACGCAAAATCCTCTCCGAGATGGCCGAGCGACGCGAAGTCTTCGACCACGTCAAGGAACTCACCACCCGGATCCGGCAGCGGTCAAAGCGCTGAGCGCCGGCCGCAGGACCACAACGCCAAAAAACTTTGGGCACGGCCATCCCACCAGTCACAGCACAGGTTGTGGATATCGCTGTGGGCAGGCTGGTTGCGTTATCACGCGGGCATAACGGGCACGTGCACAACCGCGGGTAGTCCCCAACCGCTAAACACAAACCACACAGCCATGCACGTGTCATTCACAACCCGGTCGGCATCGTTGCGCAGCGCAGATGTCGTGCTGTCCCCAACATGCACAGGCCTTAATACTGTTACTGGTATATCTCCGTAGTTTCTCCTTGGAAAAGACACCTGGGGACGGAGCGTTCCACACCCAGCCGGGAAGGCAACAACACCCTGAGTGTCATTGATTCCGATTAGCTTTCAAGATGGCGCTCAAAGCTCTACGGTTGTGGTTCGGCTGCCGGTTCGGTCGTCGAAGCGGGTTTACGGGCACAGGCGTTAGTCAGCGGGAAATCGCACTTCACCGGAGGTGGGGCCGCTGAAGTTAGCCTTGTTGTTCGAGGTGATGAAGGGACGCAATGGACGTGGCGACGACCACAGTCGGTGTGACCGACTTGAAGTTTCGCTTGGTGCGCGAAGACTTCGCCGATGCGGTGGCATGGGTGGCGCGGACGCTGCCCACCAGGCCCACGGTGCCGGTGCTGGCCGGCGTGCTGCTGGCCGGCTCGGACGACGGCTTAACGATCTCTGGGTTCGATTACGAAGTTTCCGCCGAAGTACGGCTGGCAGCGGAAATCGCTTCTCCGGGAACAGTTTTGGTGTCGGGACGGCTGTTGTCGGATATTACTCGCGCGTTGCCCGACAAGCCGGTCGACGTCCAGGTGGAAGGCACCAGAGTTTCCTTGACGTGTGGAAGCGCGAGATTTTCGTTGCCGACGATGGCGGTGGAGGACTACCCCACGCTGCCGGCGTTGCCGGAAGAGACCGGTGCGCTGTCGTCGGATGTGTTCGCCGAAGCCATCAGTCAGGTTGCGGTCGCGGCCGGCCGCGACGACACGTTGCCGATGCTGACCGGAATCCGGGTGGAGATTTCCGGTGCGGCGGTGGTGTTGGCCGCTACCGACCGGTTCCGGCTGGCGGTTCGGGAGCTGACGTGGTCGGCGGCCGGACCTGACGTTGAGGCGGCCGTGCTGGTGCCGGCCAAGACGTTGGCCGAGGCGGCCAAGACCGGAACCGACGGCGCCGAAGTTCATTTGTCATTGGGGTCCGGACCCACCGTGGGCAAGGACGGATTACTCGGGATCAGTGGAAACGGGAAGCGAAGTACAACCCGGTTGCTGGATGCGGAGTTTCCGAAGTTTCGGCAGCTGCTGCCGACCGAACACACCGCGGTGGCCACCGTCGGGGTGGCGGAGTTGACCGAGGCGATCAAGCGCGTCGCGCTGGTCGCCGATCGTGGTGCGCAGGTTCGGATGCAGTTCGCCGAGGATGTGTTACGACTGTCGGCCGGGGCCGACGACGTCGGCCGGGCCGAAGAGGACGTTGCCGTGGAATTCGCCGGCGAACCGTTGACGATCGCCTTCAACCCGACATACCTGACCGACGGGTTGGGGTCGTTGCACTCCGAGCGGGTGTCGTTTGGTTTCACCACGCCGAGTCGACCGGCAGTGTTGCGACCGGCGAGCGACGACGATCCACAGGCCACCGATAGCGGACCTTTCCCGGCGGTTTCGACCGACTACGTCTATTTGTTGATGCCGGTCCGTCTTCCTGGTTAGCGGTCAAGTGTTTGTCCGTCATCTGGGCTTGCGGGATTTTCGATCGTGGGCACACGCCGAGGTCGACTTGACACCGGGGCGGACGGTCTTTGTCGGTCCCAACGGTTTCGGTAAGACGAATCTTGTTGAAGCACTATGGTATTCGTCCACATTGGGCTCGCATCGGGTAGCGACCGACGCGCCGTTGGTTCGGGTCGGTTCGTCACGGGCGGTGGTGTCGACGATCGTGGTCAATGACGGACGCGAGTGCGCCGTGGACTTGGAGATCGCCGCTGGTCGGGCCAACAAAGCCCGGTTGAATCGATCGCCGGTGCGCAGCCCGCGTGAGGTAATCGGGGTACTGCGGGCGGTGTTATTCGCGCCGGAAGATCTCGCTCTAGTTCGGGGAGACCCCGCAGATCGACGCCGCTACCTCGACGATCTGGCGGCGGTGCGACGACCGCGGGTGGCCGCTGTGCGGGCTGACTATGAGAAAGTTCTGCGCCAGCGCACCGCACTACTCAAATCCGCGTCCGGCGCGAGGTTTCGGGGTGATCGCGGCGCCCTGGACACGCTTGATGTGTGGGACGGGCATTTGGCCGCGCACGGTGCCGAGTTGATGGCCGCCCGGATGGAACTAGTGAACGAGTTGGCGCCCGAGGTGCAGAAGAGCTATCAGCTGCTGGCGCCGGGCGCACGGTCCGCCGCGATCGGTTATCGTGCCAGCGTCGATGTCGAGCCCGACTGCACGGACGTCGAACGGTTGCGTGCGGCGCTGCTGGCGGGGATGGCGCAGCGCCGCGACGCCGAACTGGAGCGTGGTGTCTGCCTGGTCGGTCCACACCGCGACGACCTCGAGCTCCGCCTTGGTGAACAACCTGCGAAAGGCTTTGCCAGCCATGGTGAATCGTGGTCGATGGCGTTGGCGTTGCGGCTGGCGGCCTATGAACTGTTGCGCGCGGAGGGGGGCGACCCGGTGTTGTTGCTCGATGACGTCTTCGCCGAACTCGATACCGCCCGCCGGGAGGCGCTGGCCGCGGCCGCGGCCTCGGCCGAGCAGGTACTGGTGACCGCGGCGGTCCTCGACGACATTCCCCGCGACTGGGATGCCAAGCGAGTGACCATCACGCTGCAGGACGGCGACAGTGGACCGGTCTCGGCGGTGCAGACGTGACCGGAGCGCCGACGATGCAGGCCGGGACGCCTGAGGTGGGGGCACCTCCCGCTTGCGGGGGAGAGCGCGACCAATGACTGATGAACCTGACGGACCTGACCCACCTGCCAGCGGGCCGCCGGAGCGGCTGAGCGGGTTGCCCGGTATGGACCTGGTGAGGCGAGCGCTGGAAGAGGCTCGCGGTGCGGCTCGCACGCAAGGCAAAGATGTGGGGCGCGGGCGGCGGCTGCCGCCCACCCGCCGCGTTGCCGGCGCCGCGAGCCGGCGCCGGTGGTCTGGTCCGGGGCCGGACAGCCGCGATCCGCAGCGGTTGGGCAATGTGACCCGCGACGTGGCGAAGAAGCAGGGCTGGTCGTCGCGGGTGGCGGAAGGCACAGTGGTCGGCCAGTGGCCGTCGGTGGTCGGTCACCACATCGCCGACCATGCGACGCCGACCGCACTGCGTGACGGAGTGCTGAGCGTGTCGGCGGAGTCGACTGCTTGGGCCACGCAGCTACGAATCATCCAGGCGCAGGTGTTGGCAAAAATCGCCGCCGCGGTCGGCGACGGGGTGGTGACCACGCTGAAAATCACCGGCCCGGTCGCGCCGTCGTGGCGCAAAGGACCGTTGCACATCGCCGGAAGAGGGCCTCGTGACACCTACGGTTGAGCCGCCCAACGATCCGCTGAGGGGCGTCACAACGGTACGACTTGGGCCGTCAAGCGTCGGGACGCAAGCTAGATCGAAAAATTCCGCACACGGCGAAGATAGCTGTGTAGAAACACCCTCGCAGAATCGGTGCTACCGCTTGTTATAGGTAGACTGGCGGAGAACCCAGCGCACAGTCATTGGACTACCCGCGCGCAACCCCAAGGAGAGCTTTCCGACCGTGGCTGCCCAGAAGAAGGCGCGCAACTCATACGACGCCGGAGACATCCAGGTTCTTGAAGGGTTGGAGGCAGTTCGCAAACGACCGGGCATGTACATCGGGTCGACCGGCGAGCGCGGCCTGCACCATCTGGTCTGGGAGGTCGTCGACAACGCGGTGGACGAGGCGATGGCCGGATACGCCACCAAAGTCGACGTCAAGATCCTCGAGGACGGCAGCGTCCAGGTCACCGATGACGGCCGCGGTATCCCGGTGGCGATGCACTCGACCGGGATTAGCACCGTGGACGTCGTCATGACCCAGCTGCACGCGGGTGGCAAGTTCGGCGGCGATGACGGCGCCTACGCGGTGTCGGGTGGTTTGCACGGGGTGGGCGTGTCGGTGGTCAACGCGTTGTCCACGCGCCTTGAGGTGGAGATCTCCCGCGACGGTTATGAGTGGTCGCAGTACTACGACCACTCGGTTCCCGGCACCCTCAAGCAGGGTGAGAAGACCAAGAAGACCGGCACCACGGTGCGGTTCTGGGCGGATCCGAACATCTTCGAGACCACCGAATACGACTTCGAGACCGTGGCCCGCCGGCTGCAGGAGATGGCCTTCCTCAACAAAGGATTGACGATCGATCTGGTCGACGAGCGCGTCGCCGCTGAGGAAGTGGTCGACGAAGTTGTCAGCGACACGGCCGAGGCGCCGAAGTCGGCCGAGGAAAAGGCCGAAGAACGCAACAAACCGCAGAAAGTCAAACACCGCACCTTTCACTACCCCGGCGGCCTGGTCGATTTCGTCAAACACATCAACCGCACCAAGAACGCGATCCATAGCAGCATCGTGGATTTCTCTGGCAAGGGTCCCGGTCACGAGGTCGAGATCGCGATGCAGTGGAACGCCGGCTATTCGGAGTCGGTGCACACGTTCGCCAACACCATCAACACCCACGAGGGCGGAACCCACGAGGAGGGCTTCCGCGCAGCGCTGACATCGGTGGTGAACAAGTACGCCAAAGACAAGAAGCTGCTGAAAGACAAAGATCCCAACCTCACCGGCGACGACATCCGTGAGGGCCTGGCCGCGGTGATCTCGGTCAAGGTCAGCGAGCCGCAGTTCGAGGGCCAGACCAAGACCAAACTGGGCAACACCGAAGTCAAGTCGTTCGTGCAGAAGGTCTGCAACGAGCAGCTGACCCACTGGTTCGAAGCCAACCCGGCCGATGCCAAGACCGTGGTGAACAAGGCGGTATCGTCCGCGCAGGCCCGGATCGCCGCCCGAAAAGCCCGAGAGTTGGTGCGGCGCAAGAGCGCCACCGATCTGGGCGGGCTGCCCGGCAAGCTGGCCGACTGCCGCTCCACCGATCCGCGTAAGTCGGAACTGTATGTGGTGGAAGGTGATTCGGCCGGCGGTTCGGCCAAGAGCGGCCGCGACTCGATGTTCCAGGCGATTCTTCCGTTGCGCGGCAAGATCATCAATGTCGAGAAGGCCCGCATCGACCGGGTGCTGAAAAACACCGAAGTCCAGGCGATCATCACCGCGCTGGGCACCGGAATCCACGACGAGTTCGACATCACCAAACTGCGCTACCACAAGATCGTGCTGATGGCCGACGCCGACGTCGACGGCCAGCACATATCGACGCTGTTGTTGACCCTGTTGTTCCGGTTCATGCGCCCGCTGATCGAGAACGGGCACGTGTTTTTGGCTCAGCCGCCGCTGTACAAGCTGAAGTGGCAGCGCAGCGAACCCGAGTTCGCCTATTCCGACCGGGAACGCGACGGCCTGTTGGACGCCGGTCTGAAGGCCGGCAAGAAGATCAACAAGGAAGACGGTATCCAGCGCTACAAAGGTCTGGGCGAAATGGATGCCAAGGAGTTGTGGGAAACCACGATGGACCCGTCGGTCAGGGTGCTACGTCAAGTCACCCTCGACGACGCCGCGGCGGCGGACGAGTTGTTCTCCATCCTGATGGGCGAAGACGTCGAGGCCCGCCGAAGCTTTATCACCCGCAATGCCAAGGACGTTCGCTTCTTGGATGTCTGACGATTCAGATCGCTCCCCTATTCACAACCTCAACGAGGAATAGATGACAGACACCACGCTGCCACCCGGCGGTGACGCCGCCGATCGGATCGAACCGGTCGACATCCAGCAGGAGATGCAGCGTAGCTACATCGACTACGCGATGAGCGTCATCGTGGGCCGCGCGTTGCCGGAAGTGCGCGACGGCCTCAAGCCGGTGCACCGTCGGGTGCTTTACGCGATGTACGAC
>Ga0209693_10000786_pt1 | contig 13106 bp, 13 predicted proteins | sample HubBroMetageWRM3_FD_188345 | JGI IMG/M metagenome (GOLD analysis project Ga0209693, IMG submission 188345) | Warmed soil microbial communities from the Hubbard Brook experimental Forest, New Hampshire - Hubbard Brook CCASE Soil Metagenome WRM 3... | ecosystem: Environmental > Terrestrial > Soil...
ACGAACCCACCGGCAACCTGGACTCCGCGACCGGCCAGTACATCTTGGGCTTGCTCGCCGATCTGCACGCCGCCGGGGTGACCATCGCCGTGATTACCCACGACAAAAACATCGCCGACCGGATGCCTCGCCGCGTCGAGCTGCTGGACGGGTGCATCGTCGCCGACAGCGGACAGGCACCGGGCACCGGCCGGCTCTTGCCGGTGGGAGGACAAAGGTGAGCACCGCACCGTTGAGAGTCCATCGGCTCCGGCTCTCGGACTCGGCGCGCCTGTCCACGGTGGGGTTGCGCACGAGGAAGCTCCGGGCGGGGCTGTCCGCCCTCGGCATCTCTATCGGCGTGGCCGCGATCGTGGCTGTGCTGGGGCTGTCGTCCTCCTCCCAGGCCGGTTTGCTCAACGAGCTGACTGCCCTCGGCACCAACCTGCTCACCGTGACCAACGGCCAGACCCTCACCGGTCAGCCCGCAGAGCTATCCAAAGCTGCCCCGGGCATGATCGCGAGGATCGGGCCGGTCACAGAGGTTCAGTACACCGGGGCGCTCAATGGCGTAGAGGCCTACCGCAGCCCGCTCATCCCGTCCATCGAGACCAACGCCTTGTCCGTAGACGCCTCGAGCTTGAACCTGCCGGAAACGGTCGGTACAGGCATGGCCCAAGGCGTATATCTGAACGCCGCCACGGCGACTGAGCCGGTCGCAGTCTTGGGCGCGGCGGCTGCGCAGCGCCTGGGGCTTGATCGCATTTTCCCCAGAGAGCGGATCTGGGTGGGCGGCCTCTGGTTCTACGTGGCGGGCATCTTGCGCCCGGCCGTCTTGACACCCGAGATCGACTCGTCCGTGCTGATCGGCTTCCCCTCAGCCGAGAAATACCTTGGCTTTGACGGGCACCCTTCTGAGATTTACGTCCGAGCCCAGACAAGCCAAATCGACGCGGTGGACTCGGTCCTCGGCCCCACCGCCAACCCCGAAACACCTAACCAGGTCGACGTGAGCCAGCCGTCGATCGCCCTGGTCGCTCAGGCAGACGCCAAGGCCGCTTTGAACAGCCTGCTTTTGGGACTCGGGGCAATCTCGCTTCTCGTAGGGGCTGTGGGGGTGGCCAACATCATGCTGATCGGGGTTCTCGAACGACGAAGTGAGATCGGCCTTCGCAGGGCGCTCGGGGCCACCAAGGGTCATATCCGCATGCAGTTCCTCTCTGAGGCCATCGTCCTGGCCGTCCTGGGGGGCGCACTGGGTGTGGCCGCCGGGGTTCTTTCGACAGCGGTGTATGCGTCCGTCAAGGGATGGTCTGTTGTCGTGCCTGCGCTGGCGTGGGGTGGGGGCTTCGGCATCGCCGTTCTGATCGGCGCGATGGCCGGGCTCCTTCCTGCACTGCGTGCTGCGCGCTTGTCGCCCACCGAGGCACTATGGGCGATGTGACCTGCGCTTCTGCGGCTACAGAAACATCGCTTCCGCAAGTTTTCAGTCGGTGAAAGTGGGGTCGGCCTCGTGCAGCCGCGGCGCTCGCCCCTTGGGCTCCTCCCAGTCTTCCGACCGGCCCAGGGCGGTGAGGTCCAGCCACGAATAGGCGTTGCCCAAGACGTCGGTGCCGCGCGCCCAGGCCGAGTAGGTGTGGCAGATCTGCATGCCATCGCGCAGGAAGCAGCTGACTCCCGACATCTCCACTGAGGTCTGGTCCCCGGTGACGATCTCCGGCTGGCTTCGGTAGTTGTATTCCAGCTGCGGCCTGTCCTTGTCCAGGGTGGCCTGGAAGTCGTAGTTGAAGTCGCTGCCGTGGGAGGAGTACCAGGGCACCGTCCACCCCCGCGCGGCCTGGTACTTCCGCAGCTTGTCCAGCGGCGCCCGGGCCACCAGGACGAAGGCCGTATCGCGGGACCGCAGGTGCCGCAGCAACCCGTCGGAGATCTCGTCGACGTCGGCTGTGCAGCCCGGGCACGCCGCGTCCCAGTCCGGCGCGAACATGACGTGCTTCACTATCAGCTGGCTGCTCTCCCCGAACAGCGCGGCCAGCGGGACCGTGCCGTCCGGGCCATCCAGGAGGTACTCCTTCTCGATCCGTACCATCGGGAGACGCCGCCGCTTGGCGTTCATCGCGTCCCGCTGGCGGGTGGCTTCTTTCTCTTCCGCCAGCAGACTCTTCCTGGCATCCAGCCATGCCTCGCGCGTCACGATCTCCGGAAGGGTCATCACAGCTCCTGCGCACGCGTTAGTCGCGTCGAGACAGTCTTCTAACCATGAAGACGAATGCCCGGCCCCGAAATCATCGGTCCGGCTTGCCACTTCGTAAAAGAATCCTCCGGCCCGCTTGTGCGGGTCCCGTTACTTGGTGCGGGCGGCGGAAAGGCGACGTTGACAGTGAGGCCGCCTTCGGGTTGGGGAAAGATATCGAGCCTGGCGCCGTGGGCTTCGGCGATTTGGGAGACGATGGAAAGGCCGAGGCCGAGGCCATCCGGGCTGGCCGCCCGGTCCGGGGCGGCGCGTTGGAACGGCTCAAGCAGACGGACGATCTGGTCTGGCGGCACCGGCGGGCCGGTGTTGGCCACGGTGAGCGTCGTTTCTGCGCGGGCTAGCAGCCCGACCTTGAGCTGGCCGCCGGCGATGTTGTATCGAATGGCGTTGTCGATCAAGTTCGAGACCAGCCGGTAGATGAGGCGGGTGTCCCCGGACACCTGGGCATGATCGAGGGCAGTGTCGACCTGTAGCCCTGTGGCTTTCGCAGATGGCTGGCGTTCGGTGAGGACGTTCTCGACGATGGTGGTGACGTCGACGGTTTGCCGGTGCTCGATGCCACGTTGACTGCGGGCCAAGGTGAGCAGGGCGTCGATGAGTTCGGCCTGGTCTTTGCCCGCGTCGATTGCCTCCTGGCAGGCGGCTCGGAGCGAGTCGAGGGTGACGTCGGGGTCGGCTAGCGCTACTTGGAGGAGGGTCTGGCTGAGCATCAGCGGGGTGCGCAGCTCGTGGGACGCGTTGGCGACGAAGCGTCGCTGGGAGTCGAATGCCGCTTCGAGACGGGCGAGCAGCCCGTCGATGGTGTCGCCTAGGTCTTTGAGTTCGTCGTCGGGGCCGGGAAGTGCAAGGCGTTCATGCAGGTTGCGCTCGGAGATCTGACGGGTGGTGGTCGTCATCACCCGCAGCGGTCGCAGGACTCGGCCTGCGGCGAGCCAGCCGAGGGCCACGGATACCCCGATCATGCCGAGGAGAATGATGCAGGAACCGGCGATGAACTCGCTGGTGTTGAGGGCCAGTGAGTGACCAAGAAGACCAATATGTACCGTCGCGCCGCCGCCAGGGGCCGCGCTGGCTCCGTGCGGCGCCAGCCCGTTGGTGACCGGTCCTTTATGAACAGACCTTTGTATTTGCGGGATGCCGGTGGGCTTTGGGCGCCCGGCCAGGATGATCACGAAGTAGGTGACGAAGACGAGTGCGACACCTGAGGGGAAGAAGAGACAGCAGTAGAGCGCGGTCAGGCGAAACCGGGCGCTCCGCCGCCGGCGGGAACCGGAGGCCCGGTCTCGGGACCGTTCGCGCCGCATCATGATCAGTCGGCGATCCGGTAGCCGGCTTTGGCCACGGTCTCGATCAGGGGCGGGTCGCCGAGCTTGGCGCGGAGGCGGCTGATGGTGGTCCTGACCGCCTGGCTGAAGGGGTCGGCGGCCTCGTCCCACACGCGTTCGAGGATCTCCTCAGCGGACACGACGACGCCCGGCCTGGTCAGGAGGACTTCGAGGACGGCGAACTCCTTAGGGTTGAGCGGCAAGGCCCGGCCGGCTCTGGTGGCGATCCGATGCGACGGATCGAGCTGCAGGTCGCTGTGGGTGAGGGTCGGGGGCAATGCGGTTCCGGGGCGGCGGACCAGGGCGCGGATGCGTGCTACCAGTTCAGTGAAGTCGCACGGTTTCGGAAGGTAGTCGTCTGCGCCGATGGCAAGGCCTTCGACGCGGTCGTGCACGGCGCCGGCGGCGGTCAGCATTAGCACGCGGCTCGGCGACCCTTCCGCCGCGAGCGCTTTGCATACCTGGTCGCCATGTACGACGGGGATGTCCCGGTCCAGCACGACGACGTCGTAGGCGGTGAGCGCGAGGTGATCGAGGGCATCCTGCCCGTCGAAGACGACGTCGACTGCCATGCCGGCCTGGCGCAGGCCGGTGGCCATTGCCATGGCCAGCTTGGCGTGATCCTCGACTACCAGCACCCTCATCTCGCTTCTCCTTCGCCGTCCCAGTTGATTGATGGTGGCCGGCCTCCTCGGGGCGGTCTGATCAATCCAGGATGCCGGATCGGATGTTGCAAAACCATTACTGCGTTGCGCCCTTGCAACACCGGCTCCCGTAGAACGTGCTTATGAGACACACCAGCAATCAGCAGAACGACGAGCCGGCGGCATCGACGCGCAGAGCCGCAGGCCCACCGCGAGTGCGCGGCCGACTGTGCCGGCGCGGCCTCGCCATGGTGGCGCTGCTCGCGACAGGGGCGATAATCACCGCGTGCGGGGGCGGGTCAAGCGCCGCGACCCGGTCGTCAGCGGCACCCGGCGCGAGCGCCGGGAGCAATCAGAGCGCTCTTCTCGCTTACGTCCACTGCATGCGCACCCACGGGGAGCCGAACATGCCCAATCTCAGCGGGAGCGGCGGGCACATCTCGATGCCCGCGAGTTCAGGAGTGGACCCCAACTCCCCCCAGTTCACTAAGGCGAACAACACGTGCCAGGAGCTGTTGCCAAAGGGGGGCACGTCAGGGGGGCAGACGATCACCCCTGCCGAGCAGGCGGACTACCTCAAGGCCGCCGCTTGTATGCGCTCGCACGGGGTCCCCGACTTCCCGGACCCGACGTTCCGCAACAACAGCGTCACGTTCAACGCCCCGGGGTCGAGCATCGACACCAGTTCTTCGCAGTACAAGAGCGCGCTGGCGACGTGCGAGAAGCTGATCCCCGCCGGCCTGCCCGACAGCCCTGCCAGCTCATGAACGGCATGCCTGATGTCCGGCGGCGCCATCGGCGTTGGGCACAGTGGGCGGCCGTTGCGGCCGTGGCACTAGCGGCCGCCGCAGCGGCGGTGATGGTGATAGCCAAGCCGTTCGCATCCCACAAGCCGTCGAACTTTGTGGTCGCCGGCAACGCCGGCCAGACCTCGCTGTACACGGTGGCCCGAGACGACCTGTCCTCGCAGACCCAGGTGTCGGCCACTCTCGGGTACGCCGGCAGCTATACCGTGGTGAATCAGGCCCAAGGGACGGTCACAGGGCTGCCGATGGTCGGTCAGGTGGTCAGCCAGGGCGAGGTCCTTTACCGGGTGGACGGCGCACCAGTCGTGCTCCTCGGCGGCAACACTCCTGCCTACCGCTCGCTGTCCCAAGGGGCCTACGCGTCTGAGGTGACCGGCGCGGACGTCGCCGAACTGAACGCCGATCTAGTAGCCCTGGGTTATGCGACCCGTGCAGAGATCCCCGCAGGCTCCGATCAGTTCACCTGGTGGACCACAGACGCGGTGGAGAAACTGCAGAAGGCGCTGGGGGTGACGGAGACGGGCACTCTTGCGCTGGGTCAGGCGGTGTTCCTGCCCAGCGCCGCGCGAGTTGAGACAGCCTCGGCCACACCGGGCGGCCCGGCTCAGCCCGGACAGCCGGTGCTCACCGCGACCTCCACGGCACGCCAGGTCAGCATCGCCCTGGACGCCGACGAGCAGTCCGAGGTATCCGTCGGCGACAAGGTGACCATCACCCTGCCCAACAACCAGACCACTCCTGGAGTGATCTCTTCGGTAGGCGCCGTTGCCACCGCTCAGCCAGGCGGGTCGTCCACGATCACCGTCGAGGTCACCCCGACCGACTCGACCGCCACCGGCACCTGGGACCAGGCGCCAGTAGACGTGACGATTACCACCGGCAGCGTGAGCAACGCCCTGGTGGTGCCCGTCGACGCCCTGTTGGCTCAATCAAGTGGCGGTTACGCGGTGGAGGTAGCAAGCACCGGCGGCATCCGCCGTCTCGTCCCAGTCAGCCTCGGGCTGTTCGACGACGCCGATGGTCTCGTCCAGGTCACCCGAACCAGCCTGGCCGCCGGGCAGCAGATCGTGGTGCCAAACCTATGAACGCGGAGACCACCGGGCCGGCCCCGTGCAGCGTCGATGATGAATACCTTCCCGCCCAGAACGCCGCGGACCGGCCGGTCCTCGAGGTCGGCCACGTAACCAAGGTGTATCCGAGCCAGCCACCGGTCACTGCGTTGCGGGACGTCTCTTTCACTGTGGCCGCGGGCGAGCTGGTGGCTATCGTGGGACCGTCGGGGTCGGGCAAAACCACGTTGCTGCATCTGATGGGCACCCTGGACCGGCCCAGCTCCGGGCGGGTGCGAATCACCGGCCTTGACGTCGCCCGGCTTTCTGATCGAGAGCTGGCTGCGATGCGTGCCACCCAAATCGGATTCGTGTTTCAGCAGTTCTTCTTGGCCGAACATCAGACCGTCCTGGACAACGTGGCCGACGGGCTCCTCTACGCCGGGGTGCCCCAAACCGAGCGGAGAGCCCGTGCCCTCGATGCCCTTGGACTCGTCGGCCTAGCGGCAAGACCGCACGCCCGCCCCACCCAACTGTCAGGCGGGCAACGCCAGCGCGTAGCGATCGCCCGCGCCTTGGTCGGCAGCCCGGCCATCGTGCTAGCGGACGAGCCCACCGGAAACCTGGACCAAGCCGCTGGACAGGCCATCTTGGGGCTCCTCAGAGAACTCCACCATCGCGGAGTGACCATCGTCGTCATCAGCCACGACCGCGATATCGCCGCCCGCATGGACCGCCGCATCGAGATGCTCGACGGCCGGATCGTCTACGACAGCGCCGATGATGCCTCACGATCGCCGCTGCCAGTTCTCGAGGACCGGCCCAGTCATGAGGACAGCCGGCCATGAGAACCAGCGGAACCCTTGCAGTGAGAAAGCTGCGTCCCTCGGACCTGGCTCGCCTGTCGACCGTCGGGCTGCGCACCCGTAAGCTCCGAGCTGCGCTATCCGCATTGGGGATCGCTATCGGCGTGGCCGCCATCGTCGCCGTCTTGGGGCTGTCCTCATCCGCCTCGGCCAACCTGAACAACGAGATCTCGGCGCTGGGCACGAACTTGCTGGTGGTACAGAATGGCCAGACCATCACCGGCGGCACAGCCGAGCTGCCAAAGACCGCCCCGGCCATGATCGCCCGCATCGCCGCGGTCACCCACGTCGAGCAGACCGGCTCGGTCAGCGGAGACGTCTACCGCAACTCGCTCATCCCCTCGATCGACACGAACGACCTGTCCATCGACGCGGCCAGCCTCGGCCTGCTGCGCACCGTCGGCACCAGCATCGCCCAGGGCCGCTACCTCAACGCAGCGACCGCCAACGAGCCCGTCGCGGTGCTCGGCGCCGCGGCCGCCCAGCGCCTCGGGATCGACCGCGTGTACTCCGGCGAGCGCATCTGGGCCGACAACACATGGCTCTACGTGGCCGGCATCTTGAACCCGGCCGTACTCGCACCCGACATCGACTCCTCCGTGCTAGTCGGCTTCCCCGCCGCTGAGCACTACCTGAGCTTCGACGGTCATCCCTTCACCATCTATGTCCGTGCCCAAAACAGCCACGTCAACCAAGTCGACAACCTGCTGGCCGCCACCGCCAACCCGGAAAACCCCAGCGAGGTCAACGTCTCCCAGCCGTCAGCCGCGCTCGTCGCCCAGGCCGACGCCCAAAGCACATTCGACGACCTCTTCCTGGGTCTCGGCGCGGTCGCACTGTTGGTCGGTGCGGTCGGAGTGGCGAACATCATGATCATCTCGGTCCTCGAACGACGAAGCGAGATCGGGCTCCGCCGGGCCTTGGGGGCCACCAGGGGACACATCAGAGTCCAATTCCTGGGCGAGGCTATCCTGCTCGCCCTGATCGGCGGCGCGGCCGGCGTCGGAGCCGGTGCCCTCTCCACCGCCCTCTACGCGAGTACCAAGCACGAGCCCGTCGTGATTCCCGTCATCGCGTGGGGTGGCGGCATCGGCGCCGCCATCGTAATCGGAGCCGTCGCCGGGCTCTGGCCCGCGCTGCGCGCAGCGCGAATGTCACCCACCCAGGCACTGTGGAGCATGTGACAGGGAGTCCGCGGCGTTAGGAGGCCGATCTGCGACCGCCAGGGTGCCAGGTCCGGGTACTGCTTCAGGAGCGGACCCGTTAACTCTTATCAGGCGTCTTCGTGAAGAAGTGATGGGTTGTGCCGTTTGGCATCGTGGCGGACTCGACCGCGTACCGCTTGTGCAGGGACTCCAGGCCATCCCAGAGTCGCACGCCCCGCCCGAGCACGATTGGTATCTGGACGACGTGGAGGTAGTCCACGAGGCCGGCGCCGAGGAATTCGTTGACGGTGGTAGGCCCGCCGCCGAGCCGGACGTCCAGCCCATTGGCAGCCTGTTTAGCGCGTTGCAGCACTTCGGCAGGGGTGCCGCTGACGAAGTGGAACGTTGTGCGGCCCACGCTGAGCGGCTCATGGTCCCAGTGGGTCAGGACGAAGCACGGCGTACCGAAGGGTGGTTCGTCGCCCCACCATCCGCGCCAGCCGTCCTGCGGCCATGGCCCGGAGGTGGGGCGATACATGTTGCGGCCCATGATGTCGGCACCTATCCCCCTGCTCCACGCTGCGGCGATGGATTCGTTCACGCTCGGCGCGGCTGACGCTGCGCCTGACTCCTCAGCAGGGCGGAAGATGTTCGCCTTCTCGAACCATGGCAGGAACTCCGCCTGGGCGTTACCGAATGCGACCTGAGGTGACTGGTCCTCGCCGGAGGCGTAGCCGTCCAGCGTGACAACGAAATTATGTACCCGCAGCCTGGACATCCCGTGTCTCCTTCGCAGTCTTCGTGTTCGTCACCGGCACCGACAGGCCCTGGCGAAGCCGACGGTGCTCGCCGAGCAGCCGGGACCAGGAAACCGACCCACGCACCCGCTCGACAGGCGGATAACTCGGTGTCTCGAACAGCTCGCGGGTCCGCTCCCAACCGACGGCGACCGCCGTCGGGCCTGCATAGCGCGGTCAAGCATGGCGGTCGGGAGCACAGGGCTACCTGCTAACCGATTGCAAAGTGCAAGCGGATAGGGGGACCGTACCAGAACCGATTGAATCGGAGAAACTGATGCCAGAGCGCCGTTCGGGCTGCCCGATCAACCTCGCCACCGAAGTACTGGGTGACAAGTGGTCGCTCGTGATTCTGCGGGACCTGATGTTCGGCGACCGCCGCTACTTCCGTGAGCCCCAAGGCGCCGGACCAAAGCAACGATCGCTGTTGTCTGGAAGGTCAGGCGACGGCGATCAGGATGTGCGGGCTGTCGGCGGGGTTCAGCCACCCGAGCACGGCGTCAAGCTCGGCGTTGGGCAGGGCCATGCAGCCTTCGGTGTACCCGACTGCCATGTCGTCGTGCAGGAAGATGCCGGCTCCGTTGTCCGGAGGGTGGGGCATCTCGATGTCGATGAAGTGCTGGTAGGGCTGGATCTCGGTCCACAGGGCCTCGGAATCCTCGCCGTAGGGCGGGGTGGTCCCGCAGGGCACATGCTGGAGGGTGTCGTAGGCCGGGCTGCCGGGCTGCTCGTCCCACCAGTCACCACACACCAGGTGGTGGTAGGGGTAGCGGGTGGTTGGGCTCACGGTCGAGTTGCCGTAGACGGTCGTGCCGAACGGGAACAGGCCGGTGGGGGTGGCCCAGTCGCCGGGTACTCGCCGTGCGATGGGCAGCAGGCCACCGTGGCCCGTCTGGGCCCGGAAGGGCTGCGCGGGTTGCCCGGCAAACGACACCGGGCTCCAGCAGCCGTTGGCTCCCTTGGCCCAGGCCGTAAAGGTCGCGGCCAAGCTCGCCGTCGAGGGAGCGACGACGGTGACCAGTTGCACACCGCCTCCGGTGTCGGCCACCCGATCCGGGTCGATGCCGTAGGCCGCCGCCGAGTACTGCGGGCAGCGCGTTGTGGGGTCCGCGGCCGCGATTGGACGGGCTGTCGCCGGCCGTGGAACAGCGGCGGTCCCAGCAGGCGCCGCAGCCGAAGCCGCCGGCCGCGTGGCAGCGGCCGGTGGAGTGGAAGTAGCAACTGACGTGGCCTGCCCACATGCTGCGCACAGGCCAGTCAACAGCAGGCAGCTCACGGCGATGAGAGACTTCGCTGCCATCCTCACAGGATGCCGGACTGATCTTCGATGAAGGAGCCGCTCCGGGCAAAGAACTCGTCCCGTCGACCGATGACTACCTCCCGCAGCCGGTCCCGCACAGTCCCGGCAGAGCCCGGTCCTCGAATGGATCTCGGACTACGTCGACCTCAGCATCACGCTAAGTGACGCACGCAGCCGGCCTACCGGAAAGCCATAGCCGACTCCCCTCAGGTCGGATGGACCGCCATTGACCAGACTGGCAGGTCAGCGCGGGCTACGGCACTCGATGAGCGTGGTCCGGGAGCGCTTCAGGGGCAATCGCAGGTGACGATCCGCGCGGCACTGGCATGGCCACATGGCCAGGCCGCAAAAGCGCGCGGCCCGTACCGGCTACCGGATCTGCACCACGACCCATTTGTGCAGGCAGTGACCGGCCAGGCAGAGGATGGTTGGCGTGCGGTCGAGCCAGATCGTGTGGCGCGCGTCCGTCTCGGCAAGCAGCACCCGCCCCGGGCTGCCTGCCGCGGGCTTAGCGCGCACCAGCCAGGTCTCGATGGTGGTGATCGTAGCGGTGGCCCGGTTCGCAGATACCCTGACCGGGCCGACGATCTCGATGCCGGGCACCGATACGTCGACCTGGCGTGGCCAGCCTCTGGTCTGGGCGATGACCATGCGCCTCGCCGCGCCGTAGTAACGGCTCTCGAGGCGGGCCAGAGCGAGCGGCCCGAGCAAGGGCTGCCGGCCCACCTCGTAGTACGGCACCCGCGCCAGCAGGGAATCGTCGACCAGGTAGGCGTAGCAGACTTCAAACTGGTCCCGGGCCAGATGCCCGCAGCCGCGCGATACCACCGGTGTAGCGTCCGATCCCGGCTTCGGCGGCACGGGGACACTCGCGCACGCCGCCGTGATCATGCACGCGACAGCGACCACCACCGGGCCTAACAGCCTCGTCATCAAGTCCCTTGCAGTTACCGGCGCAATTGCCGTGGTGAATTCCCCGCCGCTGCGGATGACGACGTCACCTTGTCTCATGCCCGGCCCGGCTTCCCGCACCCAGGCGCAGCGTCAGGCTGAAAGAAGACTGCCCAGATACGCAGGAAGCATGCGCCGCGCCCGTAGCCGCCGATGTGGTCGGGATCCGGCTGGGAGCCCGTTGCTGCGTAACGGGTTCAGATCAGCAAGTATGTCGTGTGGGTCAGGAACCGCCTGTGGTTAGCCGTCGCCGAAGACGGCATGAGGCACCTTGTCATCGCTATCGGTGCCTTGGCCGTGCTCCTGGCTGCTGGGTCTGCGACGGGCGTGCTGTCAACGACGGTGGCCAGGTTCCCGGCGGAAGGCGGGCCCTGTTCGGCTCAGCCCCCCGGCTGCGGCAGCGCGCAGGCGACGGCGAAAAGGCTGGCTGGCTGGGCCCAATGGACCGGCAGCGAGGCCATCGCCTGGGTCGTGAGCCAGTCGACGCCCAGCACCCGCGTTCTTGGTGCCTACTCGTGGGTGCCCGGAAGCCTGGCCTGGACCGCCGTTCCCGGCCAGCCGGACGACGACGCCGTCCCGTTCGGCACCAGCGCGCTGCTCGGGGGCCGGGTCATGTTCCTCGGCGGTGACAGCTGCTGGGTGGTGGGCTGCCCGGCCCAGAGCTTCTTCGACGGCGCGTGGTTCGACGCCTCGTCCGGGACGTGGACCTACCTGCCGGAGAAGTTCTCCGGGGGCCTGGGGCCGGCCGTGTGGACCGGGTCGGCGATGGTGGTGTTCGCCACCAAAGCCGGCGCCAGCACCCGCCCGTTGTACGGACCGGCCGATATCCCGGCAGGCGCAGCGGCCGCCTTCGACCCTTTGACCGGTGCGTGGACCGACCTGGCCCGCTGCCCGATCCCTGACTTGGCCAATGCCAGCCTGGCCTGGACCGGGCGGCAGCTGATCGTCGTCACGATGAATGACGAATCCGGCGGCACCCCGCAGGTAGAGGTGTTGTCGAGACCTGTCCAGCACAGCACGTAGCAGCACTGGCACCAGCGGCTGCGGTCGGCTTGGAACCTAACTTAGCTGCCCGGACTCGGCGGGCAGTCTCCCCGGTCACAGCATGCGGGCCAGCGCCAGAACCCGGGGTTTGTCTTGCGGGGTCATTTTGCTGGCCACTCTGGGCACGGGATGACAAGCTGGTCGCCGTGACGGAGCAGAGCATCGGGGACGCGGTACCCGGACGCTGGAACGCGGTTGGCCCGAAGTCCAACATGTGGATGGATCCGGCGCAGGACCCGAGGTTCGCGGAAGGCGCAGAGCTGGACGGCGAGCGGGCGACGCTGCTGGACTACCTGCGCGCCTACCGGCTGGCGCTGGAACTGAAGTGCGCTGGCCTCGACGCGGAGCAGTTGGCCCGGCGTTCGGTGCCGCCCTCCACTATGTCCCTGCTCGGCTTGGTGCGCCATATGGCCGACGTGGAGCGCAACTGGTTCCGGCGGGTGATGGCCCGGGCCGACGCGCCGCCGCTGTACTGGTCTGATGATGCCGAGGACGCTGACTGGGCGGGGGCGGTGGCTGATCCGGCGGTGGTGGAGGGCGCCTGGCGGGCCTGGCGTGAGGAGGTCGCTTTCGCGGAGCAGTTCGTCGCCGGCGCGCCTGACCTCGCCATCCGCAGCCCCATGCAAGACGGCACCGTCATCGCGCTGCGCGAGGTGATACTCCACATGGTCGAGGAGTACGCCCGCCACCTCGGCCACGCCGACCTGCTCCGCGAGCGGATCGACGGCCGCGTCGGTCAGTAACCCGGACGAGCCGGGCGCCTGCCCTGCGCACCGCCAGAGCAAGCGCGCCGGGGCTCGCGCGGGCGGCCATGATGGTGGTCGGGGAAGGGCATCAGCTCACCTGGCGGCAGCGGTCGAGGATTGCCGCGCGCAGCGCCGGTGCTGACACGCCGAGCGCTGACAGGATGGGAGGTACCAGCCCGTCGTTCATGGCGATGATCGCG
>Ga0209693_10000789_pt1 | contig 13091 bp, 12 predicted proteins | sample HubBroMetageWRM3_FD_188345 | JGI IMG/M metagenome (GOLD analysis project Ga0209693, IMG submission 188345) | Warmed soil microbial communities from the Hubbard Brook experimental Forest, New Hampshire - Hubbard Brook CCASE Soil Metagenome WRM 3... | ecosystem: Environmental > Terrestrial > Soil...
AGGAATCCGTCGAAAATGATGTTGACACCGTTGAGCAGCGGTTGGCCCTTGGATTGGGAGTATTCGGTGTAGAGCACCTCGACGGGTTCCTCGGCGACGCGCCAACGGTTTTCGGCGATCAGCATGATGAACTCGTTGGCGTGGCTCATCCCGTTCATGGTGATGTCGAGCCGGTCGGCGACGGTCTTGTTGAACACCCGCAGTCCGTTGTTGGTATCGGTCAACCCCAGCCTGCGGCCGCGCGGGCTCAGCCTCGCGGCGGTCTGCAACACAACACGTTTCAGCAGTGGAGGCCTGCTGACGCCCGCGCCGAATCGCGTTCCGATGACGACGTCGACGTCGCCGGCGCCCAGCCGGTCGATCATCGTGATGACGTCCTTGACGCGGTGCTGACCGTCGGCGTCGAAGGTGGCGAAGACCTGCGCGCCCGGCTGGCCGCGGGCGTACTCTACGCCGGTCTGGATGGCAGCACCCTGGCCCAGGTTCACCGGGTGGCGCACCAGGTGCGCCCCGGCCCGCAGCGCGATGTCGCCGGTGTCGTCGTTGCTGCCGTCGTCGACACAGACGACGTGGGTGAAAACCGAGCGCAGATCGGTGATGACGTCGCCGATGACACCGGCTTCGTTGAAGGCTGGGACGACGATCCAGACGTCGCGCGTTTCACTGGGCATTTCAAGCCCACAACGTACACGCCTGACCGGCCACCTCAGGCTGATCAGCCGGTGCGACGTGCCAGCGCGGCCAGATGCACCCCGATACCCACCAGCGGACCGCACAACAACGCGACCACGGTGCGAGTCTCCAGCGGCAGCGGCAACAACAGCAGCAGCGTCGATGCCACCGTCGCCCCGACCCAGCCCACCGCATAGGCGCGGTGCATTGCAGCCGCAACCGTCGCCGCCCCGGTGAGGGTCAGCATGGCGATCGCCACCGCGGCAGCGGTCAACCAGGCCAACAGCGCGCCGCCCGCATAGTAGTCGGCGCCGAAGCCGACCCGCAGCAACCAGGGCCCGACCAGCCCCGCCGCCAGCACGCCGAGCGCGCCGATCCCGCCGACCAGCGCCGCCGGCGCGATCAGCGCCCGCAGCCGTTCGGTCCGCTCGTCGACGAAGTGCGCGATCAGATTGCCCTGCATCGCGGTCAGCGGCACCAGCAGCGGCGCGCGAGTCAAGGTGACCGCCAGGATGACCACCCCGCCGTCGGCGCCGAGCTGGTTGGAAGTCGCCTTCAGCAGCACCGGAAACCCCATCACCAAAATCGCGCTGGCACCGGCCGCGGTGATCGAATGAGCCGCCCCGCGCAGGAATGTCGCGGTGTTGCCCGGTGTCAGCAGCCGGGCCGCGGCCCTGGTCGTCGGCGAGGCCACGATCATGATCAGCCAGGCCATCGCGCCCGCGACGGTGGCCCACAGAAACCCGACCAGGCCCCAGCCGATCACAAAAGTGGCCACCGCAACCGCCACTCGGATTACCGCGTCGGTGACCATCAGCGCCCCGTATTGCGTCCAGTGGTTGGCCCCGGCCAGCATGCCCAGCAACGTGGCGTGCAAACAGAACCCGGCCAGCCCGACGCTGAGCAGGCCCACCGACAGCCAGGGGGCTTCGACGAAGACCCGGCTGCTCCACAACGGTGAGCTGCCAGCGATCACCAGAGCCGCGCCGACCCCGACCATGCCGGCCACCCGCAGTGGATGGGTGCGGCGGCCCGGCACCACTTCGGCTCGGCTTTCATAGCCGGCGGCGCGGACTTCTCGGGTGGTTTCCTGCAGCAGGCCGTTGGCGGACCCGGTGACCAGCCCGAACGCCCCCCAAAAGACCGCGAAGACCGAAAAGCCCGCCGGAGCCAGATCACGGGCCGCCAGGTAGACCACCGCGTAGCCGCACAGGGCGGTCAGCACGGTCGCCGTACCCACCCGGGCCACGCTGCCGCGCGCGATCGGGCTGGCGGAGGCTCCGATGTTAGGGGTGCCGCCGACGTCCGTCACGGTGACGCCACGTCGCAGACCTCGGGCATCACCACGGTTTGAAAATACTCAGTGAAATCGCGGTGCCGCCGTGGGCTGGGATGATTCCGTCCTGCAGACTGACGGCAGAGGGGAGTATTCCTCCGCCGCGGTGTCGTCATCACGTCGCCCACGATCGAGCGACCGTGCCGCGGGCCGTTGCGACTGTGGTCGCGACGGCGGAAGAGACCTCGGGCGTTGCAGTGCACTTCAGCGACCGGAGGCTTCTCGTGTCCGTATCCGTGCTCGAATGGGTCGTCATTGTGACCGTGACGATCGCGGTCCTGTTGTTCGACATCGTGATTGTCGCGCGCCGCCCCCGCGAACCATCGATACGCGAATGCACGATCGCGTTGTCGGCGTATGTCGGACTCGCGCTGATCTTCGATATCTGGGTCTGGTTGTTTCACGGCCACCGGTTCGCGCTTGAATTCCTCGCCGGATGGATCACCGAGTACAGCCTGTCCATCGACAACCTTTTTCTGTTCATCGTCATCATGACGACCTTCAGAGTGCCCAAGGTGTATCAGCAGCAAGCCCTGCTCGTCGGAATCGTGATCGCGTTGCTATTCCGCGGCATCTTCATTGCCCTTGGCGCACTGGCGATTCAGCGGTTCTCGTGGGTTTTCTACATCTTCGGCGCGTTTCTGGTCTACACCGCCGTCGGATGGGCTCGCGACCACCACGATGCCGACGCGGAGAATGCGGCCGTTCGGTTCGCCCGGCGGCAGGTGAATACCACCGACCAGTGGCGCGGTCTCAAGCTCTACGTCAAGGACGGCTCCGGCCGGCGGTTGACGCCGATGCTGCTCGTCATCCTGGCCCTCGGTAGTACCGACCTGATCTTCGCCCTCGATTCCATTCCCGCGATTTTCGGGATCACCCGCGAGGCCTACTTGGTGTTCGCCGCCAACGTATTCGCGTTGATGGGCCTGCGGCAGCTGTACTTCATGCTCGCGAATCTGTTGCAGCGGCTGGTGTATCTCTCCAAAGGCCTTGGCGTCATCTTGATGTTCATCGGGATCAAGCTGATCCTGCAGGCCTTGCGGGAAAACACTCTGCCGTTCATTAACGGCGGCGAGCATGTCGACGTTCCTGAGGTCCCGACGTTGCTCACCCTCGGGGTCATCCTGGTGACCCTTGCCGTCGCCGCCGCCGCGAGCCTCTCCACCACCCGCGATACCACCCGCGGCTGAGCCTCGATTAGGCCTCGATGGCGCCTGCGATGCGGCGCTCGATGCTGGTCCGTACGGGGGCTGGCAACACGATCAGCCCGTCGAGTTCCTTGCTTGCCCGTGCATAGGCGTTCTGCCGTTCCTGCGGGGAGGCGGCTTCGTCTTGGGCGAGCTGCAGCAGGTGCTGGGCCCGCGCCAGCCGCTGTTGGTCGTCTTCGGAGAAGTCGCTGCGGCGCCGGCGGATCGCTTCGGCCTCGGCGATCTCGAATGCGCTGACGTACTCGTGCACGGCGTCGCGGTATTCCAGTTGCGCGGTCCGATCGCTGAGCAGGTTCTCGGGCTGTTCCGGGCGCAGCAGGTCGGCCTGCCGCTTCGCCTTGTGGAAAGCGATGGTGAGCGGATTCCTCATGTCGGTCATCAGGGGGAAGTCGAGCAGTTTGGCGATGTCGACCTCATAGTCCAGCCAGCGCGTGTCGGTTCGATCGTGCACGGTGAGGAGTTTGGCGATCTCGCGCCGGTAGCCCTTCTCGTTGTTCTGCCGCCGCCCGGTTGCTTCCGCGATCGCGATCTTGGCCTGCTGCTTGAGCCGGTACCGTTCGAGCCGTCGCTCGGCTCGCCGTTCGTTGGCCGCGGCGATTGCACGCACGCTCCCGCCGATCGCGCCCCCCAGCGGGAAGACCAGCCACCAGAAATTCGCGGCGAAATGAAACAGCGGGCCCACATTGCCAGGATGCCACTTGCGGCGCTACCGGCTCGACCCCAGAGCGTCGTAGACCAGCGTCGTGTATTTCGCTGTGCGCGAAGAACCGAGGACGCCGTCGCCCATGTTGTTTATGTCGCTGTGCTCGTGGACGACGTCGTTGTCGCGAGCGGTCGTCGGTGTCAGTGCCCGTCGGTCTTGAACCGCTCCTGTGAGCGCAGCACCTCCGCTTCGGCCTCGGCGCGACCCACCCAATCGGCGGTCTTGACGTACTTGCCCGGCTCCAGCGCCTTGTACTGCGAGAAGAAGTGTTTGATGACGTCCAGCTCGAACTCCGGGACGTCTCCGATGTCCTGGATGTGGTCCCATCGATGATCGCCGGCCGGCACGCACAGCACCTTGTCGTCGCCGCCGTGCTCGTCGGTCATCCGGAACATGGCCACGGGCCGCGCGGTCAGCCCCACGCCCGGGAACAGCGGCTCTGGAAGCAACAACAGGATGTCGAGCGGGTCGCCGTCCTCGCCCAGGGTGTCGTCGATGAAGCCGTAGTCGGTCGGGTAGACCATCGAGGTGTACAGGTAGCGATCCAAGCGCACCTTTCCCGTCTCGTGGTCCACCTCGTATTTGTTTCGCTGACCCTTGGGGATCTCGATGGTGACGTCGAATTCCACCGTCTCGGCTCCTTCGGCTGGGGTGGTCGCTGCCCGTCGGCAATTGTCGAGGGTCAACCCTAGTCCAGGGATCGGACGCGTAAGGCTGCTCCCACAGACGTCGGCCGGCAGATGGTTCGGCACAATGGGTGCAAAGGAGTCAGGAGAGTCATGCGTCCCACTCAGTGGCGGACGTCTACGCACCTGATCGTGGGAGTGGGCGTGCTGGCGATCGTTGCCGCCGTGGTGGCGGCGACGGCGTTGTTCAGCGCCAGCGGTCGTGGCGCCAGCGGCCCCCAGACCCCACCCCCGCCGCCGGCTGTCACCGCCAAGCCGAGCATCGTCCCGGTGGCGGCGACCGCGCCGGTGCCGACCAAATCCGCGCTGGCCGCGACGCTGGCGGCGGTAGTGGCCGATCCCAACCTCGGCAAACTGGGCGGTCGGGTCACCGACGCGATGACTGCGAAAGAACTCTGGCGCCAGCTTGACGACGTGCAGATGCAGCCGGCGTCGACAAACAAAACGCTCACCACCGCCGCCGCGCTGTTGGCGCTGGACCGCGAGGCGCGGGTCACAACTCGAGTCGTGGGCGCCGACCAGCCCGGGACCGTCGTGCTGGTCGGGGGTGGCGACCCAACGCTTTCGGCGGCCCCGCCCGGCCAGGACACCTGGTATCACGGTGCGGCGCGCATCAGCGATCTCGCCGATCAGGTACGCCGCAGTGGCGTGACGCCGACGGCGGTGCAGGTGGACACCTCGCTGTTCAGTGGCCCGACCATGGCGCCCGGCTGGGATCCGGCCGACATCGAGGGCGGCGACATCGCGCCGATCGAATCGGTAATGCTCGACGCCGGACGTATCCAGCCGGCGACCGACGAGTCCCGCCGATCGGTGACCCCGGCGCTGGACGCCGGACACGCATTGGCCAGCGCGCTCGGTGTTGACCCGCGGCAGGTGACCATCGCGAACCATCCAGGGCCCGTCGGGGCCCGGCAGCTGGCCGCTGTCCAGTCGGCGCCGCTGATCGAGCGACTGAACGAAATGATGAGCGTCTCCGACAACGTGATGGCCGAATGCATCGCCCGCGAGGTGGCGGCGTCCATGCAGCGGTCGCTGAGCTTCGCCGGCGCCGTCGACGCGGTGACCAACCGATTGAACACCGCGCATATTGACACCGGCAGCGCGATATTGCAGGACTCGAGCGGATTGTCGGTCGATGACCGCCTCACCGCCAAGATCCTCGATGCCGTGGTGCAGGCGGCAGCCGGGCCCGATCAGCCCGCGCTACGGCCGCTGTTGGACCTGTTGCCGATCGCCGGTGGCAGCGGCACGCTGTCCGACCGATTCGCCGATACGGCCCCCGGCGTCGGGCCGGCCGGGTGGTTGCGGGCTAAAACCGGCTCGCTGACGGCCATCAACGCGTTAGCTGGAGTGGTGACCGACCGCAGTGGACGGGTGCTGACCTTCGCGGTGATCTCCAACGACGCCGGCCCAACCGGCCGTACGGCGATCGACGCGCTGGCCGCCACCCTATGGTCGTGTGGATGCGCAACGTGACCGCGTCAGCGGAGTTGACCGTCGGGCGCACTGTCGACTGGGGATTCGCGGCGACGGTCGGCCAGTGGCTGGCCCGTCCCGGTCCGCCATCCACCGACTACACCCGTCGCCAGGTGATCGACAACCTGGCGACCGCCGCCAAGGCGGCCGAACCTCCGGTGCTCGACGTCACCGGTCTGCACACCAACGGCGCGGTTCCCGAGGCCCGCATTGTCGACCGGGCGGGTTGGATCCGGGCCGCCGCCGAGTCGATGCGGGTGATGACCGGCGGCACCGACAAGCCGCGGGGCGTCGTCTCCGGACGCGTCACCGGCGCGCAGACCGGTGCCGTGCTGGCGTTCGTCGCATCGGGGATCCTCGGCCAGTACGACCCGTTCGCCGCTTCCAATGACGGCGGTGCCTTGCTGCTGGTGTATCCCAACGTCATTGCGGTCGAACGGCAATTGCGGGTGGAGCCTTCCGATTTCCGGTTGTGGGTGTGCCTGCACGAGGTCACCCATCGGGTGCAGTTCACCGCCAATCCGTGGCTGTCCGGCTACATGTCCAAAGCGCTGGGTGTGTTGACTCAGGAGGGCGGCGAAGACGTGGCCCAGATCGTCAGCAGGCTGGCCGACTTCGTCCGGGGCCGCGGCGAACCGTCGCCGGCCGAGCCCGACGCACACTCGAGAGGCGTTCTGGGATTGCTGCGTGCCGTGCAGTCCGAGCCGCAGCGCGAGGCCCTGGATCAGCTGTTGGTGTTGGGCACATTGTTGGAGGGCCACGCCGATCACGTGATGGATGCCGTTGGGCCCGTTGTAGTGCCGTCGGTCGCGACCATCCGGAGCCGCTTCGACGAGCGTCGGCACCGCAAGCAGCCGCCGCTGCAACGGCTGCTGCGCGCATTGCTGGGCATCGACGCCAAACTGAGCCAGTACACCCGGGGCAAGGCGTTTGTGGACCATGTGGTGGGCCGGGTAGGGATGGAGCGGTTCAACACCGTCTGGACCGGTCCGGACACCCTGCCCCGGCCGATTGAGATCGAATACCCGCAACGATGGATCGACAGGGTGCTGTAGCCGACCTCAGCGCGGCTGTGGCGGCGTTCGCCAAGGAATACCTCGCCACCGCCGATCACTGGTGTGTGGCGCTTTCCGGGGGCCCGGACTCGTTGGCGCTCACCGCCGTTGCGGCCGGCCTGCTGCCGACCACAGCGCTGATCGTGGACCATGGTCTGCAAGGCGGCTCGGCAGCGATTGCCGCGACCGCGAAAAGCCAAGCCGAGGAATTGGGATGCGTTGACGCCCAAGTGCTTTGCGTGCAGGTAAGCGGAGACGGCGGTCCGGAGGCCGCCGCGCGCAATGCTCGCTACCACGCGCTGGAGGCCGCCCGTCGCGATCGTCCGGTGCTGCTGGCCCACACCCTCGACGATCAGGCCGAGACCGTGTTGCTCGGGCTGGGCCGTGGTTCGGGCGCCCGCTCGATCGCCGGAATGCGCCGCTACGACCCGCCCTGGTGCCGGCCGCTGCTGGGTATGCGGCGCGGCGTGACGCACGCCGCGTGCGCTGAGCTGGGGCTGGCCGCTTGGGATGACCCGCACAACACCGACCGCCGCTTCACCCGGACCCGGCTGCGCCATGAGGTGCTGCCGCTGATGGAAGAGGTGCTCGGCGGCGGTGTCGCGGAGGCGCTGGCTCGCACCGCGACCGCGCTGCGCGAGGACACCGAGCTGGTCGATGCCCTGATCGCGCAGGCGATGATGACTTCCGCGACCGCCGAGGGACTCGACACCCGGGCGTTGGCGGCGCTGCCCGACCCCGTGCGTCGCGGCGTCATCCGCAGCTGGCTGCTTGCCGGCGGCGCGATCGGGCTGACCGACAAGCAGATCCGCGGCGTGAACAGGCTGATCACCGCCTGGCGTGGCCAGGGCGGAGTGGCCGTCGGGTCCGCGCTGCGCAATCAGCGCCTGGTCGCCGGCCGCAGCGGCGGGCTTTTGACGTTGCGTCGGGAACCGGTCAGCCCGGCGACGATGCAGTGGGGGCACCCCCAGCCGCGCAGCGGCGACGGGGACGCGCAGCGCGAGGACGAGGAGCCGGGCCCTCAAACCTAAGCCGACCACCGTTGGTCGTCAGCCCGATGACATGGCACGCTGTGGTCGTGGCAGCGGAATCGCCGGAGCTGTACCCCGGGGACATCAAATCGGTGTTGCTGCGCGAGGAGCAGATCCAGACCCGCATCGCCGAGCTCGGGGCGCAGATCGGCGCGGACTATCGCGAACTGGCTGTGGCCGACGACCGAGACCTGCTGTTGATCACCGTGCTCAAGGGCGCGATCATGTTCGTCACCGACCTGGCGCGCGCGATCCCGCTGCCGACCCAGTTCGAGTTCATGGCGGTCAGCTCCTACGGATCGTCGACGTCGTCGTCGGGCGTGGTGCGCATCCTCAAAGACCTCGATCGCGATATCAACGACCGGGATGTGCTGATCGTCGAGGACGTAGTCGACTCCGGGCTGACGTTGTCGTGGTTGTTACGCAACCTGGCCACTCGGCATCCGCATTCACTGCGGGTCTGCACGCTGCTCCGCAAGCCAGATGCGCTGCGCGCCAACGCGGATATCGCTTATGTGGGTTTCGACATCCCCAACGAATTCGTGGTGGGCTATGGCCTCGACTACGACGAGCGCTACCGCGACCTGCCTTACATCGGAACCCTGGACCCCAGGGTCTACCAAGACTGAGCGCTCGCCCGGCGACGATGCGGGCCGTCAACGGCCCGGGGCGAAGCCGGGGATATCCCTACCGGAGTTCCCAGACCGCGGCGACCGAGAAGTTCACCGTGTGCTGGCCGGGCTCCAGCGGAACATTCGACGGCATGGCCCCGCCTCGCGGAGCCGGAGCCAGGATGGGTGGCGCGGCTCCTGATGCCTCCGAGATCGAGATGACCTTGCCCAGCTTCAGCCCGGATAGCTGTGCGTACTGCTCGGCCCGGTCCTTGGCGTCCTGAAAAGCCCGCGCACGCGCGTCCTTCACCAGCTGCGAGTCGTCCGCGATGGAGTAGCTGACCGAATTGATCCGGGTGGCGTCGCCGCCGGTACCCACGATGATTGCCAGCACATGCGACGCCGAGTCGGCGGGGTGGATCTTGACCCGGATCGAGTTGTCGGCGCGGTACCCGGTGATGGTGCCGCCGGAATTGTCGTACTGGGGTTGCAGGCCGACCTCGGTGGTGCTGATGTCCTTGCGATCGACGCCGGCGCCCGCCAGGGCATTGATGACAGCCTGCTGACGGTCGTTGGTCTGATTCATCGCCATAGAGGCGTCCGGCGCGGTGAACTCGATACCGACGTCGGCGGTGAGGGTGTCGGGCACGCCTTGGACGTGTCCGGAGCCCACGACCGTCACCTGACGTGTGTTGTCCGCCAACCGTTCTGAGTGGCTGTCGCAGGCGGACGAGACGGCGGCCGCGAGACCCACCGCGAGCGCAATCCGGATTGGCAGGCTGGCGCGTTTGGGGACGGGCATGATTGGCACGCTACGCGCGATGTCTACCCACCCCAGGTGGGGTGGGGTATGGTGAGTGGGAAGCAGAATTGGAGTGAGGTATGAGCGAGGAATTGACGGCGAAGAAGCGGGCGGTGCTGAACCGGCTGAAGACGGTTCGAGGCCACCTCGACGGCATCATTCGGATGGTGGAGTCCGACGCGTACTGCGTGGACGTGATGAAGCAGGTCTCAGCCGTTCAGTCCTCGCTGGAGCGGGCCAATCGGGTGATGCTGCACAACCATCTCGAGACGTGCTTTTCCTCTGCCGTGATCGATGGCCGCGGGCAAGCGGCCATCGACGAGCTGGTCGATGCAATCAAGTTCACCCCGGCGCTGACGGGTCCGCTCGCACAGCTGAGCGGTGCTGTCGTCGGCGAACCGACTGATGAGCAGCTGGCGACGACAGGCAGCGCGCCCCAGAGCTAGACCTTGCGGCCGGGACAGTGTCGGTCCCCAACCTTGTTGTGATTCAACGATATGAAGGGAGCGTTCGTGATGGTGTTGCACGGACTCTTGGTGAAAGCGGCGCCGACGGTGGTGACCGGCGCGGTCGGGGTTGCGGCGTATGGGGCGCTGCGCAAGGGGGTGGCGAAGTTTCCGCTGCGCGCGGCGACAGTCACCGTGACCGCTTGGGGCATACGCGCTGCGCGCGAGGCCGAGCGCAAGGCCCAGCAGAGCGCTGAGCAGGCCCGACTGACGGCCGCCGATGTGATCGCCGAAGCGAAAGAGCGCATCGGCGAGGACGTTACGCCGCTGGTGGTGGTGGACTCGGGCAACAACGATGCCCACTGAGATTCTCGCTCACGCCGATGTCGCTCTCAAAGTTGTGTCCGACGCGGCGGGGCGGATGCGTGTGCACGCCACCGGCTTTCGTTTCGACGAGGTTCGGGCCGTAGCGATCGAGGACTCGGTCGCCAAGGTGACTGGCGTGTGCGCCGTGTATGCCTATCCGCGTACGGCATCCGTGGTGATCTTTTACTCGCCGGAGAGTCGCGACACCAAAGCCGTCTTGTCGGCGATCGTCGATGCGAGGCACGTTCCCGCAGAGTCGGTGCCTGCGCGTGTTCCGCACTCGGTTGGTGCGCGCAAACCCGGTGTGGTGCAGCAGATCACCGGCGGAATCCGTCGGTTGATGGGCGGCTCGCCGGATGGCGACGAGGTAACCGAGACAGCTGGCTGCGGCTCCGCGCCGGTGAGCTCATGCGGGGTGTCGCCGGCCGAGGAGAGCAGGCGTCAGCAGCGCACATGGTTGCGGCGAGTGTGGCTGGCCGTGCCGTTGTCGCTGCTGTCGTTTGGGTTAACGACATTTTTCGCGGCGTACCCCTGGGCAAAATGGTTGGCCTTCGCCGCGACAATACCGGTGCAATTCGTCTCCGGGTGGCCGGTTCTCAAAGGGGCGGTGCAGCAGGCCCGCGCCGGCAGCGCGAATATGGACACCTTGATCGCGCTGGGCACGATGACCGCCTTCACCTACTCCGTCTATCAGTTATTCACCGGCGGACCCGTATATTTCGACACCGCCGCACTGATCAGTGCATCGGTCGTATTGGGCCGCTATCTCGAGGCCAAGGCCCAGGGCAAGGCGTCAGAGGCAATCAGCAAGCTGCTGGAGATGGGTGCCAAGGAAGCCTGCCTGCTCGTCGGCGAACAGGAGATTCTCGTCCCCATCGATCAGGTCCAAGTCGGGGATCTGGTACGAGTACGGCCGGGAGAGAAAATCCCGGTCGATGGTGAAGTCATCGACGGACGCGCGGCTGTCGATGAGTCGATGCTCACAGGCGAGTCCGTTCCGGTTGGGAAGACCGTGGGTGACCGTGTCGCGGGAGCGACGGTCAACCTCGACGGGCTATTGACCTTGCGCGCCACCGCCGTTGGGGCCGACACCGCGCTGGCGCAAATCGTGCGCCTCGTTGAGCGGGCACAGGGCCGCAAGGCCCCGGTGCAGCGGATGGTCGACCGGGTAGCGGCGGTGTTCGTGCCGGCCGTGATTGGTGTTGCCGCCACGACGTTTGTCGGGTGGACGCTGTTGGCCGCCAACCCGGTGGGCGGCATGACCGCCGCGATTGCGGTGCTGATGATTGCGTGCCCGTGTGCGCTGGGCCTGGCCACCCCGACGGCGATCACCGTCGGCACCGGTCGAGGCGCCGACTTGGGGATCCTGGTCAAGGGCGGCGACGTGCTGGAAGCCTCGAAGAAGATCGACACCGTCGTGTTCGACAAGACCGGCACCCTCACGCGGGCTCACATGCAGCTCACCGACGTCATTGCCGGCAAGCGACGCCAGCCTGATCAGGTGCTGCGGATCGCGGCGGCAGTGGAGTCGGGCTCTGAGCACCCCATCGGGGCGGCGATCGTCGCCGGTGCGCTCGAGCGAGGCTTGCAGATACCGCCCGCCACGGAGTTCGCCAGCCTCGCGGGACTCGGGGTGCGGGCGCAGGTCGACGGGCGATCCGTGCTGGTGGGGCGGCGCAAGCTCGTCGAAGAGCACGAGTTGTCGGTGCCCGACCACCTCGCTTTGGCGGCCCTCGAGTTGGAAGAGCGGGGCCGCACCGCGGTTTTCGTCGGCCGCGACGACCAGGTCGTGGGTGTGCTCGCGATGGCCGACACGGTCAAGGACGACGCCGTCGAGGTGGTCCGTCAGCTGCACGCGATGGGGCTGCAGGTAGCCATGATCACCGGCGATAACGCCCGCACGGCGGCCGCGATCGCCAAGCAGGTCGGCATCGATCGGGTGCTGGCCGAGGTGTTGCCGCAGGACAAAGTGACGGAAATCCAGCGGCTGCAGGGCGAGGGCCGCGTGGTCGCGATGGTTGGTGACGGCGTCAACGACGCGCCCGCCTTGGTGCAAGCCGATCTGGGCATTGCAATCGGCAGCGGCACCGATGTCGCCATCGAGGCCTCCGATATCACGCTGATGTCCGGTCGGCTCGACGGTGTGGTGCGTTCGATCCAGCTGTCGAGGCAGACCCTGCGGACGATCCATCAGAATCTCGGCTGGGCCTTCGGTTACAACACCGCCGCGATTCCCCTTGCCGCACTGGGCGTGCTGAATCCGATCGTGGCGGGCGCAACAATGGGGCTATCCTCGGCCAGTGTGGTGACAAACTCGCTGCGGCTGCGACGCTTCGGGCGCGACGCGTGAAAGTCGCTTGTACCACCGTCGATTTCGGGCGGCCGGGTATCGAATGATTCATGACATTGTGGTCCGATGGGTGGTCATCGGACTGTTTGCGCTGACTGCTCTCGAATATGGGGTAGCGGTCATCACCAAACCCCGACCGTGGACGTCGGCCGTCAACCACGCACTGCATTTTGTCATGGCTGTCGCGATGGTGGTGATGGCCTGGCCGTGGAGCGCAAAGCTTCCGACGACGGGACCTGCGTTGTTTTTCCTGCTCGCCGCCGTGACGTTTGCAGTGATGGCCATCTTTGCAATCCGCACGACCTCCCGGCGGGAGCTGTACGCTTATCACGGGCTGATGATGCTG
>Ga0209693_10000790_pt1 | contig 13076 bp, 9 predicted proteins | sample HubBroMetageWRM3_FD_188345 | JGI IMG/M metagenome (GOLD analysis project Ga0209693, IMG submission 188345) | Warmed soil microbial communities from the Hubbard Brook experimental Forest, New Hampshire - Hubbard Brook CCASE Soil Metagenome WRM 3... | ecosystem: Environmental > Terrestrial > Soil...
CCATCCAGGGGGTGGACTCGGACAACGGATCAGAATTCATCAACATCCACTTGCTGCACTGGTGACAACGCCACCAGATCACCTTCACCCGGGCGCGGCCCGCCAACAAGAACGACGGCTGCCACGTCGAGCAGAAGAACTGGGCGGTGGTGCGCACCGTGGTCGGCTACCACCGCTATGACACCGCCCCAGAGCTGTTGCTACTCAACGAAATCTGGCAGCTGCAGTCCAAGCTGACCAACTATTTCTACCCGCAGCAGAAACTGATATCCAAAGTCCGCGACGGTGCCAAAGTGTCCAAGAAACACGACACCGCCGCCACCCCGTTCCACCGCGCGATCGATCACCCAACGATGACCGTGCAGCGCATAGTGGCGCTGACCCGGACCCACTCCCTGATCAATCCCGCCGCCACCCAGCGCCAGATCCAAGCCCTGACCGCCCAGCTCCTCGCAATGACCACCAGCAAAGCTGGACCCACCACCAAAGCCCAACTACCCAAGCGCGCACGTTCACATGAGGCAACGAATCCGCCCTCGCGCGCATCTTGACATGAGGCAACAGGACCCCACTGAAACGCAAGTGACACAAGTGATTCGAGTTCAAGCAGCTACGCGCTCAACCGCTGCTTGATCGAAGCGATCCAGGACCGTCTCGGCCACCAACCGGTCTGCACCCAACGGGGCCGCCACGGCGACCCCGGCGTCGGACGCCAATCTTTGCACGCGGTCCGGCAGTCGTCCGGGCGCCAGGAACCACGGCGCGACGACCACCCGGCGGGCGCCCCGGCGCCGTAACCGATCGGCAGCTTCGGCGAGGGAAGGTTCCGGTCTGGTGGCGAAGGCGGTGGTCGCACCCGCCCACCGAGTGCCCGCTGCCAGCTTTGACGCGATCGTCGCGGTGCGCGCGTTCGCCGCGGGGTTCGAAGACCCGATCGCGACCACGACCACACCGATCCCGTCATCGAGCCGGGAAACCCCCAACTCCGCCACCCGCCGCCGCAGCAACGACACCAGCCGGGCATCTTCGCCGAGCACGTCGGCCTGTCGCACACGGTGGCTGGCCCGGCAGCCCGCGATCTGGGCGGGGATGTCGACGCGGGCATGGTAGGCGTCGGCCAGCAACAGGGGAGTCACAGTAGTTTCCCCGGAACACCCGTTGAGCACGTCGATCAGGTTCGGCGCATTCAGCTCGCAGAAAGCCAGTCGCACATCGAGGCCGGGCCGCATGCGCGCCACTCGGCCGGCGACAGCCCGTGCGTTGGCCGCCGACCGTGGATCCTTGCTTCCGTGCGCGGTGAGCACGAGGGTGCTCACGAGGCGTGCAACCCGCATTCGGTCTTGGCCAGCCCCTGCCAGCGCCCGCTGCGCGCGTCGGCGCCCTCGATGGGCTTGGCCGTGCATGGAGCGCAGCCGATTGACGGATAGCCCTCGTAGACAAGGGGGTTGACCAGCACGTCGTGCTCGGCGATGTAGTCCTGCAGGTCCTGGTCAGTCCAGGCCGCCAGCGGGTTGATCTTCACCAGTTTGAACGCCTCGTCGAAGCTGATCAGCGGGGCGTTGGCGCGGGTCGGTGCCTCGACCCGGCGTATCCCGGTCACCCAGGCGGAGTAGCCGCGCAGCGTTTTGCCCAGCGGAACGACTTTGCGCAGCCGGCAGCATTCGCCGGGGTCGCGGGCGAACAGGTCTTTGCCCAGCAGTTCGTCCTGCTCGGCCACCGTGTGCTCCGGAGTGGCGTTGAGCACTCGAATGTCGTAGACGGACTCCACCGCGTCCCGGGTGCCGATGGTTTCTACGAAGTGATAGCCAGTGTCCAGAAATATCACCGGTACGCCCGGCCGCACCTTGGCCGCCAGATCGACGAGTACCGCGTCCTGCATGTTGGAGGCCACCACGTAGTTGCAGGTGGCCCACCCGCGGGGTCCGTTGACACCGCCGAAGTTGTCGTTCGTCCACTGCAAGAGTTCGGAGGCGTTGGCGCCGTCGAGTTCCGCGGCGCCGCGGGCCGCCAGCTCACGCAGGTCGTCTTCAGTTCGCTCGGTCGTTTCGCCGCTCATCGCAGATCGCCTTCGTCGGCCCGGACGGCCCACTGCGCGAACCGTTCACCCTTGCTGCGGTGCTTGATGAAGTTGCGCGCCACCCGATCGATGTAGTCACCCAGCTCGTCGCTGGTGACCTTGTGCTGGCGCAGTTTTCGGCCGAATCCGCTGTCCAGCCCGAGGCTGCCGCCGAGATGCACCTGGAAGCCCTCGACCGAGCCGCCGTGACCGTCGTCGACCATCTGGCCTTTGAAGCCGATGTCGGCGATTTGAATTCGCGCACACGAGTTCGGGCAACCGTTGATGTTGACGGTGATCGGCACGTCAAGCTCGGAATTGATGTCCTCGAGTCGGCTCTCCAGCTCGGGCACCAAATCCTGTGCTCTGACCCGGGTTTCGGCAAACGACAACTTGCAGAATTCAATCCCGCTGCACGCCATGAGATTCCGGCGCCAATGCGACGGCCGTGATTGCAAACCAAGTGCCTCTAGGCCGGCGACGAAGTCCTCGAGCTTGTCGTCAGGTATGTCGAGGATGACCAGCTTCTGGTAGGGGGTGAACCGGATCCGATTCGAACCGGCCTGCTCGGCCAGGTCGGCGACGGCCGTGAGGATGGTCCCGGACACCCGTCCGGCAATCGGAGCAACCCCGACGGCGTTAAGTCCGTTCTTGAGCCGTTGCACTCCGACGTGATCGATTGGATGCTTGACCGGCTCGGGGGCCGGGCCGTCGATCAATGGACGCTTGAGATACTCGGTTTCGAGAACTTTCCTGAATTTCTCTATACCCCAGTCCTTGATCAGGAACTTCAGCCGCGCCTTGGCCCGCAGCCGCCGGTAGCCATAGTCGCGGTACACCGAAGTCACCGCTGCCCACACCTCCGGTACTTCGTCCAGCGGAACCCAGGCGCCGACTCGCTGGCCCAGCATCGGGTTAGTCGAAAGACCGCCGCCGACCCACAGGTCCAGGCCGGGCCCGTGCTCGGGATGATTGACGCCGATGAACGCGATGTCGTTGACCTCGTGCACAACGTCCTGCAGACCCGAGATGGCGGTCTTGTATTTGCGCGGCAAGTCGGCGAAATCGGGCTTGCCGATGTAGCGCCGCACGATCTCGTCGATCGCCCATGTCGGGTCGAGTACCTCGTCGAGCGACTCACCAGCCAGCGGCGAACCCAGCACTACCCGCGGGCAGTCGCCGCAGGCCTCCGCGGTCTGAAGTCCTACCTGGTCGAGTCGCCGCCAGATTTCGGGGACCTTTTCCACCTCGATCCAGTGGTATTGCACATTCTCCCGATCGGAGATGTCGGCGGTGTCGCGGGCGAACTCCGTCGAGATCTGGCCCAGCGTGCGCAGCGCGGCTGCTGAGAGAGCGCCGCCGTCGCAACGCACCCGCAGCATGAAGTACCTGGCCTCCAGCAAGTCGATGTTCTCGTCGCCTGTGAACGTGCCGTCGTACCCCTGTTCGCGCTGGGTGTAGAGGCCCCACCAGCGAAAACGGCCCCGGAGGTCGGTTTTCTCGATGCTGTCGAATCCGCTCTTTGCGTACAGGTTTTCGATGCGTTCACGCACCTCGAGCGGGGCGCCGGCCTGCTTGAACTCTTCGTTAGGGTTGAGCGGCTCGCGATCTCCCAGCGCCCACTGGCCCTCACTACGGGCCTTTGCGGGACGGGCTGTGGTCATTCGGGATTCTCCTTCGCGAACATCGCCAGCTTTGGAGCGCGCACAACACCGTTTCTATTCCGGCGGCGCAGATCCGGCGGCCAGCTGGACGTACAGGTGGGCTGGGTCTACGACATCAAGGCAGACAGCTACAGCTGCAGACACGCTTGAGATCGATATGACGCCGCGCCACCAGCGCAATACGCGGGCTGTGGTGGGTGGCGGTCACGGTGCCATTGTGCCACGGATGGTGACCAGCTGAGTGACCAGGTCAAATTTGTTCTCACACTGATTAAAACTATCCGGCAAGCCTGAGTGGACAGGTAAACAAAATCGAGAATCCGCTGAGAATCCCATTTGCTTGGCCGTGCGATGATTTGGCATGACCCTTAGCGAGGCACCGGCCGACCTACCCGGCATGCAGCCGAGTCCCGGACAGCCATTCGGGGTGTACGTGCATGTCCCGTTCTGCATAACCCGTTGCGGGTATTGCGACTTCAACACCTACACCCCTGCCGAGTTGGGCGGCGTCAACCCTGACGCGTGGCTGCTGGCACTGGGCACCGAGCTGGAGCTCGCGGCAGCGCGGCTGGACGCACCGACGGTGAGCACCGTGTTCGTCGGGGGCGGGACACCATCGCTACTGGGCGGTGAGCGCCTGGCCAGGTTGCTGGATATGGTGCGGGAGCACTTCGCGCTGGCGGCGGATGCCGAGGTCACCACCGAGGCCAACCCCGAGTCGACCTGGCCGGAATTCTTCGCCGCGATCCGTGCGGCCGGTTACACGCGGGTGTCGCTGGGCATGCAGTCGGTGGCGCCGCGGGTGCTGGCCACTCTCGACCGGGTGCATTCGCCCGGCCGGGCGCCGGCAGCGGCGCGCGAGGCAATCGATGAGGGCTTCGACCACGTCAGCCTTGACCTGATCTACGGAACCCCGGGGGAGTCCGACGACGATCTGCTGCGCTCGGTCGACGCGGCGGTCGAGACTGGTGTCGATCACGTGTCTGCGTATGCCCTGGTCGTCGAGGAGGGCACCGCACTGGCCCGGCGGGTCCGCCGCGGTGAGCTGGCCGCTCCCGACGACGACGTGCTCGCTCATCGCTACGAGTTGGTCGACGAGCGGTTATCCGAGGCCGGGTTGACCTGGTACGAGGTGTCCAACTGGTCCCGACCGGACGGGGAGTGCCGGCACAACCTCGGCTATTGGGACGGTGGGCAGTGGTGGGGCGCAGGACCGGGCGCACACGGTTACGTCGGCAGCACGCGTTGGTGGAATGTCAAGCACCCCAACGCCTATGCGGAGATGCTGGCTAGCGCCAGGTTGCCAGTGGGGGGCTTCGAGCAACTCGACACCGACGACTTGCACACCGAAGACGTGCTGCTGAAAACCCGTCTGCGCCAAGGGCTTCCGCTTGACCGGCTGGGCGACGCCGAACGCGAACGCGCCAAGGCCGTGGTGGCTGACGGTCTGCTGGTGTCCGATGGCAACATCCTGGTGCTCACCCCGCGCGGCCGACTGCTGGCCGACGCGGTGGTGCGCACGCTGCTGGGGTAGTTCTCAGGTGCTTATGAGAACCAGTGCCCCATCAAGCGGTTGAGCTCGATATAGAGCGGGATTCCGATGGTGACGTTGTACGAAAACGTCAAACCCAGTGATGCAGCTAGTGGCAGGGTGGGGCTGGCTTCAGGGATCGCCAGCCGCTGGACCGCGGGGACGGTGATGTAGGACGCCGCGGCGCACAGCACTGCGAACAGGACATAGGTTCCCGGCTTGAACTCACTATTGGTGAGGTAGCCGTAGCTGTGAGCGGCGATGATCCCGAGCGTCGCAAAGATATTCGGTGCCAGTAGACCGAAGAAGACGAAACCGAAGCCCGCCGATCGCAGGTCCTTCAACTTGCGGGACGCCGTCATGCCCATCTCGAGCAGGAACAGGCAGAGCACGCCTTGGAACGCCATTACGAAGAACCTGTCGTCGTCTGCAACGACCTTCTGTCCCTGCAGCCCACTGATGAGGCCGATGACGATGCCGCCGATGAGAAGAACAAGCCCGGGGTTGAGGAACACTTCCCGAAGGAGCTGACGGGAGAAAATGGGCATTCTCTTGGCTTGCCCACGGGCTGGGCTCTGGTCGGGCTCCCAGTCCGGATGCTCCAGCTTCTCCATCGAGAACTCCAGCTCCTGCTCGACCCCTCGTTCGTGTTGAGTCTCAAGACTCTGTCCATGCGGGGGCCGCGCGGCCGTGCCGGGCCCGAGCCCCACCTTGACCGGCGGGGTGTAGCCGGGCTCGTCCGGCATGTATCCCGCTTCGTTCAGACCATGGTGCCGAAGTCGTGCCACCAGGTACAGCGCCACCAGGCAGCCGGGAATCTCCATGATGGCCAGCATGACCGGCATGTAGGCGTTGAACGCGATGCCGACGCTCGTCAGGACGGCCACGCAGGTAGCAAAGGTCCCCGCTGAGTCCGACCCGTAGTAACCGGCGACTGTCGCCCTGTCGACCCGCCGCATGGCGGCCAAGTAGCTCAGCAGGAAATAGGCGAGTGCACCGATCACGAAGTTCAAGGCGAAGCCCAGCACCATGAACCCCGCGATGTTGTCGATATCGGCCGGTTTGATCTTGGCGAGTTCTTCGCCGCCGTGCCACCCGATGGCCAGCAGTAGGTACATGGTCAGGCCCTGATAGATCACGTACGGGAACTCGAACCGCACCCTCAGAATCGGGATCAGGAAGCCGAAATAGAAGAACAGCAACAGCGGCTTGAAGAGGTTGTGTGTGAAGTTCTGCCAGAAGTCATAAAGCATTGGTGCCTCCGGTGACTTAGTGCGGCGATCGCAGTCGGCGACCCGCGGGCGCAACATCACCGTGGGCTGGAACCCGTAAATCGGAATTCGTCGATATGGCGGCCATATTCACCATCCCCATCGGGATCGCAGGTATGCCGAGCGGCACACCGGTTGGCAGCGGGAATCACTCGCGGCATCGAATATGCTCCGCTGTAGTGATTTTCGGGGCACATCGCATTCAAACGCGCCTGCAGCGGACACATGCGTGCGTATTACATCTGGCTGCAAGCCTATTCAGACTGTACCGGGGACGGGTCGGAATGAACCGGTCATCGCTGTCGAATATGAACCATCACCGGGAATCATTTCGCCCTCACCTCCTCATAGTCAGGGCACACGAGGATGCCGGCACGTTGCACATAGGAATGAGATCACCTGACGAAATCGCCGGGCGCGACACTCCTCTCGCCGGAGCTTTGGCACCACACGGCGTATCCGGAACCGAAGCCGGAAGTCCCTTGGGCCCAACCCATAATCCCGGGAAGAGCTGCCCTGACCCCGGGCGTCTTTCGGCGTTCGAGGTCAGTCGCCTATATCCGTGCAGACGCCTCATCTAGCGAGGTGCATGTACCGGAAATCGTGCTACCCATGGTGACCTGAGTCAACCCGCCTTTACAAACAATTAACAACGCTGTCTGCAGGCACCCCACCCAACCCGGTCTACGCGACCCCTGCGGACGGCTAACCCCAGCAGGGTTGGTGCATACCCCTGCTGGGGTTAGCCGGGTTGGCCGGATTCTCCAAGCCGAGATTAGAACCAGTGTGCGACTAAGCGGTTGATCTCGATATAGAGCGGGATTCCGATGGTGACGTTGTACGAAAACGTCAAACCCAGTGACGCGGCCAGTGGCAGGGTCGGACTCGCCTCAGGGATCGCCAGCCGCTGGACCGCTGGGACGGCGATGTAGGACGCCGCGCCGCACAACACCGCGAACAACACGTACGTTCCGGGCTTGAAGTCAGCGTGAGTGAGGTATGCGTAGCTATGGGCGACGATAATCCCCAGCGGCGCAAAGATATTCGGCGCCAGCAGACCGAAGAAGATGAAACCGGGGCCGGCTTCCCGCAGGTCCTTCAACTTGCGGCTGGCCGTCATGCCCATCTCGAGCAGGAACAGGCAGAGCACGCCTTGGAACGCCATGACGAAGAACTTGTCGTCGTCTGCAACGACCTTCTGTCCCTGCAGCCCACTGATGAGGCCGATGAGGATGCCGCCGAAGAGCAGAACAAGCCCAGGGTTGAGGAAAACTTCCTGGAGGAGTTCACGGGAGAAAATGGGCATTCTCTTGGCTTGCCCACGGGCTGGACTCGGGTCAGGCTCCCAGTTCGGATGATCCAGCTTCTCCATCGAGAGCTCCAGCTCCTGGTCGACCCCCCGCTCGGTCTCGAGGCTCTGGCCCTGCGGCGGCTTTGCCGCCGTGCCGGGCCCGACCCCGACCTTGACCGGCGCGGTGTAGCCCTGCTCGTCCGGCATGAATCCGGCCGTGTCCATCCCCCGGTGCCGCAGCCGCGCGACCAGGTACAAGGCCACCAGGCAACCAGGTATCTCCATGACAGCCAGCATGACCGGCATGTAGGCGTTGAACGCGATGCCGACGGCTGCCAGCACGGCCACGCAGGTGGCAAAGGTGCCGGCTGAGTCTGACCCGTAATAGCCGGCGACCGTTGCCTTGTCGACTTTTCGCAGCGAACTGAGGCGGCTCAGCATGAAGTAGGCCAAACCGCCGATCACGAAGTTCAAGACGAAGCCCACGACCATGAATCCCACGATGGTGGTGATGCTGGAGGGCGCGATCTTGGCGAGCTCTTCACCCCCGTGCCAGCCGATGGCCAGCAGCAGGTACATGGTCAAGCCTTGGTAGATCACATAGGGGAACTCGAACCGCACCTTCAGGATTGGGATCAGGAACCCGAAGTAGAAGAACAGCAGGAGTGGCTTGAACAGGTTGTGCGTGAAGTTGTGCCAGAACTCTTGCAGCATTGGTGCCTCTCTCAATTGTGGCGATATCACAGGAAGCACCGTGTAAGCGGGGCTACCACGAAAATCCCGACGACCGTGGAGAATTTAGCCCTGCTGCTGCCAAACCGCCACTCGGGGAGAACGCGAAAAGACCAAGCGCCCCCGAGCGGCACCAGAATGGCTGTTCGTGGCAAAACCAATGGTCACAGCCGCGCAGGTCGGCCCATATGACGCGCGATTAGCGTGAATTAAGTGTGAGTTTGCTGTGCATTTACTGTGTGAATAACCGGCATGAACGCCGAAGAAACTAACGGGGGCCCAACCCCGACGCCGCGGTGGCGATGTGTCACCGAGATCCCGCCGATGGCGAGCAGTGACTCCTAAATTACTCGACGCCGTCAAGGCGGCAAACCGAAAGCGGGCCGGTCTGCTGGTTATCGAGAGTTCGTCGCCTCGGAACAGTGGACCTCTCCGCCATCCGCAAGCCGGATCACGAGCATGTCGATGTTTCTCTCAATCGATGGTTGGTCGATAGCGATCGGCTGTTAGCCGGGGCGGGCCAGACCGATCGCCGTTAAAGTCTCGTTACGGTTTCGCGTGACGCCCGATTTGGTGGCTTTCGCCATTCGTGGGTTCAGCGGTCGAGGGGCTGCGCACAGCCTTCATAGGTTAGGCTACATTTACTAACTGTGACCGAGGCCGGCGTCGAAACAAGTGCGGCAGGCACGACGTCACGAACGGTTTTACTCCCGGCCCATATCGACCCGGCCGACCTGGCGGCCGAGTTGGCCGCGGTGCTGCCTGAGCGAGACGGCGACGAGTACCTGCTCTACGAGCATGATGGTCAATGGGTGCTGGCATGCGGTGTGCAGGCGATGGTCGAGCTGGACAGCGATGAACTGCGCGTGATCCGCGACGGGGTGACTCAGCGGCAGCAATGGTCGGGGCGGCCAGGACCGGTGCTTGGCGAAGCTGTCGACCGACTGCTGCTGGAAACCGACCAGGTTTTCGGTTGGATCGCCTTCGAATTCGGCATCTACCGTTATGGGCTGCAGCAGCGGCTGGCGCCGCGAACCCCGCTGGCGCGGGTGTTTTGGCCCCGCGCCCGCATCGTGGTGACGCGGGACGCGGTCCATCTGTTCGGCGCAGCAGCCGACCACCGCGACGCGGTGCTAGCGCTGATCGCCGACGGTGTGCCCAACGTGCCCGTCGCCCGCGCGGTCGATGTGACAGCCGACCCGTCCGGCTACCGCGATCGGGTGGCGGAGGCCGTCCGCGAGATCGCCACCGGCAGCTATCACAAGGTGATCCTGTCCCGTTCTGTCGAAGTGCCGTTTGCGCTCGACTTCCCATCCACCTACCGGCTGGGCCGTCGGCACAACACGCCGGCGCGGTCGTTTTTGTTGCGGCTGGCCGGAATTCGCGCTGTGGGCTACAGCCCGGAGCTTGTCGTTGCCGTCCACCCCGACGGCGCCCTGGTGACCGAGCCGCTGGCTGGCACCCGCGCGCTCGGTCGTGGTCCGGCGCGTGACCGTCAAGCTCGCGAAGACTTGGAATCGAATTCCAAGGAGATTGTCGAGCATGCTATTTCGGTGCGAACGTCGCTTCAGGAGATCACCGAGGTCGCCGAACCGGGTACCGCGGTTGTCACCGACTTCATGACAGTGCGGGAGCGGGGGAGTGTGCAGCACCTCGGCTCCACGATCAGCGCGCGTTTGGACGCATCGAGGGACCGGATGGACGCGCTCGAGGCGCTTTTTCCGGCGGTCACAGCGTCGGGTATCCCAAAGACGGCCGGCGTAGCGGCCATCCTGCGCCTCGACGAAAGCCCACGCGGACTGTATTCCGGCGCCGTCGTGATGGTTTCAGCAGACGGCGGGCTGGACGCTGCGCTGACGCTGCGGGCGGCTTACGAGTGCGGCGGGAGGACGTGGTTGCGGGCCGGTGCCGGGATCATCGAAGAATCCCAACCCGAGCGCGAATTCGAGGAGACGTGCGAGAAGTTGTCCACCCTGGCGCCGTATCTGATCGCGCGTCAGTAGCGTACTCGCGAGCGTAACGCGGCTGCGATTTCACGTCAGGTTTTTCGCAGTGGGGTTACGCTCGCGGCAGATCGTGCCCAGCACTGACCTGGTGGGCGATCGCCCGTTTGTCGATCTTGCCGACTGGCGTGGTGGGCAGCGCCGCCATCGCGACCAGCATGTCGGGCCGGGCGTGCGCGGCCACCCCGCGCTGGTCAAGGTAAGCGTTCACCTCTGCAAGCGTCATTCGCGGTCCGGCGAAAACAACTGCAGCGCAAATCTTTTCACCTAGATAGGGATCAGGAAGCGGTACAGCCGCGGCCGAGAAGATCGCCGGGTGGCTGAGCATCTGCTCTTCGATGTCTGCCGCGGAGATGGTTTCGCCGCCACGGCAGATGACGTCTTTGACCCGACCGGTGACCACCAGGTAGCCGTCGTCCCGGAGGCGGACTAGGTCGCCGCTGCGGTAGAAGCCGTTGGGATCGAAGCAGCGCTCGTTGTCGCGCCCGGCGCGGAAGTAGCCATTGAGCGTGTAGGGTCCGCGCACCAGAAGCTCGCCTTCTTCGCCGGGTGCTACCGGTTCGCCTGCGGCGTCGACGACGCGCAGTTCGTCGGCGTCGCATAGTGGGCGCCCCTGGGTGTGGTCGACCAGTTCCGGCGGATCGCCGACGCGGGTGTAGTTCAGCAATCCCTCGGCCATTCCGAAGACCTGTTGCAAGCCGGCGGTCAATGAGCCGCGAATATGGCGAGCATCCGCCGGCTCCAGCTTGGCCCCACCCACCTGCAAGAGCCGCAGCGACTGTGGTGTCACCGGCTCCCAATCGCAGGCCTGTGCCCACAGTTTGGCCAGTGCCGGTACCAGAGCGGTGACCGTGACGCGGTGGCGGGCGATGGCGGCGAAGGCGGCCTCCGGGCTGGGATCGGTGCCGAACACCGTGGTGGCGCCGACCGTCATCGCACCGAGCAGACCCGGGCAGGCCAGCGGGAAGTTGTGTCCCGCGGGCAGCAGCGCCAGATACACGTCGTCGGCGCTGAGCCGGCACACTTCGGCACTCGCGGTCGCGTTGAACACATAGTCGTCGTGGGTGCGCGGGATGAGTTTGGGCAGGCCGGTAGTGCCGCCGGAGACCAGCAGCAGGGCCGGCGATCCAGGATCGACAGGCGACCGATCGGGGGCTTCTGTAGCGGCAGTGCCGCGCAGCTGAGCCCACGACGCGAATGGTCCCGGGTCTCCGTCGACGATGACGTGCCGCAGCGTGGGATGTTCCTCGACCAGGTCGCTCGCCATCGCCCGGTAGTCGAATCCCTTTACGGCGTCGGCGATCATCAGACCGGTGGCCTGACTGAGGGAGGCGAAATGCCCCAATTCGGAGGCGCGGTGGCCAGGTAGGCACATCACCGGGACCGCTCCCGCGCGCAGCAGTCCGAACAGCGCGACGGCGAACTGGCAGCTATTCGGCAGTTGCAGCAGTATCCGGTCGCCCGGCGCGACACCCAGGTTGCGGAGGCCGGCCGCGGCGCGGTGCGCCTCCTCGTCGAGTTCGGCATAACTGAGGCCGTCATCGCGGCCCGCCACGGCGTCAACCGCGGCGATTTTGTCGGGCCAGCGCTGCGCCGCGCCGGCCAGGATCGTGTCCAGGGGTCGTCCCGTCCAATAGCCGGCCGCCCGGTACGAGGCGGCACGATCAGCGGGGAACGGCACGAAGCCCTCCAGCCGCTGCGTGGTGTTGGGAGGCACCTGGGCTCCTTAGGTGGGGGCTTAGTGGCGGTGATGCCGGTGTCGACGATAGGGTAAACCACAAAATTAGGGCAGCCTGTGCTAATTCAGGGAGGATGTGTGGTGCACGCCCCGGTTTGCTCGGAGGACATCCGCGCGGAGGTGGCCGAACTGCTCGGCGTACGCGCCGACGCCCTCGACCCCGGTGGCGACCTCATCGGTCAAGGCCTTGACTCCATCCGGATGATGTCACTGGCCGGTCGATGGCGCCGCCACGGCATCGCCATCGATTTCGCCACGCTGGCCACCACACCGACTATCGAGGCCTGGTCAGAACTTATAGCCACCGGCTCGCACGCCACCGGAGCTCACCAGGCGGTCGATAAGCCGGCCTCGCATGCCGATTGCCCCGACACATCCGGCAAGCCTTTTCCGCTGGCTGCCATGCAGCACGCTATGTGGGTGGGCCGCCACCACAACCAGCAGTTCGGCGGCGTGGCCGGGCATCTTTACGTCGAATTCGACGGCGGTCCGACCGACCCTGACCGACTCCGCGCGGCGGCCACGCGGCTGGCGCTGCGGCACCCGATGTTGCGAGTGCAGTTCCTGCCCGACGGCACGCAACGAATCGCTTCGCCAGACGAAAACCAGGATTTCCCGGTCGCGGTGGAGGATCTTCGCCACCTGGACGGTGATCGCGTCGACCAGCGGCTCGCCGCCATCCGCGATGCCAAATCGCACCAGCAGCTCGACGGTGCAGTGTTCGAACTCGCGTTGACGTTGCTCCCTGGCGAGCGGACGCGGCTGCACGTCGATCTGGACATGCAGGCCG
>Ga0209693_10000792_pt1 | contig 13055 bp, 11 predicted proteins | sample HubBroMetageWRM3_FD_188345 | JGI IMG/M metagenome (GOLD analysis project Ga0209693, IMG submission 188345) | Warmed soil microbial communities from the Hubbard Brook experimental Forest, New Hampshire - Hubbard Brook CCASE Soil Metagenome WRM 3... | ecosystem: Environmental > Terrestrial > Soil...
TCGCACACCGGATCCTAGTTCGAGTCGAGTCCCCGTTCATTCAGCATTGGTTCAAAAATCGGTTACCGTCATCACCAACCCCGCAGGCCGGCTTTCACTCTGGATGCTAGGAGAACTGCCGGTGGATTAGCAATAGGGGGACCGCAAATAGTTGGCAGCGCAGTTGCAACCAAAGTAACAGGGCCGCAACACTCCGGGCTTGCAATTCCGTTCTCGAAAGCCACTCGCCGCGCCGAAGACTGCAATTCGCGCAATCCAGAATTTGCCGAGCCAGAGATAAAAAGCTGCGCCTGCGGTTCGTTCGCGAAGCCGCTGATTCAGGCGGAATTTGCGGGCCGATGTATACTCTTCCCGCAATACTCCGGGTCTGGATTTTTTCCTTTGGCCAAGGCCAGACTCGGGCAGAGGTACAGAGATGTCCACGTCTCGCAAGTCCGCGATTCTTGCGGCCGCGGTTTTAATTGTCCTACACGTGGGGATGTTGGCAGCGAGGTATGGCACGCCAGTAGCGTCGCTTTGGGGCGACTGGATCGGATCCATCGCCGGCTTTGTCGGGGCCCTGGCCAGTTGGGATGCGTCGCGCCGCTCCGGTCCCTTCGGCAAACGCGTATGGCGCCTGGTTTGCTTCTCCATTGTTCTCGTTTCTCTCGGACAGGCCGCCTACACCTACTACTTCGATTATCGCCACGATCTCACCGGCACGTTCTGGCCTAGCGACATCCTGGTGTTTTTCTGGGCCGTGCCCGCCATGATGACTCTGTTTCTGAGTCCGCGGGACCCCAACAGTGGATTCCGCTGGCTGCGGTTGTGTGACTTTGCGCAAGTGTGCACCCTCGTGCTTGCCCTCGAGCTTTCCACTCTCTATGTGCCCTCACGGTGGCAAATCTCGGAAAAAACAATGGCCGTGCGCGTCTTTTACGCCGGTGTCGCCTTCTTTGGGCTGCTGGCCCTGAGTTTTCTGCTGCGCGGCCTGCTCACTCGATTTCGCACCGCACAGGCATTCTTTCTTCGCATGGCAGCTTTCTTTTTCGCCTTCGCTGTCGCTTCCAACATCACCCTGTTCGCGTTTGCCAGCGAAAAGTTTCGCCCGGGCGCATGGCCTGATCTGCTGTGGACCCTTACGGATTGCTTCCTCATCGTGATTGCCGCGACCTGGAATGGTGCTGAAGGGGTCCCGGAGCCGGGCGAACCCATCCGGCCGGGCTTCCAGCTGCTAATGCAGTTTTCTCCTTTACTCATCCCTGCCATCGTCTTCCCACTCGTGCTGGGCATAGCGCAGGAACAGTTTCTCTGGGCGGTCGTGCTGGTGACGGTTTCCTTCGTGGCCGCTAGCGGGCGGTTGTTCGTGGTGCAGAACCAGTTGCTCCAGAGCTCGCGGGAATTGCAAAAAAATCTGTCGCTCCTGCAGGGCATCACCGAGGGAACCACAGATTCCGTCTTCGTCAAAGACTTGCGAGGCCGCTACCTGATGATTAATTCCGCGGGGGCGCAACTGCTGGGGCGCCGAGTGGAAGAGGTCATCGGCAAGGACGACACCGAGCTCTTCACTCCGGAAACCGGCCGCGAGATCATGGCAGCGGACCGGAAGGTTGTCGAATCTGGAATGACGCAAACCTACGAGGAGCTCGGAATCTCCGCCGGTGTGGCTCGGACCTATCTATCAACGAAGGGGCCGCACCGCGATTCCAATGGCGAGGTCGTCGGCTTGCTCGGTATTTGCCGCGATATTACTGACCGCAAACGCGCGGAACAGGAGTTTCGCCAGTCCCAGCAGAAGTTGCGCATTCACTTCGAGCATACCCCGCTCGCCGTCGTCGAATGGGATACCCAGCTTCGAATTACAGAATGGAGTCCTTCTGCGGAGGGAGTCTTCGGATATTCACGCCAGGAAGCGATTGGGCGGGATGCGAGTTTCCTCGTGCCGCCCGCGCTGCGGGCACATGTGGATAGGATGGGACATGAGCTTCTTGCCCAAGCAGGCGGGACCCGGAGTACGAACGACAACCTTACCAAAGACGGCCGCACCATCTCCTGCGAGTGGTACAACACTCCGCTGGTCGATGAATCAGGACAGGTGCTCGGCGTGGCCTCTCTGGTTCAGGATGTCACCGAGCGCGTGGCGCTGGAGGAAAGACTTCGGCAGTCGCAGAAGATGGAAGCGGTCGGGCGCCTCGCCGGTGGCGTAGCTCACGATTTCAACAACCTCTTGACCGTCATCATGGGGTACAGCCAGATTCTTACCGACGGACTCCCAGCGGTCAGCCGCCTGAAGGACGCCACCGCCCAAATCCGGTCAGCCGCCGATCGCGCCGCCGGAATCACACGCCAACTGCTGGCTTTCAGTCGTAAGCAGGTACTCTCGCCACGCGTCATCGACCTGAACGACATCATGCTGAACCTTGATTCCTTGCTGCGGCGGCTCATCGGCGAAGACATTGAAGTTCTTACTGTGCCTGGCCGGGAGCTGGGCGCGGTCAAAGCGGATCCCGGTCAAATCGAGCAGGTCCTCATGAACCTGGCCCTGAATTCCCGCGATGCGATGCCCAACGGGGGGAAGCTCACTCTCGAAACCGAGAACACGGAACTGGACGAGTCCTATGCCCGCGAACACGAACCCCTGCAGCCCGGACGCTATGTCATGCTGGCCGTGAGCGATACCGGAACCGGCATGAGTCCCGAGACGCAGGCCCATATCTTCGAACCTTTTTTTACCACCAAGGAAGTTGGCAAGGGCACCGGTCTGGGGCTCTCCATGGTCTATGGAATCGTCAAGCAGAGTGGTGGCTACATCTGGGTATACAGCGAGCCCAATCGGGGGACCACCTTCAAGATCTATCTTCCCCGAGTCGACCAGCTCGCGGAAGCCGTTGGGGTGGTGGAGAAGCGGCGGCCCGGCGTCCAGCGCGGAACTGAAACCATCCTGCTGGTCGAGGACGACGCACAGCTCCGGGCACTGACATCCTCAGTTCTGGCTCATTGTGGCTACAAAGTACTGTCCGCCGCCGGCACTGAGGAAGGCCTTGCCTTATGCCGCGCAAATCACCGCGATATCCACCTGCTGGTCACCGACGTGATCATGCCTGGAATGAACGGTCGTCAGCTCGCCGAGCAAGTCAAACAGATTTCCCCACGCACCAGAGTCCTGTACGTTTCCGGCTACACCAGCAACGCCATCGTTCACTACGGCGTGCTCGATCCGGGACTGTCCTTCCTGCCCAAGCCTTTTTCTTTGTCGGCACTGATTGCCAAGGTGAGGGAAGTTCTCGACAGCCCCAATGCGTCCCAGGGACAACCTCCAGCCTAGCCCTATGTGGGGACGGCCGCCTTCGGCCGTCCAGCCGAGCGAAGCGGGGCGTCTCGATCACCTCTTACGGCTCTGCCGCCACCCAATAACTGCTTCTCGCAAGCACTGTCCGGTCTCCCGGATCCCGCAGCCGCACCCGAATCTGATGCAACCCCGCATGAGGATTCCTCGCCTCGATGCTCAGCAGATAGCGGCTGTGCAAATGATTCGTGAAGTCGATCATCCGCGCCTCGAAGTTGGTTCTCGTGGCAAACAGCTCATACTCACCGCCAGTCATGGCAGCCACCGTCCCTGGGATGTTCTTCTTCATAGCTTCCGCAGCCAGGATGAAGGGCGCCAGCAAATCCGGCGACGGATGCATCTCCGCCATATTATTTCCTCGCATCGTGTCTAGCACATTCGACCGCGATGGTGAAAACGCCAGCGCATAAACCGCCGTGTTGCTGTGCCCGATCTCGGCCACCACATCTTCCACCTTGGCCTGGTGGCTGCCGTGGTCGCGCGTTTCGCTGATCAGCAGCAGCACTCGCTGCCGTTCCCTCGGAGCCTTCTCCAGCAGCTTCACCGAATAATCCACCGCATCGAGAATCGCGGCTCCCCCATCGCCGGGCTGCAATGTTTTCAGGGTTTCTGTGGTCTTGTCGGAGCTGCCGCTGAAATCCTGTATCAATTCCGCCTGGCTGTCGAACTCCACAATCGCCACCCTCCCCAGCCCAGCTTCCACGATCGGGTCCACCATCGCGCTCAACCCGCGAATCCTCGGAAATTCATAATTCGCCCGCCGGCCGCGCTGAATCGCAATCACCAGCGACATCACCGATCCTTCTGCCGCTTCATCCAGGCGCACGGCCTGTTCCACTCCATCGTCTTCGATTACAAAATCCTTCGCCCCCAGTCCATACACAGCTTCACCCTTCGCGTTTTTTACCAACACGGGAACGATCACCACATTCGATTGAGTATGGATTGTGTCTTGAGCCGGGGTGTCTTGACCCAGAGCGCCAGCGGCCGCCAGCAGCGCGAACAGCAGAACCCGTACCAAACTATCCCGCCTTACGCTTCTCGTCGAGCACTTCATCCAGCGCATCTGCTAATAGATGCGCGCGCTTCTGGTAGTCGGTTGCCCCGCTGTCCTGATTCCGCTTCAATAAATGATACTCATCGGCAATGTTCAACGCCGCCAGCACGGCCAGTCGCACCGTATCGATAGTATTCGTGGCCTCAGCCACAGCACGCATCTTCGAGTCCACATACTCCGCCAACTTCAAAATGTATTGCGGATCCGACCCTCGCAGGTTATATGCCTGATCAAAAATCTCCACGCGCACGCCGCCAGCCTGCGCGTCTTTCAATGTCGAATCCTTAGTAGCGGTAGCCATAGCCATTAACCTTTGTCATTCCGAGCGAAGCCGAATCTAACTCGCCCGCTCCTCCGCGATCGACTCAATCTGCTCCAGCATCTTCTCCACCCGCCCGCGAATCTCTTCTCGCTCTTTCCGCAACTGCACCGCCTCGCGCCGCAATACCACCAACTGTTCCTCGCGCTCTTCCATCTGCTGCCGCACCCGCTGCGCATCGCGTTCCGCCACGGTCTGCGCCTGTCGTGCCTCCTTATACATCTCAATCACACGATAAATCTTGTCTTCGAGCGCCTGAAAATCGTCCACCGGAATCTGTTCCATCCGTTCCACAGCATTCAACGCCATGATTGCACTTTCCCCAAAAAGATTTCAAACTTTCCCGCAGTATACTCCACCTCGCCGTGGATCAGGCATGGCCCGTTGGTGCATATCCGAGACACTCACAACCAGATTAGCTATAATCCCGGCATGAAACATCTTGGATTCTCCCTCATCGCCCTCACCATAGTCCTGGCCGTCACAGCACTTCCCAGCGCCGCCAAAACCGTAGTCGAACTCAAGGACGCGCAAGGTAAATCCGTAGGCTCGATCATCGTGACGCCGAAAGGATCGGGCGTAAGCCTCAAGCTCAACCTCCACGACCTCCCGCCCGGCGACCACGGTATCCACATCCACCAAAACCCCAAGTGCGATGCTCCCGATTTCAAATCCGCAGGTCCACACTTCAACCCCGAGGGCAAGAAGCACGGACTGGAGAGTCCCGAAGGCCATCACGCCGGCGACATGCTGAACCTGACCGTCAACGCAGACGGCAAAGCCGATGGAACGCTAGTGGATAACGATGTGACCCTCGGCGACGGCACTCACTCAGTCTTCAGCAACGGCGGCACGGCGATCGTGATTCACGCCAAAGCCGACGACATGAAGACCGATCCCTCCGGAAACTCCGGCGACCGCATAGCCTGCGGCGTAATCACAAAGTAAGACCTGGGGCATTACGCACCTTACTTAACATTGTCATCCTGAGCGTAGTATGGGCTCCGCGAAGAGAAGCCCATACGAAGTCGAAGGACCCCTAGCCTACTTACAACTATTTCCGCCCCAGACAGGAGTTCTCACGACGGGCGTCAATCACTTCCGCAACTTCCCTAACTTCTCCGCCGCAGCGTCCAGCGTCTCTAACTTCTTGCAGAACGCAAACCGCACCTGCCGCGCTCCATCCCGCGCCTCGCGATAAAAACTTGACCCCGGCACCGCCGCCACTCCAACATCCTTCACCAGATACTTCACGAACGAAACATCATCGTCAAACCCGAACCCGGAAATATCCGTCATCACGTAATAAGCGCCCCGCGGATGAAAACATCGAAACCCCGCAGCCTCCAGCGCCGGAATCAAATGATCACGCCGCACTCGGTATCCTTCCGCCAGCCGCGCGTAATATTCCGGCGGCAGATTCAGCGCCGCCGCGCCCGCTTCCTGCAGCGGCGCCGGCGCACCCACCGTCAAGAAATCGTGCACTTTCCGGATTGCATTCGTAATCTTCTCCGGCCCCACCGCCCATCCCACGCGCCATCCCGTTACGCTGTAAGTCTTCGACATTCCGTTGATCGTCACCGTTCGCTCCCGCATGCCCTCAAGCGACGCCATCGAAATGTGCTCCGTCCCGTCATACAAAATGTGTTCGTAAATCTCGTCGGTGATCGCGAGCACATCGAACTCCACGCACAAATCGCGAATCAGCTCCAACTCGGCCCGCGTGAAAACCTTCCCCGTAGGGTTGTTGGGCGTATTGAGTATGATGGCCTTGGTGTTCTTATCGAACGCTGCCCGCAACTCTTTCTCATCAAAAGTCCACTCACCCCCGTCGCTCGCCGGCGGCCTGAGCTTCACAAACCGCGGCCGCGCTCCGCTTAGCACTGAATCCGGTCCATAGTTCTCATAAAACGGCTCAAAAATCACCACCTCATCGCCCGCATTGCAAACCGCCAGCAAAGTCGAGATCATCGCCTCCGTCGATCCGCAACAAACCGTGATTTCTTTTTCCGGATCCACCGCAATCCCTTGCCAAACGCCCATCTGCCGGGCAATCGCGTTGCGCAAGTTCTTAGCGCCCCATGTAATCGCATACTGATTCACATCGCCATCAATTGCCGCCCGCGCCGCCTGCTTGATCTCCGCCGGAGCCGCAAAATCCGGAAACCCCTGCGCCAGATTCACCGCTCCATAAAGCGCCGCCTGTCGCGTCATCTCCCGGATCACCGACTCCGTGAAATGCGAAACCTTCTCGCTGAGAAAATGCTTGGTTGGATGGGATAGAGATGAGATTACGTCCGCCATAGCTGGCAGATTAGCACAGGAAGCCCGGAGCGACTTGTCATCCTGAGCGGAACATTTGCTCTCGTGAAACGAGGGCAAATGTGGAGTCGAAGGAGCCCTAACCCGTAAGCACTAGCACAATCCTTGCAAGGAATTTAAACTACGGCACCGCGCCCTAAACCCGCTGCACTCCGCCCAGCCCCTGCAGCGACCCAACGATCTGCGCAGACCACCCCGCAACCTGCTCGTCGCGCAAAGTCCCATCATCCGACTGCAATCTCACACGCAGAAGGATCGAATACTTCCCGGCGCCGATCGCCCCGCCGCGAAAAATCTCCACGGGTTCGAATTCACGCAGCTCGGAAATGCCCAGCCCCATCACGGCGCGCCGCATCACCTCAAACTCCACGTTATCCCCAAACACAAAAGAAAAGTCCCGCTCCACCGCGGGATATTTCCCGAGTGGAGCGAACCGAACCGTCCGCAAGCCGATCGCATGCAACCGCTCCAGATCAATCTCCGCCAGAAAAACGTCCTGCCGCAGTTTCCGTTCCGCCTTAACGCCCTGAGCAATCTGCCCGAACTGCGCCACGACAACCCCATCCATCAACACCCGCGCTGATCGTCCGGGATGAAAATACTCCGCCGTCTCGCGATCGAAAGTAAGTTCACGCGAAGCAAGGGGGGCCAGCAGATTCTCCACGTCGCCCTTGAACGAGCGAAATGCCTCGGCCGAAGCAGCCTGTTCGCCCTCACTGACGTCGAGCGTTCTACTCGCAGGCAGCGATCCTTTCACCGCGGTCAGCGTTGCACCCAGGCACAAGCGCGCCGGCTCACCGAATCGCATCTCATAGACGCGGCCCATCTCGAACAACCGCACGTTCTCTGAGTCCCGATTCAAGTTCCAGGCCAGCATATCGAGCATTCCCGGAGCCATTGATGTCCGCATCACGGATGCTTCTTCGCTCAGCGGATTTTCCAATTCGAGCACAGCGGCGGATGAAAACTTCTCCGCGTCGGCGTGCGAAATAAATGTCAGCGAGATTGTCTCGTCGTATCCCAGTGCTAAAGCCCGCGCCCGCAAAGTGGCGTCCATAGCCGAATGCGGCAACTCAACCACCGCGCCGCTGTAAGCCGGCAAAGTATTTTCGAACTTGTCGTAGCCATGAAGCCGCGCGATTTCTTCAATCAAGTCAATCTCGCGCTCCACATCCAGCCGCCAGCTCGGAATCTGTACGCGAAACTCCGCCGTGCCCTGCCCTTCAGGGATCAGCGTGAAACCCAGGCTCTTCAGGATGCGGAAAATCTCTCCCGTACTCAAGTTCCCACCCAGAATGCGATGCACCTCGGAAAGCCGCAGCACCACCGGCGCCTGATCCATCTTTCTCGACATCATATCGATCACATCGCCAACCAGCTCTCCGCCGCCCGACTCCAGAATCAGCGCCGCCACCAGATCGCACGACAAAATCGTTGACTCAAAATCAGCGCCGCGCTCAAAGCGGTGCGAAGCGTCGGTGTGCAGCCCATGCCACCGCGAACTCTTGCGAACGGTCAGTGGATCCCACCACGCCGACTCGATCAGAATATTTCGCGTCTTGTCGGTGATCATGGTGTCGAACCCGCCCATCACTCCGGCAAGCGCGACCGGCTTCTTCGCATCAGCCACAACCAGATCTTCGGAAGTAAGCGTGCGCTCAACACCATCGAGCGTCTTCAACTTCTCGCCGTTTTTAGCTTTTCGAATGACGAGCTTTCCGCCCTCCAGCAAATCCATGTCAAACACATGCGTAGGCTTGCCGATCTCCCACAAAACGTAGTTCGTGGCGTCAACCGCATTGCTGATTGGGCGCTGATCCAGCAACGCTAAGCGATGTGCAATCTTCGCGGGAGACGGTTTGATTCGAGTTCCGTGAATAACCTGAGCAGAGAATCGAGGGCAAAGCTGTGGCTCCTCGACTTGTATGGGAAAAGGCGCATCGTGAGCCGATTTTGCTGAGAACTGGGAACTGAGAACTGAGAACTGTTTCAACGGCAAATCATAAATAGCCGCGGCCTCGCGCGCCACGCCGTAATGATTCATCGCATCAGGACGGTTCGTCCCAATCTCCATTTCAAATACGCAGTCCGCACCCGACCCGCTAATTCCCTCCACAGCAATCCCAACGCCAGTCAAATCCTCAGCCAGTCGCCGGTCATCGACCGCCAGATCAACAAACTCCCGCACCCATTGTGGAGAAATCTTCATGACGTTCTAAGAAGCTTTGTCATCCTGAGGCGCGCCTTTTGCGCCGAAGGACGCCATGCAACTAGCCACTAAGGCCGGCCTATCGAGGGGTTCTCACGATGTGCTCGCCGTTTTGGCCGACCACTGACCACTACGCCCACTGCTGCAGAAACCGCACATCTCCCTGAAAGAACAACTGAATATCATCCACCCCATACTTCAGCAAAGCGATGCGGTCGGCGCCCATGCCAAAGGCAAACCCCGAAACTTTCCTAGGGTCATACCCATTGTCTTTCACAAACTCAAACACGTTGGGGTCAACCATGCCGCACCCCAGAATCTCAATCCATCCCGTCTGCTTGCACGGACGGCAAGGCTCCGCCCCGCGCTTCCCGCTTCCACCGCAGATGAAGCACGAAACAAACATCTCCGCGCTAGGCTCCGTGAACGGAAAAAACGAAGGACGAAAACTCGTCTTCACGCTCGATCCAAAGAATTCCTTCATGGCATGATCGAGCGTCCCCTTCAAATCGCCGAAGGTAATGTTGGTATCGACCGCCAGCCCTTCAATCTGATGAAACATCGGCGAGTGGCTCGCATCCGCAGGATCGTTGCGATGCACCGTCCCGGGAATCACAATCCGGATCGGCGGCCGCATCTTCTCCATCGTCCGAATCTGCACCGGAGAAGTATGCGTCCGCAGCAAAAGCCGCTCCCGCTGCGCCTTCCCCTCCTGCCCCGAGATGAACAAAGTGTCCTGCGTATCGCGAGCCGGATGATTCGGCGGAAAATTCAAGGCCTCGAAGTTGTAATAATCAGTTTCGACGACCGGGCCATCAGCCACTGAGTAGCCAAGTTTCTGGAAAACGCGAACCATCTCGTTCGTCGTCTTGATGACAGGATGCTCCGCCCCAATCGGTCGGCGAATTCCAGGAAGAGAAATGTCGACCCGCTCCGCCGCCGCAGGCGATCCGTCGTCGTGGCCGACCCGCGCGCCCTCCACAAGTTCCTGAATCCGTGCCTTCAATTCATTGACGCGAATCCCGGCCTCCCGCTTGCCATCCTTGGGAGCGCCCTTTAACCACAAATCATTGATCTGCGTCAGTATCCCGTTCTTGCGCCCCATCCAGCGGTCGCGAAGCGCCTTAAGGTCAGCATCATTGCGAACCGCTCCCGCCTCGCCGGCACACGCACGAATGCATTCAGCAGCAGCATTCACCAGCGCCGCCGCCGAATAATCCGTCAGTTTGGAAACGGTATATGCCATCTACCTTGAGGTACGGGAACGTTGTCTTCCCGAGCGAAACGAGGGATCTTGGTTCTTCTTCGCACAATCACGAACCAAGATTCCTCACTCGCTCTCTCCGCGCGTAGCGCGGCTGCGAGCGGTTCGGAATGACAAGGATTAAGTTTGAAAGCTGAAAGCGATTAAGCCAGCGCGCCCTTGGCCTGCTCCACGAGAGACTTAAACGCGGGCGCATCCTTCACTGCCAGGTCCGCCAGAATCTTGCGGTCCAACTCGACTCCCGCCTTTTTCAACCCGTGGATAAACTGGTTGTAGCTCAACCCGTTCAGCTTCGAGGCCGCTCCAATCCGCACAATCCAAAGCGAACGGTACTGCCGCTTCCGCTGCTTCCGTCCAGAAAAACTGAACTTGAGGCCGCGTTCTACTGCTTCTTTCGCGGAGCGGTAGAGTTTCGATTTAGTGAGGAAGTATCCGCTGGCGCGGTCTAATATTTTTTTGCGCTTGGCGCGGCGTTTGGTTCCGCGTTTTACACGTGGCATGGTGTTCTCCTTTTTACTTTCTCTGTACTGGCGGCTGGAGGTAAGGATGATCCGCCTTGCGGCGATCTCTGGCCTCTTCACGCGCCTTGCAGGGGCTAGGGGCTAGGGTCTACTGATCCCTGACACCTGATCCCTGCTTCACTGATAGGGAATCATCCGCTTTACTTTGTGGAGATCGCCATCGCTTACCAGCGTGGCCGTTCCCAGGTGGCGTTTGCGTTTCTTGGCCTTTGAACTCAGCATGTGGCGCAGGCCGGAATGTCCGCGCTTCACCTTGCCGGTGGCCGTCTTCTTGAAGCGCTTGGATGCGCCTTTGTGCGATTTCAATTTCGGCATAAATCCTCTTAATCAGCTGCCGGCCGTCAGTTGCCAGCCGCCAGTTGGAAATTTCAACACTACTTTCAATTGCTCTGGAATCGTTGGCGCGAATCGCGCCCGTTCTTACTGAAATCAACCAGGCTGAAATCAACCAGGCGAACGCTTAAGCCTGCGAGACCGGATCTGGAACCTCGGCGCCGGCGGCCGGCGCCTGTTGCTGCTTTTCTTTCTCTTTTTCTTGTTCTTGCGCCAGTTTCTTTTCCTGCTTCGCCTTTTGCTTGGCTTCCCGTTCTCGTTCCTTTTCGCGCTCGACCGCCGTTTTCTTCGGCGCCAGGATGGCGTGCAGCGTGTTGCCTTCCTGTCGCGGCCGGAACTCCACGATGCTTTGTGATTCTACGTCCTTGATCAGGCGCTCCAGTATTTGCCGGCCCAATCCAGTTCGCGTCATTTCGCGGCCGCGGAAAAATATCGTGGCCTTGACCTTGTCCCCTCCATCGAGGAAGCGGAGCACGTGATTCTTTTTGGTCTCGTAATCGTGGTCGTCCACATTGATGCGGAACTTGACCTCTTTTACGGTGATCGTCTTCTGATGCTTCTTGGCTTCGCGCTCTTTCTTTTCCTGCTGGTAGAGATACTTCCCGTAGTCCATGATGCGGCAGACGGGAGGCTGCGCGGTGGGCGAAATCTCAACCAGATCCAGGTTCTTGCTGCGGGCCAACTTGAGAGCTTCGAAGGGAGGCATTACGCCGATCTGTTCACCTTCGTCTCCGATCACGCGAATTTCACGGGCTCGAATGCGGTCGTTGGTTCGAATAAAACGTTTGTCGATACGGTCCTCCGCGCTTTAAGCGACTGGGAATAAAGGATTATAACATGGGGTTGGGAAGGGAGTGCCCGGGGCCGTTGGCCCGGAGAAGGCGCGGGCCTCGGGATGACAACGTTTGGGAGCGGGTGCAGGAAGGACGGTCCCCGGGGTGTGGTGCAAACGCCTTGCTGGGTGGGTGGCGGTGTCGGCGGGTAAGGGATCCTTCGACTCCGCGAACTGATTCGCTTTGCGAATCGGTTTGCTGCGCTCAGGATGACAGGGGTCGAGCGGCGGGGCTAAAGCCCGGTTCTTCTAATCCATCTCTTTATCGCGGCGCTGAAGCGCTGCGCCACCCAAAATCGACTTTACGCGGCGCTGAAGCGCCGCTCTTCCACGGTGCTGCACGCCTGCGTTTGGGTTTCCGATTTTTCCGGGCTGTGGAAAATGTTGTCAATAGGCAGAAATTACACGAGTTATGTGTTGGCAAGTAAAGGGAAAATAGTTAGTGCAAAGGTGACGGTTTCACCCTTTGCCGGATGATATACTGGAAGTATAGAGTAAAAATTCCAGAGAAAAGTAAGGTAGTGGCAGTTTGGCTCACGCGTTGGGCCGCCTCAGCGGGAGATCCTTCGCTACGCCTGAAAAACGGCTCCGCTCAGGATGACAGTCGTCATGTAATTGACGAAGTGCACCACTACCAGAGAAAGACATTGGGCGCGGCCTCCATCTGCGGATGGAAATCGGTCGCGCCATTCGTGTTTTTGGGAGACTTTTTGAGGCGAGAGGCGAGCGATGGGACAGCGCGGGAGTCAGTTTAAGAATGCCAAGGAGCGGGGAGAGTGGGCGGAGGTGCGGTTTTTGTCGCGGGCGATGGAGCAGAGGTTTCGGGTGGCGAAGCTGTGGGGGGATTCGGCTCCGTATGACTTGATGGTGGAA
>Ga0209693_10000793_pt1 | contig 13047 bp, 10 predicted proteins | sample HubBroMetageWRM3_FD_188345 | JGI IMG/M metagenome (GOLD analysis project Ga0209693, IMG submission 188345) | Warmed soil microbial communities from the Hubbard Brook experimental Forest, New Hampshire - Hubbard Brook CCASE Soil Metagenome WRM 3... | ecosystem: Environmental > Terrestrial > Soil...
GGCCGGGATATAAAGGCCGCGACGGGGAGCGCACCCCGATGCAATGGGACGACTCGGCAAACGCGGGATTCACGCAGGGAACGCCCTGGCTGCCGGTGCCATCGAGCGCGAAGACGCACAATGTTGCCAGCGAGTTGAACGACCCGAACTCCATTCTGCAGTTTTACCGGCAGTTGCTGGTCTTACATCATCGGAATCGCGCCCTTCTGGACGGGGATTACGTTGCGCTGAACCAGAACGATCCCAACGTGCTGGCCTACCTGCGGCGATACAAGGACGAAGCCGTGCTGGTCGTTCTGAATATGTCAGGGACGGCGCAGCAAGTTAGCTTTAACCTCTCCCCAGAGGGCTTCTCGTCCACGAAGGCCAGGACTCTACTCACGACCTCAAAGCCCGCGTCTAGTGGCCGGTTGGATCAGGTCGCGCTGGAGCCGTTCGCCGTGTACATTGCACAAATCTCCCGATGAAGGAGATTCACATGAGAAGAATGACCCTGCGAAGTGCCTTGTCGCTCCGGATAATCCTTATTGCCATCATGCTGACTGGCGCGTCTCTCTGGGCCCAGTCGGATGGCGGTCAGAGCACCATGCTCTCCGGTCTTGCCTCACCGCATGATTATGTTCAGAAGCGGGCTTCCAGCTATGACCGCACAGGCGGTAATGACGATTTTTACAAAATTGCTGCCGGAGACACGATCACATTACTCGACGACGCTGGCCCCGGAATCATTACCCACATCTGGATCACCATCGCATCGCCGGAGCAATATCACTTAAAAAAGATGGTTCTACGCATGTACTGGGACGGCGAAGCCTCGCCCAGCGTGGAGGCTCCAATCGGCGACTTCTTCGGCCTCGGCCTTGGCGACTATTTCCAGTTTGAATCTATCCCGCTATCTGTGGCCTCGGATAAGGCGTTGAATTCCTTTTTCCCCATGCCGTTTCGCAAGCGGGCCCGAATCACGGTCACTAATGAAGGAAGGGAAGGGGTCGATGCGTTTTACTTCAACATCGACTATCAGGCTTGGCACAAAGATCTCGCCGCCGACACCATGTATTTCCACGCCCAGTACCGGCAGGCAACGCCAGCCAAAGGGTGGACCAACCGGTGGGAATCAAACGACGCGCCAGCCGTAATTGCGAAGAAGAATCTTGATGGAGAAAACAACTACGTGTGGATGGAAGCCACCGGCCAGGGACACTTCGTCGGCGTGACCATGTCAGTGCTTCAGAATCAGGACGGCTGGTGGGGCGAAGGCGACGACATGTTTTTTATCGACGGAGAAAAGCGTCCCTCGATTAACGGCACTGGGTCGGAAGACTACTTTCTCGGAGCTTGGGACTTTGGCGATCATCCGTTCTCCTATGCGTTGTTCGGAGCGCCCGTGAAAGGTGCCGAGGTTGCGGGTAGCCGCTCTTCCGTGTATCGGTTTCATCTGGATTCGCCGATTCCTTTCACCAAGTCTCTCAAAGCGACAATCGAGCATGGCCACGCCAATCATCGCTCCGACAACTTGTTTTCTGTCGCGTATTGGTACCAGAAGGAACCGCATGCCGCTTTTCCGGCTCTACCCCCAGTCGAGATGCGGCTTCCCCGAATTTATCCGGTGGGAGGTCCGGGAAATGCCGCCAAATGATCGCAGCATTCGTTGCCCACAGGGAACGGAGCGAGACCGCACGATCTTCACTCCTAGAAAGTGATTTTTACCACCAACTGGCCCTGCCGCGGGCCGACCGCGAGATAGTTGATCACGCCAAAATCGCCATCGCCGATACCCATATCTGGCGAGCCGAAGACCGGATGGTTGAATGCGTTTTGTGCTTCCAGTCGCAACTCCATCCGTATTCCTTCATGTGCGTTCGACAGCAGGAACTGCTTGGCGATCGACAGGTCGCTGGTGAAGGAGAGCGGAGAGCGGATGTCAGCGGTGGTGCGGGGGGCGTTCCCTAATGTAAAGGGAGCGGGAGCTTGGATAGTGCTGGGCAAATTGTTGCTCGCGTTAGCGAAGAAATTATTTACCCAGACACTATCGGGGCCATAGTTCCGCTGTGGCTTGCCGACAAAATTGGGGCGCTGTGGGCCGTAGGTCGGCAGCGGCACTCCGCCGCCGGATACAAAAAACTGCAACGGCCGGCCATCGTGAATCTCCCAGATGCCATTGGTTTTCCAGCCACCGATGATGGCGTCCACAAATCGTGGCATGCCAGCCCCAAAAGCCTTGCCGCGGCCCAACGGCAGATCGTAGCTGTAGCTGAACTTCAGCATCGCGGGCACATCGAACGTCGAGAGGCTGCGCTCCGATTTCGGATTGTTCGGGTCCTGCAACGCAAAGCCAGATTCGGGCCCATAGTTCGCCAACCACCCCACGTTGGTGTCATACATTGAGGAGTCATCGATCGATTTCGACCACGTAAAGCTGGCTACAAGTTCCAAGCCGTTGCTATAGGCCTTGTTTGCCGTAAGCTGCAGCGCGTGATAGGTCGAATTCGCGATCGGCGGTTCATCGGTCGTGACGCTGGTGTACTGAGGAAAGGGCATCTGCAGTTGAAACTCCTGCACCGTCGAACTGGAAAGCGTGCTATTCGGATCAGAAATGGGGCCACCGTTTAGTGAGGAGAAGGGATTGGTGACATAGGTTAACAGGTTGTTCACCAGGTTCGGGTTGGTCTCCATCGCAGGCCCGAGAATATCGCGATTGTTATCGCCGGCGAAGTAGAGGTGGGTTCCTTTTTTCCCAATGTAGTTCGCAGTTAGCACGACGTTCCACGGCATCTGCCGTTCGACGCCGAACGTCCAGCTCTGCTCGTATGGCGTCAAGGCCGCAGCATGCGTGCGGAGCGGGCCGATGGCGCCATAGCCCACATCGTTCAGCGCGCCGAGAGCATTCCCAGGCGGCTGAATCAAGCCATTGGCAAAAGGATTGCTCAAGTGCAGCCATGGCGAGTTGTTCTGGTTGAGATACGTAGTAATCGCGTTGGTGTATTGGTTAAAACCTTGCGAACCGTAACTGAGCAGACCGTTCGCGCCAGAACGGGTCTGGCTATAGAAGATTCCGTAACCGCCCCGCACCACCATTTTCGGGGCGAACTGATACGCGAACCCAAAGCGCGGCTGAATGTCGCTCCAGTCGGTGAGCCAGTCCGATCGCACGCCGGGGCTGTTGAAGGACTCGCCGCCGTGCAGGCTGAGAGTTGTCGGTCCGTTGAATTGATCGTCGTACGAAAGACTACCTCCATTCAGCGGGTTGGTCATATTCGGATTCCACCAGTTCATCCGATTGAAGCGCTCGGTTCGGGGCAGCGAGACATCGTAGCGCAGTCCCAGGTTTAGGGTCAGCTTGCTGGTCGTTTTCCAGTTGTCTTGGACAAAAACGGCGTACTGATAGTTTTCGCTGGCTGGCCGGAACTGGACTTCATAATAAGACCCGCAACCGTTGCCGGCACAGCCTGAGGTCAGTTGGCCCATCAGAAAGCTGGCCATGTCATCTCCACCGCCAGTGTTGCCGTCGTTACACTGCCCTGTGATTCCTCCAGCCGGGCACAGAGCGCTGCCCTGATAAGAGAAAGTGAAGAAGCCCAGGGGCGCGTTCGTCTGGATGTAATTCTGCTGGTGCAGACGGCCCTCGACCCCGAACTTGAGCTCGTGGGGACCGTGAATCTTGGTCAGCATCGCACTTAGCTGTCCAGTATCCTGTCCCTGCTTGTAATTGCCATACGGGTCGTTCCCCAGGTTGGGATAGGCCGCCGCCGAGTAATCTCCAAGAAAGATCGCCGGAACACCATTGAAGCCGTTCGACTGCAGATAGGAAGGGAAACCCAGCGTGCTGAGTGGATTGGCATTCAGGCTGGAGTTGTAGGCAAAGATCAGCGTCGTTCCCCGAGTGAACCCAAAAGTAGTGGTCAGCAGCATCGTGGGACTGATGGTGTAGACCTCGTTGAGGGCAATCAGGTGCGAGTTGCCTCCGTTCGCCCCGCTGCCACAGGGGTCAACAAAATTCTTGAAGCAATTGTAAGGAGTCGAATTGTTCCACTCCTGAGAGTACTTTCCGCTCAACAGATTCTTTTGGTTGAAGCGGTGATCGATTCTGATGTCGAATTCCTCGTTGTTACTGGGAGTTGCTCCAGAAGCGATCCAGTTCTGGTATGGGGTAGCAGCGGAGTAGCCGGGGGTTGGATTGGGGAACATCTGGATCATCTTCGAAGCCACAGGGTCGATAAGATTGCCCGCGACGCCGGGCGCGGGCTCGGACGCGGCTGGAGGACAGGAGTTACCCGCCGGAAGAGCAGCCGGATTACAGCCCGGGCTTATGTATTGGTCGACTCTGTTGTTCGGGATAGGGGTGAGGCGCACGGCTCCGCCATCATTGGAGTTATAGACGCCGGAATATGGATCGTAGAGCTGTCCAGCCGGATTGTTGCAAATGCCGTTCACGAAAGCTGCGCCCGGCGCGGGTCCATTGGGGCCATCCCCGCCGCACAGTTCCGAGAAATTTCCCGTGCGCTCGGCGGCGCTGGGCACACCAGCAAAAAACGTGCTCATGGAGCTTTGCAGAGTTCCATCCCAGTCGAAGAAAAAGAAGGTCTTGTTCTTGATGATTGGGCCGCCGAATGTCCCCCCGAAATCGTGCCGGTGAACCGGAGGAATCGGTTGTCCGGCCTCATTATTGAACCAGTTGTTTGCGTCCGTGATGGTATTGCGAGCGAAGTCGTACACTTCACCGTGAAAAGTGTTCGTCCCGGAACGCGTAATCATGTTGACGATGGACCCGCCGGAGAAGCCATATTCCGCGCTGAAGTTCGACTGCTGTACTTTGAATTCTTCCACCGACTCCGGGTTGGGAACGTAGGTCGCATAGGTAATGCCGCCGTTGGGCTCAAAGTTGGTGACGCTGGCGCCGTCCATCAAAATGTCGGCACTGGCTCCGCGGCTGCCGTTGGAAATGAAGTTCGTGCCGTTTGTATCCATCACGCTGTTCGCGTCACTTTGGTCGGTGACGCCCGGCGCGAGATAGATCAGGTTCTGCACGTTACGATCGATCAGCGGCAGGTCGTTGATGAGCCTGCGGTCGACGACCTGGCCAGTGACAGCATCCTGGGTGTCGATGCTCTCGCTTTGGGCCTTAACGTCAACACTCTGTGAAGCAGTCGCGACTTTCAGAGTCAGATTCGCAGTCGGGTTCTCACTGATGCTCAGTTTGATATGGGTGCGCTCCGTCTTCTCAAACCCTGTCTTCTCGGCTGTCACCGAGTACAAGCCCGGGGGGATCGAAACGAACAGATACTCTCCCTCGCGGTTCGAGGTGGTCGTGAACTTGTATCCTTTCTCCTCGTCGACAAGCGTGACCTTTGCCCCCTGGATGGCGGCAGCCGAAGGGTCGGTGAGGATGCCGCTCACGGTCCCGAAGTAGCCTTGGCCAAAGAGCGCTGCCGGCAGCACGATGATGATGGCGGTGGTTAGAGTTCGCAGTACGCGCTGGTAGTTTTCTCGAAACTTTAGAGTGGAGAGACTCACGTTGCCCCCTTGACCCGGATGAACGAACGAGGCCGGTGCCTCCTGATGCGGACAGATTCTCTCGAGGGTGTCTTCTCCCTCGCTGCAAGGTCCGCTTCTCCGACGTGAGGCCGACGAAAGCGGGCCACTGCCCAATTAAAACGATTCATTATGCACTTCTGAGGCGAGTATGCAAAGGGATTTTTATGTATCGTCCTCACCTGAAGCCGGGCATGACGGCGTGCCTTCGGGATGCCCCGTACGAAGTTTCCGGTGACGGATGGCCTGAATTGGTCGAGACCTGTCTGGGGACAATCGCAGTGATTTTGGAGTAGGTGTTCCGCGATTGCACTGTAAGAATGTGAGCGCGCCGGAAGCACGGTGCAATGTTGTAAGAAACTGCTGCCTGTTACCTACTCAATCTATAGCCTTAAGATTTGGTGCGGAAGGGGGGATTTGAACCCCCACGCCTTTCGGCGCCACCCCCTCAAGATGGTGTGTCTGCCAGTTCCACCACTTCCGCACTTTGTGAATTGTCCGTAACTCGTCTGGTGAGGGCTCGCGTCCGGGTGCATGCGCCGGCGCGACATTTAATGTTATCGTGTCCGGCCACAGACTGCAACGCGAAGCGGTCCGTGCGCTCATCCTACCGTCCTACAAGGAAGTGGTGGAGATTCACGCTGTGTTGTCACAGGTATTTGGCGACGCGCTGGTGCGAGCCTCAACGGGCGGTGGGAGCGTACTTCAGTCGGCGCCCCCGCAGGGCTACGTCCTCGACGATGAAGAGAACAACCTCGGCGCGCTGCGTCGGCGCCCCGATTTTCGATGAGCGTGGCTCTATCGAAGCCAGCCTTGGGTTGAGCGGCCCTGTGCAGTAGTCAGTCCGCAGACCATCCACGCATTCTCGAAGCGCTCAAAGATGCGGCCCGGCACATCTCCATCGGCATGGGATCCGGAGTTCCGCCGTGCCGGTGGCGCCTAGCCCATTCTGGGAAACTGGGCCGTCGACCCTATGCGGACTCTCTGTATTCTGTCGCCGTTGCCGTGCTCGCAGTAAATGGTCGGCGTGGCAATGCCACCAGTACAATCCCCTGCCTTCGGTCGTGCACCAGCGTCCACACCTCTGCGCACCGGTCACACAGCCAGTAGCGCTCCACGCGCCGGGGCTGCCGCATATGAGGAGCGGGAGGAGCCCTCAACTCTCCCGACCTGCCCACAAATTCCGTCTCCACCAGAAAGAGTTTGCCTTGGCGTAGTCGAAGAAACGGTCTTGAGCACGTCGAATTAGCACAGTGGCTGAGCATCACGCCCTCCGCCGACTGCTCTTCAGCTCAGATTTTCCGGGTTCGGAGTTGGTCTCTGAGACTTTCAACAGCAGCCAGATTCCGAAGCCCTTGCAGCTGAGATGCCAGACTGTGTTGAAAGCAGAATCAGGTAGACTGCCCGGATTCGACAGGCTGTTCGGCTCCGCGTCCGACCTCAGTGCCGACTCATCGGCACAGTGACGAGCCTTCGTCGCCGATTGAACCCACTGAACGTCAGTGCGCTATCGCCCCTATCACCGCCACGGCCACTCCCACCACGCTCAGCACAATCCCTACGTGCCAGAAGATTCGCCGCCCAGAGAGCAAAGTGATCGAGGTCACTACCAAGCCAATCTCCAGGAACACTTCTGCCAGGTCAAACAGATCGGCACGATTCCTCTCGGTCGCGACCTCCTGCTCCAGCTTGCGCGCCTCCGCTTGAATCTCTTCCTTATCGTGCTTGTAGCGTTCCGCTTCCTGCCCAGCCTTTTCGCGGAACTTGGCCATTGCCGCTGCGTCACTGCTGGCTACCACCGCACTTAGATCGCCGAATAGCTCGTCCTCGTGCTCGCGAATATTCTTGGCCTGGTAATACGCCCACTGATCGGATGACTTTGCCTGCAGCACCACTTCCTCAGTGTGCGCTCGATGCCCCAGCAAAGACACTACCGCCACGAACACCGCCAGAACTGCCATGGTCAGGGAGACCGCGGCTAGGGACCGATCCTCTCGAGCCTTTTCAGCCTGTTCTCTTAATTCCTGAAGTTCGTCCGCCATATTTGTCCGATCCTATTGTGCGATCTAGTCAGAGTGATGGTACAGACTCAGGTGCAGATATTACGCAATCGGGGAGATTTCGCCAAGCGCGGGATTTTACTGTTGGATCAAGAAGGAACAAAGCATTCGCCAGGTCTCTACACGATGTTCGCTGCCGTTCTAATGGACTCCCGTGCGCGAAGATAGTCCTAGCGCATAGTCTCTTCAATCTCCGAAATCCAGTTGGGTCGCTTCAACACTTCCCGCGGCTTGGGGCCATCGGCTGCGCCTACGATGCCGTCCTGCTCCATCAGATCGATCAAGTGCGCGGCGCGCCCGTAGCCGATGCGCAGCCGCCGTTGCAGCAGGGAAGTCGACGCTTTCCCAAACTCCACCACCAGCTTCACCGCATCCTGATACAAAGGATCGTCCTCGTTGCCGCCCTCTGATCCCTCAACTCCATCGCCGCCGCTGCCCGGCTCGCGTTCGTCCTTCGGGGCTTCGAGGAATTGCTGCTGATACTCCGCCGAACCTTGCTGCTTCCAGAATTCAACCACCGCCGCAATCTCTTTCTCAGTGACGAGCGGGGCATGCAGCCGGTGCACTCGCGCCGATCCCGAGGGCAAATAGAGCATGTCACCTTTGCCGAGCAGTGCCTCCGCGCCGTTAGCGTCGAGAATAGTCCGCGAATCCACCTTGGTAGCGACGCGGAACGAAATTCGCGCCGGGAAGTTCGCCTTGATCAATCCCGTAATCACATCGACCGACGGACGCTGCGTCGCCAGCACCAGGTGAATGCCCACCGCCCGCGCCATCTGCGCCAGCCGCGTGATCGATTCCTCCACATTGCTGGAATCGAGCATCATCAGGTCGGCCAATTCATCGATGATGATCACGATGTAGGGAATCGGCTTGTCGTCGGAATCCTCTTCAAACAAGCTCGGAGTTCCCTGATCGAACAGCCGGTTGTACTGGTCGATATTCCGCACGCCCTTGGCAGCCAGCAGCTTCAACCGCCGTTCCATCTCGCGCACGGCATTGCGCAGCGCGTTTGCTGCCAGCTTCGGCTCGGTGATGATCGGCGTATACAGATGCGGCACACCTTCGTAGTTCCCCAGTTCCAGCCGCTTCGGATCAACCAGAATCAGGCGCACCTGCTCCGGCGTCGCCTTGTACAGAATCGACATGATGAAGGCGTTGATCGCAACGCTCTTGCCAGACCCGGTCGACCCGGCAATCAGCAGGTGCGGCATTCCGTTCAGGTCGGCCGTGACGATGCGCCCATTGATGTCCTTGCCCAGAGCCATGGTCAGCTTCGACTTCGATCCCATGAACTCCTGCGACTCGATGTTCTCGCGCAGCCAGATGATCTCGCGCTCGCGGTTCGGCACCTGAATGCCCACCGTCGATTTCCCCGCCATCCGCTCGATCAGAATGCTCTCGGCCTTCAACGCTAAGCAAAGATCATCGGTGAGGTTGGTGATGCGGCTGTATTTGATTCCAGCATCTGGCTTGAACTCAAACGTCGTGACCACGGGACCGGGATTGATTTGCGTGATCTGCCCGTGGACATCGAACTCGGCATACTTTTCTGTGAGCACCTGGGCCAGCAGCTTCAGCTCTTCCGCATCCACCGCCTGCTGTTCATCAGGACGCTGCAGCAAGCTGCTCGGAGGCAGTTTGTAGCCTCCCGCGATGCGAGGCATCGTGGTCTTGGCCTTGTGATCGCTGTCGCCACGCTGCATCACTTCCGGGTCCCCTGTCATGCTGAGCGGAGAATGAGATCGCGAAGCGAGCTCATTCGCAGTCGAAGCATCCCTGTCAGCGCCTCCGAGCCCGGCCAGCGATTCAGGAAGGATTCCACCGGTCGAAGCTGGTCCACCATCTGGCTCCAACATGCGTTCGATGCCGGTACGGCGAGGCTCGGCGGAAGTCCGCGAGGGTTCGACTGACTCGCCGGTTTGCCGCGACGGGATCAGCTGCGTCTTTACCAACGGCTTCGAAATCCGGCGCTTGTCGAGTTCCTTTTGTTGACGCCGCTTCGCCCGTTCCGCTCGCCAGTCCTGGTAGCGATTCCACAGCGCGGTAACAAACGCAAACCGCGTCGGCGCCCACACTTGAATCGACGAAAATGAGAACGCCGTCGAAAGATAAAGCGCAACCGCCAGCACGCTGCTGCAAACGATATAGGCGCCGGTCAAGTTCAAGTAGTGGATCAGGACATCGCCCACCACCCGCCCCAGAAGACCTTCGACTGGAATCACATGCAGCCAGCGCAAATGCCACGGCAACAGCGCCAGCAACGCCGGAACAAAGATCACCAGCCAGATTCCGCCCAGACTTTTCGCGATGGGTGATTGAATCTTGCGCGACGCAAACCAGCGGAGTCCAAGCATTGCCGGGAAAATCGGCAACAGAAACGCTCCGATGCCGAAGAACTGCAGGGCAAGGTCTGAGATGAGCGCCCCCACCACGCCAATCCAGTTGCGGGCAACGTGGGTTCCGGTCAGCACGGACGCACTATTGAGTGAAGGATCGAGCGGCGAGTACGAAGCCAGCGCGAGGAAGAGAAGGAGCGCAGAGACGCACAGCAGAAAACCGATCAGCTCATTCAGCCGCCGGTTGCCCGTGGGCACAAATATGCTTGCCAGAAAACGCATGTAGGCCGTTTCTTCACCGGACGCGAACCCGCCGTCCCGTGGCGCAAATCGGCCAGAGCCTCATTATTATGCCAAGAAGCGCACACTCCGGCAATGCCGTAATCGGACGGGGGTATTGAGTTGGCTTCCCGGGTCTGTCATCGCAACCGGGTCAATGAGTGCTATCGCCTGTTTTCAGCAGCTAACGACGAAGTCTGAGAAAATCAGCATCTACGAAAAGCGCGGCTAATGTCGAGCCGAGGCCGAGGTTGTCTAGGCTCCGCGGAAAATGATTACACCAAAAATGTCAGACCATGTGTGCGCGATCATCCCCGGTCGCAGGTTTTTCCGCCATAAAGCGAGCAGTCCGAACAGAAGGCCAAACAGCGTAATTCTCGCAACCTGGCCCACTCCTTCATAAAGATGGCCAATGCCGAATACCATCGATTGGCAGAGGATCGCTAATCCAGCGCCACCGGTGATTATGTGAAATTGCTTCTGAAGATAGCCGCGAAATGCGACTTCCTCACAAAACCCCGCTGAGAGCGCAACCGGTATCCACACCAAGCTCTCGAGAATCCCTCGTGGGAGAAGTCCGTGCGCGGCGTTGGTTCCCCAGCCTAGGAGATGGGCATTCATAAGACCGAGCCAAACCGCCCAGAGACCTGCGCCTAGCGCGGCGTCTTTCATCACTTCTTTTGACGTAGCCCAACGGCCGCCCACGAGATCGCGCAAACGCACTCCGCGCTTATGCACACCCATACGGACGTAGAGCACCAGTAGCCATTCCATGACAACCACGGAAATATAGCCCGGCACAGCGCTGCGTCTCGGCATTGTTGCTTGCGGCTGCTGCTTTACACTGTGCTGAAAGAAACCACCCACGACTGAAAACCCCACAAAAATGCCAATGAACAAAATCGTGTGCCACAGTGGGGCGATGAGCGGGCGGCTCGATGAGCCAGAATCGAAGTTTCTGTCTGCGGCGGTCGTGCTTGCAGCGATGGTAGAAGGGGTCAAAGTCGTCACCTGGCTGCGACAATACATCGCGGCCCGCAGAAGAGAACGGTCAATTTTGTACAGGAGACTCGGATAGTTGTTGATAAATCCCTATATCACTCATTTAGGGGGATGGGCCAGGTTTCGCTGCAGCGGCAATTTCGTAACTAGGACAAATCGCCGCAACCAGGTCAATGAGTGCTATCGCCTTGGTTACAACAGTTACCAAGGAAGATCGCAGAAGAGGAATAGATTTGTGCAGTGGTGTCTATTATTTAGAGGACGCTGCAAGATCGAGCGGCACAAATGGACTTCAAGTCGCGTTTCCCTCTTTTTCATTGGGCGATCCGAGCACTGACCGGCCGTTGGGTACGCCGCGTCTGTGCCACCGTCTTTTTTCTTCTATTGCTCGCTACGACTGCTGTCCGGTTCCGTTCGTATGCGATGACGCGGAAGATCCAGTCCGTGTTACACGGATTGGCCGCGGTACGTTTAGAGCAAACCAGCGAAGAACAGCTCACACAGACGGTCCCCTTCTTGATTGAAAAAGACTGGGAGGTAAGCGGCACTACTCATCGTGGCTTTTACGCTCATATTTCCAACGAATCTGATCGGTTGCCGCGGACCATTGCCCTGGCACTGAATGAGATACGCTCGGAAGCCCTCACGCTTTGTGTGCAGCACCTCGCGGACTGGCTGGGCTACAGATTTATCAGCTTCGACGCGGGCGCACTGGTGGAAGACGGAAGAGTGGTGCACCTTGACTACGGCCTGGCAAATGGGTGGGTGCGTCCCGAATACCCGGGCTACGCCGGCTATATCGTTTCGGCAAGAAGCGTCCATGGATTTTGGATAGATCGCCGGATTCCATTCCCGGTGTCCAGCGAAGATGATGAAAGCCCGCAATACCGGCCGAGCGGTGGCGCGAACGGCCTTTTTGTCACGTTTACCGATGATGCGCCGTCCAGGCTTACCGGACGGGTGTTTGAGTTAAATCTCAGTTGCTTCTGGAATCTGAGCGGGTGCGACGATGCCCGAAAAATAGCTCCCACGCTGTGGCAAGACATCCAATCCATCCGACACGATACTTACCAGCAATTAATTTCCGGGAAATGCCCCGACTCGATAATCGAGGGAAGAATGCGATACCTCCCAGACATAAGCGTGCTGCTGCTCGAAGTAACGGGCTCCAGAAGGGTCGAGGTCAACGAAGAGGGAGATAGGGCGGACGACTGGTTTACAGATTACAAGCTGAAGGAAGCCATTCGGGGACCGAGTTTTGGGTCGTGGCAAAACGTCCGTTTTCGGCCAACGATTCCTTCGACAGAGGATGCGACGAGCGCGATGGCAAACCAAATCTGGCCGGAGACAAAGATCGGCACTCAAGTACTATTTTTCGGGTATCCCAGGTTCCATTCTTGCCGGTTTATTCGCGCCACACCGTCCGCTCTAGATATTGTTCGCAAGACGCCGGTACCCCTGAAGAGACGCGAAGACCAGATTCCCTTTGGTTTGCAGTGACGCGTCGCAGTCCCTACCGGCGATAAATCGCGATACCACTAGGGGGGCTGGCCCACGTTTTGTTGGAGCCATTCACGACTGCGGACGCCCCAGCCTTCGCGGTTTTAGAAGGCTGTGCAGCGATTGGCCCCTGGGGAAAGAGATTTTGCCGTGAGTACCCCGAGCGGCATCCAGAATATTCACAGCCCATCGCTGTGACATCTAACCTTGCGCCGTGCCGAAACTCACTCCATAATTGCCCAAGCAAAGGCAATAAATTCAGAGGCCGTGACGGACCAAAAATCGTCCCGGTAACTCCTTTGCTTTCTAGATTATGACCTCTAAGTCCTTTGTCATGC
>Ga0209693_10000794_pt1 | contig 13046 bp, 5 predicted proteins | sample HubBroMetageWRM3_FD_188345 | JGI IMG/M metagenome (GOLD analysis project Ga0209693, IMG submission 188345) | Warmed soil microbial communities from the Hubbard Brook experimental Forest, New Hampshire - Hubbard Brook CCASE Soil Metagenome WRM 3... | ecosystem: Environmental > Terrestrial > Soil...
CCGGGCGCACGCCATGACAGATGCCTGATTTATACCGATTCAGGGTCATTTGACGCTTCCTGCATCGGCGCGATCTTCGCCCGCAGGCCCCCGCCTGGCCCTGTCCCGGCCGGCACGTTGGACCATTGAGCCGGCTGTAGCCGGCACGTTGGACCATTGAGCCGGCCAGGACCTGGGGGCTGAGTGACCGCAGGAGCCGATGCGGCTGACGGGATAGCCCGGGACCTGGATCAAACCCCATCTGAACCCGCGACACACCAAAGCTGCGCATCCTCGACCTGGTGTGTGATTCATGAGACGAATGCGGCCCACGGAATCAACGAGACAGCCGACCTGCCGGCAAGCCCGCCGACCCGCCGGCCGCGACCCGAAAATGATCATGGAACTGACCTAGGCCTGTTCCCTTCTGATGTACAATGTGGCATCGTATGACTACGATAAGTCACCAAGCGGCCATCAGCCGCGATTCAAAACTCCCGCCGCCGTCGCTGGAGCCACGCGAACCACGTAAACCACGTAGACCACGCAACCCATGCGAACTACGCCAACCGCACGCACCACAAGCACCATACGTACCGAACGCACCAGCCAACGGCTCTGAGCATCGATTACGTCCGGGTCCGGCGGTTCTCGGGGGCCTTCCGGACCCGGGCCCTCACCACCCCTCTCCAACCGAAGCACCCGAAGCACCCGAAGCACCCGAAGCAGACCGCAGCACCCCGGCCTCAACCACGGCGCGTTATTGTTCCCTAGATCCCCCATAGGAGACCGCCGTGTATGACTACATCATCGTTGGCGCCGGAAGCGCGGGCTGCGTCCTGGCGGCGCGCCTGTCCGCCGACCCCAGCGTGAGCGTCCTGCTGCTTGAGGCCGGGCCGCCCGACGACGCCGACGAGATCCACGCGCCCGCCGCGCTGAACAGGCTCTTCCAGACCGAATACGACTGGAACTACACGACCGTGCCGCAGCACCGCGCGGCCGGGCGGTCCATCTACTGGCCGCGGGGCAAGGTCCTTGGCGGCTCGTCGTCGATCAACGCGATGATCTACATCCGCGGCAACCGCCATGACTTCCAGGCCTGGCGGGACGATCACGGCTGCACGGGCTGGGGATACGAGGACCTGATGCCCTACTTCTGCCGCGCCGAGGACAACTCGCGTGGTGCCTCCCCCTACCACGGCACCGGCGGCCCGCTGGCCGTCACCGACCTGCGGTACAAGTCCGCGGCGTGCGAGGCGTTCATCGCGGCGGCCAAGGAGCAGGGCGCCGCCGCCAACGACGACTTCAACGGCCCGCGCCAGGACGGCGTGGGCTGGTACCAGGTCACCCAGCGGAACGGCCGCCGCTGCTCGGCCGCGACCGCCTACCTGCACCCGGCCATGTCCAGGCCGAACCTCACCGTGCTCACCGGCGCGCTGGCCACCAGCGTGATCATCGAGGGCGGCCAGGCTACCGGCGTTACCTTCATGCAAAACGGCGAGACCCAGACCGAGCACGTCAACGCGGAGGTGATCCTGTCCGGCGGCGCGATCAACAGCCCGCAGCTGCTGATGCTGTCCGGCATCGGCCCGGCCGATCACCTGATCGAGTCGGGCATCACCGTGCACGTGGACAGCCCCGGCGTCGGCGGGAACCTCAGCGACCACCCCGTGCTGCCCGTCATCTGGTCCACGCCGAGGCTGCGCGGGCTGTGGGAGAAGGGCGGCAACATCGGCGCGCTGCGCTGGCAGCTGACCCATCGCGGCCCGCTGACGAGCAACCTTGCCGAGTCGGGCGGCTTCGCCCACTCCGAGCCGGGGAACCAGGCGCCTGACCTCCAGCTGCACGTGCTGCCCGGCCCGTTCCGCGACGAGGGCCTGGCCGATCCCTCGCAGCGCGCGATGACCGTGCTAGTCGGCCTCATCGACGTGGCCAGCCGGGGCCGGATCAGGCTGCGCAGCCCCGACCCCAGGCACCGCCCCGCCATCGACCCCGGCTACCTGTCAGAGACGAGGGACGCCCGGGCGCTGGTCGCCGGGCTGAAGCTGGCCAGGGAGTTCGTCACGGCCAGGCCGATGGCGGCGATCTGCAAGAGCGAGCTCGCGCCCGGCACGCACGTCCGCTCCGACGCCGAGCTGCTGCAGTACGTCCAGGCCAGCGTGGCGACCCTCTACCACCCGGTCGGCACCTGCGCGATGGGCGGCGAAAGAACGAGGTGGAACAGCGTGCTGGATCCCGAGCTGCGCGTCCGCGGCGTCGCCGGCCTGCGCGTCGTCGATGCGTCGGTGATGCCGACCGTGCCGCGCGGTAACACCAACGCGCCCACGATCGCGATCGCCGAGCGCGCCGCCGACCTCATCGCCGGCCGCGCCCCGCTGGCCGCCGCCGATCCCGCCGACCCGGTAGACGCCATGGCCATAGCCGGCACCGGCACCGGCGACCCGGCCCCCTAGCTCAACAAGAACTCAGCAAGAACTCAACAAGCCGCGGCAAGCAACCAAAGCATCCAAAGCAACCAACCAGGCCAACGAAACCCTCAGCGCGCCCGCCGCCCCCCGCGCGCCCGGTACAGCCGCCCGTGCAGCAGCGTCACCAGCGTCGTCAGCCGCCGCATGTCCTTGTCCGTCCGCCCGAACGACATCACGTTCACCAGCGGCCGCATCCGCTGCCGCGTGATCGCCTTAGGCCTGGCGAACTCCCGCAGCCCGTCCGCGCCGTGGATCCGCCCGAACCCCGATTCCCCCACGCCGCCGAACGGCAGTGCCGGCACGGTAGCGAACCCGATCACCGAGTTGATCGACGTCATCCCCGTCCGCAGCGTCCGTGCCGCCGTCATAGCCGCCGAACGATCCTTGGCAAACACCGCCGACCCAAGCCCGTACCGCCCCGCATTAGCAAACGACACCGCCTCCGCCAGGTTGACCACAGGCGTCACCGTCACGGTTGGCCCGAACGTCTCTTCTGTCACAGCAGCGCTATGCTCCGGCACATCGGTGAGCACCACAGGCAGCACGTACGGCGGTACCACCGCGTCCGCGCCGCCCACCACCGGGCGTCCCCCGCGGGCCAGCGCGTCCACCACGTGCTTGGCCACGATCTCGGCCTGCTCAGGCGAGGTCATCGGCCCGTAGGCCGCGCCGGAATCAAAGCCGGGCCGCAGCCCCTCCGTCCGCGCCACAAGCCGCTCGAGGAACGTGTGGTACACCGAGCTGGCCACGTAGACCCGCTCGATCCCGACGCAGGTCTGCCCGGCGTTGGACATCGCCCCCCACACGGTGGCGTCGGCCGCCGCGTCCAGGTCCGCGTCCGCGGCCACCAGCATGGCGTCCTTGCCGCCGCACTCGGCGATGACCGGCGTCAGCGTGTCGGCCGCCGCGGCCAGCACCCTCCGCGCGGTCTCCGCGGACCCGGTGAAGGCGATCTTGTTCACGCCGCTGCGCACCAGCGCCTCGCCGGTCGCGCCCGCACCGGTGATCAGCTGCAGCACCGGGTTGGTCTCGCCGAAGATCGCCAGCGCCTCGCCGAACGACCGCACCAGCCAGTTCCCGGTCGCCGGGGTCAGCTCGGACGGCTTGAACACCACGGCGTTGCCCGCGGCAAGCGCGTACGCGATCGAGCCCACCGGGGTGAACACCGGGTAGTTCCACGGCCCGAGCACGCCGACCACGCCCACCGGCTGGTACTCCACCGTCGAGGCCAGGTTGATCGCCGCGATCCCGCTGCGCACCCGGCGCGGCCGCAGCACCCGCCTGGCGTGCCGCGCGGCCCAGTCGATGTGCAGGACGGCGAGGATGATCTCCAGCTTCGCGTCGTCCAGCGGCTTGCCGGTCTCCTCGTGCACGAGCTGCGCGAGCCGCCCGGAGTACCTGACCATGTGCGACTTCCACGCCAGTAGCCGGAGCCGCCGCCCGGCCCAGCCGAGCCCAGCCCACCACGCCGCCGCCTCGCGCGCGCTGGCCACCGCGGCGTCCACCTCACGATGCCCGTGCACCGGGAAGGAGGCCAGTACCTCGCCGGTCGCCGGGTTGACTGTTTCAAGCATCGCTGACCAGTAAAGCACCGCCCGCCGGCCCGAGGCTACGCTGGTCCTAAACACGACGAGGGGACCCGCTTGCCGCCACGCCCGTACGTGCTTCTTTCCTGCGCCACCTCGGCGGACGGCTACCTGGACGACGCGAGCGAGCGGCGCCTGATCCTGTCAGGACCCGCCGACCTTGCCCGCGTGGACGAGGTCCGGGCCGGCTGCGACGCCATCCTGGTCGGCGCCGAGACGATCCGCCGCGACAACCCCCGCCTCCTCATCCGCGACCCGGGCCTGCAAGCCGCCCGCGCCGCCCGCGGCCAGCCCGAGCACCCCGCCAGGGTCACCCTGACCGCCACCGGCGACCTGGACCCCCACGCCCGCTTCTTCGCCCCAGGCGCCCCACGCCTCGTCTACTGCGCCACCCCCGCCCTGGCCAAGGCCCGTGCCCGGCTAGGGAATGCCGCCGTACTAATCGACGCAGGTGACCCCCTATCCCTAGATTTCCTTCTCAAAGATTTGGCCGAACGAGCAGTGGCTCGACTCCTGGTAGAAGGCGGCGCCCGCGTCCTGGCCGAGTTCCTGGCCCGCGACCTAGCCGACCAACTCGACCTAGCCATAGCCCCGTTCTTCGTAGCCGACCCCCGCGCCCCCCGGTTGAACCTCCCGCACCCAAACCCCAATGGTCCCACCAGCCCCATGACGCTCGCCGAGACCCGCCGTCTCGGCGACGTGGTGCTGCTCCGGTACCTGCTCGGCCCCGGCGGCGCGGATCACCGTTACCTGCGCTGGGCCGTCGAGCTGTCGCGGCAAAGCCCGCCGTCAGAGACCGCGTTCTCGGTCGGCGCGGTCATCGTCGCCGCGGACGGCGAGGTGCTGGCCACCGGCTTCTCCCGCGAGCAGCAGGACCACGATCACGCCGAGGAAGTCGCCCTCCGCAAGCTGACACAGCCCGACCCCCGGCTGCGCGGCGCGACCATCTACAGCTCGCTGGTGCCCTGCGGCGCCCGCGCCTCGCGCCCGGTGACCTGCGTCCAGCACATCGTCGCGGCCGGCATCCCCCGGGTCGTCTTCGCCTGGCGCGAGCCCCGCCTGTTCACCGACGGCGAGGGCGCCGAGCAACTCCGCGCGGCCGGCCTGACCGTCGTCGAGCTGCCCGAACTCGCCGACCGCGCCCGATCGGTCAACGCGCACCTGACCGGCTGATGGTGTCCGTACCCGAGCCCTCCGGGCGGTCGCCTGACCGCGCCCGATCCGCCCCTGGCGGTCGGGCGGCCGCGCCCGAACTGCGCCGCGCCAGGGTCGCGGTGCTCGCCTACTTCTTCGTGCTCGGCATGGGCGGGGCGACCTGGGCGGCCCGCCTCCCGGCGATCAAGGAGTCGCTGCACCTTACCGACGGCCGCCTGGGCCTGGCGCTGTTCGCGGTGCCCGCGGGCGCGGTGCTGACGCTGACGGTCAGCGGCCGCCTCACCGACGCGTTCGGCGCGGTGCGGGTGATGCGGATCGGCGGCCTGGCGGTGCCCGCGGCCCTGATCCCCATCGGCCTCGCGGCTAACTTGCCGCTGCTGATGATCGCCCTGGCCTGCTACGGGGCGGTGGCCGGGCTGCTCGACGTGGCGATGAACGCCTGCGGCGCGCGCCTGGAGGTCGCCTACGGCCGCCCCATCCTGACCTCGCTGCACGCGGGCTACAGCATCGCAGGCCTGGCCGGCGCGGGGATCGGCGGGATATTCGCCTGGCAGGACATCGGCCGGCTGCCGACGCTCGTCACGGCGGCCTGCGTGCTGGTCGTGCTGGCCCTGCTGGCCGGTCCGAGGGTCACGATCCCGCCCGTGCCAGAGCCGCCGGCCGAGCGCCCCGAGGACCCACCTCGCCACACAGCGCGCCGTCCCCCTTCACAGCGCCAGATCCTCGTGACGATCTGGATCCTGGGCCTGCTTGCCCTGTGCGGCCAGCTCGGCGAGGGCTCGGCAGGCGACTGGAGCGCCGTCTACCTGCACGTCAACCTGGGCTCGCCGTCCGGCGTCGCGGCGGCGGGGCTGGCCGCCTTCTCGGTCACGATGGCCGCGGGGCGGATGGTGGGCGACCGGCTGGCCGTCAGGTTCGGCCCGGTGAGGCTGGTCCGCGTCAGCGGCCTGCTGGCCGGCCTCGGCCTCGCCGCGGGCCTGCTGATCGGCACCCCGGCCGCCGCCATCGCCGGCTTCGCGCTGCTCGGCGCGGGCCTGGCCGCCATCTTCCCGCAGATCGTCTCCTCGGCGGTCCGGCTGGATCCCACCCGGGCCGGCCGCAACATCGGCCGGATCGCCGCCGTGGCCTACTCCGGCCTGCTCGGCGGCCCGGTCGTGATCGGCGCGGCCGCCTCCGGCATCGGCCTGCGCGATGCCCTCCTTATCCCGGCCGCCCTGGCCGCCTTCGTCGGCGTCGCGGCCGGGGTGATGAGAGCTAGCCCGTCCGGAAGCTGTACTGCAGCACCAGAAACACCTGTTGAGCCTGATCCTGGATCATGACGTTGGCGTCGGCGGGCACGCTCAGCGCGGCCGCCCCTGTCGCTCCGTTCAGGCCGGCGTTCAGCGCGGCAAGGCCGGCCCCGTCGACCGGGCTGACCGACGAGATCGAGCCGTTCTTCTCCGCGTACAGGGCCAGCGCGTCGATGCTCAGCGCGCTGGCGCCCTGCACGGCGTAGGGAAAGTACTGCTTCTCCAGCGTGACCTGGAAATCCCCGGTCCCGTTCACGAACGCCGCCCACTGGGTGGGGAAGTCGTATCGCAGGCAGAAAAGCAGTGCCTGTCCGCTCTGCCCGGCCGTGTCGAGCATCGCCACGAGTTCCTTGGTTGCCTGCGAGCCGAGCGGATTGCCCGCCTCCCTGGCCGTATACCTGATGTGCATGATCACGTCGGAGATGGTCGTGTAGTCGAAGGCGGGCAGCTCGGCGGGCAGCGACAGGGTCCAGGTGCTGATCGCGCCCGCCCCCTCGAACGGCAGGAACCGCTCGTCCCGCAGGTTGGTCTCGAACATGCCGCCGTCGGCGCTGCCGCCGCTCGTGACGATCTCGTCGGTTGAGCCGAAGTAGTCGGTGAAGCGGTCGTCGTCCTGCGTGGTGTTCCGCGCGTAGCCGCCGTTGGCCAGCAGCGGCGAGGTCCGGACGGTGCTGCTCTGCAGGCTGAGCGTGCAGTTAACCGGCGTGTACGGGCCGACCACCGAGGGCACGGACAGGCTGACGCTCTTGATCCGGCGCAGGTAGTGTCCGGGGCAGTCCCTGTCGTAGAGCCACTCCGGCACGGTGACCGTGCACGAGCCGGTGATCCGCAGGCTCAGCAGGGCCAGCGGGTCGAGCTGGCGCAGCGACACGTGCCTGGTCAGCTCGAGTTCCCGCTTGTTGCTGGCGTGGTAGGCCAGCTCCATCCGCTTGATGTCGAAGTGCAGCGCCTCGCCGGACAGCAGGCCCTGATGACCGGTGTCCCAGTAGTTGAACTGGATGAACTGAGTCTGGTCCAGCTCGGGCCGCATCAGCTCGGCCTTCATCGTCTGCTCGGCCTGGCGGGCGGTGTCGCAGGCGAACCGGTAGTACTGGTAGTACAGCGCGGACAGCTCGCTCTGCATCCAGGAGTACAGCGCGACGTTGGTGAACTTGGTCTGCAGGAAGTTCTGGACGCACTGCGCCTGCTTCACCTGGGCCTTGACGGTCTCGTAGTCGTGCCTGGCCACCTGCTCGGCGATCAGCGAGGCGATGATCTGCCTGCCGATCGTCACCAGCTCGCGCGCCGCCGAATTCGCCTGCAGGGTCCACTCGTCCGCGCGCCGCTGGTATCCGGCCGTGCGGGCAGCGATACCCCCCTGTGCCTGCTGCCATCCGGCCAGCATGCGGAGTATGTCGGCAGCCGTCGTGACGGCATCGGCGAGGACGTCGCCTCCGAAGATCTTCGAATGGGCGCCCAAACCCCAGTAATGGAGATCGATGACCGCCGTCGGGATGAGGCGCAGCGGAGCGGCCGTGGCAGCCACTACCGACGCGGCCAGGCTTTCGTCGCGGGCGGTGGGCATATGGGTGTTGAGTTCCGCGTCCTCGTTCTTATTCAGGTACATCTGGCCCTGGCCGGTGGCGCCGGCCTGGGTGGACGGCGACGTGCCCTGCGCAAGCTGCAGCGGGTTGTAGCTGAGCGTGGCCACGTCCAGGTCGTATTCGCCGATCAGCGCGCTGTAGGCGTCGGAGAAATTGGCCTCGGTGAGCTCGCGCCGGTCCAGGTTGAACGTGTCGGGCACCGTGGTCGTGTCCGGGACCAGGTTCAGGTTTCTCAGGTAGTAGGTGTACCGCTCCAGCGTGCCGGCCCGCGTCCGCAGCAGCCCGTTCGTCGTCTCCTGCGCGTGCTGCCACTGCAGGTAACGGACGTTCTGCACCAGGCCCTGCAGCTGTACCTCGTTCTTCTGCCGAAGCATCGCCAGCTGCTCGGCATTGCCCTTCTCCCAGGCAGCGAGCAGGCCGGCGCCGAGGCTGCGCACCTCGGCCGCGATCTCCAGGGACTTGCCGATCAGGAACAGCGACCGCACCGGGCTGGCGGGCTGGCTCAGCCCGCTGACGATGCTGCCGATGTCGATTCCGGCCGCGGCCGCCTGCACCAGCATGCCGGGATCGAGCGCCGGGGAGAACAGCGGCAGTTGCTGCGCGACGCCCTCGATGTTCTCGCTGTTGCGGATCTTGAACAGGCGGTCGGCGACCGTGTCCCAGTAGGCCAGCAGGTTCTGGTTCACCGGGATGCAGAAGTACAGCGAGCGGCCGATGCCGAACAGCGCGCCGCTCTGGTCGCCGGACCCGTTGACCCCGGTGCTGCCCGAGCTTCCTGGGACTCCCGAGCCGGCCGTGCCCGGGCCCGGCACGAGGTTGAACGGGAACTGGGCCTCCAGGTCGACGAGCGCGTCCGACAACCGGTCCAGGCCGGCCTGCCTGAGCTGCAGGAAGTTCATCGCCCCTGTGCCGCCAGGCGACGGCATCGACTGCGGGCGCGGCCCGAGGATGTTGGCGGCCAGTACGTAGCAGAGCACGGCCTCGTTGATGGTCTCCTGGGTGTCGGCGAGGAACAGGCTGTCGCCCCAGGCGATCAGGTTGTCCAGGTACTTCATCACGACGTACCACTGGTAGGCGCTTGGCCGGCTGCGGGCCACCACGTGCGGGTCGAACGGGTTGGCCAGGATGGCGTTGTAGCCGGCGATGACGGCGGCCTTGGCCTGCGCCTGGGCCGGGTCGGTGTCGCTGAGCAGGTTGATCAGCGTGTTGATGCTCTGGATCGGCGCCTCGCCCCAGAACGCGAAGCACTTCCACCAGCGCTGTGGCGTGGGCGAGTTCTGATCGGTGTTCGTGGGGTCGAAGACCAGATGGAACCAGTTCTGCGCCTCGGCGAACCGCTGGTTGTTGCTCAGGTGCACGGCGACCATCACCGGGATGTGGTACAGCAGCTCCCAGTTGTAGTTCGCGTACGGACCGCCGAAGGTGACGTCGATGGCCGGGTCGTCGATCGTGACCGATGGATCGATCGACGAATAGTCGGTCGCGGGATACGGCTGACCGCCGAGCGTCACGAGGAACTCCGGGTTGAGCATGCCGGCTACGGACGTCAGGTTGAGCTGCTGGATGAGGTTGGCGATGAACGGATGGTAGAAGTTCTGGAATTCGTAGCTGACGGTCTGCTGCCCGACTATCGGCTTGTACGCGATGCCGTCCGTCGCGGTGCCCGCCTTGCCGTCGGTCGTGGCGCCCGCGTTGTAGATCAGGCCGATGTCGGTGGCACCGTGGTACACGCCGATTCCGTCTACCGTTTGCATGATCAGTCTCCTGCCTGGTCGGTGCCTGGGCTCGGCAGCACGGCGGCGAGGCCGCCCACCGGGGTGATGACCTGGCCCTGGTACGAGATGGCCTGCTGGATCGGCAGGGCCGCGTTGAGCCCGGTGTCCTGGGCGATGTAGCGCTGCACAGCGGCCGGATCGCCGGCCGACGCGCTGACGGCGAGGAACTGGGCCGGCGTCGGCGTCACCACCTGCTGGCGCAGTATCAGCGGCGGGATCGTGGCGGCCGGCGCCTTTGTCGTCGCGATCCGTCCCGGGACGCCGAAGCCCTCCGTCCGCCAAATCGGCGTCCAGTGCTCCGTCGGCACCACATAGAACAGGTGCCGGCGGTCCTCGTAGATGAACGGCGCGCCCCACGGGTCAGCCAGCCAGGGCTGCGGCTCGACCCAGCGTGGCTGCCAGGAATACTGGAACAGGGTGCCCGGGGAAGCCGGCGTGCCGCCCGTGCTCGCCGCGTAGCCGATGGTGAAGCCGCCCGGCTGGTAGTTGCCGGTGTACGGCGGGCTGATGCCAGGCTGGAACGACCTGCTCAGGCTGGGCTGGTCGAGCAGGCTGGCCATCTGCAGGTTCCCGGAGAAGAAGTGCGGGAAACCGTCGATGGTGACCTTGCGGAAGTACCGCAGGGTTATGTCATCGAACCTGACAGGCAGGCTGTGCGTGTTGTGCAAGATGAAGCCGGGGCAGTTCGCCCCGGTGCTCCCCGTTATGGCCAGGAGCAGCGCATCCTGCGGCAGCGCGAACTGGATCCCGTACTCGGTCGACAGGTAGCTCGCGCTTTGCGGCTGCGCCGGGACGATGCTGAAAAGGTTGCGGCAGCTTTCGAACGAGCCGTCTCCGGACGGGTCGAAGATGTTGATTACCGTCGGCAGATTGGCGTCGGACGTCTTGGTGGTCTGCCACTGGCCGTTGTAGAACTCGGCCCAGTACAGCACGGCCTGGACGGTGACGCAGGCTTTGCCCGAGACGCCCGTCGCCGTCGTGATGAAGCTGTTGAGGTCGCCCACCGGCATGCTGGCGAGATCCTGGTTGCTATTTGCAGCGGGCGCGGGGAGCAGTGTCGGCTTGCCTGGACTGGTCTGCTTGGTGACCTTGAGCCAGAACAGGAACAGCCTGCCGTTCCAGACGATGGGCGTGACCGGCATGTCCTCGCATTCGATCTGCACCTCGGTCCACGGCGTCCAGCTGCCCGAGGTCAGCTCGCGGAAGTAGTACTTGCGGTGCGCGCCGGCGGTCCGGGCCACCACGTAGGTTGTCTCGTCCGCGTCGGCGCTGGCCGGCAGGTAGTACATGCCGCACTGCTCGAGCTTGGCCACCTCTTCCAGGTTGGTGAGGTAGGTGAGGTAGGCGGTGGCGGCGGCATCGTCGGTGATGTCGCCCTGCAGCAGATTGCTCATCATCTGCTGGAAGAACGGCGACTGGTCATCGCGCAGCTCCGGGTAGAGCCAGTTCTCCGGCCAGAGGAAGACCTCACGGTTTGCCTGCCACACCCGGTAGCGCTTCATCCAGGTCCACATCGACGAGTCGATGTCGGCCGCGGAGACCTGGGGTTCGAGGTTGCGCACCACGCGCTCGATGAACAGCTGCACGGTGGACAGCGCGAGCAGGATCCGCGAGGTCAGCACCGGCGGCTGGTTCTGCGTGTCGATAAGGAAGTACTGGTAGAGGTCGTCGGCGGTGACCACGGCCGTCGCGTCGGCGGGCACGAAGGTCAGCGGTGAGCCGACCGGCAGGGCCGCCGTGGTTCCGGTGCTGAGCGTAACGGTCGTCGAGGTCGTCGTATTCACTCCGGTGACGACCGTCCCGGGCGCGATGGCCGCTCCCTGCACCGACATGCCCTCGGCGACCTCCGTGGTCACGGCGAAGGTCAGCTGGTTGCTGCCGGTGCCCGCGGCCGCGGTCGTGCTCAAGTCGATCAGCGACGCGGCGTAATCGTCGCCGAGCTGCTGCAGGATGTAGGCGACCAGGGCGTCACGCTGGGCGATCCTGGCCTGGTTGTTGATCGGGCCGATGATTGTCAGCCAGTCCGCAGGCGCGTACTGGGCGCGCAGCGCCGACTGCAGCGCGCTGACCGTCATCGGCGTGGGGGCGTTGGTGATCGCCGAGATGAGCGCCGAGCCCGCGAGCCCGCAGCCGGTGACGATCGCGTAGGCGTCGTACACCCGGCGGAGGTTCTCCACCGAGGTCAGCCGGGCCGGGCTGGTGCTGCCGAAGAACTGGGTCAGCAGGGCGTTCACGCTGGCCAGGTTCCACCCGGTCAGGCTGAGCAGCGCCGATTTCGTGGCCGGCAGCGTGGCGGCGGGGCTCTGCGCCGCAACCGGGCTCACCGGCAGCTGCGCCGCGGGGTTCTGCAGCACGGCCAGCAGCCGGCCGTCGGCCGGCGACAGGGCCTGCTTCATCACCGCGAAATCCGCCAGGGCCTTCAGCACGCCAGCCAATTCGGCGGCCGTCGCGGGATCGGGCCCGGCCGGCTGGGCCGCGCCGGCGAGCCAGCCCGATCCGGACAGGAAGTTCAGCCAGCCCTGGCCGATGGCGGGGAAGGACCGGCTGACGATGGCGAACGGCGTGCCGGTGCCGTCGTGGGCCTTCGCCGCGACCGCGGTGAAGCTGGTCGGGTTGGCGGGCGGGTTCACCGCGGTAACGGTGACCGTTTCCTGCGCGCTGCCGTCGTCGATGACCAGGACCGATCCGACGGCGATGTTGGCCATGGACAGCGGCGTGAAGGCAGCAGTGCCGGGGGTGACGAGCGTGGCGCCAGTGGTGTTCACCGAGAAGCCGGTCGCGGTGCCCAGGTAGGCGATCTCCGTGGCCGTGAGGGAGAGGTCCGACGCCAGCGAGCTCGCCTTGAGGAACCGCACGTAGGTATCGCCGAGCCGGGTGACCAGGTTGGCCGGGTACAGGTACTGGGTCGGCACGGGCTGCCAGCCCATGCCCTGGCTCTGCCAGCTCACGCAGAACGTGGTCTTGATCGAGGTGGCGGTCAGCGTGATCGGCACCAGCGAGCCCGCCGTCAGCGAGATCGGCCCCTGGTTGCTCCACAGCCCGCCGGGCTGCGGGCCGAGCGGGGGCACCGGCACCCCGCCGAGTTCCACGGCGATCGTCGAGCCGGGGTCGGCGGCCACGTTGATGTCGTAGAAGCCGTCCTGCGGGACCGTCAGGTAGCCGTTCCACACCGCGGCGATGTCGCCGCTCCCGGTACCGGCCGGCAGCTGGC
>Ga0209693_10000795_pt1 | contig 13041 bp, 10 predicted proteins | sample HubBroMetageWRM3_FD_188345 | JGI IMG/M metagenome (GOLD analysis project Ga0209693, IMG submission 188345) | Warmed soil microbial communities from the Hubbard Brook experimental Forest, New Hampshire - Hubbard Brook CCASE Soil Metagenome WRM 3... | ecosystem: Environmental > Terrestrial > Soil...
GGCTTCTTCCTCGAATTCGACGATGAGCGGTCCGGCGGGTTCGAGCCGCTGCGTTTCGTGCCGCCTGGCAAGCAAGTGGTGCTGGGCCTGGTCACCACAAAGCGCCCGGAGCTCGAATCCGCGGACGACCTCAAGCGCCGCATCGACGAAGCGGCGAAATACGTGCCGCTCGACCAGCTCTGCCTGTCCGGCCAGTGCGGCTTCGCCTCGACGGCGGAGGGCAATGCGCTGACGCTGGACGACGAGAAGGCGAAGCTCAGCCTCATCGTCGACGTAGCCCAAGACGTCTGGGGCTAAGCAAGGCCACTGCCAACCCGAAGGTGGTCGATGGGCCATCGTCCCCCCTCTTTGGTGGTCGATGGCCCATCGACCCCATTGACCTTGGCGGTGCGCCACTGATAACAGCAAGAAGCGGGCGCGCGGGGACGCTTACTTGGGCCGCGCTGGCGGGGTGCGCCACGGGGCCGGGCGGGTGGCCACGGCCATGGCGGCCGCGGCGGTCACCGCCAGCAGAGACAGCGCCAGCGCCAGGGCCGATACCGGGCTCACGTAGAGCGTCAGGCTGGCGCCTGCCAGGGCGCCGGCCAGCATTGTGCCGATGGCCAGCAGGCGGCGGACCAGGTCGGACTTGGCCATGGCGTGAGTGGCGCCGGCCCGCAGGACGGCGCGGAGGTCGGCGCCGATGCCAGTGAGGGTCATCGTGAGGACCGTGGTGGTCAGGTCGGGGACGGCCAGCTTGCGGGCCACCGCGTTCTGGATGCCCATCGCGGTCGCGAGCACGGCGGCCAGCGCATCGGTGATGGCGAGGCCAAAGGCGCCGGCGATGATGTGCGTGGTGCCGTGAGAGACGCCAGGATCGCCGGATAGTGCCGCGAGCACAAGGGCGACGGCGGCCAGGGCGACCTCGGCCGCCGTGCCGGCGCGCAGCAGGGCGGCGCGGTCGCTGCCGACGCGGGCGATCACGGCGCCCCCGGCGGCGGCGCCGACCAGGAAGCCGGCCAGGGCGAAGAGCGATGCGCTGAGCGAGAAGCCGGGGGCGCCCACGATCGCGAAGCCGGCGAACACCACGTTGCCCGTCATGTTCGCGACGAAGACCCGGCCGAGCGCCAGGATCGAGATTGAGTCCACGACACCGGTGACGACGGTCAGGATCAGCAGCAGGCCCGGGAGCGGCCCGTATGCGGGGTGGGCGACGAGGGAGCGCGGGAATCCGGGTGCCCGGGGCGGCTGGGGCGCCGGGGGCCCTGCCTGGGCTGGGGTGCTGTCGCTGGTGCTGGTCATCGTGACCTCCCGCGTCTAACGTGTCATACACGCCAGACCTGCGGGCGGCCCCCCGGCCATCTCAGCAGGTTGACAGATGTCCATGATCACGCCGATCCCCACCGCTAATCACTACGCTGGCGCCAACCACGTAAACGGCGTGTAAAGGAGCTTTGTGGCAACCCACAAGGGCAACGCACGGCCGGACGTGGACGGATACAACCGCTCACGCGAACCAGGAGACCTGGAATGTTCCTCCTTGCAGGCACACCGAGCGAGTGAGAGTATCCAAGACAAATCTTCAGACGCTCGACTCAGCATTTGTCACATGCCGGCGTACAAATAATCACGAGTAGGTGAATGCCGTGGGATATCGGCTTCTGTCAGTGCGGACCGCATGTATCGCTGGTGCGGCCGCACTCGTGGCGACGGCTGCCGCGTGCAGCTCATCACCGTCGTCTTCCAACTCCAGCGGTCCCAGCAATAGCGCCACCCCGACCTCCGCTCCGAAGGCCGGCGGCTCGATCACGGTCCTCGAAAGCTCCGGATACTCCGGTGCGTGGTCCAACCTCGACCCGGCGCAGGACAAGGAGGGCGCCGCCCTCCAGGACTTCAACTCCGCGATCTACGGGCAGCTCTTCGAGCTCGGCACGGGCGGGGCGGTCGTCGACGACCTGGCTAGCGGGTACACGTTCAGCCCCGACGCCAAGACCGTCACGATCACGATCCGGCAGGGCGTGAAGTTCACGGACGGCACGCCGTTCAACGCCCAGGCGGTGCTCTACAACTGGGAGCGGGACCTCGGCCCGGTAGGCATCGCGAACGGCCTCGCCCCGAACTGGCTCGTCGCCAAGGCGCCCGCGCCGAAGGGCGCCCCGCCAGGCACGCTAACGCCGCCCGTCGCGGGGGCCATCCAGGTCACCGGACCGTACACGCTCGTTGTTCACCAGATCGCGCCGAACGGCGCCTTCATCAACCAGCTGTTCGACTCGATCGCCAACTGGATCGTCTCGCCTACGGCCGTGAAGACCGAAGGCGCGTCGTTCGGCCAGCACCCGGTGGGCGCCGGGCCGTTCACGGTGGTGACCAACACCCCCAACAGCGAGCTCATCGTCAAGAAGAACCCGAACTACTGGCAGGCGGGCCACCCGTACCTGGACCAGATCACGTTCAAGACGGTCGGCAGCGACGAGGCGGCGTACGAGGCGCTGCTGGCCAACCAGGGCCAGGTCTATGAGGACATGTCCACCACGCAGCTGATCACTGAGTCCGCGGCGCACTTCGAGGTGGAGAACAACCTCGGCACTTCGCCGTACGACCTGCAGCTGAACACCGCGGTGCCGCCGTTCAACAACGCCAAGGCGCGCCAGGCCATCTACGCGGCCACCAACTTCCAGCCAATCCTGCAGCACCTGTTCGGCGGCCGGTACCCGATCGTCCAGGGCTTCACCGGGCCCGGTGGCATCTGCTACCAGCAGTTCGTGCAGGGGTACCAGGGATATGACCCGACACTGGCCAAGACGCTGATCCAGCAGACCGGCCTGGACAAGACGACGATCCAGCTCGGCACGATCGCCCTGTCGACCGCGCAGGAATCCATGCAGGCGCTGGCCACCCAATGGGAGGCGCTCGGGCTGCACGTCAAGCAGACGTCCTGGCCGCTGGCGGGGCTGATCACGGCCTTCACGGCGAACGGCGGCAAGTCCTGGCAGTCGATGGTACAGACCGCGGGCGCGTATGACCCGGCGGCCGCCATCGGCGTCGACTTCCGGTTCAACTCGATGTCGCCGTTCAGCGGGGTGCACGACCCGCAGCTGGACAAGTTGCTCCTGCAGGCGCAGGGCTCCACGGACCTGTCGGTCCGGTGCGGCTTCTACGATCAGGCGGCCGCGTACATCGCCAAGAACTACTACGGGCCGTTCTACTTCGCGTTCTCCCCGGCGAACATCTCGGTGCACGGCGTCTACGGGCCCGGTCTTACCACGCCGCTGGCCTCCGTCGCGGTCGTGCCGACGGTCCCGTGGGAGGACGTGTACTACAACCCGTAGAGTTCCTGGCGGCCGATCCTGAATCACTGATAACTGGAGGACACAAGAATCATGGCGCTGGTTCAGCAAACCCAGCTCCAGACTGGCGGATCCGGCGCGCGCGATAGCGCGCGCCGGATCACCGGCTCACCGGTCCTGCGGACGGTGGGGCGGCGGCTGCTCGCCGCCATCCCGGTGCTCATCGGCGTCACGTTCCTAACCTTCACGATCATGAGCGCGCTGCCCAACACCACCGCCCAGGCGATACTCGGACTGAATGCCAGTCCGGGAGCGGTGGCCGCGCTCAACCACACGCTCGGCCTGGACCAGCCGTTCTTGGTGCGGTACTGGCACTGGCTCGTCAACGTGCTGCACGGAAACCTCGGCACGTCCATCCAGGGCCAGAGCGTCAACCACGAACTGGCCCTCCACGTGCCGACCACCCTGGGGCTGCTGCTGTACGCGCTGGTGGTCTCGGTGGTGCTCGCGATCATCGTGGCGACGCTCGCGGCGCGCAAGCCGAACGGCATCGCGGACCGGATCAGCCTCGCGGTGAGCATGCTCGGGCTGTCCATCGCGCCATACGCGTTCGCGTTCCTGCTCATCATCGTCTTCGCGGTCAAGCTGGGCTGGTTCCCGGTCCTGTCCGGCCCCGTCACCGGCCCCGCCTCATTCTTCAAGAACCTGACGCTGCCAGCCGCCGCGATCGGCTTCGGGTTGTTCGCGATCTACACCCGGATACTGCGGGCTGACATGGTCGAGCAGATGCAGCGCGAGGACTACATCGTCACCGCCAAGGCCAAGGGAGTCGCGCCGTGGCGGGTCCTCATCAGGCACGCGCTGCGGAATTCCATGTTCACCCTGATCACCGTCATCGGGCTGAACCTGGGCGGGCTGGTCGGCGCGGCGGCCATCATCGAGACGATCTTCCAGGTGCAGGGCATCGGCAACGACCTGCTGACCGGGATCAGCAACCACGACGTGCCCCTGGTCGAGGGGATCACGCTGTTCTTCGCGCTGGTGACCGTGTTCGGCAGCCTTTTCGCCGACATCGCCTACGCGGTACTCGACCCAAGGATCCGGTATGGTAGCTCCACTTCCTGACATAACGCTCGCGAGCCCCCACCCGCCGCCGCTGCCGTCCCTGGTCAACGCGCGCCGGCTGCGGACGCAGCGGCTCGGCCGCGCGCTCCGGCTCTGGGTGCCCGTCGGGGTCCTCATCCTGATCCTCGCCATCTGCTTCCTGTTGCCGCTGGTCGTCACGCTGCCCTCGGCGACCAGCGGGAATATCATCTACAACAACGAGCCGCCGTTCTCGCCGGGGCACCTGCTCGGCACCGACGTGCAGGGCGTCGACATCGTCTCCCAGCTCGTGTACGGCGGCCAGGTGGCGTTCGAGGTCGGCATATCCGTCACCGTCATCGGCATCGCGATCGGCGGCACGCTCGGGGTCATCGCCGCCTACTTCGGCGGCTGGGTGGACGCGGTGATCTCGCGGGTGTTCGACATCCTGATCGCGTTCCCCGCCCTGGTGCTCGCGCTGGTGATCGCCGAGGGGCTCGGGCCCAGCGAGATGCACGTGATCTGGGCGCTGGCGGTGTTCGGCATCCCGGCGGTCGGCCGGGTCGCGCGCGGCGCCACGCTGACGATACGGGGACTGCCGTTCATGACGGCCGCCAGGCTGGCCGGCACCCGCCGCTGGCGGATCATCGCCCGCCACGTCGTGCCGAACATCTTCCCGAGCATCGTGACGTTCAGCCTGCTCGGCCTCGGCATCATCATCATCTTGGAAGGCGCCCTTGACTTCCTCGGCTACGGTATCCCGCGACCCACGCCGAGCTGGGGCAACATGATCTCGAACGGCCAGCAGATCCTGTCGGTCCAGCCGGAGTACGTGCTGATCCCGTCGATCGCCCTGCTGATCACGGTGGCGGCGCTGAACATGCTCGGCGACGCCCTGCGCGAGCGATGGGGTGCGCAATGACCGACGCTCTGCTGGTGGTCGATGACCTGCGGGTCACCTTCGCGGTCGGCGGCCGTGAGGTGCGCGCCGTCGACGGCATCAACTTCACGGCCTCCCCAGGCGCCACACTCGCCATCATCGGCGAGTCCGGTTCAGGCAAGACCGTCAGCTGCCGGGCGATCATGGGGCTGCTGCCGGCGGGCACCGCCATCGGCGGGTCCGCCCGGCTGCGCGGCACCGAGCTGCTCGGCCTGTCCGACGCCGAGCTGCGCAGGCACCGCGGCTCGGACCTGGCAATGGTGTTCCAGGACCCGGCGCGGTCGCTGAACCCGACGATGCGGATCGGCCTGCAGATCACCGAGGCCATCACGACGCACCGCAAGGTGAGCAAGCGCGAGGCGCAGTCGCAGGCGATCGAGCTGCTGCGGCTGGTGCGCATGCCGGCGGCCGAGCGCCGCTTCCACGAGTACCCGCACCAGCTGTCCGGCGGCATGCGGCAGCGCGTCATGATCGCGATGGCGCTGGCCTGCCGGCCCAAGCTGCTGATCGCGGACGAGGCCACGACCGCCCTCGACGTGACCACTCAGGCGCAGATCATGGAGCTGCTGCTGGACCTCCAGCAAGAGCTGGACATGGCGCTGATCATGATCAGCCACGACCTCGGCCTCGCCGCCTCGTACGCGGACGAGGTCATCGTCATGTACGCGGGCAAGATCGTGGAGCAGGCGCCGGCGGCCGGGCTGTTCGGCGCCGGGGGCGCCGTCCGGATGCGCTACACCCGGGCGCTGCTCGACGCGATCCCGCACCTGGAGCGGTCGGCGCACACGCCGCTGCCCGTCGTCGGCGGGCGGCCGCCCGACCCGACCGCGCTGCCGCCGGGGTGCTCGTTCGCCCCGCGCTGCGGCTACGCCGAAGACGACTGCCTGGCCAAGGTGCCGGCGCTGGCCGAGCACGCCCCCGGCCACAGCTGGGCCTGCTGGCATCCCTGCGAGAACGGAGGTGCGGCGTGACCGTGCCGGAGCCGAGCGCCACGCCAGCGGACAGCGAACCGCGGCCGGAGGAGCCGGCCACCGGTGAACCGCTGCTGTCCGTGCGCGACCTGGTCCAGGAGTTCACCGTGCGCGAGCGCGGCGGCGGCAAGGTCGGCGTCGTGCAGGCCGTGTCCGGCGTGTCGTTCGACATCATGCCCGGCGAGACGCTGGGCATCGTGGGCGAGACCGGCTCGGGCAAGTCGACCCTGGCCAGGGCGATCCTGCAGGCGCCGCGGCCCAAGTCGGGCTCGGTGACCTTCCGCGGCGCGGAGCTGACGAAGCTCCGCGGCGGCAGCCTCTTGCAGGCCCGGCGGCACATGCAGTTCGTGTTCCAGGACCCGTTCGGATCCCTGGACCCGAAGTGGAAGGTGCGGTCGATCGTCGAGGAGCCGCTGGTCGCCTACCACGCCGGCAACCGGACGGCCAGGCGCAAGCGGGTCAACGAGCTCCTGGACCTGGTCGGCATGGACCCGGTGCGGTACGCCAAGCGGCACCCCAGGGAGCTGTCCGGCGGCCAGGCGCAGCGGGTCGCGATCGCCCGCGCGGTGGCACTCGAACCGTCGCTGCTCATCTGCGACGAGGCGGTGTCCTCGCTCGACGTGCTCATCCAGGCGCAGGTGCTGAACCTGTTCGAGCGGCTGCGCACCGAGCTCGGCCTGTCCTACCTGTTCATCGCCCACGACCTGGCGCTCGTCAAGCAGGTCAGCGACCGGGTAGCGGTGATGTACCTGGGCAAGCTGTGCGAGACGGGCCCGGGCGAGGCGGTGTACCGCGAGCCGCTGCACCCCTATACCAGGGCGCTGCTCGACTCGATCCCGTCCACCGAGCCCGGCGCCGCGCGGGCCAGCTCCGTCATCCAGGGCGAGCCGCCGTCGCCGATCAACCCGCCGAGCGGCTGCCGGTTCCGGACCCGGTGCCCGCGCGCCACCGACCTGTGCGCCGAGGAGGAGCCGAGGCCCAGGGAGCTGGCGCCCGGCCACGCGGTCGCCTGCCACTTCCCGCTGACCGAGCCGCCCCCCGCCGAGTCGGCGGAAACCACGTCGGCGGCGAACGGGACGGCGCCGGCCGCCGCGCCCGCCGGGAGCGAGACGACGTCGAAGGCGGTGCGCTGATGCGGTTGCGCGTCCTGCTCGAACCCCACCACGGCGCCACCTACGCGCAGATCAGGGACCTCGCGCAGGCGGCGGAACAAGGCGGCTTCGACGCGTTCTTCCGCTCCGACCACTACCTGGGCATCGACGCCAACGACACGACGTACCAGCCGACCGACTCGTGGACCACGCTCGCCGGGCTCGCCCTGCAGACCGAGCGGGTGCGGATCGGCACGCTGGTGAACGCGTCGACGTTCCGGCTGCCCGGGCAGCTCGCGGTCGAGGTGGCCACCGTCGACCAGATGAGCGGCGGCCGGGCCGAGCTCGGCATCGGCGCGGCCTGGTACGAGCGGGAACACCAGTATTTCGGCATCCCGTTCCCGCCGCTCGGCGAGCGCTTCGACCGGCTCGAGGAACAGCTCGCGATCCTCACCGGCATCTGGGACACCAGGCCGGGGGAGCGGTTCAGCTTCGACGGCAAGCACTACCAGGTGCAGGACTGCGCCAGCATCCCGCGCTGGGCCTCCCGGCCCAAGATCATCATCGGCGGCGCCGGCGCCAAGCGCACCCCGACGCTGGCGGCCAGGTACGCCGATGAGTTCAACGGCGCGCTCGGCCTCGACGTGCGCGAGCGGTACGCCAACTTCCGGCGGATCTGCCAGGACGTCGTCGGCCGCGACCCGGCCGAGGTGCGGCTGTCCGCGACGCTGCCGGTCTGCATCGGGTCCGACCCGGCCGACCTGGAGCGCCGCAAGGAGTCCCTCGGCGAGCCGGGCGCCAGGCTGCTCGCAGCCGGCGTGACCGGCACCGCGGGCGACGTGATCCGGGCGATCGAGGACCTGGCCGGCCAGGGCGCCGACACGGTGTACTTCCACCTCTACGGCCCCGGTGACGTCGAGCACGTCCGGCTGCTCGGCAGCGAGGTGGTCAGCAGGTTCTTACCTGAGGCCGTGCCGCCTCTTCCTAACGGAGGCCCGTGCCGACCTCCTGTGCGCCACCACAATGACTTCCTCGCAAAGCTTGTCGGCGCGGGTACTTGCCTGCAAGCATTCACCGTCGGCGTTGTGCGCCCGCACAAGGGTCTCGCCGCGAAGCTTGTCGGTGCGGGCAGATGCTTGCGGGCATCCGCTCAGGCAGCATGAGGGACGTGACAGATAGCGCAATTAACGTCAAATTCCGGCGCGATGGAAATTGACGTACGCGCCGACCGCAAGCTTCGCGGGTCGGCGGCCGCGCAGGCGGCGTTCGGCCCGCTGGTCGAGGCGCTGTGCGGGTCCGACGCGGACCTGACCCGGACGCGGGTGGTCTGCGACTGGATCCAGTACCGGAACAACTTCAGGGACACCGCCATGGTGCGGCCGCTGCTGCCGGCCACCCAGATCGCGGCGGCCCCCGCGGCGCCGAGGGAGCCGGTCGTCGACGGCTACGAGCTGGCCGTCGACTTGCGCCGCTGCGCGCTGCCTGGGGCGGACGTGGCGGCCGAGGTGACCGAGGCGCTGGCGGACGCGTCGCCAGCGGCGGCCGGCATCGGCGGCCTCGGCGGCGCCGCAGGGGACCGGGTCTGGCTGGAGTCCTGGGTGCCCGGCTCGGCGAGTTGCGTGTGGCAGTTCAACGCGCTGTACTGGCAGGCCCTGGCGGCCTGGGAGAAGACCACGGGCAAGGAGTACGAGCAGGCGCTGCCCGGCGGCGAGAGCGACGCGCGGAACTCCGCCGCGGCGCGCGACCTGATCCTCGACCTGTTCAAGATCTGGGACGAGCTGGCCAACCGCAGGGCGCTCCCTGAAGAGCTCTACGTCCTCGAACTCGGCGTCGGCAACGGCGCCCAGGCGCGCACCTGGCTGGACGAGTTCACCGAGCTCGACAGGCGGCACGGCCGGGACTACTACCGGCGGCTGCACTATCTGATGGGCGACTACTCCGCGCACGTGCTCGACCGGGCGCGGGAAGCCGTCGCGCATCACGGCGACCACGTCAGCGGCCTGGTGCTCGAGGCCACCAGGCTGTCGGGAAGCGTCGGGTTCCTGTCCGGCAAGACGTTCCTCGTCTACATCTCCAACGTGTACGACAACCTGCCGAGCGACGAGATGGCGGTCATCCTCGGCCGGATCTACCTGGTGCAGGTCCGCTCCTTCATCGGCGGCGCGGCCGCGGACGAGATCGCCGCGACGTTCGGCGTGCCGCGGGCGGAGATCGCCTCGCTGGTCGGCCGCCTGCTGCGGATCGGTCCTGAACTGCTCAGCGAGTCGGTGCCCGGCACGTTCCCCGATACCGAACGCGCCGTGCTGTTCTGGCAGTCGGCCTGGGCCGCGCTGCGCCAGGCCGAACGGTACGTGCCGCTGCAGGGCCTGGACACCTACCAGGTGACGCCCTCGCTGACCGGGGAGATCCTGCGCCCGCTGCTCGCCGCCGAGGGCGACGTGCGGATGCACGTCAGCAACGGGGCGCTGAGCAGCTTCGCGGACACCCTCCCGCTGCTGCACCCGTACGGCCGGGTGGTCTGCCACGACCTGTTCACCACGGACTCGGGCCAGTACCGGACCGGCTTCTACGGGCCGGGCAAGTACGACGGCTCGACGGTCAACTGGGTGAACGGCCCGCTGCTGCAGCTGTTCGCGAGCCGCCGCGGCTTCGACGTCAGCTTCGCGCCGTTCAAGGAGCGGCCTGGCGCCAACATCAAGACGCTGACCGCGCAAGTCCGGGATTGAAAAACAGATGATTCCGAACGGAAGCACACGACTCCTGCTGCCCACGACTGTGGTGGGTTCGTACAGCGTGCCCGAGTGGCTGGAGCGGCTGAAGACCGAGTTCTACCAGCGCCGGATCAGCGCCCAGCACCTGACGGAGATCCACGAGGTGGCCATCAAGGCCGCGGTCAAAGACCAGGAGCGGGCCGGCATCGACATCGTCTCCGACGGCGAGCTGCGCCGGGACAACGACATCGACTACTTCCTGGCCAGGATCCCCGGCGTGCACATCGCGCAGCGGGCCAAGTCGGACTACTACGACTACTACGAGGCCCAGGTCACCGCGCCGCTGCCGGAAGACGTCGACAAGTCCAGCCTCGGGCTGGCCACCGACTTCGAGTTCACCAGGCAGCTGACCGACCGGCCGGTGAAGTTCTCCTTCACCGGGCCGTTCTCGCTGTCCCGCAGGATCGCCGACGGCGCCTACGCCGAGCCCGCCGACCTGGTCCGCGCGCTGGCCACCCGGCTCAACGCCGAGGCCAGGGCGCTGGCCGGGGCCGGCGCCACCTTCCTGCAGATCGACGAGCCGTTCCTGGCCGGCTACCCGGAACAGGCCGCCCTCGCCGTCGAGGCGGTCAACATCGTGACCGACGGCGTGCCCGTCAGCTGGGCGCTGCACGTCTGCTACGGCAACAGGTACTCCAGGCCGTCCTGGGAAGGGCACTACGACTTCCTGTTCCCCGCCGTGCTGGCCGCGCGCGTCGACCAGCTGGTCCTCGAGTTCGCCCGCAAGGGCCTTGAAGACCTCAGGCTCATCAAGCAGTACGCCTGGCCGTCCTCGCTCGGCCTTGGCGTGATCGACGTGAAATCGGCCACAGTGGAGACCCCCGACCTCGTCGCCGCGCGCATCCGGCGGGCCCTGGAATACGTGGAGCCCGGCCGCCTCATGATCAACCCCGACTGCGGGCTGCGGCATCTCGCACCCGAGGTCGCCCGGCGCAAGCTGCACGCTATGGTAGCTGGCACGGCAATTGTCCGGTCCGAGCTCGACCGTGCAGAACCTGACTCCCCACGCACAGGAGATAACCATGGATAGCGGATTCCTCTTCACTTCCGAGTCGGTGACGGAGGGCCACCCGGACAAGATCGCGGACCAGGTCTCAGACGCGGTCGTCGACGCGGCGCTCAGCGGCGACCCCTTCTCCCGCGTCGCGTGCGAGACGATGCTCACGACCGGCCTTATCGTGGTCGCCGGCGAGATCACCACCGCGTCGACCATTGACTACGCCGCGGTGGCCCGCAAGGTGGTCAACGACATCGGGTACGACAACGGGGAGTACTACTTCGACGGCAACGCGGTCGGCGTGATCGTCGCGATGGACCGGCAGTCGCCGGACATCGCGCAGGGTGTTGACACCGCGCACGAGGGGCGCATCGGCGGCTCTGAGGACCCGCTGGACCGGATCGGAGCCGGCGACCAGGGCATGATGTTCGGCTACGCGACGAACGAGACGCCCGAGCTGATGCCGATGCCGATCACGCTTGCGCACCAGATATCGAAGCGGCTGTCCGACGTCCGGCACTCCGGGCAGCTGCCCTACCTGCGGCCGGACGGCAAGACCCAGGTGACCGTGCGGTACGACGACAAGGGCACGCCGGTCGCCATCGAGAAGGTGCTGATCTCCACCCAGCACCAGGACGGCGTGGAGAGCAAGCTGCCCGAGGCGCTGTGGGAGGAAGTGGTGACGCAGGTCCTCCCCGCCGACCTGTACGACCCGGCCAGGCTGCGCGAGGAGTTCTACGTCAACCCGACCGGCCGGTTCGTGATCGGCGGCCCGGTCGGCGACACCGGGCTCACCGGCCGGAAGATCATCGTCGACACCTACGGCGGCTTCGCGCGGCACGGCGGCGGCGCGTTCTCCGGCAAGGACCCGTCCAAGGTGGACCGCTCGGCCGCGTACGCCGCCAGGTACGTCGCGAAGAACATCGTCGCGGCCGGCCTCGCCGACCGCGCCGAGGTGCAGGTGGCCTACGCCATCGGCGTCGCCAGGCCGCTGTCGCTGCTGGTCGAGACGTTCGGCACCGAGAAGATCGCCAAGCGCGCGATCGTCGAGCTGGTCACGGAGAACTTCGACCTGCGCCCCGGCGCGATCCTGCGCGACCTGGACCTGCGCAGGCCCATCTACCAGCAGACGGCGGCCTACGGTCACTTCGGGCGCACCGGTGACACCTTCACCTGGGAGCGCACGGACAAGGCCGACCAGCTCCGGACCCAGGCGGGTCTGGCCTAGAACGGGGGCGGACGCCCGACTGACGTCCGCTTGCCTGAAGTCGTGCCCGGCCGCGCTTAGCGCGGCCGGGCACGCGCTATTTGCCGGCGGTTTTCCCAGGCTGCGACAGCGAACGATTGCAGTCGCCCGGTCACAGAATGTGGTAATGGGCTCGGTGAAGTTACCAGAGCGACGGAAGCGATTGTGTTCTGCCGCAATAATCGCGTCCCCGCTTTAGCGTGCCGCGGGGTTGTTACCGGTCACGGCCCGTGTGATTCTCACCGGTAAGGGGTTACACTGCGCAACTCTTGAGCAGGGGGAAACGTGATGAAAACGTATTCAGACTCAAGGGTACTTGAGTCCACCACCGACGATAATCCTACCAAAACGCTCGATGGCATCTGGAACTATGGACCACCGCACCGAATCACAAGGGCAGTGCAAAGAAGCACCGTTTTCACTATGAACGCCGTGCTCTTCGTCTAGCCCCCACCGGCAGCGGGCGTTGGTTTACGCAACGTCACGAGGCCGTTCGGAAGAATACTTCGCTGTCAGCCACGAGAAGGCAGAACGCATGAATAGACACCCCGGTAGGCGCTCGCGGATGCTGCTTGCGACGCTCGCGGCGCTCTCGCTCGGCGTCCTGGCCGCCTGCAGCAGCTCGAGCTCGTCCAGCTCCAGCAGCTCGCCGCCCGCCTCGAGCAGCTCGTCGGCG
>Ga0209693_10000796_pt1 | contig 13032 bp, 13 predicted proteins | sample HubBroMetageWRM3_FD_188345 | JGI IMG/M metagenome (GOLD analysis project Ga0209693, IMG submission 188345) | Warmed soil microbial communities from the Hubbard Brook experimental Forest, New Hampshire - Hubbard Brook CCASE Soil Metagenome WRM 3... | ecosystem: Environmental > Terrestrial > Soil...
ACCCTTGATGGCCTGGATGGACATCAGCGCGCCGGCCAGCCGGGCGTCGAGCCGCCGGTCCCAGTGGGTGAAGCTACCTAGCCCGGGCGGCAACCCGAAGGCCAGTACCTCGACGACGCCGCCGAGGGTGTCGCCGTCCTTCTTCACGGCGTCGATCTCGGCCACCATGGCCTGGCTGGTCGCGGGGTCGGCGCAGCGCACCGGGTCGGCGTCGATGGCGGCCTTGTCCTCCGGTCCCGGCATGAGGTCGTCCGGGGTTTTTGTGGCGCCGATGGCGACCACGTGGCTGAGGATCTCGATGCCGAGCACCTGGCTGAGCAGGCGGCGGGCCACCTCGCCGAGGGCGACCCGGGCGGCGGTTTCCCGCGCGCTGGCCCGCTCCAGGACGGGCCGGGCGTCGGTGTGGCCGAACTTCTGCATGCCGGCCAGGTCGGCGTGCCCGGGGCGTGGGCGGGTCAGCGGCGCGTTCCGGGCCAAGCCGGCGAGTTCGTCGGCGTCGACGGGGTCGGCGGACATGACCGCTTCCCACTTGGGCCATTCGGTATTGGCGATCCTGATCGCGACCGGGCCGCCGAGGGTGCGGCCGTGCCGGACCCCGGCGGTGAGCTCGACCTCATCCTGCTCGAAGCTCATCCTCGCGCCGCGGCCGTATCCGGCGCGCCTGCGAGCCAGGGCGGCGGCGAGGCCGTCGGTGGTTATCCGCACCCCCGAGGGCACGCCCTCGCAGATCGCGACGAGCGCCCGCCCGTGCGATTCGCCCGCGGTCAGCCAGCGAAACATGCACCTGATCCTAAGGGGTCAGCGGTCATCACTCGGCGATGACGACCTCGATGCCGCGGCGCAGCCGGGCGCCGAGCCGGGTAGCGATGCCGGCCGCGGCGCGGTTCACCGCCGGCCCCCGGTCCGCGTCCTGGCGCGGGGCCAGGTGCAGCGTGATCGCGAGATCCGCGGCGCCGCGGTGGCCGGGTGCCAGGCTAAACCCGGCGATAGCGGGCTCGGCGGCGACCGCCGCCTGGACTTCGGTGCGCACATCGGGATCTTCGTGCGGCGGCGGCACGGGCTGCCCGCCGGCCAGGGCGGCGAGCCGGGCGCCTTCGACGGCCAGCGGCACCGGCCCGGCCACGTCGATGACCACCGCGTAGCCGTCGGCGACGGCGGCGCGCCACACCCGGTCCGCTTCGGCCGGCACCGGGCGAGCGTCCGGGCGCCACCGGGCCAGCGCGTCCAGGCCGGTGAAGGCGAGCACCGCGGCCCGGCCGTCCCGGCCGATGAGCGTGGGCAGGACCATCTCACTGTCCTTGTCCCCCTGGCCTTTGCCGCTCTCCCCTTCGCCGCTCTGCTCTTTGTGACTCGGCTCTTTGTGGCTCGGCTCTTTGTGGCTCGGCTCGGCGATCACGGGGACGAGCAGGCGCGCGGCGGCCAGCGCACCGAGCGCGGCCCGCTCGCTGCCCTGCCCGGCCTGGTACGCGGCGAGCGCCGCGGTGACCCGAGGATCGGCCGCGCCGCGATCGCCGCGGAACTGCTGCCCGCCAGGATTCAGGTGGCCCGACACGCCACCGACCCTACGGCACGGGCCACGTGGCCTGGCCTCGTGGCTGGTGGCGGGCATCGTGGTAATTGATCTACTACGCAGAGTGATAATCCCTCTGAATGAGGCGCTTTCGCGCTAATTGCCGTCATTAACTAGGCACAATCAGTTGTGCGGGGAGTTCGGCGCGAACGGAAGGGAGCTTGGTGACCCAGCCCGAACGGCTGCCCGCGATCGCACCGGGCACGCCGATGTGGAAGGCCGTCCCGCCACGGCTGGTGGGGCCCTACCTGAACGGGCAGCGATCGGTGCTGGCCGGCTACGTCTACCGCGCCCAGGATGTCCGGTTCCACAATCCGGCCGAGGCCTACCTCGCGCTCAGCCTCGGGTGGGAAGATTCCGAGTTCACGCCGGTGATGAGTGAGCTTTACCTACTGTGCTGGCTGGCCCGGGGGGTCGACGGCTATCAGCAGACCACGAGCCCGGGCTCGGGCTCGGGCGAGTTCTACCTGGAGCCGATCCCGATACCGGTCGGGGCGGGCATGTGCCGGCTGGGTCCGGACGGAGACGCGCTCCTGGCCCGGTACGACGGCGTGGCCTGGCATCCGGCGGAGCCCTGACCATGGGACTGCGGTTGATGGCAACGTATCGCGGGGTCCCGTACCAGGCGGGGCTGGGCCCGGATGGCGGGGAGGCGACGCTGTTCTCTCCCGGCCCGCCGCCGGAGGAGCTCGGGTTCACGGCCGCGGCCGGGCACTGGCGTAAGCAGGTCAGCGTCACCGACCTGGATGCGTTGTGGCAGGCGCGGCCGGCGGGCGACTACCGGGGCGAGCCGTGCCTGGTCCTCGATGACCTCGGCGACCGGCTGCACATCGCCTACCTGGGCCGGGACGCCGCGCGCGCCGCGCAGCTAGGCTACTGGGAAATCGACCGGGAGGTCTTCGAGGTGGTGGTGGCACGCGGCGACGTCACCGGCCTGACCGAGGAACGGGTGGACTTTGCGCTGACCGCAGCGATGTTCGGAGTTAGCGAGCCATCGGCGCCCGAGGCCGAGCCGGCGGGTTTCGCCGATTCGGCCTCGGGCTTCGCCGATTCGGCGGGTTTCGCCGAGCCTGCTGCAGGCGCCGAGCCGGCGGGATTTGCCGCCGCGAATGGAAATCCGGGTCCACCGGAAAAAGCCGGACCCGAGGCATATCAGGGCGCGGCGGTAAATGGCGAGCCCACCGGAAATGGCCAGCTGGCGGGATATGGCGGCACCGATCACGCGTCCCGGATGCCGGACCGGATGACCGCCTGGCACGGGTCGCCCGAGCCCTGGCCCGGACCGCGGACCTCATCGGGAGACCGGGTAGGCGACCTGGTCGAAGACGCGGCCGATGGTCGGCCGCGGCCGCGGCGCGATCCCCGGCCCGGGCCGTGGCCGAAGCCGTGGACCGAGGACGAGCCCGGGCCCGAGCCGTGGACCGAGGATGAGCCGTGGTCGGATCCGTGGACCGAGCGCGAACCAGGGTCGGCACCCGAGACGCCCCGGGTACCGGGCCGGCGCACCGGACGCAAGGACCGTATCTCGCCGGAGTCGGTCTTCGCCGAACTGCTGTCCCTGGCCGCCATCCCGCAGGCCGCGTACGCCGTCGACGAGGAGGTACCGGGCGCGATGTGCCTGGTCGAGGCGGACGGCGGCTTCGAGGTGTTCAGCCGGACCGAGGACGCGCGACTGGAGGTGCACTTCTTCGAGGACGAGGAAGCGGCCTACTTTTACCTGTTCGGCGTGCTGGCCGCCGAGGCGATCCGCAGCGGCCGGCTCGGGCCTAACGGGTCGGGGCGGATCAACGGACATCACAACGGATCTGCTCCCTCGGCCCCGTCCGGGACATCGCCAGCCTCAGCGGAAAACGTTTCGAAGTACTTACGACGGAGAAAGTTACCCAACTTGGCATCTCGTCCGGCTAGGGTTTATTTAGCCGGCGGGGCTGACGGTCCCCCGCTCCCCAAGCAGCCCCGTCGGCCTCCCGAAGCTCAAGTTCACTAATTTATCCTGCGTATCACAAATCGGTTTCTTTGTCTTTAATGGACATACCGTTAATAGCGTCACAACGGGTCGGTAACCGACTTCGCGGCGGCACCTTCCGGGTCGTCAGCACTGGCTGCCGCACGGCGGGCGCCCAGGTACTGTGGCGGACGTGACCGGGGCCCGCGGCAGGAGCACCTCCGCGGCCCGCGAGGACACGGATCCGCCGCTGGTGACCACGGGAGTGGCTAGCCTGGCCGTCCGCGACGTGCTGCGCGGCCCGCGTCGGCCCGGCAAGGTCTTGGCCGCCTTGCCGCACGCGATCTACCTGGAATTCCCCGACCTGATGGCCGAGCCCCGCGTCATCGCCATCTCGGCGCCGGACGCCCTGCGGCTGCCGAACGCGGTCGTCTCCGGTCCCTGGGAGGCACGCCCGTCGGCGGACTGCTGGGCGGGCGAGGGCCGGGTGCTGGCCTGCGGGCTGGATATCCGGATCATGCGCTGGTGGGACCCCTCACCCGTGTTCGGGCCGCTGTCGCGAGCCCGGCTCGATCATGGTTGCGGCGTCCTGGCCAGGTTCTGCGCGGACTCCGAGCACACGCCGGGCCTGGCCGGTCACGACGGGCCGGTCCAGCTGGCCGCCTGCTGCGGGCGCGGCGACCTGGCGGGCGCGGTAGAGGCGGTCGAGCAGCTGGTCGGCCTCGGCCCGGGCCTGGTGCCTAGCGGCGACAGCGTGGTCAGCGGCGTGCTGGTCGCGCTCCGGCTGCTGGGCGGGGCCATCGCCGGCGGGACACGGGCGGTGTGGCTGGCGAACTGGCTTAGCGCCTCGGCGACCTGCTACGCGACGCAGCGGACCACGACGCTGGCGGCCTCGCTGCTGCACTGCGCGGCCAGCGGCCAGGCCGCCGCGGAGGTGTCCACTGTCCTGTTCGGGATGGCGGGGCAGGAACCGCTAGAGCCCGCGGCCGCCAAGCTGCTCGCCGCGGCTCAGGGCGCCGATCTGGCCTGGGGTTTGGTGGCAGGCTGCCGCGCGGCGCTGCTGCTATCCGTATCCTTACGAGGTGAGCGTTCCGCTGACCGGACAGCAGTACCACATCGAGGCCGGCCCGTACCGGGCCACGATAACCGAGCTGGGCGCAGGACTGCGCGAGCTGCGGTTCCGCGACGAGGCGGTGATTCTTGGTTCCGATGCTGATGAGTTGCCGCCCGCCGGCGCGGGGCAGCTGCTCGTGCCCTGGCCGAACCGGATCGACGGCGGGCGCTACTCCTTTGGCGGCGCCGAGTTCCAGCTCGGCCTCACCGAGCCCGCCCTCGGCAACGCGATCCACGGGCTGACCCGCTGGACGGGGTGGACGCTGGTTAGCCACGACGCCGGGTCGGTGCTGCTGCGCAGTGCCGCGCACGGCTATCAGGGGTATCCGTTCGGCCTGGAGATCGAGGCCGGATACCGGCTGCACCCGGACAGCGGACTGCGCGTCGACATCAGCGCGCGCAACCGCGGAAGCCGCGCGGCCCCCTACGGCACCGGCTCGCACCCGTACCTGACCCTCCGGACCGCCTCGATCGACGACTGCGAGTTGTCTGTGTCCGCGGCGTCCTGGCTGCCCGTCGACGACCGGGGGATCCCGTCCGGGCCGCCGGCCACGGTCGAGGGTACCCCCTATGACTTCCGCCGTCCGCGCCCGATCGGCAGCACCCGGCTCGATCACCCGCTGACCGGACTGGACCGGGACGGCGACGGCCGCGCCTGGGCGCACCTGACCGCCGACGCCGGCGCGGGCTCCCGGGTCAGCCTGTGGGCCGGGGCAGGCTACCGGTGGCTGCAGGTATTCACCGGCGACCCGCTGGGCCCCGACCGGCGCCGCAAGGCACTGGCCGTCGAGCCGATGACCTGCCCGCCAAACGCCTTCGTGACCGGTGACGACCTGCTGGTGCTGGAGCCCGGCGAGGCGGTCACGCACAGCTGGGGCATCCAGGCGTCGTAATCGCGGCGTCCGGAGTTGCTCCCGCTGACCGGTGAGGACGCCTTCGAGGAAGGCGGCGCTGGGGTGACGGCGGCGGTGCAGATCGCGGACCACGGCATCGACGTCGTAGGGCACGCGGTGCTGCTCGGCGATCAGGTCACCGGGGCCGCCGACGGTAAGGAGCAGCCAGCCGGCCTGGCCGGGCGGCCGGGGCATCCCGGTGCTGCCGGGGTTCAGGGCGCGGATACCGGCGATCGTCCGGTCGGTCTGGTAGTGGGTGTGGCCGCCGACGACTATCTGGGCGCCGCATCCGGCCAGCAGGTCACGCAGGTGTTCGTCGGGCAGGCCAGGGTCGATGCCAGGGCCGTCGTCGGCGCCGGGTGAGGCGTGCACGCCCAGGACGGTGATCCCGCCGGAGACCGGCAGGTGCAGCTGCGCCGGCAGGGTGGTCAGGTAGTCGAGCGTTCCGGCCTGCTCCAGCACGCCCCGGGTCCAGCCGATGCCGGCCGCCATCGCCGCGTAGCGTTCCACCAGGTCGGTGCGGCCGACGGCGTCGGCCGCGGTGGCATGGGGCGCGGGCTGTTCACCGGTCAGGACGTAGCGGTCGGTGTTCCCGCGCAGCATGCTGACGCCGGGCAGCCCGCGCAGCCGGTCGAGCACCTCGGCCGGGCGGGGGCCGAACAGGACCAGGTCGCCCAGCACCCACCAGCGGTCCACGTGATGGCGGGCCGCGTCGTCGAGCACCGCCCGCAGCGCCACGTCGTTGCCGTGGACGTCGGCGATGACGCCCAGCCTCATCCGTCCTCGGTCCCAGCGGCGGTGATCCGGGCCAGGTCGGCGGGCGTGTCGATGTCGTCCGGGCGGCCGGTGTCGCCGCATTCGACGAGGGTGACGAGCTCAGGCCGGGTACGCAGGAAGGTCCGGGCGCCCTGATCGCCGGCGGCCGTCGCGATCACCTCGGGCCAGTGCTCCCGGGCCAGCAGCACGGGGTTGCGTGGCTGGCCGTCGTAGGCGGCCACTGCCACGCTGGCGCCGCCGCGGTAGGCGGCGATCAGGCGGGCGACCGCCTCGGCTCCGACCAGGGGCTGGTCGGCGAGCGCCACCACGACCGCGCCGATGTCAGTACCCATCTCCGGGCCGATGTCCGGGCCGATGTCCGGGCCGCGGGCCGCTCCGCTGAGAGCTTGCAGGGCGGCACGCAGCGAGGAGCCCATGCCGGTGCGCCACAGCGGATTGTCGACGGTCAGGGTTCGGTCAAGCTCGAGGGGGACGGCACCGGTGACGACCAAGATCGGGTCGGCGCCGCCAGCCCGAAGCAGGCCGACGCCGCGCTCGGCGAGAGTCTGGCCGTTCAGCTCCACCAGCGCCTTGGGCTGGCCGAACCTGGACCCTTCCCCCGCGGCGAGCAAGACCCCCGCGACCGTCGTCCGCACGGCGTCTAAGCGTACCGGGTACCCCGCCGACCGGACAGCGCAGTCGATGCGCGGCACGGCAGTCGTAAGCCGCGGTAACGATCTCGGAACGGTCCGGGCGTAGCGTGACGTCCGTGACGACGATCCAGGCAGGTGGGCAGGGCCCGGCCGAGGCGAACGACCGTTTCCAGCTGGCGTCGCCCGTGACCGCGACGGTGCTGGGGGCGCTGGCGCTGGTCCTGCTGGCCGTCGCGATCGTACTGAGCGGCTTGGACCACACGCAGTCGGTCCTGGGCTCGGGGCCGATCATCCCCATCGTGGTGGTCTACGCCGGGGTCGGCGTGGTAATAGCCCGCCGCCAGCCGCGCAATCCCATCGGCTGGATCCTGATCGGTTTCATCGTGCTGTTCCTGCTCAGCAACGACGTCGGGTCCTACGCCGCGCTCTACTACCGGTTCGGCCACCACGGTCTCCCGCTGGCTCCGGTCGCGGTGCTGCTGCAGCCGTTGTGGGCACCCGCCCTGGTGTTCTTCCCCGTGGTGATCCTGCTGTTCCCGGACGGCAGGCTGGCGTCGCGGCGCTGGCGATGGGTGCTGGTCGCCTACGCGCTGTTCGGAGCCGTGGCGAGCGTGGCCGTCGACTCCCCGGCGATCACCGCGGTGGCCCGCCATGACGTCCACCTCGACGCCTACGGCGACGTGATCAGCACCGGAGGGTCACACAGCGGCGGGCTGGCCGGGGCGGCGACTGTGCTCGCCGTGACCGGGATCGTGATCATCTGGCTGTCGTTCGTGGTCCACCAGGTGCTCAGCTGGCGGCGTGCCACGGGCGAGCAGCGCCAGCAGCTGAAGTGGCTGGCCAGCGGCGGCGCGGTGACCCTGATCGTGCTCGCCGCCTCGTTCGGGATCAACACGACCGGTGCCGCGGGAGAGGTCCTGGGGATCGGGCTGGCCGCGTTGCCGGTGGGCATCGGGGTGGGGATCCTGAAGTACCGCCTGTACGACATCGACCGGATCATCAGCCGCGCCGTCTCGTACGCGATCGTCACCGGACTGCTGGTCGGGCTGTACGCGGGCCTGGTGCTGCTGGCCACGCAGGTGATGACGGTCAAGTCACCGGTGGCGGTAGCCGCCGCCACCCTGGCCGCGGCGGCGCTGTTCAACCCGCTGCGGCGGCGGGTGCAGCATACGGTGGACCGGCGGTTCAACCGGGCGCGCTACGACGCCGACGAGGCCGTGACCGCGTTCGCCGCGCGCCTGCAGGACGCCGTGGACCTGGACTCGGTACAAGACGACCTGACTGGGGTGGTGCACCGGACACTAGAGCCCACTCACCTGTCGGTCTGGGTCAGCCGGCGCGGCTGAAGACGGCTCAGCCGGCGAGCTGGTGGTGGATGCGGCCCTCGGTGGCGGTCAGCGGCTGGCCGCTGCCGCCCCAGCGCAGCTGGATCAGCTCGGCGGCGATCGAGACCGCGGTCTCCTCCGGCGTCCTGGCCCCGAGGTCCAGGCCGATGGGCGAGCGGAGCCGGGCCAGCTCGGCCTCGGTCAGCCCGACCTCGCGGAGCCGCTCGAGCCGGTCATCATGGGTCCGCCGACTGCCCATCGCCCCGATATATCCGGCCGGAGTACGGAGCGCCACCTCGAGCAGCGGCACGTCGAACTTGGGGTCGTGGGTGAGCACGCAGATGACGGTCCTGCTGTCGATGCTGGTCCCGGCGAGGAAGCGGTGCGGCCACTCGACGATCACCTCGTCCGCGTCGGGGAAGCGCGACTTGGTGGCGAACACCTGCCGGGCGTCGCACACGGTGACGTGGTAACCGAGGAACTTGCCGACCCGCGCCACCGCGGCCGCGAAGTCGATGGCGCCGAAGACCAGCATCCGCGGCGGCGGGGCGAATGCGTTCACGAATACGCTCAGCTCGTCGCCGCGCCGCTCGCCGTGTGCGCCGTAGCGGCGGATCCCGGTCACCCCCTGGGCCAGCATGCCCCGGACGTCGTCGTCGACCGCGGCGTCCAGCCGGGCGCCCGAGCCCAGCGTGCCGGACGCGCCGACGTGCCAGCCGTCATCGGACTCGTCCGGACCGGTCTGGCCTGCGGCGGTGTGGCCCGTGTTGATCTGGTCTGAGACGGGCCGGCCCCAGATCACCCGCCTCGCGCCGACCTGGCCCGGGCCGCCGATCACGGTAGCGACTGCGACCGGCTCACCGCGTTCGACCGCGGCGGCGATCTCACCCAGCTCGGGAAAGCGAGCCTGATTGACCGGCTCGACGAAGATATCGAGGATCCCGCCGCAGGTCAGGCCGACCGCGAACGCGTCGTCGTCGCTCACGCCGTAGGTCTGCAGGACCGGACTCCCGGTCTGCGACACGTCCACGGACAGCTCGTAGACGGCGCCCTCCACGCATCCGCCGGATACGCTGCCGATGACCTCGCCGTCGGGCGAGACCGCGAGCGCCGCGCCCGGGTCACGTGGCGCGCTGCGGTACGTGCTCACCACGGTGGCCAGGCCGAACGTCTCGCCGGCCTCCCACCACTTGGTGACCTTGTTCAGGATGTCGCGCACTGCTTCACCTCGGCCCTACCATCCCTCACGCTCTTGTCACGGAACCCGTAGTCCTACCGAGACTATTCCCCGGCTCAGGTGCGGCCACGGACGCTGACCGCGGCGGCGCGGATCAGGCCGGGCAGGGACGGGTCCGCCGGGGGCATATCGGGTCCCAGATCGTCGGCCGACAGCCAGCCGTACTTATCGGTGGTGGCCCGCTCCCACGAGTCCATGCCGTCGAGAGTCACCTCGGCAGATTCGATTAGGACGGCGTAAAACGTCTGGTCTTGGGTGATCTCGTACCCGGCCCAGGAGAACTCGACCGTGTTCTGCGCGATCGGCTCGCCAAGACAGGCCGGGTCGACCACGATGCCGGTCTCCTCGCGCAGTTCGCGGGCGCCCGCGTCACGCAGTGACTCGCCGGCTTCGGCGGCGCCGCCGATGGTGAACCAGAAGGGGCGGTCCGGATGACGCGGATCCCAGCCGTGCAGCAGGAGTACTCGCCCTTCAGCGTCGACGGGCAGCACGCGGGCGGTGTGCCGGCGCCAAGGGGCCACCGCTACTCCACAATCTTGGAGATGGGGATCTCCAGGATGTCCTGCGCGCCGGCCGCCTTCAGGGCCGGGATAAGCGTGTTGACGCCGCGCTTGGGGACGACGGTCTCGACCGCGTTCATGTCGCCCCGGGCCAGCGTGGTGATCGTCGGCGAGGACAGCGAGGGCAGCATCTCGGTGACGGCGGCGAGCCGGTCGGCGGCGACGTTGAGCTTCAGCAAGACGTTGCCGCGGGCCTGGATGGCGCCCCGCAGCAGCAGGGCGATGTCCTCCATGGCGGCCCGCTTCTGCGGGTCCGCGAAGGCCGGGCCGGACGCGATCAGCTCGGTGTAGCTGATCAGCAGCGTCTCCAGGACGCGCAGGCCGTTCTTGCGCAGCGACGAGCCGGTCTCGGTGAGGTCCACGATCGCGTCCACGATGTCGGGCACCTTGGCCTCGGTCGCGCCGTAGGAGGGGATGACCATGGCCTTGACCCCGCGTGCGTCCAGGAACCGTCTGGTCAGGGAGGGGAACTCCGTTGAGATCCGGACGCCTTCTGGCAGGTCGGCGGCGGACCGCCAGGACGTGGAGTCCGGCACCGCGAGAACCACCCGGACCGGCTGGGACGTGGCCTTGGAGTACTGCAGCTCGCCGAGCGAGGTCACGTCGGCCTCGGTCTCGGTGATCCAGTCGCGGCCGGTGATGCCGAGGTCGAACAGCCCGCGCTCCAGGTAGGACGGGATCTCCTGGGGGCGTAGGAACCGGACCTTGTCGATCCGCGGGTCATCGATCGACGCGTGGTAGTCCCGGTCCGAGGATCGCCGCACGGTCAGGTCGGCCGCGTCGAACAGGTCGAGGGTGGCGCGCTCGAGCGAGCCTTTCGGCAGTACCAGCGACAGCATGAGTGTCCTAAAACTAGGCCTTCACGGGGAGGGGCGCTTGGTGAGCGCGGCGAATGGAACGGAGCAAGAGCGCGACCTCAAGCGCCGCGACCACGGCCTCCCATCCCTTGTCCTCGTGGCTCCCGGGCAAGCCGCATCGGTCACGAGCCGACTCTACCGTGTCACAAGTGAGGACGCCGTTGCCCACCGGAGTGCGGGCGTCGAGGGCCACGCGGGTCAGGCCCGCGGTCACCGAGTCGCAGACGTACTCGAAGTGCGGGGTGCCGCCGCGGATGACGGCGCCCAGGCAGGCCACGGCGTCGTGGTGACGGGCCAGTTCGGCGGCCACGACGGGCAGCTCGATCGCGCCCGGGACGCGGACCACCAGCGGATCGGGGATGCCGCAGGCGGCGGCGGCCGCGACGCCCCGGCTGACCAGCGAGTCGGTGATCTCCTGGTGCCAGCGGGTGGCCACGATGGCCAGGCTGAGGCCCGAGGCGTCGACCGCCTCCGCGGCGGCGGGACGGCCCGCGCCGCTCATGCCGACTCCGCGCGGGGACCCTCTTCGGACGGAAGTACCACGGTCCGTTCGGGATCATTGAGATTTTGAATTTGGTGCCCGAGCTTGTCGCGTTTGGTGGTCAGGTACCTGAGGTTGTACGGGGTGACGGCCGTCGTCAGGGGGACCCGGGCGGTGACGTCCGCGCCGCAGGTGGTCAGGCCGCTCACCTTGGCCGGGTTGTTGGTGAGCAGACGGACCGAGCGCACGCCCAGGTCGGCCAGCATCTGCGCGCCTGCCGAGTACTCGCGAGCGTCGGCGGGCAGGCCGAGCTCCAGGTTGGCGTCCACCGTGTCCGCGCCGGCGTCCTGCAGCTCGTAGGCCCGCAGCTTGCCGAGCAGCCCGACGCCGCGGCCCTCGTGCCCGCGCAGGTACAGCACGATCCCGCGGCCTTCGGCCGCGATGGCCGCCATGGCCGCCTCGAGCTGCGCGCCGCAGTCGCAGCGCAGCGAGCCGAACACGTCCCCGGTCAGGCATTCGGAGTGCAGCCGGGTGAGCACGTCCGTGCCGTCGGCGACGTCGCCGAGCACGAGCGCCACGTACTCGGTGCCGTCGATCTCGTGCCGGTAGCCGTAGGCCTGCCACAGGCCGAAGGCGTTCGGCAGTCTGGTCTGGGCCTCACGGGTGAGCTGGCGCTCGGTGCGCCGGCGGTACTCGACGAGCTGCTCGATGGAGATCAGCGCCAGGTCATGCGCGGTTGCGAACTCACGCAGCTCGGGCAGCCGGGCCATGGTGCCGTCGTCGTTCACCACCTCGGCCAGGACTCCGGCGGGCGGCAGCCCGGCCAGCCGGGCCAGGTCTACCGCAGCCTCGGTGTGTCCCGGCCTGCGCAGCACGCCGCCCTCGGCGTAACGAAGCGGGAATATGTGCCCGGGACGGACCAGATCCTGCGCTGTGGTCTTCGGGTCGACGAGGCGGGCGACGGTGGCGGCCCGGTCGGCGGCCGAGATACCCGTGCTCACGCCTTCGCGGGCGTCCACGCTGAGCGTGAACGCGGTGCGCATGTGCTCGGTGTTCTGGGAGGTCATTAGCGGCAGGTGCAGCCGGTCGAGCTCGGCGCCGGGCAGCGGGACGCAGATGACGCCGCTGGTGTAGCGGATCATGAAGGCGAGCAGCTCGGGGGTAGCCAGGCTGGCGGCGAGGATGATGTCGCCCTCGTTCTCCCGGTCGGCATCGTCCACGACGACCACCGGCCGGCCCTCCGCGATGTCCTTGATCGCACGATCGACGTCGTCGAATACCTGGTTCACTTGTTTGCCTCCCCGTTCAGAAGCCGCTCTACGTACTTCGCGATCACATCAACCTCGAGGTTCACGACCTCGCCCGGCTGCCTGGCGCCCATGGTCGTGCGCTTGAGCGTCTCGGGGATCAGGCAGACCTCGAACCAGGTGTCGCCGTCCGGTCCGTCCCCCGGCGGCCCGAGTGCGGACACCGTGAGGCTGATCCCGTCGACCGTGATCGACCCCTTGTGCACCACGTAGCGCGAGATGCTGGCGGGCAGGCTGATCCGGACCTGATCCCAGTGCTCGGCAGGTGACCGGGAGATGATCGTGCCGGTGCCGTCCACGTGGCCCTGCACCAGGTGCCCGCCCAGGCGGTCGGC
>Ga0209693_10000797_pt1 | contig 13020 bp, 9 predicted proteins | sample HubBroMetageWRM3_FD_188345 | JGI IMG/M metagenome (GOLD analysis project Ga0209693, IMG submission 188345) | Warmed soil microbial communities from the Hubbard Brook experimental Forest, New Hampshire - Hubbard Brook CCASE Soil Metagenome WRM 3... | ecosystem: Environmental > Terrestrial > Soil...
GCGCCCCGAGGTCAGTTCCGAGACCTGGCACCAGGCCGACGTCCGGGTGGGCCGGGACGGCTACCGGCTGCAGGTGTCCCGGTGCCGCGCCGCCCGGTACCGCGTGGCACTCGACGGGGTGACGGTGGACGTGGACGTCGACCGCCCCGGCCGGTTCGAGCGGCTGCTGCGGGTGGGCGGCCAGGCCTTCAGCGTGCTGTCGGTCGCCCAGGGAACGGACTACCTGATCGAGGTCGACGGCGCGGTGCACCGGCTGTCCGGCGGCGAGGCAGGCCTGGTCCGCGCCCCCGCGGCGGCCATGGTGGTCGCCATCCCGGTCCAGGCCGGCGACGAGGTTGCGGAGGGCGACGTCGTCGCCGTCGTGGAGAGCATGAAGCTGGAAACGGCGCTGCACGCCCCGGCCTCGGGCCGGGTCGCCGAGGTCCTCGCCGACGTCAACACGCAGGTCGAGGCCGGCACCAAGCTGGTCAGGATCGAACCCGATCCGGGCCAGGACGCCGAAGGCGAGCCGGATCCGGGCCAGCGGGCCAGTCTGAGCGCGCTGGGCGGTGTTCCCGTGGCGGACCAGGTGGATGTGTCCCCGGCCGTGGCCGCTGCCGACGCGCTCACGGCGCTGCGCTCGCTGGTGCTCGGCTTCGACGTCGACGGGCACGAGGCGGGCCAGTTCCTGCAGAGCCTGTCGGAAGCGCGGGCCGCCCTGCCCGCCGACGACCCCCGGCTGCTCGCCGGGGAGACCGAGATCCTGCAGATCTTCGCCGACCTGAGCGCGCTGTCCCGCAACCGCCGGGTGGTGACCGACGATGCCGATCCGGACGAGGAGGCCGCGGCCGACGCCGCGCGCAACCCGCAGGAGTACTTCTACGCCTACCTGCGTTCCCGGGACGCAGACACCGAGAACCTGCCCGAGTCGTTCCGGGCCAGGCTGCGCCGGGCGCTGGCCCACTACGGGGTCGCCGACCTCGAGCCGTCACCCGGGCTGGAGCCCGCCCTGTACCAGATTTTCCTCGCGCACCGCCGGGCGGCGGCGCACGTCCCCGTGGTGTCGGAGCTGCTGAGGTGGCGGCTGCGCGACCCGGAGCCGCTGCCCGAGGGCGCCCGTGACGGCTACGGGCAGGTCATCGAGCAGCTCGTGTCGGCCACCCAGGTACGTCACCCGGCCATCGGCGACCTGGCCCGGCAGGTCCAGTACCGCTGCTTCAACGCCCCGCTGATCGCGAACGAGCGGGCCAAGGCGCGGCAGCAGGTACGGGCAGAACTGGACCGGCTCTCCCCCGACCCCCAGACCAGAGCCGCGCAGATCGATGCCATCGTCGGCTCCGGCGAGCCGATCCTCGGCGTGTTCGCCGAACGGCATCACACGGTCATGCTCGAGGTGATGACCCGGCGGTACTACCAGATCAGGCCGCTGCAGCAGGTCAGGCTCTTCGAACGGGGCGGCCGCCCGGTGCTGACCGCCCAGTACGATCACGACGGCCAGAAGTACATGGTCATCGCGACGGTGGCCCGGCGCATCGACGACACCGCCGGCACCGACCTGCGCGAGCTGGTGGACTTGCTGCCGCCCGACACCGCCGTGCTCATCGATCTGTACGTCACTTCCGAGACCTCCGAGGACGAAAGCGGTGGACCCGGGGCCCGGGCCGCGCGGATCCGCGACAAGGTCGGGGCCATTCCGCCCGCGGTGCGGCGGGTGGCGGTCGCCGTGCGCCGGCCCGAGGGCATGGACGTGGACGAGCCCGCCTGGTTCACGTTCTACGGCGACCCGGAGACCGGGGAGTCGGCCGAGGACCGGACCCAGCGTGGCCTGCACCCGATGGTCGCTGAGCGGCTTGGCCTGTGGCGGCTGTCGGCGTTCGAACTGACCCGGCTGCCCGCCGCGACCGACGTGCACCTGTTCCGCATGCAGGGCCGCGATGTGCCCGTCGACCAGCGGCTCATCGCCCTGGCCGACGTCCGCGACCTGACCATCCTGCGCGACGCCGAGGGCCGGATCCGGGGCGTACCGCAGATCGAGCGCACGCTCGACGCCTGCCTGGACAGCCTGCGCTCTGCCCGGTCCGCCGACCCGGCCCTGGCCAAGCTGGACTGGAACCGGGTGCTGCTCTACATCTGGCCGGTGGTGGACGTCCCGATCACCGACCTCGACCCGATCGTCGGGTTCCTCGCCCCGCGTACAAGCGCGCTGGGCCTGGAGCAGATCATTGTGCAGTTCCGGCTGGCCGACCGCGACGCCCCCGCCGCCCCGGACGCCGAGCCGCGCGAGCTGATGCTGCGGATGTCCCGCCCGCCGGGCGCCGGGCTGACCGTGCGCATCACCGACCCGCCCACGTGGCCGCTGAGCGAGATGGACTCCTACACCCAGAAGGTGCTCCGGGCCCGCCGCCGCGGCGCGGTGTACCCGTACGAGCTGATCCCGATGATCATCCGCTCGCCGGACCGGGATGGGGAGCCGGGCACGTTCACCGAGTACGACCTGGACGAGGCGGGCACCCCGGTGCCGGTCGACCGGGCGCCGGGGTCGAACACCGCGAGCCTGGTGCTCGGGGTGGTCACCGTGGCCACGCAGCGGTACCCGGAGGGGATCCGCCGGGTGGTGCTGCTGGGCGACCCGACCCGCGCGCTCGGCGCGCTGGCCGAGCCGGAATGCCGCCGGGTGCTCGCCGCGCTGGACCTGGCCCGGCGCCTGCACGCCCCGCTGGAGTGGTTCGCGCTCTCCTCGGGCGCGAAGATCGCGATGGATTCCGGCACCGAGGCCATGGACTGGATCTCCCGGGTGCTGCGCGGCCTGATCGAGTTCACCCAGGACGGCGGCGAGGTCAACATCGTGGTCGCCGGCATCAACGTCGGTGCCCAGCCGTACTGGAACGCCGAGGCCACGATGCTCATGCACACCAAGGGCATCCTGGTCATGACGCCGGACTCGGCCATGGTGCTCACCGGCAAGCAGTCCCTGGACTACTCCGGCGGGGTTTCCGCGGACGACAACTTCGGCATCGGCGGCTACGACCGCATCATGGGCCCGAACGGCCAGGCCCAGTACTGGGCACCGGACCTGTCCGGAGCGGTCGACGTGCTGCTCGCCCACTACGAGCACACCTACGTCGCGCCCGGCGAGCGCTTCCCACGCGCGGCCCTAACCGCGGATCCCGCCGACCGTGACATCTCCTCGTCGCCGCACGCCGGGCCGGGCTGCGACTTCACGACGCTCGGCGAGGTCTTCGATCCCGCGATCAACGGTGACCGCAAGCGGCCGTTCGACATACGGTCGCTGCTGCGCGGCGTGGCCGACGCCGACCATGCCCCGCTTGAGCGCTGGCCGGACATGCACGACGCGGAGTCGGTTGTGGTGCTCGACGCGCACCTCGGCGGACAGCCGGTCACGCTGATCGGAATCGAGTCCCGGCCGCTGCCCCGGCGCGGGCAGTTCCCGGTCGACGGCCCGTCGCAGTGGACCGCGGGTACGCTGTTCCCCCGCTCGTCCAAGAAGATGGCGCGGGCGATCAACGCGGCCAGCGGAAACCGCCCGCTCGTCGTGCTCGCCAACCTGTCGGGCTTTGACGGCTCCCCCGAGTCCATGCGCCGCCTGCAGCTCGAGTACGGCGCCGAGATCGGCCGCGCGGTCGTCAACTTCGACGGCCCGATCGTGTTCTGCGTGGTCTCGCGTTATCACGGCGGGGCGTTCGTGGTGTTCTCCGAGACGCTGAACGACAACATGGAGATCGCCGCCGTCGAGGGCTCCTACGCCTCGGTGATCGGCGGCGCGCCCGCCGCCGCCGTCGTGCTTGCCGCCGAGGTCAACAAGCGCACCGCCGCCGACCCCCGGGTTACCGGCCTACAGGCCGAGCTCGCCCAGGCCGCCGCGGATGGCTCGGACGCCGACGCTGCCCAGCTTCGCGCCAGGCTGGCCTCGGTCCGGGCCACGGTTCACGCGGAGAAGCTGGGCCTGGTCGCCGACGAGTTCGACAACGTGCACAGCATCGAGCGGGCCCGCAGCGTGGGCTCGGTCGACACGATCGTCCCGCCCGCCCGGCTGCGCCCCTACCTGATCGACGCTGTCCAGCGAGGCATGCGCCGCACACCCGGCCGAGCGCCGAACGACGCAGCTGGCGGGGATCCCTAACGAATAACGCGATAGTCGACGAGCAGATAGCCAGTCGGTGAGATCTCGCCTCGGATCGATTCGAGCTGAATCGATGGCAAGCCGTCGAGGAGCCGTCGTCCGCGGCCGGCGATTCTCGGCGCTATCACGAGCCTGAGCTCGTCGACAACGTCGGCGGCGAGCAGCGCCTGCGCGACCGAGATACTGGCGTGGACGCCGACATCGCCTCCCTGCTGCTGCTTGAGATCCCGAACGAATTCGATCAGCCCCCGGTCGGGCACCGTCGCATTGGCCCAATCCCGGTCAAGGGGCGTCGACGTCGCGACATACTTCGTGACCCCGTTGATGAACGTCGCGAATGGCTGGATCTGGCTGCTCGGCCAGAACTGCGCCCACTCGGCGTAGCTACGGCGGCCGAGAATGACCGCGTCCTGTGTCGCGATCACAGCGGCAAGGTTGGCGTCCATCGCGTCGTCCCAGTCGGCGAAGAAAGTATCTGGGTCCTCGGCAACCCCGTCCAGGGACAACAACTCGTACACGACGATCTTTCGCACGCCCTGCACCTCCGACTGATCTCGATGCGACTAATTGACTGATCAAGCCGCCGAAACTCATCGCTGCGGCACCAGCCAAGGTCAGGCGCGCGCGGTAGCTACTGTCCGGCCGCGAGCTGTCAGCGGGAATCGCTCGAGCCGCGCGCGTACCTCATCGGCTGGCTCGGCAGCGCCGAACAGCTCGGTGCCGGGCTCGAACCGGGCACCCTCGGCCAGCGGGCCGGCCAGGGCGGGGTCGAAGCCGAGCGCGTCCACCAACACGGCGACGTCCTCGAGATCGGCGTGGTTGTCGCCGGCGATGGCGATGGCCACGCGCTCCGCCGAGCCTGCCGGACGGGCCCGGTCCTCCAGGTCGTGATACCCGAGATGGTTGAAGGCCTTGACCACCCGGGAGCCGGGCAGAAACGCCTGGACAATCTGGCTCGACGAGGTGCGCGGGTCGGTGAGATCGTCTCGGATTCCGTCGGTCTCCCACCAGTAGTTCATGGCATCGATGACGAGCTTTCCGCGCAGCGCCCCGGCGGGGATGCTGCGGTATTTGCCCAGCGGCAGGGCCAGGATCACCGCGTCGGCTTCTTCGGCCACATCGTTCGCGGTGGTCGCGATCGCGCCGGGCGCGAGGATCTCTATGGTTAGGCGGATCGCATCCGGCGCACCCGAGCCGGCGATCAGCACGCGGTATCCGGCGGCCACAGCGAGCCTGGCCAGCACCGTTCCAACCTTGCCAGCCCCCAGAACGCCGATCGTGCGGATCATCGACCTCACCCGGCCACAAGCTCGCGCACCATCGGCACGACCTTTGTCCCGTACAGCTCGACCGCGCGCAGCCGGGCGCTGACGGGCTGCGAGCCCGAGGTGTAGATGAGATCGAAGCGACCCACGCCGAGGTCGGTCACCGCGGCCGCGATCCGGCGGGCGACGGTCTCCGGCGAGCCGATGTACAGCGAACCGTGCTCCACGTCAGCGTCGAAGTCGGCGCGCCGGACCGGTGGCCAGCCGCGCAGCGCACCGATGCGGTCACGGATGACCCGGTAACGCGGCCAGAACAGCTCTCTGGCCTCCTCGTCGGTGTCGGCGATGAAGCCAGGGGAATGCATCCCGACCGGATGCGCGGTCGTTCCGAACTGCTCGGTCGCACGCTGGTACAGCTCGACGTACGGCCGGAACCGGTGCGCCGGGCCACCGATGATCGCGAGCATGAGCGGCAGACCGTACCGGGCGGTCCGGATCACCGACTGCGGTGAGCCGCCCACTCCGACCCAGGTATCAAGCCTGCCCGACTCGGTCTTCGGGAACACGTCCGCCTGCTCAAGCGGCGCTCGCACGGTTCCTTGCCAGGTGACCGGCTTCTCGTCGAGCAGCTGCACGAAGAGCTCGAGTTTTTCCTCGAACAGCTTGTCGTAGTCCTTGAGGTCGTAGCCGAACAGCGGGAACGACTCGGTGAACGAGCCGCGCCCCAGGATCACCTGGGCCCGGCCCTGCGAAAGCGCGTCGACGGTCGCGAACCGCTGGAACACCCGGACCGGGTCGTCGGAGCTCAGCACGGTCACACCGGAGGCGAGGCGGATGCGCGAGGTCCGGGTGGCGACGCCGGCCAGGACCGTCTCTGGCGCGGATATCGAGAACTCGGGGCGGTGGTGCTCGCCGACTGCGATGACATCGACGCCCAGCTCATCGGCCAGCACCGCCTCCTCGACGACTTGCCGAATCGCCGCGCCGTACGACAACAGGGATCCCGAGTCGTCCTCGGGCACGTCGCCGAAGGTGTCAAGACCGAACACCAGGTCGTCCATCGGGCTTACCTCCAGTTATTGACGTGTCAATTATGGCTCGATATGATTGACGTGTCAACTACAGGAGGTCCCGGATGGCGAACGACGCGCGGCGTCCCTCGGGACGGGTCCTCCCGCAGACCGGTGAACTGCAGGTCTGGCGGGAATTCATCGAGACCTTCGAGGCGCTGAGGTCCGAGGTCGCCTCCCGGCTACTGGCCGAGACAGGCCTGTCAGCTGGGGACTACGTGATACTGCTCGCTCTCAGCGAGGCGCCCGGCGAGCGGCTGCGGTCGTCTCAGCTCGCCGAGGCTGTGGCCTGGGAACGCAGCCGCCTGTCCCACCACCTTGGCCGTATGGAGCGACGGGGTGTTATCCGTCGCGAGGAGTGCCTGGCCGACAGCCGGGGCGCTGAGGTCGTGCTGACAACTGACGGTGCTGCCGCTTTCCATCACGCCACCGTCCCCCATCTGCGCGCCGTCCGGGAACTCTTCGTCGACGCGTTCACCCCCGATCAGCTCGACGCCATCGCGTCCATCGCGTCAGCGCTGCGCACGCACCTGCGCTCTGTCAACTAGCCAGGACCACCCGCGTCGTCAGACGTCAGCGGCCGTGGCTGGCAGCGCCTAGGGCAAAGGCTAGGAGGGACGAGGCTGTGTAGTCGTCGGCGGGCTCGACTGAGGGCCAGCTGACCACGTTGTCCTCATAGCCGGCGGCGGCGTTGTTGAACGGCTTGTAGTGGCCGGAGCTGCAGGCCTTCATTCCGCTGACGGTGCCGAGGCCGACGAAGTTGCCCGGGTTGCTCGGGCCGTCCGTGGTGGCGCCGAGCTGGATGTTGCCCTTCCCGTTCAGCGAGCCGGCCAGGTTCGCGATCTCGCTCTGCATGCAGTGCGGGAACGTGTCGCCGGCCCCGACGACGAACGAGCTGCCCCACGCGTTCGCGCCGAGCGCGAAGTTCAGCTGCTGCTGCGCGAACGCCTGGTAGGCGTCCGAGCCGCCGTACCGCTGGTACAGCGCGTCGGTGATGTACAGGCCGAACGCGTGCGGGGTGGCGTCGCTGTTGCCCAGGTCGGTGCCGAGCTCGAACGGGTCGCCCTTGGCCCATTCCTCGCCGACCTGAAGCTGGGCTGCCAGGTCATTGAGGAGCGCACTTGGAGCAATCGCCGGCGGGAACGGCGCGTGGCGCATGGCCTGGAGCAGCTCGGCTTCGGCGATCGCGCCGTTGTCGTACAGGTTGAGCGTGTCGCCGCCCACCGGGTGACCCTGCGCGATGTACTGGTTCGCCCAGTAGGCCGCGACCTGCAGGTCGTTATGCAGCTGCCCGGCCGGAACGTGCAGCGCCTCGTCGGCCAGTGCGATCTCCGCGGCGCCCCAGAGCATGTCGCTCTTCCACTCGGTGCCCGGGTAGTAGTCGTTCGGGAACGTGGTGACGAGCTGGCCTACGTTGGTGGTCTTGGCCATCGCGTAGATCCCGCGCGCCAGCGACAGCAGGTGCTGGGCGCTGGCCCGGCTGGTCCGCGCGGAAAGCTGGGCGCCGAGCGCGAAGTCGGCGGCGAACCGCCCGGCGAAGTCCGGGTCGATCGGCTTGCCCGGCGCAGCGGCCTCGAACACCGGCCGGTACTTGACGTAGTGGGCGGTGGGGCCGGGATTGCCGCCGGGCTTGACGTCCATGCGGTCTTCGGCCTGGGGCAGGAACCAGAAGTTGTAGTCCCCCTGAATCGTGTTGCTGGCGTTGCCGTTGCCGATGCCGACCTGGATGTAGAGCACCTTCTTGGCCGGCTTCCACAGCTTCTGCAGCCAGCTGAGGCCGAAGTCGGCCTCCGGCTGCAGGGTGCGGTACTCCCCCGGGAAATCGCGTGCTGCGATCAGCATCAGCCCGTCGGTGTAGCTGGCCGTGTAGCCGAACTTCTCGTAGCCGCCGCCGGCGTCGAACCAGCCCCCGGACACGTTGACCGGGCCGCCGACCTTGGTCAGCTTGCCGAGCAGGTTGTCGTTGTCGTCGTAGCGCGGGTCCTTGTAGACGTAGGCGCGGCGGTCGGTCAGGTTGGCCGGCTTGCGGTCCAGGACCGACGACACGACGTTGCCGCCGTCCCGCTCCGAGGTGTAGTAGCGCACGGCGTTGAGCACGAGCTGGTGATACAGCGCCGCCGACGAGGCGATCCGGAATGACGGGGACTGCGCGCGGGCGGAGCCCAGGAGCTCGATCCGGTAGCTGCCGAGGTGACACAGCGCGGAGAAGTTCAGCTGGTAGACCGCACGGTAGTTCTTGTTCCACCGCCCGACGTCATCGGTGGACCGGCCCCGGTACACGACACCGTGGCTGCCGATCACCGCGAACCTGACGCTGCTCACCCGCCGGGGCAGCATGGCGAAGGCCACCTTCGAGCTCTTCGGTGTGTAGCCGACCTGGTTGACCCGGACGGCCGGCGCGGCGAGCTTGGCCGCGGTCGCCGCTCCCGCCGCGGGCACCGCAGTCGCCAGGGCCGCCGTCGTGGCCAGCGCCGCAGCCGTGGCCAGCCATCCCGATCTTGCGTGCCTCATAGCCGACCTCCCGCGTGGGGCGGTATCCACATTATTTAGGAAAGTTACCAAACAATATGGGCATGCGCCATGCCGTACGGATAAGACCCATGCGGCCTCGTGCGGGCCCGCGTGCGCCATGCGTGCGGGTAGAGCCGGCGCGGCCTCGTGCGGGCCCGCGTGTGCCATGCGTGCGGGTAGAGCCGGCGCGGCCTCGTGCGGGCCCGCGTGTGCCATGCGTGCGGGTAGCGCCGGCGCCTCGGGCGAACTCCCCGGCGCGGAACTCCGAGCGGCCGGACCAGGTTATTGACCGGCCGGGCCGGCCAGGTCGCCGACGCCGGCCGCGAGCGAGTCCGGGGCGCGCATCCGCCACGCGTCGGTGACCAGCTCGGTCAGCCGGCCGACGCCGACCGCCTCCAGCCGGAGCATCACCAGCGGCCAGCCGTCGTAGCCGGGCGCCGTGAAGAACAGGTCCGGCTCGCCGAGCAGCAGGGCCTGCTTCTCCGCCTCGTCGCCCACGTACAGCACCGCGATGTCGGTGCGGATCACCCGCGGCTTGCCCGGCTGGCGCTCGGGATAGGACCAGATAAAACCCCTGCCGCCCACCCGGAAATCAAAGCCGTCACAGTCGATCTCGACCACATACGGCAGGCCGAGCGCGAGGCGGCGCACGTCGTCTTCGTCAGCCATCCGCTCCCCGCTGGAATCGGGCCAGGTGCATGCGGACATGCTAGGCGCAGGCACCGACAGCCGGGGCGGCCCTAAAACCGCCCATAATGGCAGACCGCAAGTCGTGGTTGCGGGAAGCTGTCAGCCGGGAATATCCCGTCTTGGGGCGGCAGAACTCCACGAGGAGGCTTCCATGACACAGCCGTTGCGGCCGGACCCGGCCGACTATCTCGGCCGCCTTGGCCGGCACTGGGGCTGGGCGCTGGCGTTCGGGATCATCACGGTGATCGCGGGCGTCGTCGCGCTGGCCTGGCCCGGGCCGACGCTGCTGGTGATCGCGATCCTGTTCGGCATCGAGCTGGTCTGGCTCGGCGTTTTCCGGTTCGTGGCGGCATTCGGGCACGACGTGAACGCGGGCACCCGGATCCTCTATGCCCTGCTCGGCGTGCTGTCACTGATCATCGGCCTCTACGCGCTGCGGCACGTGTTCATCACGCTGCTGGCGCTGGCGCTCCTGCTGGGCATCTTCTGGACCGTCAACGGCGCCGTGGAGCTGTTCACGGCGCTGTCCCACTCGGAGGTGCCGCACCGTGCCTGGCTGATCTTCATGGGCATCCTCAGCATCATCGCGGGCATCATCCTGCTGGCCTACCCGGGGATATCGCTGCTGGTCCTGTACGTCATCGTGGGCGTCTGGCTGCTCGTGTTCGGGTTCATGGAGATCAGCATCGCCTGGCAGATGCGCTCGGTCAGCCACCGGACGAGCGGTCGCGAGGCGCACGCGACCTGACTCAGGCATCGCGGGTCATCATCCGCCACGCCCCGATCACCGACCAGAGCACGATCCAGCCGACGATCACCGAGATCATCGCCCAGGTCGGCATCGGTGGGATGCCGAGCGCGCCCCGGCCGCCGAACAACAGTCCGCCGGGGCTAGGACCGCCGCCGGTGGCGGGCGCGAGCGCGGCGGGGCGAAGCTGGTCCATCGCGACGCCGACGTCGAGCCGCTGGCCGTTGAGGAAATACGGGATCTGCACGCGGGCCAGGACCGGGGTCACGATGATCTCGAGCCCGATCAGCAGGATGGTCGACAGCGTGCGCTGCCCAGTGAGTGCGCCCAGGCCCAGCCCGACCAGGAAACCGATCGCGACCTCCAGTTCCAGCCACAGCCCGATCTTGAACATCTCGTTGGCCGCCGGGTTGAGCTGAGCGTCCTCGGCCGCGGTGTAGCCGGTGAACTCGGTGGTGATGCCCTGGGCCGTCGTCAGGCGCCCGGGGCCGGAGCCGGGGACGGGACTGGGCAGGAACGCCTGTGCAGCTTGCTGTGGATGCGCCGCGACCCACGTCTGCAGCTGCGCCTGGTCAAGCTGTGCCGGGATCGAGACGCCGTTGCCCACGCTGACCGTCGCCGGCTGCGGCACACCCTCGTAGCTCGTCACCAGGCAGACCATGCTGAACGCGACGGCAACCACCGGCACCAGGATCGCCAGGCCAGCCGGGATGCGGGCGAGATACAGCGCCAGGCGTGACCGGCCGGTGATCACCAGGTAACGGAACACGCCGTCGTTCAGGTCCGTGGTCCCGGCAGCGGCGCCGACGACGGCGGCGATGATGAACCCGAACTCCGCCGTCAGGTTCACGATGGCGTCGAACGTGTTGGGGTCCCCGGCCGGCCCGTAGTGGGCCGGGTCGAACAGGTGGAACGCCAGTCGCAAGCCCAGGACCAGAACCGCGGGCCCGATCGTCATCACGGCGACCGTGATCATCAGGCCACGGCGCTTGCGCAGCTCCAGGTGCTTGGTGGCGATGAGCGGCCAGGTCGGCATCGAAGCGCCGAGCCGCCGCGTGATCGGCGTCCGGCCGAGCACGACCGGGGATCGTTCTTCGGACAGCAGCGGCTCGGCCGCCGGTGCGGGGCTGGTCACGGTTACTCTCCCAGTCGGGTCGTTACGGACAGGAACCAGTCCTCCAGCGAGGCGCGGATCTCCTGGAGGCCGTACACGGATATCCCGGCGCCGACCAGCCGCCGGTTGATGTCGGCGACCAGCTCGCGTGAGGCCGCGGCGGGCAGCGCGACCGTCAGCCCGGAGTCCGTCAGCGACGTCCCCGCAGCGATCCCGGCCTCGTCGATGAGCCGCGCGGCGCGGGCCGGGTCGGCGCAGTCCACCTGCACCGATGCCGTGCCCGCGGTGCGGATGAGCTCGTCGATGGGACCCTGGCGGATCACCCGGCCGCGGTCCACGATCGCCACCGCGTCGCAGGTGCGCTCCACCTCGTCCAGCAGATGCGACGACAGCATCACCGTCCGGCCCTCGTCGGCCAGGCTCACGATCATCTCCCGCATCTGGTGCATGCCGGCCGGATCGAGCCCGTTCATCGGCTCGTCCAGGATCAGCAGCTTCGGGTCGCCGAGCAGGCAGGAGGCCACACCGAGGCGCTGGCGCATGCCCATCGAGTACGAGGCGACCTTGTGGTCGGCGCGCTCGGCGAGCCCGACCCGCTCGAGCGACGGGCCGATCCGCCTGGCCGCGTCGCCGCCGCGCGCCGCGGCCAGCAACCGCAGGTTGTCGCGGCCGGTCAGGTGAGGATGGAACCGGGGCTCGTCCACGATCGCGCCGACCCCGGCCAGTGCCCGGCTCCGCTCGGCCGGGACGGGTATCCCGAGCAGCGATGTCGTGCCGCCGTTGGCGCGGGTCAGCCCGAGCAGCGTGCGGATCAGCGTGGTCTTGCCCGCGCCGTTCGGGCCGAGGTAGCCGAACGCGCTGCCGCGCGGGACGCGCAGCTCCACGCCGTTGACCGCGACGTTGCTGCCGAACCGCTTGGTCAGGCCGTCGGTCTCCACTGCCCATCCCCCGGCCGGGCGCTCGAACGAGACCGCGCGGGCGGGCCGGGCCGGTGCGGCGCTCGTCGCGCCGGCCGGCCCCACGTCGGGCGGCACGCCCGTGCTTGCCGGGCCGGCCGGACTGGACGGCCCGGCCGTTCTTGCCGGCCCGGCCGGGCTGGACAGCATGGACGCCGTGGCCGGCGGCGGCGCTTCCCGCCGTCCCCATTCATCGTCGTGCTGCGCGCTGGGCCGGCTGCGGCGCATGCGCGACACGCCGAAGCCGATCCCGCCGAGCACGATCAGCGCGAGAAGGATTATCCCGAAGTGAACGCCCCCGCCCCCTTGCGGGACGTTCTTACTTGCCGCCCAAGTAGCCAGGCCGAGCACATGATTTGCGTTCATGGCTGGTAATCGTGGTCGCCTGGTGGCCCGGCGTCATCGTGCGCGAGGATCGGTTTTCGGTCATTCCCTGGTATGACCGCGCCGCGCGGGCGTTCACCTCGTGGTGACGAGGCCCAGCTCGTAGGCGAGGATCACCAGCTGGGTGCGGTCGCGCGCGCCGAGCTTGGTGAGGATCCGGCT
>Ga0209693_10000803_pt1 | contig 12992 bp, 10 predicted proteins | sample HubBroMetageWRM3_FD_188345 | JGI IMG/M metagenome (GOLD analysis project Ga0209693, IMG submission 188345) | Warmed soil microbial communities from the Hubbard Brook experimental Forest, New Hampshire - Hubbard Brook CCASE Soil Metagenome WRM 3... | ecosystem: Environmental > Terrestrial > Soil...
GAGGTTTCTACGGCGGCTGGATCACGAGTTGGATTGTCGGGCCCTTCAAGGGAATTCCAGGATCCATGGGTTGGTGACGCCACGGCGCGCGCCCACCCAGCGGCTGTCAAAGGTGGTTCGTTCAGTCCGTTGGCACCGGTGCCAGCGCCGACGAGCGCACGTCGAGTCCGTCGAGGCTGCCCGTCGCCCGCCAGGCGGCGAGGATGTCGGCGTATTCGGTTGGGCTGCCGAAGAAGAAGCTGTCCTGGTTCAAGCTAGCGTCCGCGTGGCCCTCGCGGTTGTAGTAGCCGGGGGTGCATGACTCGCGCCGGCCGGCGATCACGCTGGAGCGTTCCACCACGGTGTCGACCCAGCCTGCTTCGGCGTCGGGGCTGGCCTCCACCTCGGCGGCGCCGTGCTGCAATGCCCAGGCGATCACCCAGGCTATGTGGCGGGACTGGGTGTCGATGAGGTACGGGAAGTTCACCGTGAAGCCGGACTGAGCGATGCTTTCGATGAAGCAATTGGGAAATCCGTTGACGTGCAGGCCGTGCAGCGTGCGCACGCCGTTGGCCCACTTCTCGGTGAGGGTCCCGCCGTCGCGGCCGATGACTTCGAAGCCGGTGCGTTGGGAGTAACTGGTGCCGACCTCGAAGCCGGTGGCGAAAATCAGACAGTCCAGCGGGTATTCGACGCCGTCCACGACCACGCCGTCACGGGTGATCTGCTCGACTCCCTGGCCGTGCGTGTCGACGAGGGTGACGTTGTCACGGTTGAACGCCTGCAGGTACTCGTCGTGGAAGCAGGGCCGCTTGCAGTAGTACCCGTACCAGGGCTTGAGTGCCTCCGCGGTGGCGGCGTCGGAAACGATCGCATCGACGCGCGCCCGGATCTCTTCCATCTTGGCGAAGTCGGCCAATTCGGCGGCGTTCGGCCCTTGGTCGTTCACGATCGGCATTTTTTTGGTGAGGCTGGTCCACGCGTCGTCGACCAGATCCTCGTCGGCTGCGCCACCCGCGGTGAGGATTTGGAAGTTCTCCATGCGGCGCTGCTGCCAACCGGGTTCCAGCGATGCCGCCCATTCGGGTTCGGTCGGCCGGTTGGCCCGCACGTCGACCGTTGACGGGGTGCGCTGGAAGACGAACAGCCGATGCGCGGATTCGGCCAACCGCGGCACGCACTGAATCGCGGTCGCGCCGGTTCCGATGATGCCGACGCGCTTGTCGAACAATCCGGCAAGGTCGGTGCCGGTGTATTCGTAGTCCCACCGGCTGGTGTGGAATGCATGACCGCCGAACGTGGTAATACCGGTTATTCCAGGAAGTTTCGGCCTCTGTAGATAGCCGTTTGCCATCGCCACAAACCGTGCGCGAATCTCGTCACCGCGGTCGGTGGAGATCACCCAGCGTGAACTATTGGGCTCCCAACGAATTTCGTCTACCTCGGTCTGCAGACACGCATCGCGGTACAAGTCGTAACGTTCGGCGACGCGGCGGCAGTGAGCCAGGATTTCGGCGCCCTTCGCATACTTCTCGGTCGGGACGTAGCCGAGCTCCTCGAGCAACGGCATATAGACGTAGGACTCGACGTCGCAGGCGATTCCGGGGTAACGATTCCAGTACCAGGTACCGCCGACATCGGCGGCTTTGTCGATCAACCGGACGTTGTCGACGCCGAGTTGCTTGCATCGCGCTCCGATGAGTAACCCGCCGAAGCCCGCGCCGACGACCCCGACGTCAACCGCGTCGGTGATCGGGTCGCGGGTGAAGTCGGGATCGGCCCATGGGTCGTGGGCAAACCGGCTGAATGCGCCGGCGACTTGCACGTATTGGGAGATCCCGTCGGCGCGCAGGCGCCGCTGACGTTCCTGCGCGTATTTGGCGCGCAGCGCATCGGGGTCAAATGTCGCGCCGTCGACCTCAGCCACGATCGCAGTCTTTGCGGTCGTCCGCCCAAGCGGATGCCCGGAAGCCGTGACAGACCAAGCCTGCGTTGCTCCTGTAAGCCACCGCAGAATACTGAACCAATTTTGTGATCCAGGCAACGTTTTGCCCTCGACCGGCACGGTTGTCGGATCTTCGCTGCGACATCGTCATCTGCCGTGCACGGACACGTCACGGCGCCGATGCCATTTAGCTGATCAACAGGGCTAACTGTGATGGCATGAGCATTGACTCGATCCTCATACCCGCTGACAAGCCCGCCTCGGGGACAGGTTTGCCCACCGAGCCGCGGTACTCACTGCTGCTGTCCACCGATCCTGCGCTGATCGAGTCCGCGCAGCGGCTCCGCTACGACGTATTCAACGACGAGCCAGGCTTTACGCTGACTGGGCAGGACGCGGGCCTCGACGTTGACCGTTTCGACGAGCACTGCGACCACTTGCTGGTCCGCGAGGACAACTCAGGTGCGCTGGTTGGTTGTTACCGGATGCTGTCGCCGACCGGTGCCGTCGCCGCCGGAGGGCTTTATACCGCAACCGAATTCGACATCCGGGCGCTGGATTCGCTGCGGCCGTCGCTGGTGGAGATGGGGCGCGCGGTAGTTCGCAAAGATCACCGCAACGGTGCCGTGGTGCTGCTGATGTGGGCCGGCATCCTGGCTTACCTAGACCGATGCGGCTACGACTACGTCGCTGGCTGCGTGTCGGTTCCGGTCGCCGGCGACGGCGGGCCGCCGGGCGCCCAGATTCGCGGCGTGCGCGACTTCGTGCTGCGGCGCCATGCCGCCCCGCCCGAATACCGGGTGCATCCGCATCGCCCGGTGATCATCGACGGACGCACCCTCGACGAGATCCCTGCGCCCGCGCGGCCGATGATCCCGCCGCTGATGCGCGGCTACCTGCGGTTGGGCGCGCGGATATGCGGTGAGCCGGCCCACGACGCCGACTTCGGCGTGGGCGATTTCCCCGCGCTGCTGGACAAGCGTCAAGCCGACACGCGATATCTGCGCCGCCTCCGGTCGGTAGCGGCGGCCACCGAGGCAGCGAGCGGAGTGGCCTGATGAGCAGTCCGCTAGCGCGCGACCACGCCTGGCTGCCGCGGGCGTCCTGCGATACAAGCTGTCTGCAGGCCGGGGGCCCGGAAGCGTCCCGTCGGTTGATCGTGGCGCTGCGGGTGACGCTGCGTGCCAGCCTGGGCCTGCTGTTGGCGCCCGCGCTGTTGCTGGTCTCGCTTCCGCTCCCGGGCCGTTCGCGGGCCAGGCGGTTCTACTGCCGACTGATGCTGTGGTGTCTCGGGGTCCGGATCACGGTGTCGGGCGGGCCGATTCGCAATCTGCCCGGTGTGTTGGTGGTCAGCGACCACATGTCTTGGCTGGATATCGTGACGATCGGCGCGGTACTTCCCACCAGCCGGTGGCGCGCGGCGCCCGCGTCATTTGTCGGCCGCGCCGATGTGGCCGGCAATCTCGTCGTGCGGATGATGACGTTCATCATCAAGGTCATCCCGATCGACCGGGCCAGCCTGCGCCAGCTGCCCGGTGTCGTCGATGCCGTCGCCGCTCGGCTGCGTGCCGGTCAGACGGTGGTGGCGTTCCCGGAGGGCACCACCTGGTGCGGCCTGGCGTCTGGGCCGTTCTATCCGGCGATGTTCCAGGCCGCCGTGGACACCGGCCGGCCGGTCCAGCCGCTGCGGCTGCGCTACCACCACCGGGACGGCAGGGTCTCGACCGTTCCGGCCTATATCGGCGACGACACGTTGCTGCGTTCGATTGGCCGGCTGCTGGTCGCTCGCCGCACTGTGGCGCGGGTCTACGTCGAATCACTGCAGCTGCCGGGCGCCGATCGGCGCGAGCTGGCCCGTCGCTGCGAAGCCGCTATCCGCACGACGGCGGCGCCGCACCCAGGTCATCGGCCGCGTCGACCCGTGCTGGCTTCCTGAGGTTAAGGACCGCGCCGGTAGTCTGGGCGGGTCATGGTCTATCTCGATCACGCCGCTACCTCCCCGATGTACCCCGCCGCCATCGAGGCGATGACGGGCGCGCTGAACACCGTGGGCAACGCTTCCTCGCTGCACACCACGGGTCGGGCCGCTCGGCGTCGAATGGAAGAATCCCGCGAGTTGATCGCGGCCAAGCTGGGTGCGCGTCCGTCCGAGGTGATCTTCACCGCCGGCGGCACCGAGAGCGACAATCTCGCGGTCAAGGGGATCTACTGGGCGCGCCACGACGCCGAGCCACGCCACCGGCGCATTGTCACCACCGCCGTGGAACACCACGCCGTGCTGGATTCGGTGAACTGGCTAGTCGAGCATGAAGACGCAGAGGTGACCTGGTTGCCCACCGCCGCGGACGGATCGGTGTCCGGCGCCGCGCTGCGTGACGCGCTGCAGCGTCACGACGACGTCGCGTTGGTCTCGGTGATGTGGGCCAACAACGAGGTCGGCACCGTCATGCTGATCGATGAACTCGCCGCCATCGCTGCCGAGTTTGCCGTCCCGATGCACAGCGACGCGGTTCAGGCGGTTGGGCAGCTGCCGGTCGTCTTCGCCGCCAGCCAGCTGTCGGCGATGAGTGTGGCCGCCCACAAGTTCGGCGGCCCGCCCGGTGTGGGCGCGCTGCTGCTGCGCCGCGACGTCGGCTGTGTGCCGTTGTCGCACGGCGGTGGGCAGGAACGCGACATCCGCTCCGGCACTCCCGACGTTGCCGGTGCCGTCGGCATGGCCACCGCGGTGCAGCTTGCCGTCGACGGGCTGGAGGCCAACAGCGCGCGGCTGCGGCTGCTGCGCGACCGTCTCATCGACGGTGTGCTGACAGGCGTCGAGGACACTCGCCTCAACGGTGCTGCGGGATCTCGACGACTCCCGGGTAACGCGCACTTCACATTCAACGGGTGCGAGGGCGATGCGCTGCTGATGTTGTTGGACGCCAACGGAATCGAATGCTCAACCGGGTCGGCGTGCACTGCCGGAGTGCCGCAGCCGTCGCACGTGCTGCTCGCGATGGGCGCTGATGCTGCCAGCGCCCGCGGGTCGCTGCGACTGTCGTTAGGGCACACCAGCGTCGAGGCGGACGTCGACGCGGCGCTGCGAGTGCTGCCCGGTGCCGTCGCCCGCGCCCGGCAAGCCGCGCTGGCCGCCGCGGGGGCGTCGCGATGAAGGTCCTCGCCGCGATGAGCGGCGGTGTCGATTCGTCTGTCGCCGCCGCCCGCATGGTCGACGCCGGACACGACGTGGTCGGCGTGCATCTGGCGCTATCGCAGGCCCCCGGGACACTGCGCAGCGGCTCGCGGGGCTGCTGCTCCAAAGAGGACGCCGGAGATGCTCGGCGGGTCGCCGATGTGCTCGGGATCCCGTTCTATGTATGGGATTTCGCGGATAAGTTCAAAGAAGACGTGATCGACGATTTCGTGTCGTCCTACGCGCGCGGTGAGACCCCGAATCCATGTGTGCGGTGCAACGAGCGGATCAAGTTCTCGGCGCTGGCGACACGCGCGTTGGCATTGGGTTTCGACGCGGTCGCCACCGGGCATTACGCCCGGCTGTCCGGCGGGCGGCTGCGTCGGGCTGTCGACCGGGACAAGGACCAGTCCTACGTGCTGGCGGTGCTGACCTGCGGTCAGCTGCGCCACGCGGCGTTCCCGATCGGAGACACGCCCAAGTCGCAGATCCGCGCCGAGGCGGCCCGCCGCGGCCTGGCGGTCGCCGACAAGCCGGACAGCCATGACATCTGCTTCATCCCGTCCGGTGACACTCGCGCGTTCCTGGGGGCCCGGATCGGCGTGCGCCGCGGCTCGGTCGTCGACCAGCGGGGGACCGTGCTGGCCACCCATGACGGGGTGCACGGTTTCACCATCGGCCAGCGCAAGGGACTGGGCATTGCGGGCCCGGGCCCGGACGGCCAGCCGCGTTACGTCACCGCGATCGACGCCGACAGCGGCATCGTGCAGGTCGGCTCGGCGGCCGAACTGGATGTGTGGAAGCTGACCGGGCAGCAGCCGGTTTTCACCGCGGGGACGCCGCCGGTCGGACCCTTCGAGTGTGCGGTGCAGGTGCGCGCGCACGGCGAGGCCGTCGACGCGGTCGCCGAGTTGGCCGGCGACGAGCTTGTGGTGCGATTGCGCACTGCGCTGCGCGGTGTGGCGCCGGGGCAGACGCTTGTGCTGTATCGCCCCGACCCCAACGGCGACGAGGTGATCGGCAGCGCCACCATCGGCGCCGCGTCCTGACCCCATCGCCCGGCAACAACAGACTTCACGGTTATCGGTGACACGGTGAATACAGCGGCTCGCGTCGAATCGGCCACCCGAGACACCGGAGACGACTTGCTGATCACCCACGCCACAAGGAGTCTGATCGAGGACGATGATGCCTGGATCGACCGTCCTGCAGTTCAGTTGAAGGGGAAATCGCAAGCCGTCCGTATCTACGGCTTGCGTCCGAGGCGGTCTGACCTCGGGCCCACCGCGACGGCCTAACGCGACGGGACGTTGGCGGCGATGTTGGTGATCACGATCGTCGACACCGACTCCGGAAATCCGCAGTAGGTGACTTCGATCAGCACCACCGACTTGACTTCGTAATCACGTCCGCAGTCGCCGGGGCGAGTCTGCAGCGACCGTTCGTCGGCGATCCAGGGACCGACGTATCCCTCCCCGGCCGAGGTGTTCGCGCAGTCCCGGACGGTTGCCACCAGGGCGTCGAACGCATGACGCGCGGTATTGGCATCGCGGTAGGCGGCGGCGCCCTCGGAGATCAGCCCGCCGCGAGGTGGGTATTGGAAAGTGGTCTTGTGGAACTCTTCGATGTCCGGCCCGAAGGTGACGGTCTCCTCGTAGACGAACCGGCATTGCGGCGGCGCGGCCTTGGCGAGTGTGTCAACGTCGACCGGGGACTTGCCGTCCATCGACGGGATGATCGTGAGGTGCTCGTCGGTCCCGGTGATCGCGCGCATGCGGGACTGATCGAGCAGGACGCGATCGACGTCGACCCCGGACAGATTGGGTTCGGCGCCGAATCCCGGTACCGCGGCGCCGCCCACCACGCGGGTGCATGCCGCGGCCAGCAGCGCCGCGCAACACTGCGCCAGCGGGCGTACCGCTACCGCCATTGGTGACATGTTTTTCCAGGTTTTCCCAGTTCGGCGAGGTCTTTTCCGTTCATACGAGGGTAGTCGCGCGGCCGCAGTGACAGAAGCCCTGGTCAGCTCGATCACCTACGGTCGAATACGGTTGGCCGGTGAACGTTTTCGCAACGGCCAGCGGCACCGGGTCGTGGCCCGGCACCGCTGCGCGGCAAGCGGCCGAGGTCGTCGTCGGCGAGCTGGGTGCCGCGATGGCCCACATCGTCGAGTTGCCCGCCAGGGGAGTGGGCGCCGACCTGGTGGGGCGCGCCGGTGCGCTGCTGATCGACGTGGCCATTGACACGGTGCCGCGTGGCTATCGGGTGGCGGCCCGGCCCGGCGCGGTGACCCGTCGGGCGGTCAGCCTGCTCGACGAAGACATCGACGCGCTGGAAGAGGCGTGGGAGATCGCGGGTTTGCGCGGCAATGGGCGGCCGGTCAAGATCCAGGCGCCCGGGCCGATCACCCTGGCCGCCGAGCTGGAATTGGCCAACGGTCACCGGGCTATCACCGATCTCGGGGCCCTGCACGACATCGCCGCCTCACTGGCCGAAGGTGTCGCCGCGCATCGTGCGTCGGTGTCCCGTCGACTCGACACGCCCGTGGTGGTGCAATTCGACGAGCCGTTGCTGCCGGCGGCGGTGGCCGGCCGGCTGACCGGAGTGACCACGCTGAGCCCGGTGGCCCCGATCGACGAGACGCTGGCCACCACCATGTTGGACACCTGCGTGGCCGCCGCGGGCGCTGAGGTGTCAGTGCACAGCTGCGCCACGGCGTTACCATGGAAAGTATTGCAGCGCGGCAATGTTGCAGCAGTTTCTGTCGACGTGTCGACACTTGACGCCGCCGATCTGGACTCGATCGCGGAATTCGTCGAATCGGGCCGCGCCGTCATCCTCGGCGTCGTCTCGTCCAGCACCCCGGCGCGGCGTCCCTCGGCGGAGGAGGTCGCGGCCGCCGTCGTGGCGGTCACCGACCGGCTCGGCTTCGGCCGCTCGGCACTGCGCGACCGTATCGGCGTCACCCCGGCGTGCGGCCTCGCCTTAGCGACGCCGCAGTGGGCGCTCGCCGCCATCGGGCTCGCCCGGCGGGCCGCGGAGGCCTTCGCCGACGACCCCGACGCCATCTAGCCTTGCGCCTCGCAGGTGTTTGCGCTGACCGTGGCTTTAACTGATGATCGGTCCCAGTACCGCGGGCCCGTCTGTATGAGTGGTTACGTCGCATGCCCGACACAAGGGTGTGGCCGACCCCAGGTGTCTGCGCCGTCAAGCCGCCCCAGCCGGGTGGGGCGGTCGTACCGACGAGGCCGCATCAGCTCGTTACGGCGAATTACCTAACCTACGACTTGAAGACGACGGGTAGCGATTCGACGACCGCGGTGGCCAGACTTGGTCGGAATACCGCTGCGCCGCGAAGCTCAGAGTTGGGAAATCGAGCCAGAAATTCCTCGAACGCGATCACCGACTCTAATAGGGCTAGAGACTGCCCGACGCAGCGATGAGGTCCCCACGAGAAGGCTAGATGCGGATCAGGGTTGCGGTCGAGATCAAACACGAGCGGATCGGCAAACATCTCGGGATCGAAGTTGGCCACGGTGAAGTTCATCACCACCGCGTCGCCCTTCTTTATCGCCTGTCCACCAAGGTCGATATCCACCGCGGCGGTCCGCCGAATGTAGCGTCCTGGCGTGATAACACGCAGCATCTCGGCGACTGCGGAGCGGACCCGCGCCGGTTCAGCAACGAGATGGTCACGATTGCGTAGATCGCGCAGCAACAGATGCGCTCCAGCTGCGATGAGGTTGCCCGTCGTCTCCAGGCCGGCGACCAGAAGCAGCCAGCACCACATGACGACCTCGTCGCGCTGAAAACCACTATGTATCAGTGACGACACCAGGTCGTCTTCGCGCGGACTGACACGACGGGAGTCCACCTCTGCGGCGAAGAAGGCCACCATGTTGGCCAACGCGTCGAAATCCGGTGTCGCCCCGGGTTCGAACGACTCAAGAATCGTATTGGCCCAGGTCTTGAAGTCCTGTTCGCGATCAGTGCTGACTCCGAGCAGTTCCGTGGTGACCAGCAACGGTACGCGATTGGCGAACACCTCAACGAAATCCACCTCTTGGTTCTCCTCGACCGTGTCGAGAATCGTGGTAATCGAATGGCGTACGGCACCAGTCATCTTCGCGATACTGGTCGGCCGAAAATACCGGTTCAGCGGGGTGCGCAGTCTCCGGTGACTAGTTGCATCCATGATGTTGGCCGGTCTCAGCGCGACCGGCAGCGTCTGCATCACCGATGGCGCCTCGGCGTCCTTGAGGGTAAACGCCGCCCCGTTTAAGTGCACACCAAACTCCGTCGTGAACGCTTCCACATTGTTGCCGACGTCGCGGATCAGATCGTGGCGGCACACATTCCAGAATGGCTGCGTAAAGCGAGCATCGACCCAGTAGATCGGGCACTCACGATGGATATCCAGGTAGGCCTGTCTGTTGGCCTCCATATAAAAGCGGGGGTCGCTGGGGTCTCGCGTGAGGCTCATGCCCGTTGCGGGATCCTGCAGTTCCGTCTGCGACATTCCAACCTCCAGCGCTGGTGGTCAGTCGCAGAATAGATCAGCAGTGAACAGATGGTCAATATTGATCATATGATCGTTTCGGTTCTGCGATGATGGCCCAGTGAGCCTTGAACACGTTCCGCAACCCGGCGAATCGACACGGATCGCCCGCCGGCAATTGCTCACGCGGCGCCGACTCACAGCGGCCGCCTCACGGCTCATCGCTGAGAAGGGTGTCTCAGCTTTGCGACTCCGCGAGATCGCCGCTGTCGCAGATATCGGATTCGGCTCGTTCTACAACTACTTCGACAGCAAGGAAGACCTTGTTGAAGCTGTTGCCACAGAACTGATGTCGGAGATTGCAAGCCAGTTGGCCATGCATGCGCGCCAGTTCGATGATCCCGCTGAATCAGCGTCCGCGGCGCATCGCTGGTTCGTGCGTAACGCGGCGACCGACCCGCAGACCGCTTGGCTTATCGTCAATCTCGATCGCGCGGACGTTGTATTTCAAGACGCCCTGGCCGGCTACGGAAAGCGCCTTCTCGAACGCGGGATCGCTTGCGGACGGTTCAAGCCGATGAACATCGACGCCGCACTTACCTACTTCATCGGTGCCACCATCGCGGTGACTCGCGCAGTACTCGAACAACGACTTGGGGCCGATGCCGAAACATCCAGTGCAGAGGTGCTGCTGGGGGCGCTGGGGCTAATGGCAGAGGAGGCTCACAACGTTGCTCACCAGAAGCTGCTAGATGTTGGGCTGCGCCCCCCGCCACTAGCGCAGGAAAATCAACATAACGTCTTCGGCGGTTGACGAACGCCGGCTTGTTTTCATGAAGCTTGAGCGTGAAGGAGCAGTCCGCCCACATAGTCAAGCGATATGCAATCGGCACTGTTCGCCACGCCTGTAACAAGCCTGAGCCACAAGATGTGCGGAAGGGTAGAACGCTCGCTGGGAGGACACGTTAACGACTTCTCACCAACGATGATCATGGTCGTCAGAATGCCGTCTACGCACCTGCATGTCTGCGGAGATCCACGGGCGGGCGCCGCCAGGAGCTGTTGCGTTACCTGCCGACAGTGACGACTTCGACGAAATACTTAACGGTCATGGGTTCGACGAGCATCTCGCCCACCTCGTCAGTGAGCCCCGCTGCGGTTCGCCATGCGAGGTAGTCGTCGTAATGTCGGCGGCTTGCCCATTGGGTGAATGAGACGATGTTGGTCGGGTCGTCTTGATTGCGGCGCAGCGCGATGCCTTCGCATCCGTCGTGGGCGAGGCTGTCGGGCAGGGCGTGGCTGAGAATTTGGACGAGTTCTTCGGCTCGCCGGGGTTTGGTTTTGAACTCGGTGACGACGTGGGTGCTCATCTGGATTCCTCTCGTAGCGCGGTCACAACTTGTCACTAACCCGAAGGCTCTATGTCGAAATTGCCACTGCGGCCCGACACGCGACCATAACGGCAATCGTCGGCGTCCTCCGATAGCCTGCCAACGTGAGCTCAGCAGAGGCTGATCCCGTCGCCCCCGAGGTGCGCCGTCTTTGGCGCGAACTGGCCGACGAGGTGCGCGAACACCAGTTCCGCTACTACGTGCGCGACGCGCCGACCATCTCCGACGCCGACTTTGACCGCTTGCTGCGTCGGCTGGCCGCACTCGAGGATGAGCATCCCGAGCTGCGCACGCCCGACTCACCGACCCAGCTCGTCGGCGGCGCCGGCTTCGCCACCGATTTCACCTCCGCCGAGCACCTGGAACGGATGCTGTCCCTGGACAACGTGTTCAGCACCGAGGAATTCGACGTGTGGGCGGCGCGCATCCACGCCGAGGTCGGTAACGATGTGCCATTTCTGTGCGAGCTCAAGATCGACGGTGTCGCATTGGCTTTGGTCTACCGCGACGGTCGGCTGGTCCGGGCCGCAACCCGCGGCGACGGCCGCACCGGCGAGGACGTCACGCTCAACGCGCGCACGATCGACGACGTCCCCGAGCGGCTCACCGCCAGCGACAAGTATCCGATACCCGACGTGCTCGAGGTGCGCGGTGAGGTGTTCTTCCGGCTCGCCGATTTCGAAGCGCTCAACGCGGCCCTGGTCGAAGACGGCAAGGCGCCGTTCGCCAACCCACGCAACAGTGCGGCGGGATCGCTGCGGCAGAAGGATCCCGCCGTCACCGCTCGCCGCAAGCTGCGAATGATCTGCCACGGTTTGGGACACATCGAGGGGTTCCGGCCGCCCACCCTGCACGACGCATATCTGGCGCTGGGCGCGTGGGGCCTGCCCGTGTCCGAACACACCACGCGGGTGGAGAACGCCGCCGGGGCCCTGGAGCGCATTGCCTACTGGGGCGAGCACCGCCATGATGTGGCTCACGAAATCGACGGCGTCGTCGTCAAAATCGATGATGTGGCGCTGCAGCGCAGGCTGGGTTCCACGTCGCGGGCACCGCGGTGGGCGATCGCCTACAAGTACCCGCCCCAAGAAGTACAGACCGAGCTGCTCGACATCCGGGTCAACGTCGGGCGCACCGGGCGGGTCACGCCGTTCGCATTCATGACGCCGGTCACCGTTGCCGGATCGACGGTGGGGCTGGCCACCTTGCACAACGCGGCCGAGGTCAAGCGCAAGGGTGTGTTGATCGGCGACACGGTGGTGATCCGCAAGGCCGGCGACGTGATCCCCGAAGTGCTGGGCCCCGTCGTCGACTTGCGCGACGGATCTGAGCGCGAATTCGTCATGCCCACAACGTGTCCCGAATGCGGGACGCCGCTGGCTCCGGCCAAGGAGGGCGACGCCGACATCCGCTGCCCCAACGCGCAGGCGTGCCCGGCGCAATTGCGTGAGCGGGTGTTTCACGTGGCCGGTCGCGGGGCTTTCGACATCGAAGGCCTCGGCTACGAAGCGGCTATTGCGCTGCTGAAAGCGCAGGTGATCGGCGACGAAGGTGACCTGTTCGGCCTCACCGAAGACGATCTGTTGCGCACCGAGTTGTTCACCACTAAAAGCGGTGCGCTGTCGGCCAATGGCAGGCGGCTGCTGGCCAACCTGGACAAGGCCAAGAAGCAGCCGCTGTGGCGGGTGCTGGTGGCGCTATCGATTCGCCACGTCGGGCCGACCGCTGCGCGCGCGCTGGCAACCGAATTCGGCAGCCTGGATGCGATCACCGCGGCGTCGACCGAGCAGCTGGCCGCGGTCGAAGGTGTCGGCCCGACCATTGCCGCCGCGGTGACCGAGTGGTTCACCGTGGACTGGCATCGGGTCATCGTCGACAAGTGGCGATCGGCCGGCGTGCGGATGGCCGACGAGCGCGACGCCAGCGTGCCCCGCACACTGGAAGGGTTGACGATCGTGGTGACCGGCTCGTTGACCGGCTTCTCACGCGACGACGCCAAGGAGGCCA
>Ga0209693_10000804_pt1 | contig 12981 bp, 11 predicted proteins | sample HubBroMetageWRM3_FD_188345 | JGI IMG/M metagenome (GOLD analysis project Ga0209693, IMG submission 188345) | Warmed soil microbial communities from the Hubbard Brook experimental Forest, New Hampshire - Hubbard Brook CCASE Soil Metagenome WRM 3... | ecosystem: Environmental > Terrestrial > Soil...
GCGATGCTCATCGCCTCGGTCAGGCACTCGTCCAGGCCCCGGGAGACCACCTCGGTCATCTCGAAGCTGCGCATTCGCTGGCCCGCCATCCAGTCGAGCGTCTCCGGCTCGGGCCAGTAGCCGCGGAGCCCGATCTGCAGGAACCTGTCTCCGCGCACCGCGCCCGACTCAATCAGCCGCCGCATCGGCGTGCCGTGGCCGTACAGCGAGCCGAACTGGGTGTCGCCGGTGTCTGCGTGCGCGTCGAAGTGGATCATCGAAACGCGGCCCCAGCCGACGTGCCGCGCCACGCCGGTCGCGTCGGGCAGCGCGATCGTGTGGTCACCGCCGAGGATCACCGGGATCGCGCCGCCGGCGCAGGTCTGGAGCACGGCCTCCTCGAGCCGCTGCAGCGACAGCCCGGTGTCTCCCGAGGGCATCTCCACGTCGCCGGCGTCGGCGACCCGGAGCTCCACCAGCGGGTCGACGCGGAGCGCGAGGTGCGGGCGGGAGCCGTCGTGCGGCAGGTAATCGGTGAACCGGATCGCCTGCGGGCCGAACCTGGCGCCGGGCCGGTGCGACGTCCCGCCGTCGAACGGGGCGCCGATGATCATGATGTCGGTGCCGGCCCACCCGGCAGGATCCGCCAGATCCGCCCGTGGCACGCCAAGGAACGTGGCATCGGGCCCGTACATGCCGCCTAGCCGTGCCATAGGTCCTCCCGGGAGATCGCAGCGACCACAATGCTGGCACAGCGGATGAATCCGCGCTCGCCCAGGCGGCCGGCGCGGGGCGGCGGCGGCGGCGCGGGGCGCGGGGCGGCGGCGCGGGGCGCGGGGCGGCGAGGCGGCGAGGCGGCGAGGGCGATGGGGCGGCGGGGGGGATGGGGCGGCGCGCCGGAGGGGGCCGGTGCGGGGGAGGCAGACGGCGGAGGCCCAGCCCCACACCGGCGGTGACCTGGCTCGGGCAAAGCGGTGTGCTTTTGTCCGGCTATCACCGGACAAAAGCAATCCAATGTCGATTGCCCCGCTCGGACCGAGTGCGTGACACCGGCCGTCGCGAACGCGGAATGTCCGGCGCCGGTCTTGGGTTGCACCGGCCAAGGTGGAAACGCAGCGGGAGCGGATCATTCCTGCCGGGCGCCGCGTGCCAGTGGATCGATTTCTGCGGCACCGAGGGCTCATGGCCTTCGCGGCTGGCGGTGCCCTTGTGGAGGCGTGCCTGCTGACCGTTCTGGCTCCGGCGGCACGGCCGCTCGCGCCGCAGGTTACCGCGCTCCCGCCGCTCGCCGTGTTTCACGATCTGCGCTGGCTGTTCGGCTACAACCGGTCGTGGTACGGCTTCGTGCTCGCCTACGCCGGTCTGATGCTGGCGCGCGCCGCGATCAGCATGGTGATGATCCGCCTGGCCTGGCCACACCACCTGCCCGCGCTCACCTGGGGCCGTACGTTCGTCCGCTGCGTCGTGTTCACCGTGGTGGCGAGCATCCTGCTCTCGCCGGTGGTCACCCTGCTGTTTGGCGTGTCGCTGCTGCCGTTCTCCTGGCCGTACCTTGCCGCGATTCCGGTCATGCTCCTCATCATGATTCCCCTGGCGCACAGCGGAATGCTCGGCTCCTGGTGGCGGACCCTGCCCCCGTTGCGCGCCGTGGGCTGGGTGCTGGCCAGCTTCGTCGTGCTGTCGGCTGCCGCCGCCGCGATCGGCAGCCTGGCCACGCCGGCGGCGCTGGCGGTCTGCGCGCTGGTGGGCCTCGTCAACGCGCGTGCCTGGTACGGGGTGGCCGCCGCGGTGAGCAGGGAGGCTTTGCCAGCCCATGACCCGCGGGCGCGGCGGCGTCATCTGCACTGGCCCGTGCTGCCCGCCCCGGTATCGCCGCTGGCCGCAGCCGTGGCCCTGGCCCTGCTCGTCGGGGCGACCCGGCTGATCTTCGTGGTCGCCGGGACCACGCCGCTGGCCGGCGGGCCGGCCGCCGTGCCGACCAAGGCGGCGATCATGGCGGCCAGTTCGGTGCCGGAGGACAGCGCCAACCCGGGCAAGCTCACCTCCGCGGTGCTCGTGATCCCGGGATTCGGCTCATCATGCTGTTATCCGTCTGAAAGCCGCAATCTGATCGGCCCGTCCGCGCTGGTCCGTCCGTTCTCCTACGCGGGGCTCGGGCCGGGGGGCAGGCCGCTTCCGTACGGGCTCGACGCCACGGACCTGCCGCTGTCCGTGCTGGGCGACCGGATTGCCCAGCAGGTGTGGAAGCTGCACCGGGAGACGGGCCGGCCGGTCGACATCGTGGCCGAGAGTGAGGGCACGCTCGGCGTCTACGCGATGCTGGCCAGGCACCCGGACGTTCCAGTCCGGTCGGTCGTGCTGCTCAGCCCGATCGTCGACCCCGGCCAGGCCGGCGAGGCTGACCGCGCCGCGGCGCCGGACGGCAGCGGCGACCCGGTGTCCGGCGATGCGCTCGCCCAGCTCGTCAAAGTGGCCGGTGCGCTGTCGCCGTTCGGCTCGTCCGGGGCTCAGCGCCTGATTGGCTCGGTTCGCAGCGACGGGGCCGCCTACGCGGCCGCCGCGGTCAAGAACGGGCAGAAGATCCGCTGGCTCGCGGTCGTGCCGCTGGCCGACGCGGTGACCCTGCCCGTGTGCGACCTGCCCGGCAACGTCATCGTGGTGTCGGCCCTGCACGGCAGCCTGCTCGGCGACTACGGGGTGGACCGGATGGCGCACCGCTTCCTCGCCCACGAGGACGTGGCAGGCACGCAGCAGCTGCGCGACACCGCCCAGGTGATCGCCGCAGCCGCGGCCGCCTGGCGGATGCCGGTGCTCGGATCCTCCAGCACATCCTGTACCAAGTAGGTACGCGCTAGTCGGCCGTGGCATCGTACGGTGGACACCGCCTAGCACCCGGAGCGTGCCCGCATGGAGATCCGCACCCGCAACGGCGAGCGCGACCGGAGGATAAGGCTGCCCGGCACCGTTAACTTGCGCGACGTTGGCGGGTACCCGGTAGCGGGCGGGGGAGGAACTGCGGGCGGGGGAGGAACTGCGGGCGGGGGAGGAACCGTGCGCTGGGGCACGCTGCTGCGGTCTGACGCGCTGCACCGTGTGGATGATTCGGGCCGTGCGACCCTGTCCGCTCTCGGCCTGCGGACCGTCGTCGACCTGCGCACCGACGAAGAGGTCCGGGTCGCGCCCAGCGCGCTGGACGACGCCGGGCTGCAGACCTTTCACGTTCCGGTGTTCGACGCCGCGGCCATCGGCCGGCTGCCGCCCGAACTGGCCGCGGTCTACCGGTACATGATCGACGACTGCGGCGCCGCCATCGCCTCGGCCATCGGGCGGCTGTGCGGGGACGACGCGCTTCCCGGGCTGGTCCACTGCACGGCGGGCAAGGACCGCACCGGGCTCGTCGTGGCGCTCGTGCTCGACGTCATCGGCGTCCCCGACGAGGTCATCGCCGCCGACTACGCGCTGAGCGCCGCTTACCTCGATAGCGGCACGGCCAAGGCGATCAGCCGGATCCGGGCCATCAGCGGCATCGGGCGCTGGCTCGACCTCGGTGCGCTCGGCGCCTCGCCACAGGTCATACTCGACGCCCTGGCCCGGGTGCGTTCGCGTTCCGGCACTGTCAGCGATTACCTCATCGGCAACGGTCTGACAGCGCGTGACCTCGGCAACCTCCGGACCGCGCTGGTGACGTAACGCAACACCCCGAGCTAACCGCCCGCGCTGATGACCGGCTCGTGGCGGACCGGGAAGTTGACCGAGTTCGCGATGAAGCACTTCGCGTTCGCCTCGGCGTGCAGACCCGTGGCGGTCTCGATCATGTCGGCGGACGCAACCGTCACCCGCGGCCGCAGCACAACCTCGGTGAAGCGGCCGCCGCCGTCCGCGTCCTCGGCCATCACGCCGTGCGCCTCGTCAACATAAGACGTGACGGTGACCCCGGCAGCGGCGCAGAGGTGCAGGTACCACAGCATGTGGCACTGAGACAGCGCGGCGGTGAGCTCGAGCTCCGGGTTCCACCGGCCGGGGTCACCGCGGAACGCCGGGTCGGAGCTCCCGGCGATGACCGCGGGCCCGTCCGCCCGGACCTCGTGCGCCCGGTCGTACGCGCGGTACGCGCTCGTGCCGGTGCCGCGATTCCCGGTCCAGGTCACCGAGACGTCATATGAGTGCGTGCGTGTCATCGCTGACATCATCTCGCTGCGGCGCTCACGCACCCGCACCGGCCGAGCCGGTCCTTGCTTTCATCTGCTGCCGGACGGACGGCGTGCCTCACTGGTTGCTGCCGCTGGCCGTGGCGCCGTTTGCTGAGAATGGGGCCTTTGCTCCTGCGGGGCGAGCGGCGCGGGGGTGGCGCGCTCGATCGGTGCCCAGCCGGTGTCTTTGTCGTGCTCGGCCCGCTCGGCCTTGCCGCCGCCGCGCAGCCCGAACAGCCGCTTGGCGATCAGCAGGTAGGCCACGATGGCCAGGTTGATGACCAGGGCGATGACCTTCAGCGCCGAGACGCTCTTGGTCAGCTCGTAGATCTCATACGGGACGAAGATGACGGTGGCGACGAAGGTCAGGTATTCGGCCCACCTGCGGCCCAGCCACAGCCCGACCGCCTCCGTGCCCTCCAGGACCGAATAAGCGGCGACGGCAGTCCCAGCCACGTACAAGTTGGCAATGCTGATCGCGAACAGATTGTGCAGGTCGTGAACGATGCCGTGATTGCTGTTGACCGAGCCGCTCAGGCCGCCTTGCAGATCATTAAGGATCTTGGTGAAGTCGGCGTTCAGCGCGGCCTTGTTGCTAGCGAACAAGAAGATCGCCGTAGCCAGCGCGGACAGAACCAGGAAGTGGATCACCCGGTCGATGGCGATCAGCCGCAGGACGTACCGGTCGCGCAGCGGCCGTCCCCGCAACGGCAGGCTGATCTGCTCCCGCGACGGCGGGTGCAGCACTCTGGGCCGTTCCGGCGGGCACAGCGCTACCCACGAGTCACACCGCAGGCACCGGTACCAGCGCAGCCCGCCCGAGTCGCGGGCGAACAGGCTGTCCTCGGCCCGCAGCGCCGCAGCATCGGTCCCCAGCAGCTCGTGACCGTGCAGCCCGCAGCCGACCAGCTCATACCGCAGCTTGGGCAGATACCGGCGCGGCCGCTCAGTTCCCGGGGCCGCCAGCAGCGTTCCGGGCCGGGTCTCATCGCTCGTCGCCATCAAATGCCTCTTCCCGCGGCCGGCCCGTCTACCCTTCGGTCACGGAAGACGAGCTCAGCACCGCCATCGCCACCGCACGGCGCCTGACTGGGCTGCCATGCAGAAGAGCTTGCCTCTCAGCTCCGCGAGTGACTTTCCTTCTTCCGCAGCTTGCGGTCATCTCGCAGTTCTGAGAAGGGCTCCTGGCCGGCCGGGTGCCCGGCAGCCACGGCGCGGCCGCGCTCGAGCTCGGCGTTGAATTCGGCGCCGAGCAGGATGGCGACATTGGAGATCCACATCCAGATCAGGAAGATGATGATGCCGGCGAGGCTGCCGTAGATCTTGTTGTAGTGGCTGAAGTTGGCGACGTATACGGCGAACAGGGCAGAGGCAGCCAGCCAGAGCACGACGGCGGTGATACCACCGGGGCTGACCCACTGGAAGCCGTGTCTGGCGTTAGGGCTGGCCCAGAACAAGATGGCGAGGATCAGGCCGATGATAACCAGCAGCACCGGCCACTTAGCGATGTCCCAGACGGTGACCGCTGTCGAACCGAGGCCGAGCACGTTCCCGACTTTCTGCGCCAGGCCGCCCGTCACGACCACGATGACGGCCGATGCTACGAGCAAGATCATCGTAACCAGCGTGACGCCCAGGCGGATGGGCGCTGTTTTCCAGATAGGCCGGCCCTCGGGCACGTCGTAAATGACGTTGGAGGCGCGCATGAAGGCAGCGACGTAGTTGGACGCCGACCACAGCGCGAGCAGGATTCCGGCAATCCCGAGGACCCCGGCCGCGGCGTGACTGTGCTGCAGATGGGTGACGTCGGTCATGATGATCTTCCGCACGGACGCCGGAGCCGCGTTGCCCAGGTTGGTGATGAGCGGCTGGGTCGCCGACTTACCGAGAATGCCGAGCAGGGAGACCAGGACAAGAAGACCCGGGAAGATCGACTGGATGCCGAAATATGTCAGGGCCGCGGCGCGGTCCTGCAGGTCGTCGGCCTTATATTCCTTCAGTGCCCGCTTGGCCGCCGCGAGCCAGGACCCGCCGCTCAGGTCCGTCGGGTTGTTTGGTGCCTCGTTGCGGATGCTGCGGCCCGTATTCTGCGATCTGGCCATCGGCGATGACCCTCCCTAACTCGTCCTCGGCCCGCGGCCGGATTCCGGTCAGCCTGCGGTGTGGCGGCTGTCGGTCACGGTGTCGCGGGCTGACTGTGCCTGATCCCGCATGTCGTGCGCCGAGCTGGCGGTCTCGTCCTTGACACTGGCGGCAGCCCCGGCCGCTGCTGCCTTGACCGACTCGGCTGCCTGCTGCGCTGAGTCCTGCAGGCTGGCCGCGGCATCCTTAGCCGCGCCGGTGACGGCTGGGGCGGCGGCTTCCTTGACCTTCACCGCCGCATGCTCCTCGGCGCTGCTGGCCGGCAGAAGTGAGCCCACGAGCCAGCCGACGCCGACCGCGATCAGGCCGACTGCCAGCGGGTTACCCGCCGCCTGGCGACGCAGCTGGCCTGGAGCCGCCGACACCTTCTCCTGAACCGCCGACGCCTTTTCTCCTGCCGCAGAGCTTGTGCTGGAGACGGATTGTGACGCAGTGCCCATCACCTTGTCCTTTGCTCCGAGCACGGCAGAACGCGCGCTGGCGGCCTTGCGTTTTGCGACATGCGCCGGGTTGACCGTGTCGGCCAGGGTGTTGACGTCCTCGCTGAGGCTGGCGCGCGTTTCCTCGATCTGCTCGCGGATCTCGTCCGGATCGCTGGTCATGATGTGCCCTCGTTTCCTCTAACTGCCCCGGGAATCTTCTTCACTGTCTGCGCGGTCTGCGGCACGCCCGATACTTCGCTGATCTCCCGCCGCCCCATCAGCCCGAGGACCGCGGCGACGATCAGCCAGATCGCCGCCACGATCAGCGCGGACCAGCCATGGCCAGTCGTGTCGCCGATGCCCCACCACGTGGCGACCGAGGCGAACAGCAAGACCGTGTAGCCGCTGATACCGGCACCTGCCAGCAGCCCGGCGCCCTTGCCAGCCCGGGTGGCGGACTGGCGGAGCTCGGCCTTGGCCAGTTCCACCTCCTGGCGCATGAGCGTGCTGAGATCCGCGGCAACATCTGAGAACAGCTCGCCGGCCGAGGGCCGCGGATCAGCAGGCGGCGGAACGGTCGGGTCGAGCGGGCTGCTCACGGGGTGTCCTGACGGCCGGCCTGGTCATCAGTCACTAGGAGGCTCCGCTCGCTGTACGCTGAGCCGGCCTCCCAGGCCCCGTCACCGCCGGCGGGCGGCAGGCCGCTGGCCAGGGCAGAAAGGCCCGAAGTCTCATCACTGACGCCCCCCGCCGCCGGCGGGTAGCCAGCCACGTCAGACGGCTGGGCCGACTGCCCGCCCAGCCCCTGCGTGGCTACAGGCGGCGCCGTCGCCGCAGAATCATCGCTGCTCGCGTCCTTAAGTCCTCGGGTGAGCCGCCCGGCTACCAGGCCTGCGCCTGCCGCCAGGGCCAGGAAGAGTGCCGGCTTGCGGCGCGCGAAGGACTGCATTTCGTCCACCACTTGCCCGGGCTTCCGGTCGCCCAGCCACTGCCCGGCATCATGGACCCGCGAGGCCACCTGATGCGCCAGGTCGGCGGCCATGCCACCCTGGCCGGAGGCATCTGCCATCGAGCGCAGCTCATCACTGACCGAAAGCAGCCGGTCCGCCAGCTGCTGCTGTCCCTGGGCTGCTTGCTCCTCCAGCTGGCCTTGAGCCTGCTGGAGCAGGTCCCTGCCCTGGCGCCCGGCCTCCGCCGCCACGCCTGAAGCCTGCTCCCGGGCAACATCGGCCACGTGCTTCCCTGCCTGGACGCTGCTGTGACCCAGGTCAGAAGCCTGATCCTTGACAAGGTCAGCCGTGCCTTGCTCCTTCCCCAAGACGGGTGGACGCGATTCACCGTGCTGCGACGGCATAGCTGTCGGCGGGTAGTTCTCTGTCATCTGGGCCTCTCTCGATTAAGCGCCTTGCAGGCCATCCGCACGCCCCTGCGGTGCGGTCAGTCCACTTGCTGCGATGGAACGATGGGGCGGCATCTTGGCCGCGTCTCGAGCCTGCGCGGGCATCGCCCGGTTCGCGAAACGGAGGCCCGTGACTGTTCCCAATGCGTCATCCGGCTGGCCTCGACTACCCGCAGCCGACTGACTTACACACGAAACTTACATCGGAAACTTACATTGGAAGCTTACAGCGTACACTGAACTCCGCAGCCATCCCGCCGACTGCCCGGGGGGTACCTCGGCCATCCAGGGTGCACAGAGGCGTCGCCTCGCCCGTGGTGGAACCGGGATCAGCCAGACGGCACCGGCCAGCAATGGCCGCGGCTCAGGGCGTCAATTTCGCCGGAGATCTGGGCCCATCGGTCACGAACATCGCAATGCGGTCAAGCATGTCCTCCAGGCCTGTTTCGAACTCCCCTTCCCAGAGATCCTGGGCCAGTCCTGCCGCAAGGCGGTGCACCGTCGGGAAACGCCTGGCGTCGACCTCGTCCGCGGGATCGAGCAGCTCGCGTGGGGTATCGGCGTCCTCGATGGCCTCCCGCTGCTTGGCAGAGCGGGCTGGGCTCAGGCCGCCAGAAACCGGATTGGCGGGCGCCTGCCCGGCCGGTCCGCCATTACCCGAGGTGTCGGTACTGGTGAAGGACCCGTCGCCGGGCTTGGGGTCCCGGAGCGCCATAGCGCTGGTTTCCAGGAGCAGGTAGCCCAGCAAGAAGCTATTGAACGTGCGGTAGGTGAACAGCACCTGCTCGTCGCTGAACCCTTCCGTGGCCAATCCGGTCAGCATCGCCTCGACCCAGCGCAGCGATCTAAGCGGCGGGTTTACCCACGGAGCCGTGGGCGGCCGGGTGGCGACCAGCGGGAAAGCGTGCGGATGCGCACGGGCGTAGCGCCGCACTCCATGTGCCATGCCGGTGAGATAAGGCCGCCACCCGTCCACAGGCCGCAGCTGGACCTCCGGGTCGTCGGCGAGCTCGTTAACGATCCGCTCCACGACCGCGTCGAAAAGATCATCGCGATCCTGTACATACCTGTACAGCGACATCGAGCGGACCCCCAGCCGAGATGCCACCGCCCGCATCGTCGCTGCCCCGATGCCCTGCTCGTCCATCAGTTCTAGAGTGGCGGTGACGATCCTGTCCAGGGACAGACCACGACCCGGCCGCCTCGGACGGCCGTGCTCGACTCGTGCTCGCGTCACCGGACCCTCATCTTGAGACGACTGCTGTGATGTTAGCGGTCAGCCGCGATCGGCACCGGCCGTGGCAGCATGGCTCGATGTGATCATCTTAAGATCTCCGCGTGGCGAACTCCCGAGCGCGAGCGGGTCGCGGTCGTTGGGCCGAGGTCACCTGGCTGGAAGCCAGGGAAGGATCGGCTCGGCTGGATTGTCCTAGGCGTGGTTGCTGATCTCGATCAGATTGCCGTCGGGATCGCGGATGTAGACGCTCTCGATCGCGCCGGTCGCGCCGCTCCGCGCCACCGGGCCTTCCTCGATCGCGATGGCCTGGGCGGCGAGGTGGGCGCAGACGTCGGCGAGCGGGTCGGCGCTGATCAGGCAGAGGTCGGCGCTGCCCGGCGTGGGCCGCGCCGCCTTCGGCTCGAACTCTCTGCCCGCCTGGTGCAGGTTGATCTTGGAGCTGCCGAACGCCAGCGCGCGGCGGCCGTCGCCGAACGTCACCGGCTGCATGCCGAGCACCCGCTGGTAGAACTCGACGGTCCGGTCGACGTCAGCCACGGTCAGCACCAGGTGATCCAGACGGTCGATCCGCACAGCCAATGACCCTAACAACCGGGGCGTTATCGCTGCTGGCTGGCCGGCAGTCATGGTCGGCTGACTTCCGTGGCCGCTCGCGGCGAGCGGCCACGGTAGGTCGGCGAGTCAGTCGAGCGGTTGCCGGGCGACGGATGGTGGCCTGCGCCCGGCGAGGATCCAGCCGGCCAGGGCGGCGCCGGCGGGAACGCCGACAATGGTGAGCGCGAGGTCGAGAACTGGCGCTCGGCTCAGCACACCGATGTCGCTGCGGTGCCCGGCGGCCAGCGCCAGGTAGGCGGCTCCCGATCCGAGCAGCGCGCCCAGCAGTGCCAGGGTGCCGGCGGTGGTGGCGGTGAGGGTACGCCGGGTCGTGCTGGCGGCACCGATGGCGGTGAGGGTGCGCACGTCACCGGCCGCCTCGGCGCGGATCAGGCCGACCGTCATTGCCAGCACGCCGAGAGCGATCAGCGCCCCGGCGGCCGTCGCCAGGGTTCTGATTGTGGCCAGCGAAGCCTGAGTGTTCCTGGACTCGATGACCAGGCCTGACCTGGCGGCCATCTCGCGTGCGGCCGCGATCTGCGGGGCATGCAGTGGCCGGGCTGAGTTGACCATCCAGCCGGACCGGATTTGCGTCCAGTGCTCGCGGCGCAGGCCGTTCACGGTAATCAGCGAGGTGGGTTCGGCGCTGTAATCGGGAACGTGGATCCGCTGGACGTTCGTGGCGTCGGTGATGGTGGTGATGGTGGTGAGGACGTCCTGCCCGGCCTGGACGGTAAGGATGTCAGTGGCCGGGCCGATCGTCGCCGGATTGATGCCGAGGAGGTGGAGCACGGCGGGCGTCGCGACGTAGAGGGCTACCGAGCGGTAGACCCCGTTCCGGCCGGTGGCCCGTCCCAGCGGGGCGTTCAGGCTGACTACCGGCTGCTGGCCACCCGGCTGCGGCTGGCTGGCCGGGTTGACGGGCATGTCGAGGGGGATCACGGTGGCACCGCCCAGCGATCCGGCGATCCGGTGCACCGCGGCAGCCAGCGTGCTGAGCTCGGCAGGCGTCCGGATGGGCGCCAGCTGGTTCTCGCCCGGCTGGCCGATCGAGATCAGCATCTGGTTCGCCGGCAGGTTGCCCGCGTTGGCCGGGTTCATGGCCGCGGCCAGGCTGATCATGATCGCGACGGCGATCCCCAGGGCCAGGCTGATCGCGGCCAGCGCCGCGGCGGAGCGGGCCTGGTAGCGGGCCAGGTCACGCAGCGCCAGCCGGACCGCCACCGGAGCCCGGCGGCCGGCCGCGGTCAGGACCCGGATGCTCAGCGGGCTGATGAACGAGATGCCCAGAGCCATGGCCAGCGCGCCGGCAATGATCAGCGGCCCGCTGGTCTGATTGGCCAGCGCGAGGCAGGCCAGGGCCAGCACGATCAGCGGGACGGCCATGATGGCGGTGCGGTGCGCTGGCCTCGGCTCAAGCGGCCGGGCCGACAGGGCGTTGACGATTGGAACACGGGATGCGGCCCGCGCTGGCCACCATGCCGCCGCGGCCGCCGTCAGTATCGCGAGCAGCATGCCCAGACCGACCAGGGGCCACGGAACCGCGAACCTGTCGATCCGGTGACCGGCGGAAACTTGCAGGTGGGGGGCGGCCACGAACCACGCGGCCAGGCCGACGACCGCCCCGGTGACGGCGGCGATAATGCCCACCAGCGCTCCGCCCGCGACCATGACCATCTGGAGCTGCCGTCGTGTCGCCCCTATGGCCGCGAGCATGCCGAGCTGGCGTTGACGGCGCGTGGCGATAACGGCGAAAGCCGCGGCGGCGACCAGAGAAACCAGCACCATCAGGACCGTGACGACGGCGAGCGCGCCGGCCGCGACAGCTGCCTGGGTGCTGGCGCCGCGCGCCTGCCACACCAGCTGGCCATGGAAGGTGTCCCGGAAGGCGCTGAACGCGGCCGGGCTGGCATCCAGCAGGACCGTTATCCCTTGGGCCGGCCCAGCAGCCGACGGCGGCACGAGCGCGAACTGGTCTTTGAGGTCGCTGGGATTCTCAACGATGCCGGTCACCCTTTGGTGGTGTCCGGGCAGGGATAGCACGGAGCCGATGTGGACCTGAAGAGCCTGCGCTAGCCCCCTGGTGACGGCGACCTGCCCGGCACTTGAGGGGTAGCGCCCCTGCACGAGGGCGAGCATCGGGCCGCTGTAGGGGCCGCCCGGGCTCAGCGCCCGGAATTCGACGGACTGGGCTGAGCCGGGGATGGGCACGAACTGGTGGCCAACCACCTCAATGCTGCCGAACGCTTTCCTGGCTGCAGCGATGTCCGCCGTCATGGCCTTGCCACCGGGCCCGGCGAACTGCAACAGGTAGTCCGCGGAGCCCAACTGCGGACTTGGCGGGGGCGCCAGGTTATAGGCCGCCGCCACGCCAAAGCACGCAGCCCCGACGGTCAGGGCCAGCAGCGCCAGCACCAGCATCTGCTGCCGCCACTCCCGGCGCAGCAACCGCCGTGCCCACCGGGTCACGACCCGCCGGCCAGCGGTACCGCCGCTGACCGGACCGCGAAGAACTGCGGGGTCTTGCAGCATCACGCTCACCGCCCTGCGCCATTGGCGAGCAGCGAATCTGGGCCGGCCGACGCCTGATCGATGACCTGCCCATCTCGCAGGAACACCACCCGGTCGGTGCGCGACGCCAGCTGCGCGTCATGGGTCACGACCACGCCGGCCACCCCACGCCGGCAGATAGTCAGCATCAGCTGCATGACCGCCCCGGCGTTCACTGAGTCCAGGGCACCAGTCGGCTCATCGGCGAGCAGGAGCCTGCGGTCACCGACCACCGCCCGGGCGATCGCGACGCGCTGGCGTTCCCCGCCGGACAGCTCATCAGGGAAATGCTGGGCCCTCTCGGCCATGCCCAGCTCTGCCAGGGCCTTTATCCCGGCCGCGTGCGCGGCCTTCGCTGAAACGCCGTCGAGCTCCAGCGGAACAGCGACGTTCTCGATCGCGGTAAATCCGGCGAGCAGGTTGAAATCCTGGAAGACGTAGCCGATGCGGCGCCGGCGCAGTCTCGCC
>Ga0209693_10000808_pt1 | contig 12934 bp, 12 predicted proteins | sample HubBroMetageWRM3_FD_188345 | JGI IMG/M metagenome (GOLD analysis project Ga0209693, IMG submission 188345) | Warmed soil microbial communities from the Hubbard Brook experimental Forest, New Hampshire - Hubbard Brook CCASE Soil Metagenome WRM 3... | ecosystem: Environmental > Terrestrial > Soil...
CAATCAATAGGGGAAATGGAACGCGTCAAACAAGTCACTGATTGCCGGTCCGTTGACGGGAACGTAGGGGTTGTCCCGTCTCGTGATCGGGTTGGGGAAGTTGTCCCGGCTCCGGAAAGAAATGGTGCCGATGTTCCAGTTCCTCTCAATGAATTTGACGATGGAAACATGATCCGAATACGAGTGGGAGATATGACCACCCCTGGAATAAGCTGAGACCACGATTAGCGGAATGCGCGTGCCGTCGCCGAAGAAGTCGAGCGGCTGAACGTAACCGGAATCGTAGTAACCGCCGCCTTCGTCCTCAGTGATAAAGATCGCGGTATTGTCCCAATAGGGAGAGTTCTCAACCATATTCACGATCTTCTCCGTGAAGCCCTCGAAAAGATTGAGCTTCGACGATGCAGGATGTCCATCGACGTAGCCGCTGGGCTTGACGACGGAAACGGCGGGCAAGGTTCCCTCAGAAATGTCGGAGTACAGGTCGACCGTATCCTTCATGTGCGCTGCGACCTGATCTGGATGCGACATTATGGAGGTGTCGTACTGGAACGGATTGCAGATGTTGCAATATTCGTCCGCGTTTGGCCCGTTGGTTCCGTAATTGAGCTGGTATGGGTCGTTGACGTAGTTGTTCCATTGATCGCCATAGTACTTCCAAGAAATACCGTTGGCGTTGAGGTCGTCGCCGATGCTGGGCGTCGAGGAAGGAGGGACGGTAAACGGCGTGTTGGATGGATTCTGGTCGATATAAGCGTTCTTGCCGTTGCCGAACCAGCCTGGGTTGTAATTGTTCAAGAGATAGTAGTGTCCGGGTTCGCAACGTGGGTCGATGCCGAGGGACTTGAGGTAGCTCGCGATCGGGCCGACGCCATGCTGCGTGGGGTCTGAGCAATCACTGTACGATCCGCCGCCATTAACCGGCGAAACGGTGTAGGGCGGTGGATAGCCAGCGTTGTAGTTGTTGCCGTAGCCGTCTTCGCTGTACCAGTTGTTGGTGCCGGAGGCGGGATCGGGGTTTTCGACTTGATTGACGGTGCCTTCGTCTGGATTGGGGCCGCCATTATATTTGTCCGTGAATACGAGCTTGTTGTTTGGTGGTTCGGCGGGATTCCCAAGTGCATCACTGAACCAGATCGCGTCAGCGTGGCCGAACATAATGTGATTGGCGCCGGTACCACCATTGACGGATTGATGGAAGTTATCGCTCATGGTGTAGGTGTCCGCGAGGCTCTTGAAGTAGGGAGCATCGCCTCGCTGCACGTTGTAAAAGCCGAGGGAGGTGGATCCTTCACCCGTAGTTTGTGCATCGGGAACCTTGGACAAGTAATTAGTGGTGAAACAGGGAAGCGAGCCATCGTTGGAAGAGCAGAGTGGCGGCTGGGTCGCGCCATTCGTGCCCGCCCCGACCGTCACCTCAACCCAGGAGAACAACTTGGCATTGCAACCGGAAGGATTGTCTTTGGTTGCCCGATCGAGGCCGCAATTCAACTGCTGCCACATCTGATAGAAGCGATGGACAGGGCTCGCCGCGTAGTCGTTGTATTGGAAGGTGCTGCCGTTGGTCAGCTGGAACGGTCCGGCGGGCAACTTCTCGACATTGGTGATGCGGGTGTCGGGGGTATATTTCGTAAGTCCGGTGCCGCCGCTGACAAGGGCTTCATAGTACTGCGGGGTTGGCAGTCCGGATTCGGAAAGTTCCGCGCACTTAACCGCTGAAATCGCCGGTGTAGTTCCGCAGGGGTTGGTGCCCGAGAAATAGCCACCCGATCCGCTGGGACCGCCGACCAGGGGCGCGGGCAGTTGGTTGTTGGGAAATGGTTGCTTCGGAGGGTCGAGCAGGAAGGTTTCGGTATCGGTGGCCGCCAGTTGTTGAGCCTTAGAGAAGTTTGGACCGGGAATTGCGTTCTTGTTGGCGTCCAACTTGATGATGCCTTCCGAAAGCAGGTTGTTAACACTCTCGCCATTTTTCGGTACGTAGGTGGCGAAGACGTGATCGAAGCTACGGTTTTCTCCGATGATCACGATGACGTGCTTGATGGGCGTAACCGTGCCATAATCGCGTGCTTTTTGTGGTTTGGGAGCTGCGTTGGCGAAGGGTGCGCCGATCGTAAGCGGGACCATGGCAAGACCCGCCATGCCGATGCGCAAATAATGTATCCCTTGTGACGTGATTGATTTGAAAGTCATTTTTCCTCTTCTCCTCTTTCGTTGGGTTTTGAGCTGCTGGTTAAGGTGGACATAAACTAAGATCCAGCCGTTTTTGGAGTTGTGTTTTGAGTGCAGACCGGTTCGCCCTCGAAACCTGCCTCACCCGCTTATGGCTCTACGCGAATCAGCCCCATCATTCCTCCGTCTTCATGCTCTAAAAGGTGGCAGTGGTACAAGAAATTGCCGACCGTGTTCGGATCGCGAAAGTCCATCCGCAATCGGACGCTGGGATAGGCAAGAGTCTTGCCGTTGTAGTAAGGGACGTTGACGGTATCGCGAAGAAATGGCTCGTTCACCGGCGTGCCGCGGTAATCGAGCAGCATGAAATGCAGCTGGTGAATGTGGAACGCGTGCAGCTCGCTCGACCGGTTTTCGATGATCCAATCCTCAACCGTTCCTTGCTTCGCAATGATGTTCGGGATTTCTGATTTGGGATCGAACTGCGCCGGCGTCTGGCCATCTACGGTGATGTAAAACTCAGTCGCGCTGTTGGGATCGTTTGGATCGAGCAGCTTCTCGGAAAAGTAAAGTCTTCGAACGCGCACGGGAGCCACGCTTCCCAGCCAAGGCAATGGCGAAGCTGGAAGCGGTTGGGGCGAGGTGGCGAGTGCGCCGCGCGGCTCCGGTGCATCTTTGGAGGCTGTAATTATGGCGATCGCGCGGTTCGGATCGTTCTCCCCGCTCGGTCCGGTGTCCACAGTTCTGGTGACGAGAAGTCCCGAGGCGTGTTCGGGAGGCGCTTTCACGATGAATTCCACGCGCGCGCCGGGCGGTACTGCGAGATGGGTTTGCCGGTCCACAAAATCCGCAGGCAGGCCATTTCCGGTGAGGGGAACTCCGTCGATAGCCACGAGGCCGAGTGGCTGGGGCGATTGGCCGAATAGAACTTCCAGGTTGAGGTAAGTGATTGCCGACGCATTGACCACGCGCCATAGTTGCTGCTCTTCCGGCTTCATCTCGATTACGGCGGGCCGATAGTCCGGATAGGGCACTGGGACAAAATTGATCGAGAGATCCTTCGCGGGCTTGCCGAATCCCGTGCCGGTATTGGCGGCGTCTCCATCGCGATCGAAGAGCATCTTGGGCACGACGGGTTCCCACTTCGAGGGCGGAGCGTTCGGGTTTAACAGGTCCTGATCGCGGATGATGAAGACTCTTTCCGGCAATCCTGCGAGCGCCTTGTCGGCCCGCTCGATTCCCTCGACTATGATGGCGCCGGATGCCCCGCCGAGAACCTGCTCTTTGGTAAACCCATGGATGTGCGGATGGTACCAATAGAGTCCGGGAGGCTCGTTTTCGGGGATGCGAAAGCGATACTCAAATGGAGGATCACCGGGCTGAATCGACGTGTGCAAGACTTCGTCCTGGTGGCAAACTGGAGGGATCGTCAGGCCATGAAAATGGAGATTGGTCGACTCACGCGTCATCAAGTCGCCGGCACAGGAGTCTGCGCTTTTCTCGGTATCCATATGCATGTGTTGGTGGGTGGGGGGCACGGCATCAGGGCTGAAAGCCGTCAAATCATTCTTGAGGGTCAGGATGACAAGATCGCCGGGGTTTACGCGAAGAGTCGGCGACTCTGTCCGGTTGTTATCGAGATAACAGTAACGAGTCGATCCGTCGCTCTGCCTGGTGTTGTGAACCGTAAGTTCAACTTTCAGCACACCATTGTGGCTGTGCAGATCCGCCGGTTCAGCCACAACGCTACCCGGCAAGGGGCGCGGGCAAGCGTCCGACGAGCTGCGCGCATGGAGGGCCAAAAGCGACTGACTCAGACACAGACAAGAGAGCGGGATTATGAGCAGATTCTTGAACATCGAGTTCAAAGACTCGTCGCCAGACTGGGCGCGGGATGGGACATCTATTCATCCCAAGGTAATCGGGACGCGGTTACGGGAAGGTGAAACGAACGTGAATTCCCGATGAAAAAAAATCCACAGGCATCAGCCTGCGCGTAGTCAAATGCGGCGGAGTGGCGGAGGAACTTACTTTGTAGGGTGACAGACGAATGTAAAGCCCATGTTAAAAAATTTCCACAGAGCAAGGAATTCTCTACGGTTTTCGCCTTAACACGACAAGGCTGCGAAGGCTGTGGAATAATGCTGCGGTCGTCATCCTGCCTTTATTCGGAGAATCTGTTGGTTGAGGATTCCAACCGGGCCCGCGATCACCTCGCCAACGAGCGCACATTTCTGGCCTGGGTGCGAACCAGCGTTGCGATTGTGGTGTTTGGATTCGCGATCGGGCGGTTTGCGATCGCCATGCGACAGTTAACCGAATTTCAGGGACATGGGTCCAAGGCCACGGGGTTTTCGGTGTGGATGGGGATGAGCGCGATTCTGGCGGGAGTGGCGCTGATGGTTGCGGGATTAGCGCGATATCGAAAAACGCGGGCGCAACTCGATAAGGGGAAGTTTGAACCGGCGGGATTCGTGGTGGATCTGGTGGCGATTGTGACGGTTCTGTTCGGAATGGCGCTGGCGGGGTATTTGATTTACGTGCAGAAGAGCTTGGGGTGAAGGGACGGCGTAGTTGAGAGTGCTTTAGTTGGCTGGTCTCTGCTAAGAAGCCGCCTCGCTTCGATCGGCGCGACAGCCGAGGCGGCCGTCCCCACACGAGCTCCTCTGTCCGAATAGTTCCTCAATATCGAAGACCTTATGGCGAATGATCAGGAAAAGGAAGCGGCGGCACGGGCGAGCTTGCAGTTCGTGAAGAATGGTCAAGTGGTTGGGCTGGGGACGGGATCGACGGCGGCGTACTTCATTCAACTGCTCGGAGAGCAGGTGAAGAATGGTCTGAAGATCCGCGGTATACCGAGCTCGGAGCGTTCGCGGGAGCAGGCAGCTGGACTGGGGATTCCGCTTACGACACTGGATGAGTGCCAGGAGATCGATGTGACCGTGGACGGCGCGGACGAAGTTGATCCGCAATTGCGGTTGATTAAAGGAGGCGGTGGGGCTCTGCTGCGAGAAAAGATTGTGGCGTCGGCTACGAACTACTACGTAATTGTCGCAGATGCAACGAAGAGAGTTCCGGTGCTGGGAAAATTTCCGCTGCCGGTAGAAGTGATCAAGTTCGCGCAGGCGGTGGTACAGAAAAAGATTGAGGCGCTGGGCGCGGCGGTTGAGCTGCGGCGGGGAACGGACGGGAAGCCGTACCTGACCGACGAGAATAATCACATTCTGGATTGCAGGTTCGGACAGATTCTGGATGCGGATGGGTTGGCCCGGCGATTGAACGATATGCCAGGAGTCGTAGAGCACGGGTTATTCATAGGCATGGCGAGTGTGGTGCTGGTGGCGAACGGGAGCGAGGTTGTGGAACTGCGGGCTCGCGGCAAGTAAAACCGTTTTCGCCACGGAAACGTTCCGCGATTCAGTGGTGGATTGTTTTTCGCAATTCTTCAAGAAATCAGAGGCGTTGAATGCCGGCAGGGGCGCAGGCACCGGGGCGGGATCAGCCTTCGCGGAGGCGTTGGCTGCGATACCGCGTGCAGGCGCTACTCGATGTAAAGGTGGTGCGTTCGGGAATTCCGGATATTTTGCCGGGGCGGTCGGTCAATCTCGGCGAGGGCGGAGTGTCCGCGGTACTGGCGGGAGAACTGGTGGCGGGTGAGTCCGTAGGGGTGGAGATTCGGCTGCCGCGAGTGGCGGATCCATTGCGCGCTCGCGCGCTGGTGCGGCATCAAGACAAATTACGCTCAGGGCTGGAGTTCGTCGGACTGTCCGCCGAACAGCAGGCGGCTATTCGCGATTGGGCAGGTGACGCGAAGGCGGAGTTGGAGCCGGGCGTGCGCGGGAAGATTCCGCTCGAAGCGGGGAAAGGTTCGGAGAGCGGGGGCTCGGGCAGTTCTCAATCCCTGACCCGCAGCGGCCGGGAACGGAGATGGATATTCTTCGCGGCCGCGACGGCAATCTTGCTCACGGCATTGTGGTGGCGCTGGAATCGCGGGTGGGAAGATATAGAGGGTGGTCTGCGCAAGAACGAAAAGACCACCGAGGCGCTGCAGCCCCAGGCGCGCGTTCCCGCCGAGGTGATGCAGAAGCTGGTGACTCACCGCGTGGATCCCGATTATCCGCTGGAGGCACGGCAGGCGAAGCTGCAGGGCGTGATTGAGCTCGACGTAATTGTCGGACGCGACGGATCCGTGGTGGATGTGCGGGCGCGGAATGGTCCCGCGGTGCTGGCACAGGCCGCGATGGACGCTATGCGCTGGTGGCGGTTCGAGCCTTACCGGATCGACGGAAAGGCAGCGGTAGTGCAGACCACCGTTGCCATGGAATTCAAACCGTAGCCGGAGGACTGCGGCGTTTCGGATTTGGACAGTCGACGTTTACAGTCCGGTCGTTTATCGTCCCATCGGGGTTCAGCGCGGAACGGGAAGGTTGCTGCTCCAGCAGTCGGCCATGATAAGCCACGCACCCAGGCGGCGCCAGGCCTTTACGTACTTGCCGCGGTCGGCGAGGATGGTGCCATCGGGCCTGCGGATGCCCACACTGTACCGGCCGATTTCCATGGCCAGATCGCCGGAAGCTTCGACGCGCATGGTTTCGAGGCGTAGGTCCTCGTATCCGGATTCCGCAAATTGGCGGAGCAGGCGCTCGACGGCCTTAGGGCCATAGGCTGGGTCGTGGTGCGGGGCCATAAATGCGCCGTCCTGAGCGAAGAGAGCGGCGACCTGGTCGTAGTTGCCGGTATTGAAGGAAGTGACGAAATCCTGGTCAAGGTTGCGGATCAGGGAATCGACGTTCAAGAACGGACGAGAATCCGCCAACGAACTGGAATAGGGCCGATACATCTACTACCTCCTGGGGGAAGGCCAAGAGCGCTCCATGGCCATATGGAAGCCGCTCTCAATGCAGGGGCATTCTAGCGCAAAAAGGTCTGTGGATACAGGAAAGATTTATGAACCGGCAGAAAATTCTTCGCAATGGGACAAGACCCCGGGTTAGAACCAAGACGCGCGGAGGAACCCGTTTTCCACTTGTTCGCACTGGCTTGGTGGCTGTATGTTGCGCGAATGAAGCCGAACGGAAAAGAACTGGCTGAAGAAAATCGAGGTAAAGGGGAACCGATGGGCACGAAACCCGGGCATCCCGAGTGTTTTTGTCCGAACTGTTCGGCGGAATTGAAGGAGAACCGGTGCAAGCTGAGCTGTCCGGTGTGCGGATTCTATTTGAGCTGCTCAGATTTCTACTGAATCTGAAGGATTGTTTGCCGAGAGCTGGCGCACCTGACATGCCGGCCAAGTCCGTCTACAATGGCCGGGGATTTAATTTTCTTTTCATAATCAGGAGAACTCGATGGAACGCAAGGCTAGCGCAGTGTGGAAGGGTGGATTAAAGGATGGGAAGGGAACGATTTCGGCGCCGGGCGGAGTGCTGAAAGACACGCAATATTCATTTACCTCGCGATTTGAGAACGGTCCCGGGACAAATCCGGAGGAGCTAATTGCGGCGGCGCATGCGGCGTGCTTTTCGATGGCGCTGTCGGCGCAACTGGGCGGCGCGAATCTGACGCCGGACAGTATCAGCACGAACGTGACGCTGACCTTGGAGAAACTGGATTCAGGATGGACGATTACCTCGAGCCACATCGATGTGGTGGGGAAGGTTCCGGGAGCGGATGCGGCTGCGTTTCAGAAGTATGCAGAGGCGGCGGAGAAGGGCTGTCCCGTGTCGAAGGTGCTGAACGCGAAGATTTCGATGACGGCGAAGCTGGGGTAGACCGGGCTTCGGCTTTCCGGCTTCGGCAACCACGCCGGTGTTTGACAGGCTGTTAGCGGGCTGCAAAAATAGAAGTGTTGGATCTTCCTGACACGGCGGCCTTCGGGCCGCCGCTGCATTGCAATTCAGATTGCCATCGTGGCGGAATTGGCAGACGCGCATGGTTCAGGTCCATGTACCGGCAACGGTGTGGGGGTTCGAGTCCCTTCGATGGCACCAATGATCAGAAGCTGAAAAGGCGTGTGCGTGCGCCTCGCTGCGCTCGGCTGGACCCCTCAGCAGGCATTCATCTGCCGGAAGAGTAAACTCCTTGTCATGAAAAATCAGCTTCGGCTTTTTGGCTGGAAGAATGTTCTGCTGTTTGTCTCTTTCCTGGGTGTGCCAGGTTTTTGCCTTGCGCAGAAGTTGGCGATCACCATGGACGATCTGCCGGCAAACGGGATGCTGCCACCAGGAGTTACGCAGGCGGAGACTACCAAGAATGTGCTGGCGATTCTGAAGAAGCGGCACGTGCCTCCCGTATACGGATTTATCAATTCCAAGAAGCTGGAGGGAAATGCCGATGGAGCCGAGGCCCTGAAGTTGTGGGCCGCGGCGGAGCCGGTAGGGAACCACACCTATTCGCACATGGATCTGGAACAGAACACGGCGGAAGCATTCGAGCGGGAGATCGGAGAGAACGAGCCGGCGCTGGAGTTGCTGGCGCGAAAGGCGGGGCCGGGCGGCGACTGGCACTGGTTTCGCTATCCGTACTTGCATGAGGGAGACACGGTGGAGAAGCGGCGCGCGATTCGGGCCTATTTAAAGGAGCACGGTTACAGGATCGCGCAGGTGACTCTGGATTGGGAAGACTACTTGTGGAATACGGCATACGCGCGGTGCGTGGCGACGGGAAATACGAAGTCGATTGAGTGGTTGCGGTCGAGCTACTTGAGTACCGCCTCGGACTTCCTCGACTTGGGGCGGGCGCAGGCGAAGCTGATCTACGGCCATGAAATCAACTACGTGCTGTTGATGCACTTAGGAGCCTTCAGCAGCACGATTCTGCCGGACGCGTTAGATCTGCTGAAGAAGAAAGGATTCAAGCTGGTGCCGCTAGAGGAAGTCGAGACTGATGCGGCGTATGAGGGCGATCCGGATGTGGGGTTGCATGATGCGGGAACGCTGCTCGACCAGTGGATGCAGGTAAAGCAGATCAAGTATCCGGAGCACGAGGAGAAGCCTTACAAGGAGATCGAGAACGTCTGTAAGTGACGGCGGGGTGGTTCAAGAGACTCGATCAAGAGCTTGACCAAAGGGGTTCACAGGATAAGAACGAAACGCCTCCGCTAAACAATCAGGTGTCATTCCTTCCCGTATAATTCAGGCACTCCTTATGCCTGTTTCTCTTGACCAGATCCTGGGCTCTACGCGTCGGAGGGTCTTCGAAACTAAACAAACCGCTGATTTGCGAGAGTTGGGGCAGCAGGCGGAACGGCATGTGCCACGCGGGTTTCGGCGTGCGCTGGAGCAAAACAGCAAAGCTTGCGTGACGGTGATTGCGGAGTTGAAGAAGGCTTCGCCGTCGAAGGGATTGATCCGGGCGGAGTTTTGCGTGGAGGAACTGGCACGGGAATTAGAGGCGGCAGGAGCCGCGGCACTTTCTGTGTTGACGGATGGGGAGTTCTTCCAAGGTTCGCTAGAGAATTTGCGGCTGGCTTCGGCGGCGGTGAAGATACCCTGTCTGCGCAAAGATTTTATTGTGGACGAATTTCAGTTGTTGGAGGCGCGGGCGAATTCGGCCGACGCCGTGTTGCTGATTGTGGCAGCTTTGACGAACGCGGAATTGAACAGGCTGGCGCTCGGTGCGGGTTTGCACGGCCTGGACGTTTTGTGCGAAGTGCATGATGAGGAAGAATTGCAGCGGGCGCTGGATGCCGGATGCGATTTGATTGGAGTGAACACGCGGAATCTGCGGACGTTTACGGTGGATGCGGGGACGGCGTTCCGGCTGGCGGAGAAGCTTCCTAAGAATGTTGTGCGGGTGGCGGAGAGCGGCATTCGGTCGGGTGAGGATATTACGCAGCTGCGTGGGGCGGGGTACCAGGCATTTTTGATTGGGGAGTCGCTGATGCGAGCGGAGCGCCCGGGAGAGGCGCTGCGCGCTCTAGTTGCCAGTACCGAGTTGCGAGTACCTAGCGAACGATGAACGGATTCTGCGCGAAGTTTTTACCTTTTGCGGACAACTGTGCGTATGACCTGGGTGAAAATTTGTGGGATGACGAATTTGGAAGATGCGCTGACCGCAGTCGAGGCCGGGGCGGATGCGGTGGGGTTTGTGTTTTATGAGAAGAGTCCGCGGAACGTGAGTGTCGAGGCGGCGCGGGAGATTGTGGAGAAGTTGCCGGAGCGGGTAGATAAAATCGGGGTCTTTGTGAACGACCCGCCGGAAAGAGTGTCGAGGGTCACTGACGAAGCAGGCCTTACGGCAGTGCAGTTTCACGGGGATGAGTACCAGAGGCCGAATGAATACGTTGTCAATCGCACCGCCTTTTTTTGCTTGCCAGTGATTGAGATCGTACGCGAGTGGCGGAAGGGCAATGTTTTCGTGACGTTCAGCGGGTTTCCGAATCTAGCGGGTGTCCTGTTGGATTCCGGAAACCGCGAAGAACGTGGTGGTACAGGCAAGACCTTTGCCTGGGGCGAAGCGTATTCATTCGTTTCGGCGCTCGGAAGGCTACATCCTGTCGTAGTTGCAGGCGGTCTCACTGCGGAAAACGTAGGATGGGCTGTCGGATTTCTGAAGCCTTGGGGAGTCGATGTGGCTTCGGGGGTTGAGGCGAGGCCAGGAAAGAAAGATCCGGAGAAGGTGCGCGCGTTTGTGAAGGCCGTGCGCGACGCGGACCGAAAGACGGGTTAGAAATGGCTACGGTTCCGAGAACAATCAAAGTCAAAATCCCCGCCCTCTCGCTAAGAACGCGAGGAGGACGGGGCACCCTGCGCGTTGTAAACGAGCCTGGGCGGTTTGGGGTTTACGGCGGGCGGTATGTGCCGGAGACTTTGATGGCGGCGCTGGAGGAATTGGAGCGGGAGTATGAGAAGGCGAAGCGCGATGCGAAATTTCAAGAGAGGCTGGAAGAGTTGCTGCGGACTTATGCGGGGCGTCCTACGGCGCTGTCGTTTGCGCGGCGGCTTACGGAGAAGTTGGGCGGAGCTAAGATTTATTTGAAGCGGGAAGATTTGCTACATACCGGAGCGCACAAGATCAACAACTGTCTGGGGCAGGCGTTGCTGGTCGAGCGCATGGGAAAGCGGCGGGTGATTGCGGAGACTGGCGCGGGGCAGCATGGCGTGGCTACAGCTACAGTTTGCGCGCTGCTGGGATTCGAGTGCGTGGTGTACATGGGGACTGAGGACATGCGGCGGCAGGAGTTGAATGTGTTCCGCATGCGGTTGCTTGGAGCTGAGGTGCGCGGGGTGGAATCGGGGTCGCGGACGTTGAAGGATGCGATCAATGAGGCGATGCGCGACTGGGTTACGAATGTTCGGACTACTCATTACTTATTGGGGAGCGTGCTGGGCGCGCATCCATATCCCACGATGGTTCGGGATTTTCATCGGGTGATTGGGCGGGAAGCGCGAACGCAGATTTTGAAGGCCGAGGGGAAATTGCCGGCGGCGGTGATCGCCTGTGTGGGAGGGGGATCGAACGCAATTGGAATTTTCACCGAGTTTATTAAAGATAAGAAGGTACGGCTAATTGGCGTGGAGGCGGGTGGTCGCGGCGAGGCACTGGGTGAACATGCGGCTCGATTTCGCGGCGGCTCGCCTGGGGTTTTGCAGGGGACTTATTCTTACGTCCTGCAAGATTCGGCGGGGCAGATTGCTCGCACACACTCAGTCTCGGCCGGGCTGGATTATCCCTCGATCGGCCCCGAGCATGCGGCTTTGAGAGATGCGGGGCGGGCGGAGTATGTTGCCGCGTCGGATGCGGAGGCGCTGGAGGCTACTTCTCTGCTGGCGCGGACGGAGGGAATTATTCCGGCATTGGAGTCGGCGCATGCTGTGGCGGAAGTGGTGAAACGCGCGCCGGGCATGAAGAAATCAGATGTGGTCGTCGTGAATGTTTCCGGCCGGGGGGATAAAGATATTGGGATTATGCGGGAATCACTTTCGCTGGAATGAAAGTTCAAAACCTTCACCACAGGGATCACAGAGGTTCACAGGGTAAGTCCTGGATTCGTTGATTTCTTCTATGCCTTTATCGTTTTACAGGAAGCCGGCGCTGGTGGTGTACGTGACATGCGGGGACCCAGACCTTGCGACTACGCAGGCCGTGGTATTGGCAGCGATTGCGGCCAGGGCGGATGTGATTGAGCTGGGCGTGCCGTTCAGCGATCCGGTGGCGGATGGGCCGGTGATTCAGCGGGCCAGCGAACGGGCGCTGAAGCATGGGACTTGCCTGGCGCAGGTTTTGACGCTGGCGGCGGAGGTGCGGCAGCACGCGCAGTCTACCGGGCTGATTGTGTTTTCGTATTTGAATCCGATCTTGCGGATGGGGATGGAGAAGTTCTGCATGGTTGCACGGCACGCGGGAGTGGATGGAGTGCTGGTGACGGATTTGCCGGTGGAGGAGGCGGGCGAATATCTGCTCGCTATGCGTGAGCATGATTTAGCGCCGGTCTTTCTGGCAGCACCGACCAGTCCGGATGAGCGCTTGAAGCGGATTGCGGCGGCTTCGCGGGGATTTGTTTATGCGGTGTCGCGGACGGGAGTGACGGGAGCGCGGCAGAAATTGGCGGATGATGCGCAGAAACTGGTGCGGCGGTTGCGGCGGGTCACCAAGTTGCCTGTCGCAGTCGGGTTTGGGATTTCGAATGCGGAGCAGTTTGCGGAAGTCGGGAAGTTTGCCGATGCGGTGGTGGTTGGAAGCGCGATTGTGGAGACGATTGAGCGGAATCCGGGGCGGGAAGCCGCGGCTGTGGGAGAATTTGTCGGGAAGTTGGTTGGCATCGACC
>Ga0209693_10000809_pt1 | contig 12932 bp, 11 predicted proteins | sample HubBroMetageWRM3_FD_188345 | JGI IMG/M metagenome (GOLD analysis project Ga0209693, IMG submission 188345) | Warmed soil microbial communities from the Hubbard Brook experimental Forest, New Hampshire - Hubbard Brook CCASE Soil Metagenome WRM 3... | ecosystem: Environmental > Terrestrial > Soil...
GGAGCAGCTCGCCGCGGCGGCGCGGGCGCTGCGCGCCGCGATCCCCGGCATCGGGCTCGCCGTCGAGCGCCCGGACGGGCGCGCCGCCGACGACCTGTACCAGGCGGTGAGCTGGGACGCCAACGCGACCATCCCGCGCCCCGGTGACCGCGCGCTGTTCGGCGAGCCGGCCGCCAAGCTGCTCGCCAGGCACCTCGGCTACGGTCCTGACGAGCTGCTCGCGCTGGCCGTGCCGGTGCTCGACGGCCTGGTCAGCGTCACGCACTCCAACGGCAAGGGGCTCATCGAGGCCGCCGCGACCGGGGTGAGCAAGGCCAGCGCGATCGCCGAGCTCGCGGCCGCCCGCGGCATCAGCGCCGCGGAGGTCATCGCGTTCGGCGACATGCCGAACGACCTGCCGCTGCTCACCTGGGCAGGCATCTCCTGCGCGGTCGCCAACGCGCACCCGGCCGTGCTCGCCGCCGCGACCCGCGTCATCGGCGGCCACGACGACGACGGCGTGGCCGAGCACCTGGAGGGGTTGTATCCCTAACTGGTCCATGACCTCGCCGGGCGGGCGGCGCGGGGTGCTCGCCGCGGTGACCGCGCGGCCGAACTGCAGCAGCATCTGCGGGTCGCCGGGCAGTCTCAGCTGGTCGCGGATCAGCTCGCGGGTGAGCGGGTTCTCCAGCGGCTGGGTGTACAGGCTGGCGAACACCCACGCGCTCGCGGCGTGCAGCAGCAGGCGCTGCAGCGCCTGCCCGGCACGCAGCCAGTCGGCGCGGCGGTCGCCGGCCGTCAGCAGGACCGCGGTCGCCGCCGGGGGCGCTCCGCCGCCCGGCAGCAGCCCCAGGTCCCTGCCGAGGTCGAAATCACGCTGCGGCAGCCGTCCTGGCTCTGCCTCGGACTGCCCGGTGACCAGGGCGGCCGCGGGAACGCCGTCCGCCGCCGGGCGCCGCGGGCTTCTCGTCCACCGCCGTATCCCGGCGCGCTCGCCGGGATCCAGGTCCGCGCGGCGGGCCGCGGCGACCAGCCTGGCCAGCCGGTCGGCGGGCAGCCCGTCACCGACCAGCACCAGCGTCGCCCCTTCGGTCAGCGCGTCGTTCTGCAGCCCGGCGAGCAGCCCTGGCGGCAGCGGCTCCGCCAGGAAGGGGCCGCGATGGGTGTGCCGGTGCGGCACGGCGGCGAGCATGCGCCGTTCCAGCTCATTCAGCGCGATGGCACGCGCGCCCGTCGCGACCCGCACCCGGGCCAGCAGCCTCAGCTGCGACGGATCCGGCAGCAAGTCCACCACGGGCAGGTGCCCGAGGGACCGGACGGCCAGCCGCAGCCCGAACAGCGCCGCGCCGCAGCTGATCAGCATCTCCCTGCCGATCGCATCGTCACGCGTCTTGCGCGCGGGATCGGCCCACAGCTCGACCGCCTCCGCGTCCACCCGGAACCGCCACGGCTGGCTGTTATGGATCGACGGCGCCCGGGCGGCCGTGGCGATCAGGTACCGGGCGTTGCCGGCGAGAAGCCGCGCTCGTTCCGCCGCGCCCTGGGTCACGCTGGGTTGCCGGTAGCTCATTCCCTGACGATCACGCGGCGCGTGAGACGGCGCCAGGGTCCTTGGCCGCGCAGCGACGGGACGAAGGTCCCTGGCGGCTAGCTGGTGGGACCGAAGCGTTCGGTCTTGACCGCCGCGGGGTTATGGCCGGCGGCCACCAGCAGGTTGGCGGCGGCCTCCACGAAACCGGTCGGGCCGCAGACGAAGACGGCCGGCTTGTTGTCCGGCGGCCAGCCCGCCGCGGCGAGGATGTCCGCGTTGATGCGGCCGACGGGCATCCCCGCGGGCGCGGCACGGGTGTACAGGTAGGTGAGGGTGAGGGGTGAAACACGGGCCCGTTCTGACAACTCGGGACCGTAGAGGACGTCGGCGGGAGAGCGGACCGAATAGATCAGCCGGACGGGAACCTTGTCCTTGTCCGCGCGGATCATGGCCATCAGCGGGACCACGCCGCTGCCGCCGGCCACCAGCAGCACCGGCGCGGGCGAGGACGGGTCCCAGACGAACCAGCCGCCGATCGGGCCGCGCAGCTCCAGCTGGTCGCCGTGCCGGAGATCCTCGGTCAGGTACGGGGAGACCTCGCCGTCGCCGATGCGCTGCACGGTGAGCTCGAGGCGGGTCCCGTCCGGGGCGGAGGCGATCGAGTACGAGCGCTCCACGGAGTAACCGTCCTCGGCGGTCAGCTTCACGTCCACGTGCTGGCCGGCCAGGTGACCGGGCCAGCCGGGCACGTCGAGCACGAGGGTGCGCGCGGTCGCGCTCTCGTCTTTGGTCGCGTCGACGGTGGCGACGCGCCAGATCAGTCGCCCTGGTACCGCTGCTCGCGCCACGGATCGCCGTAGTCGTGGTAGCCGAGGTCCTCCCAGAAGCCGTGCTTGTCGTGGAGCATCAAGGTCAGGCCGTTGACCCACTTCGCGGACTTCCAGAAATACAGGTGCGGCACCAGCATGCGGATCGGCCCGCCGTGCTCCGGGCGCAGCGGCTCGCCCTCGTACTCGTAGACCACCCACGCCTTACCGTCGCGGATGTCCGGCAGCGGCAGGTTGGTGGTGTAGCCGCCGTAGGAGTGGGCCATCACGTAGCCGGCGTTCGTCTGGACGCCGTCGAGCAGGGTGTCGAGCGAGACGCCGCGCCAGTGCGTGTTCAGCTTCGACCACTTGGTCACGCAGTGGATGTCCGTCGCGACGTCCACCTGCGGCAGGGCCATGAGCTGCTGCCAGTTCCAGCGGGCGGCCGTGTCACCGGTCTCCGTGGTGATCGTGAACTGCCAGGTGTCGGTGCTGATCCGGGGCGTCGGGCCGGCCGACAGCACCGGGAAGCCGCGCTCCAGGTACTGACCGGGGGGCAGCCGCACGTCGCCGCCCCTGCGGCCGTGGAAGCCGCGAGAGATAACGCTCACGGGTTCAGCTTAGCCCGCCAGTCCCGCGGCACGCGGCCGGCCGGGCCTGGGACGGGCTGGTCCATCGGGTGGTGCTGCGGCGGGGCGAGTTCCGGGCCGGACTCGTAGAAGTCCTCCTCCGGGTAGGACCAGAACCAGACCTCGCCAGGCTCGAAGCTGCGGATCACCGGGTGACCGGTCTCCTTCGCGTGGTGGGTCGCGTGCTGGGCCGGCGAGTTGTCGCAGCAGCCGATGTGGCCGCACTGCGTGCACCGGCGCAGGTGCAGCCACCAGCCTTGAACCGCTTCGCACTCGACGCAGCCGGTACCGCTCGGCGGCACGGACGGGTCGACGCCCTGTATCTCGGTCATCGGTTACGCCTCCTGCGGTTATTGCTGCGGTCTGCGGTTATTGTTGCGGCTGTTCCGGCTGTTCCGGCTGTTCTTGCTGGATGGGGAGCCGGACCTCGAAGCGGGTGTCGCCAGGCTGAGATTCGACCCGCAGGTCGCCGTGATGCTTGTTCACCACGATCCGCCAGGCGATGTCCAGGCCGAGCCCGGTGCCCTCACCGACCGGCTTGGTGGTGAAGAACGGCTCGAAGATCCGCTCCTTGATGTCGTCAGGGATGCCGGGGCCGTCGTCGCCCACTTCGACGAGCACGCTGCCGTCGTCCCGCGCCGTGCGGATGGTCAGCGTGCCTGTCCCGCCCATCGCCGCCACCGCGTTGTCGATCAGGTTCGTCCAGACCTGGTTGAGCTCGGTGGCGAAGGCCGGGATCGGCGGCAGCGAGCGGTCGTAGTCCTTGACGATATGCACGCCCTTGCCGATCTTCGCGGCCATCATCAGCAGGGTGCTGTCCAGCAGGTCGTGCACGTCCACGACCTGGAACGGCGCGCGGTCCAGCTGCGAGTACTGCTTGGCGGCGCCGACCAGGGTGGAGACCCGGGTCGTCGCGTCCTCGATCTCGTTCATCAGCAGTTCGGTCTCGACGGTGTAGTTCAGCCAGCGCAGCGCGGGTTCGAGCATCTGCGCGCCGACGCAGTCGCTCACCTGGTTCAGCCACTCCGTGTCGAGCCCGGCCTGCACGAACGTGGGCGCGAGCTGCCAGCCGTCGTGGATGCCGTGGTCCTCCAGCCAGTCGCTGAGCTCGTCTTCCGCGTCGGACGTCTCGAGCGGGCTGAGCCTGGGCGCCTTGGAGACCTTTTCCACGGCGCGCTGCTGCAGCTCGATGATCGACTCCAGGCTGGCGCGCTCGTACTTGCCCGCCGCGATCAGCCGCAGCTTGCCGCGCATCCCGGCGACCCGCTCGCGCAGGCTCGCCGTTGCCCGCACCGCCGCGGCGGCGGGGTTGTTCAGCTCGTGGGTCAGGCCCGCGGTCAGCGAGCCGAGCGCGAGCAGCCGCTCCCGCTGGCCGACCGCCTCGCGGGTCCGCTGACCGCCGAAGAACAGCCCCTCGAGCAGGTGCACCGCCATCGGGAACCACTCGGTCATGATCTGCGCGAAGCACTGCGCGCCGAGGACGTAGAACGTGGACGGCTCGGTGACCCGCAGCGAGTTGGGGTAGACCTGCGGCACCCGGTCCCTGAGGTAGGCCTGGAAGGAGCCGGCGTAGACGCCCCGCTGGCTGGTCCTGCTGATCTCGACGTCGTCCCCGCCGACGTTCCTCGACAGCACCACGGTGCCCTCGATGAGGACGTACAGGCACTCGGCGGGGTCGCCCTCGCGGAACACCTGGCCAGGCTCGATGATCTCCACGTGGCCCTCGGCGCAGAGCCGCTGCAGCTGCTCGTCCGTGAGCTTCTCGAACAGGAACAGCGTGCGCAGTTCCGCCGGGTTGCACTGGGTGATCGTGACGCGGGGGGCGTCGGGGACGTCGGGGACGTCGGTGGCGGTCATTTTGGCTCCAGGTACCTGTGCACGAACATCACTGCCATGGCTCCCTCTCCCACGGCGGACGCGACCCGTTTGGCGGACTCGGCCCGCACGTCACCCACGGCGAAGACCCCGGGGACGTTTGTCTCCAGGTGGAACGGCTGGCGGTCCAGCGGCCATTCGGCGAGGTGATCCTCGGTCAGGTCGAGCCCGGCCAGGACGAACCCGCGCTCGTCGCGGGCCACCACGCCGTCGAGCCAGCCGGTCCTCGGCGCCGCTCCGATGAATATGAACAACTGACTGGCGTCGACTGTTTCCAGGCTCCCGCTGTTCAGGTCGCGCAGCGCGAGCCGCTCCAGGTGGCTGTCGCCGAGCACCTCGGCGACCTCGGTGCAGGTGCGGACGGTGATCTGGTCGATGCCGGCGATCTGCTGGATGAGGTAGTACGACATCGACTGCTCGAGCGAGCCCGCGCGCACCAGCATCGTCACCGACCTGGCGTACCTGGACAGGTACACGGCGGCCTGCCCGGCGGAGTTCGCGCCGCCGACCACGTACACGTCCTGGTCCTTGCAGCCCTCGGCCTCGGTGAGCGCCGCGCCGTAGAAGACGCCTGCGTTCTGCACCCGGTCGCAGCCTGGCGCGTTCAGCTGGCGGTAGGAGACGCCGGTGGCCAGGATGATCGCCTTCGCGTCGACCGCGGAACCGTCGTTGAGCCGCACCGTCCTGGCCGGGCCGTTGATCTCCAGCGCGGTCGCCTCGCGGGTCGTCAGCAGCTCGGCGCCGAACTTGACGGCCTGCCGCCGCGCCCGGTCGGTGAGCTGGCCGCCGGACACCCCTTCAGGGAAGCCGAGGTAGTTCTCGATCCGCGAGCTCTGCCCCGCCTGCCCGCCGGTCGCGAACTTCTCGACGAGCAGCGTGCGCAGCCCCTCGGAGGCGCCGTAGACCGCGGCGCCGAGCCCGCCGGGCCCGCCGCCGATCACGACCAGGTCGTAGAAGTCGCGTTCCGGGGTGGTCGCCAGCCCCACCTTGGCGGCGACCTCGGCGCTGCTCGGCATGATGAGGGCCTCGCCGTCGACCGTGATCAGCACCGGCAGGTGGTGGCCGTCCGTGCCGGCGGCCTCGAGCAGCCGCTGTCCTTCCGGCTCGTCGCTCGAGTACCAGTGGTAAGGCACCTGGTTGCGGGCCAGGAAGTCGCGCAGCTCCGACGACGGCGCCGACCAGCGGTGCCCGACCAGCTTGGCCTCCCTGACCGGCTTCCTTTCCTCCCGGCGCCAGGCGCCGAGGAGTTCGTCCACCGGCGGGTAGAGCTTCTCCTCCGGCGGGTCCCACGGCTTGAGCAGGTAGTAGTCGAGGTCGACGATGTTGATCGCGTCGATCGCCGCGTTGGTGTCCGCGTACGCGGTCAGCAGCACCCGCTTGGCGAACGGGTAGACGTCCATCGCCCGCTCGAGGAACTCAAGGCCGTTCATGCCCGGCATCCGGTAGTCCGCCAGGATGACCGCGACCTGGTCGCCGCGCAGCTTCATCTGCCGCATCGCGTCGAGGGCGTCCTGGCCCGACTCGGCGCGCACGATCCTGTTGTTCTCCCCGTACCGCCTGCGCAGGTCGCGCGCGACCGCGCGGGACACCTGCGGGTCGTCGTCCACGGTCACGATGACCGGACGTGTCTCCTGGCCTGGCTGGCTGGGGGCCTGGGCGGCCCCGTCCGCCGCGGTCGTCGGTTCCGTCACCATGCCCCCATCGTAAGCCGGGGTACTCCTAATATCCCTGGGGGCCGATGACGTTCCGCAGCGGTTCGCCAGCGGCGTAGCGGGCCAGCTGATCCCTGACGACCGCGTAGGCGCGGTCGCGCGCCCCGGTGATGGCGCCGCCGACGTGCGGGGTGAGCAGCAGGCCGGGCGCCTGCCACAGCGGGTGCCCTGGCGGCAGCGGCTCGGGGTCCGTGACGTCGAGCGCGGCCGTGATGCGCTGGGCGGTGAGCTCCTTCAGCAGCGCGTCGGTGTCCACGATCGGGCCGCGGGCCGCGTTCACCAGCAGCGCGCCGTCCTTCATGCTGCGCAGGAACTTCGCGTCGACGAGGTGCCTGGTCTCGTCGGTGACCGGGAGGAGTATGACAACGACGTCAGCCTGCTCCAGCGCCTCGTGCAGTTCCGTGATGGGCCGCACGCCTTCCCTGGGGTGCCGCGCGATCCGCTCGATCGTCACCTCCCAGCCGGCCAGCCGCCGCTCCACCGCGGCGCCGATCGAGCCGTACCCGACGATCAGCACGCGCTTGCCCGCCACGGATTCGCTGACCGCGAAATCCCATTCGCCGGCTTCCTGGGCCCGGACGAAGCGGGGGAAGTTCCGCGTGCTGGCCACGATGGCGCCCACCGTCCACTCCGCGGTCGCCGCGTCGTGCGCGCCGCGCGCGTTGCAGAGGGTGATGCCCGCGGGGACGTGGCCGACGACCTGCTCGGCGCCGGCGGACAGGAGCTGGATGACCTTCAGCCTGGGCAGCGGGGTGATCGCATCCAGCAGGGCCGGCTTCGAGCCCATGGGCAGGACGATGAACTCGACCTCGTCCTTCGTGCCGGGCAGCTCACCGCCGGTCCACACGTCGGCTTCGATGCCGTCGGGCAGGGGTTGCAGCGATGCTACGGTCTCCGGTGGATCGGGCAGCCATACCCGCGTCACGTCGCCTCCGCCTGGTAGCTCGCTGGGCCCGTTGTTTGCCGGCTGCCAGTCTAGAGGCCGAACTCGGCGCGCCTGCCGTCCGGTACCAGGTCCGCGTATTCGGGGTGCTTGCGGATCCAGGAGCGGATGTACGGGCAGAAGGGCAGCACGGCCAGGTTCCGCTTCCTAGCGTCGTCGAGACTGTACCTGGCCAGGTGGGTGGCCAGCCCGGCGCCCTGGAACCGGGGATCGACCTCCGTGTGGATCAGGGTGATCTGCTGGCCGCGCAGGTGGTACCTGACGGAACCCGCGAGCTCGCCGCCGAGGTGCAGCTCATACCTGGACTCCACGGGGTTATCGGTGACAACCGGGTCGGCGTCCGCCGCGTCCCCTGCGGGGTCCGCTACCGCCACGCGCCCGCGGGAACGGGCGCTCCTGCACCGACCGGGAGCGGGTCCTGCACGGCGCTGATCACGACCACCGGGCACGGCGCGCGGCGCAGGCACGCGCGGATCACCGGGCCGGGCGACCATCCCGCGCCCGGCATGTCACCAGCGGTGCCGAGGACCAGCATGTCCGCCCCCGCGCAGCTCTCGAGCAGCACGCGCGCGGCGAGCCCGTCGGCTACCTCGGTGCGGACCAGCACGCCCGGCTCGAGCTCAGGGAGCACCGACTTCCACATCATGTCCGCGTCCACGTCGCCCGGGTAACCGTGGGCGGGCACCGCGTAGCTGGCCATGCTGTAGTACGGCGCCTCCCGGACATAGATCGCGTGCACTTCCGCGCGGCGCAGCGCTGCCTCACGGCAAGCCCAGCGGAGCGCCGCGGCGGATTCAGCCGAGCCGTCAACTCCGACAACAATGCGCCGCACCGCAGAAACCGACATGCCCGAACCCCTCCTGCCGATAGCCGCCTGACGCTGCCTGTCCGCCGTCTCCCCTCAGCGGTTCGTCAGGGGTTTCGTTCGTTTGTGTAGCCTCCCAAGGACCGATGGTAAACCGGGGATCGGGATAGTACGAGACCCCCCCAGGAGATTTTCGCAGGTAATCACCAGTCAATCGAGCGCCATGTAACGGTTCCATGCACATTGCGTTAAATGAGATTTCAGTTTCTGAACGGGCCCGTGGCGCCTCCCGGCCGCCATGGTTCGCCCGCAGCTAGCCCGCGGTGACCGTGACGTGGCTGCCGTGGTGGCCCTTGCGGACGTGCACCTGGGCGGGGATGCGCTGGCGGAGTTCGGCGACGTGGCTGACGATGCCCACGATCCGGCCGCCGGCGCGCAGGCCGTCGAGGACGTTCATCACCTCGTCGAGGGTGTCCTCGTCCAGGGTGCCGAAGCCCTCGTCCACGAACAGCGCCTCCATCGGGGTGCCCGCCGCCTCGGCGGTCACCACGTCGGCGAGGCCGAGCGCGAGCGCGAGGCTGGCGAGGAACGTCTCGCCGCCGGACAGCGTGCTTGTGTCGCGGTCGACGCCGGTCCACGCGTCGCAGGCCAGCAGCCCGAGCCCCGCCTTGCCGCCGCCGCGGCGGGTGTCGGTGTGCACGAGGGTGAAACGGCCCGCGGTCATGGTCCGCAGGCGCTCGCTCGCCGCCTTGGCGACCTCCTCGAGGCGTGCGGCGAGGACGAAGCTGGACAGGGTCATGCGGTACTGGTTGGCGCCGAGGCCGGCGGCGAGGTCGGCCAGCTGGCGCGCTTCCTCGGCGCCCTTGCGCAGTGGCTCCAGGGCGGCGAGCGCGTCCTCGAGCTGCGGCCTCAGCGCGGCGAGCTGCGCGGCGGTGTGGCTTGCGGTGCCGTGCGCGCTGTTGGCGGCGTCGTGCGCCCGCTGCGCCTGGCCGGCCGCTTCCGTCGTCTCGGCGACGGGCGCGGGCGGGTCGAGCTCGACCGCAAGTGCGGGGTCGGCGAGCAGCACGGCGACCGCCTCGAGCTCCGCCTCGTGCCTGGCGATGCGGTCGGCGGCGTCGCGGCGCCACACGGCGTCCTTGAACGCGGCCCTGGCGGCATCGGGTGCGCCGAAACCCGCCTCGGTCGTGACCTGGACCGCGCGTTCGGCCGCCTCGTGCGCCTCGGCGGCGGTGCGCGCGGTCTCGTCGGCCGCGTCGGCGGCCGCGGTGAGCGATTCGGCGAGCAGGCGGCTGCTCCGTGCGGCCGCGTCCAGGTCGGGGGCGGCGCCGAGCTGGGCGCGGATCTTGGTCCGGTGCTCCCCGGCGCGATCGGCGGCGCCTGCCGCCTCGGCCTGCGCGGCGGCATGCTTCTCGGTCAGCTCGGCCAGCCTGGCGTTACCGGCGGCGATGGCGGCGTCGAGCGCCTCCAGTTCGCGCTGGCGGCCGGGGTGGGTCTCGGCGCGCGCCGCGAGGGCGGCGGCGTCCGTTTCGAGCCGGCCGGCGTCGGCCGCCGCCTGGCGGGCGGCCGCGGCGAGGGCCGCGAGGTCGGCGACCAGGGCGGCCTCCGCCGAGAACGGGCCAGCCGGCAGCAGGGCTAGCGCGCCGTCGTCCGTGGCGAGCGTGCCGGGAAAACCCGCGCCTGCCAGCCGCTGCGCGAGGTCGCCGATCCGCGCGTCGGCCGCCGCCACGTGCCTGCCGAGCTCGTCGGCCTCGCCCGACACGGCTTCCGCGGCCGCGGTGGCCGCATCCTCCTGCTCGCGGCTGACCGGCTGGAAGGTGGGCTCGACGGGGTCTGGGTGATCGAGCGAGCCGCACACCGGGCACGGCGAGCCGTCGGTCATCGTCGCGGCCAGTTCGGCGCGCATGCCGTCGATGCGCGCCTCCCGCACGGCGCTGGCCTCCTCGCGGCGGGTCACGGCTCGCTCGCGGGCGCCCAGGTGCGCCTCGTGCAGCCGGTCCCTGTCGGCACGCTCGGCTGCCAGGGCGGCCGAGTCGGCCGCGACGCGGCGGGCGGTATCGGCGGCGGCCCGCGCGGGCGGCAGCGCGGTACCCGCCCGGCCGGCGTCGTCGCGGGCCTGGGCCGCCGCCGGGCGGGCGGCCTGGTGGCCCGCGACCTCGCCGCGGGCCGCGGTCAGCGCGAGGTCGAGCTCGGCCGCCTTCGCGAGCGCCGCCGCCGCGTTCTCCTCTTCGGCCGCGGCCTGGCTGGCGTCGGCGCGCAGGCCGTCGAGCATGCCGAGCCGGGACTGCTGCTCCTGTCCCGCGGCCCGCAGTGCTCCGGGCCCGGCGTCCCGCGCTGTGGTGCTGTCGTCAGGGATCGCCGCGCGAGCCTGCTCCTCGGCGCTATGTGCCGCCGCGGCCCCGGCCGCGGCACGGTCGGCCTCCGCGAGCACCGGGGCGACCTCGGCGGCGCGGGCGGCGGCGTCGGCCGCGGCGCGCAGCAGGTCGATCTCACCGGCGGCGGCCTGGAGTTCGGCCTGCCGGAGCAGGGTGTCGCGGCGGCGACGCTGGCGGTCGGCGAGCTGCCCGGCCAGGGTCTTGGCGGCCAGCGCCATGTCGAGGTCTGCCTTGCGCGCCGCGACGACTGTCGCGGCGGCGTCCCGTTCGGCGGCGGCGGACGCCGCCAGGTCCACCGCCCACACCGTCTGCCATGACTCAGGCGCGCCGGCGGGCACGTCCATCGTCTCGGGGACCGCGACGCTCGCGGCCTGGGCGACCTGAGCCACCAGGAGGTTCACCCGGTCGGCGGCGACCGTCACCTCGGCGGCGGTGGCGCGGCGGCGCTCGGCCAGCCAGTCTTCGACGGCGCGGAACCTGTCGGTGCCGAACAGCTTCTGCAGCAGCCGCGCCCTGGCCTCGGCGTCGGCGTGCAGGAACTGCGCGAACTGGCCCTGCGGCAGGAGCACCACCTGGAAGAACTGCTCGGCGGACATGCCCATCAGGTCCGCGATCTCGGCGTCGGCCTCGCCGATGCGGGCGGACTTGACCTCCCAGTCCCCGGCCGGGGTCACCTCGGCGAGCAGCACCGACGCCTGCTCCTTGGTCACGCCCGTGCCCGACTTCTTCGGGCGCTCCTGTTCCGGCTTCCTGGTGATCCGCAGTCGCCGGCCGCCGATCGTGGCCTCGAGCTCCACCTCGGTGCGGACGCCGGCCGGCGCGTGGTCGGACCTGAGCCTGCGCGTCTTGCCGCGCTCCCCTGGCACCCGGCCGTAGAGCGCGAACGCGATCGCGTCGAGCAGCGTCGTCTTCCCCGCGCCGGTCTCGCCGTGCAGCAGGAACAGGCCCTCGAGGTCGTCGAAGCTGACCTCTTCCGTGGTGGCGAACGCGCCGAAGGCCTGGACGCGGAGCCGGTGCGGGCGCATTCAGCACGCTCCTTCGCGGGCGGACTCGAACGCGGCGGTGAGCAGCTCATGTTCGGCCGCGCTGGCCGGAGCGTTCCGCACGTGCTTGACGAACTCGGCGGCGATCGCGAGGTCGTCCCGGCCCTTGACCCGCTCGCCGTAGCTGCGGGTGTCGCCGGTCACCCCCTCGGGCTTGAACTCCAGCGTCAGGATGTGCGGGAACCGCTTCCTGAGCCGGTCCATCGCGGCCTCGGGGCGGGCCGTGTCGGTGAGCGTTATGGCGGCGAAGTCGTCCTCGTACTGCGCGTAGGAGGATGCGGTGAGGAGATCCTCGATGCGGCCGCGGAGCACGGTGAGCTTCCGGTAGACCGGCGCGGGGACCCGTTCGGCGCGCGTCTTGCCGTCGACGCCGACCTCGACCAGCCAGCTGCCCTTCTTGTGGTGCGCCTCGGAGAACGAGTACGGCAGCGGCGAGCCGCTGTAGCGCATATGCTCCGCGATCGTCTGCTGGCCGTGCAGGTGGCCGAGCGCCACGTAGCTGAACCCGTCGAACAGGCTCGCCGGGACGTAGCCGACGCCGCCAACCGAGATGTCCCGCTCGGAGTCGCTGGCCCCTCCCCCGGCCACCCAGGCGTGCGCCATCACGACCGTGCGCCCCACGCCGCGCGCCGCGGCGTCGGCCCGGATGCGCGCCGCCGCCTCGCCGAGGACGGCCGGGTGAGCGCGCGGCCCGTCGAAGCCGGGCAGGCCGACCGCCGGCTCCAGGTACGGCACGCCGTAGACGGCCACCGGGCCGTGGTCGTCGCGCAGCAGGACCGGCTCGGCGAGCGTCGCGGGCCGGGTACGCAGGTGCACGCCGGAGGCGTCGATGAGCGCGCTGCTGAACCCGAGGCGGCGCGCGGAGTCGTGGTTGCCGCTGATCACGACCACGCGGGCGCCGGTGTCGCGCAGCCGCACCAGCGCCTGCTCGCAGAGCGCCACCGCGTCCACCGGGGGCACCGCGCGGTCGTAGACGTCGCCCGCGATGAGCACGGCGTCCACCCGCTCCGCGCGCGCCGTCTCCACGAGGTGATCGAGGAACCGCTCCTGCGCCTCGCGCAGGTCGGCCTTATGCAGCGAGCGCCCGAGATGCCAGTCAGACGTGTGCAGGAGCCTCATGGCACGGACCATAGCGAACCCCCCCGACATTCGAGCGGATGTCGCCAAGTCGCGGCGCGGCTCGCCATTGCCGCGGCCATGATCAAAAGAAAAATTCCAAGCGCGCAATACCGGCCAT
>Ga0209693_10000811_pt1 | contig 12910 bp, 10 predicted proteins | sample HubBroMetageWRM3_FD_188345 | JGI IMG/M metagenome (GOLD analysis project Ga0209693, IMG submission 188345) | Warmed soil microbial communities from the Hubbard Brook experimental Forest, New Hampshire - Hubbard Brook CCASE Soil Metagenome WRM 3... | ecosystem: Environmental > Terrestrial > Soil...
TGACGCCGCCGGTTTACTGATCGCGATGGTCGAAGGCTATGGCTCGCTGGCAAAGAATGCTCAGGATCCGAAGGTGATGAAAGCGGGGATCAGAAACATTGTGGACTGGCTGCGGTCGCTGCGCCCACCGGGCAACCACAAGCGGGCATAATGGCATCGGTACTGATGGACGGTTTGACGCTGTTTACATACCAATCGGTTTGTAGGCCCGGCGATGACGCGTCGACGGCAAGTACAGCGAGGCGTAGTCGGATGGAACACCGGACCCGGTCAAGCCGGATTAGCAATGCGAGCATGCCGCCGTCGGCGCACGCTTTTCCAGATCATCATGGTGTAATTTGCCACTCTGGAAACACACCCAGACTCCTTTAGTTGAGGGGGTGGGCTTGGCTATCGGCGCGGCGCCCATGAAAATCGCCCCGGCGAATCGTGAATGTTGGATGAGCAGCGTTGTGTTCGTGACTTGTGTCGTAACCCTCGCCTCCCTGCCCGTCTCATGTGGTGTCGGGTGCTGTCGCTCGGGTACACGTCAACGGCACCGAAGACGCGTCAAACCCTCATGAACACTGCACGCAGCTATCACTCGGCATTCTTTGGTATCATGTCACCTAGGACGGGTGCGAGATTTGACGTGGTAGAGGTCAGGAGTTCTAGTCACCTCGTGCCTACCATTTTCTTGACTGCTTCCCCATTTGATCATGTCCAACCCTGGCATTCCAGAATCCCAACTCAGTGCTGAATCGTCCGTCGAGACTGGCGAGTCGTTCGGCGACCTCCTTTCTCAATATGACAAGAGCCATTCGCGCAAGACCGCAGATGGCGGCAAGCAACTCCTGGGCACGGTGATTGTTGTCACCGGGGACTCCGTGTTTCTCGACATCGGATTCAAGAGCGAGGGCATTCTGCCGCTGGCGGCTTTGCAGGGCCCGGGGGAAGTGGTGAAGCCGGGTGACAAGCTGCCGGTCTCGGTGAAAGGCCGCGATCCGGAGGGCTACTACCAGCTAACGCGAGCGAAAGTCGAACGGCCGAAGGACTGGTCAGCACTGGAGAAGGCTTTCGCCGATAAGGCGACAATCGTGGGCACGGTTACCGGCGTGATCAAAGGCGGGCTCAGCGTAGACGTGGGAGTGCGGGCCTTCATGCCGGCCTCGCGCAGCGGAGCGCACGACGCCGCCGAAATGGAGAAATTGGTGGAGCAGGAGATTCTCTGCCGCATTATTAAGCTCGACGTGACGGAGGAAGACGTCGTAGTTGATCGGCGAGCTGTGGCGGAAGAGGAAGAGCGTTCGGTGAAGGAGCGCCGCTATTCGGAGATGAAGGAAGGCGATACGGTGAGCGGCACGGTTCGCACGATCACCGACTACGGCGCGTTCGTCGATCTAGGTGGCGTGGACGCATTGTTGCATGTGAGCGATCTCGCCTGGAGCCGTGTTGCAAAGGCGGCGGATGTGCTCTCGGTAGGGCAGCAGATCGAAGCCAAGGTTCTTAAGATCACGAATGATTCCGGCAAGCGGCGCATTTCTGTGGGCCTGAAGCAGCTGCAGGCGCATCCTTGGGACGCGGCCGCGGGAAAATATAAGGTCGGGGAACGGGTGCGCGGCGCGGTTACGCGCGTGCTCGAGTTCGGAGCTTTCGTGGAGCTCGAGCCGGGGATCGAAGGACTAATCCACGTTTCGGAGATGTCGTGGGGAAAGAAGTTGCGAAGCGCCAGCACGCTGGTGAAGCCGGGAGAGATTGTGGACGCGGTGATTCTCGGCGTGAATACCGGCGAGCGCCGCATCTCCCTGGGTCTGAAGCAGGCTCTGGGCGATCCGTGGGCGGAGGTCGCGCAGCGCTTCGCCGCGGGCTCGGTGATTGAGGGACCAGTCGTCAGCATCACCAAGTTTGGCGCCTTCGTGCAGCTTTCTGAAGGTGTTGAGGGGATGATTCACATCAGCGAGATGAGCGCCGATAAGCGCATCAATCATCCCCAGGAAGTGCTGAAGGTTGGACAAACGGTCAGGGCTCAGGTGCTCGCGGTCGATACTGAGAAGCGGCAATTGCGGCTGAGCATAAAGCAGTTGGTCCCCAGCGGACTGGATGAATACATCGCCGAACATAAGCAAGGCGATGTGGTCACCGGCCGCATGATCGAGGTTTTGGACGGACATGCACGCGTGGAATTGGGCGAGGGTATCCAGGCCAGTTGTTCCATAGATGCGGCCGTAGCAGGTGCGGAAAAGAACGCGCAGAGCAAACGGGATGCATCGTATTCGAACGTGGTCTCGAGGGAGGACTCGAAACCCGACTTGTCTTCGCTCGGCTCTATGCTGCAAGCCCGCTGGAAGGGTGGAGCGCCCGCGGGCGAGGCTAAGCCGGAAGCCGTCCGCGCCGGACAGATTCGCAAGTTTAGGATCGCGAAGCTGGATCAGGCAGCGAAGAAAATCGAATTAGAGTTGGCCTAGAAACGGCGCTAATCCATCTCCCGCATCTGACCTTCAGCCTCCCGCATTCCTGCGCTTGAAGCGGCCGCGGAACCTGCCTGCTTCTTTTGCCAGTCTGCCTCGGCCAACACGGAGATAGCTTCCAGCTTCTTCTTTTTCAGGCCCGCGTTGATGCCCGACAGTTCTTTCTGGGTCAGCTTCTGGAAATCGTCGACAACATCCTGCAGTTCATGACCCAGCGACTCGGTGCGTGCTACCTGGTAGTCGGTAGGTTTCCCGTCATATCCGGTCACTGCACCGTACAGTTGTCCCAGCAGCTCGCGGATGCGTTCTTCGCCGGTAATCATTCCACCTTCCTTAGTGGCTACGATCTTCGAGCGCAGCGCGTCACACTCTGCGGCGAGACTCTGCAATTGCTTGCGCAGCGGATCTTTCTCTGGTACCTTCGCCGCCCGCGCGTTGGCCGCGTCGCGCACTCCTTCGATCGCAGCCACGCCGTATGTCATGTGCTCGAGCTCTTTGTAAACCTTCATCGAAAGATCAAACTCCGCCTTGCGCTCTTCAAGCGAGTACTTGGCCCGGGGATCCATCGCAACATCCAGCTGCTCGGTGTAGGTTTGATCGCCTTTCGTCAGTTTCACCGTGTAGGTGCCCGGCAGCACACGCGGCCCTTGGGCCGCTTCAAACAGCGCCGAAGCCGCCGGAGCGACCGCGGGCGGCTTCACCCGCATTCCCCAGCTGGCACGATTCACTCCCCGATGCTTGCTGCCGGCGACCGTATCGACCAGCTTGCCATCCTGATCGAAAATCTCGATTTTCAAATCGCCGAAGATGTGCCGCCCTTTCTGGTAATAAGTGATCTGCGCGTCTCCCGGCCGGGTGCGTCCATGAAAGCTTTCGTCGCCTTCCGGCCATCCTCCGAACACATCAAAATACTGGATCGACGGCCGCCCTGGAAGCAGCGTCGCTTCCTTGGACATCACGTCCGGCGTGAGCGCGCGCAGTGGCGAGATATCGTCCACAATCCAGATTCCGCGTCCGTGGGTGGCCAGCACCAAGTCCGATTCCCGGGCCTGCAACCCGATATCGTCCACCGCTACTGCCGGGAAGTCTGTCCCCTTGTATTGCCCCCAGTGCTGTCCCCCGTCCACTGAAATCCAGAGGCCGAACTCCGTGCCCAGGAACAGAACATTACGGTTAACTGTGTCTTCCTTAATCACGTGGGCAAAGCCACGCACGCCGCTCTCCTGCGCTGGCAGCTGCGTCCAGGTCTGCCCGTAGTCTGTGGTCCGGTAAACATACGGTTTCATATCGCCGAAGGTGTGCCGGTCGAACGTGGCATAGGCTGCGCCTTCGTCGAAACGGCTGGCCTCGATGGTCGTCACCCACGAATTTTTCCCCAACCCGCTGACATTCCCAACCACGTTTGTCCAGGTCTTCGCTCCATCACGTGTGACCTGCACATTTCCGTCGTCGGTGCCGACCCAGATAATCTGACCATTCTTTGGCGACTCCGAAATCGAGTAGATCGTGGTGTGCATTTCCGCCGAAGAGTTATCGATCGTCACGCCGCCCGATTCTTCCTGCTTTTGTTTTTCCGGATCGTTGGTAGTCAGGTCCGGAGAAATACGGTCCCAGGACTGGCCGTGATCGCGCGAGCGGAACAGGTACTGCGCTCCGATATAAATTGTCCCCTTCTCGTTCGGACTCATGTGAATCGGCGTGTTCCAGTTGAAACGCAGCTTCTTTTCGCCATAATTCGGCCAGGGTTTGAGGAAGCGAGTCTCGTGGGTATAGCGATTCACCCGCCCAATCTCGCCGCCTTGCGCTTCGGCAAAGAGATAGTCGGGATCGGACGTATCTTCGAACATCCAGAAGCCGTCGCCGCCGAACATGTTCTCCCATTGCGAGTTGGCCACGCCGCCCGGAAACGATGAATCGCCCACCCACGAACTGTTGTCCTGCAGGCCGCCGTAGACGTGATACGGATCCGAATTGTCGGTGCTCACGTGATAAAACTGCGAAACCGGCAGGTTTAGCTGGTGCTTCCAGCGGTTGCCTCCATCTTCGCTGCGCCATAAGCCGCCATCATCGCCGGCAATTACGATGTTCGGGTTCTTGGGGTTAATCCACACGTCGTGAAAGTCGCCGTGCGCCGCGCTCGAGACTACGTTGAAAGTTTTTCCGCCATCATTGCTCAGGAGCAGAATAAGATCAGGTTTGAAAATCTTATTTTCATTTTTGGGATCGACGATCAGGTTGCCGAAATAAAATGGACGCCACACCATGTAGTTGCTGGCGTCCAGCTTGGTCCAGGTCGCGCCGCTGTCGTCAGACCGGTAGAGTCCTCTTCCTTTTTCTGCTTCAATGTTGGCATAGACCACCTGCGGCTTTGACGGCGCCACCTGCACGGCTACGCGGCCCCACGGTTTCGCCGGAAGTCCCTTGTTGCTGCTGACTTCGTTCCAGTGGGCGCCACCGTCAGTGGATTTGAACAACCCGCTGCCCGGGCCTCCCGAGCGGAATGTCCAGCCCTGCCGCCGGAAATCCCACATTGCTGCATAGACGGTTTTCGGTTCCTGCGTGCTGCGCGCAATCATGGCGCAGCCGCTCGAACCATTCACGCCCGCCAGAACCTTATTCCAGGTCTTGCCTCCGTCGGTTGTCTGAAAGACTCCGCGCTCGTCGTTGTCGTCCCACAGATGTCCGATGGCGCAGGCCAGCACGTCGTTGCTGTCGCTGGGATTGACCAGAATTTTGGCGATGTGCTCGCTATCTTTCAATCCGACGTTGGTCCAGTTCTCGCCGCCGTCCGTCGACTTATAGACGCCGTCGCCCACTGATACGCTGTTCCGCGTCCAGGCCTCGCCCGATCCGACCCAGACAATTTTCGAGTTCGAGGGATCAATCGCCACCGCGCCAATCGACTGCACATCTTCGCGGTCGAACACCGGCTTGTAGGTCGTGCCGCCGTTCACTGACTTCCAGACTCCACCGCTGGCCGCGCCCACGAACACCGTGATGCGACCGTCCTCCTCGACCGCATCGACCGCGGCAATGCGTCCGCTCATAGTTGCCGAGCCAATGTTTCGCGCCGGCAATCCCGAAACCGTCGCCGCATCGAAGCGGTACGGTGCTTGCGCTGAAGCCGGCAAAGATGCGAACAGCGCGGCGGTCAAAACAGTTACAATCATTCCCCAGGAACTCCGAGCGGATGCTTTCATGTTTCAGTCCTTTTCCACGCAAATGATTTTTCGTTGTCTTCTTCGTCCCAGCAAATCACTGAACTGCATTAGTGGACCCCGACCAACCCGGACTTCTTTTCCTCAGTCCTCAACGACGCCGGCAGGGCGAAGTCAGAATCTCGTAAAGCTACGTTCGCTTCAATCTTTTCGAGGCTGATTACTTGCGCGTCGGGATTGTTCTTGGAGCCTTCGGAGATCGAGAAAGGATACATAACCCCGTCTACCGGCTTGTATGAGCCCAGGTCGACCACCCGCTCCCTGACCGAGCCCCGGACGAACTGCTGAATCTCCTTGCGAATTTCGAGATAAGTGTCAGGGTCGAGATAGTAGTAAAGAATGTCGCCATTTTTCAGCGTGACCTTTAGTCGCAGGGCGTCATCCCCATCCACCTCATCATGACCCAGATATTCGATCTTGTTGCCTTTCTCCGCGTAGTCGACGAGCGGACCATCGAAATCGGCGGCGAGAAGCAAGTCGCGCAAAGTATCCTCGCCCATCAACTCTGGATCTTTCCGCCCCCGGAAGGGCTGGGTCTGCCAGCCTACGGAACCGTCGTAGGCCTGCACTGCGGTCATACCCTGGATGGAGAGGTCTTGGCGTACCAAATCGGGGCGCAGGTTCATTTGTTTGAAGACCGCGACCCTGCCCCTGGCACCTTTGACCTTGCCGACCGCCATGCGGGTCTTGGCAGCCTTGATCTTGTCGAGCCCGCCTTTAGCTTGAATGTTCTTGTTGACGAGTTCGTCCGCGGTTTGAGCGCACGTAAACACACTCAAGCACGAGCTCACAACCAGAACCATAGCTGCACATCGCATGCAAACTCCCGTTCCAGAGCGAATCAGTGAATCCCGACTAGCCCCGACTTCTTCTCCTCAGTCTTTAACGAAGGCGGCAGCATAAAATCGGCTGGATCGATGGTCACGTTCGCCTCCATCTTCTGTATCGTGGTTGTTTGAGCGTCGGGATTATTCTTCGGCCCCTGCGAAATCGAGAAGGGATACATCACCCCTGCCACCGGCTTGTACGATCCCAGGCCCATCACGCGATCGCGCACTGAGCCCCGGATAAACTGCTGGATCTCCCTGCGGATCTCGATAAAAGTATCCGGGTCAAGATAGTCGTAGATAATGTCGCCGTTTTTGAGCGTCACTTTGAGCCGGAGCGCATCATCTCCATCGACCACGTCGTGTCCCAGATACTCCACCGTGCTGCCTTTTTCTTTGTAGTCCACCAAAGGCCCGTCAAAGTCGGCGTCCAGCAGCAGGTCGCGCATGTCGTCCTCGCCCATCAACTCCGGATCCTTTTTCCCGCCAAAGGGCTGGATCTGCCAACCGGTTGCGCCGTCATAAGCCTGCACCGCCGTCATCCCCTGCAGTAAAAATGTCTCTCGAACCAGGTCGGGTCGCTCGTTTTCCTGGCCGACGGACGCGGTGAATCCGTCGCCGCCTTCGAACTTTCCTGTCACGCGAAGGGTCTTAATGGCCTTCATTTTCTCGATCCCGCCCCGGGCCTGGATGTTCTTGGCAATCAGTTCGTCCGCGGTTTGCGAGCGGGAGAATACACCTAAGCAGCAGACAGCAATCAGCAAAGTCAAGGCATGACGCATCGAGCAGACTCCTGTTTGTGAGGGACTTTTAAGAACACGGAAAACGAGAAACAGTACTCTACTCGGTAGTAGACGCATCTTTCAAGTTTTGGTGAGCAGGGTGGCGGCTTAGTTCGAATCCGTCCTCTTCGGAGGGACGTCATCCCCAAGACCGGCGCAGTTCAGTCCGGAGAGGGATCTGCCATAGGCAGGCGCGCTTAGCGCAGGCTTTCGCTCCGCCTGAAAAGCGGCTCCGCTAGGATGACGCCACCGAAAGAAGTTCAAACTCAGCCACTACTTGACCTCGGCCGGGGCGGAGATCAGCCAGTACTAGGCTCCCCGAAACTAAAAAAAGCCGCTCTCACGAGCGGCTTCCGCACTCTCAGGCTCAGAAAGCCCTCAGCGCGTAAATGAGAAGTTCAGCCCGGTCGTAAAAATAACGTCGTTCTTCTTCGCGGTCGAGGGCGGGTTGGAAACATAAATGTCGCCGAACTGATTCTGCCATCCCAGCCATTTGCTGATCTTGGTCACCGAGCCGAAGTTGAACGTGGCTCGATATTCGCCGGTATTCGACAAGTCTGGGAACAGATATAGATTCTCAGTAATCACCGTGCTCTTCCCCAGTTTGTGCGTCAAATCCTCACCCAGCGTCAACGCGGCGAACCGGTTGGTCACTCCGTAAGAAGTATAGGTAGGAGGAACGGTGGCCGGGGTGACGGGCGGACCGTTTGAATACGTTTCATGTGTGTAGTTCAGGCCGGCCAGGAAGTCCAACGTGGTGCCGTCTGACTTGATAGCGTGGTATCCCAGACCGCCGGCATATACGGAGCGCAGATCCAAATCCTGCAGGGCGTTACTCATAAAGTCCGCGGCTCCGAAGCCGAACAATCGCGGATTGATATTGCGATCGTACCGGATTCCTGCCTGGATCAGATCTGCCACAGTGCTCGGAGTCGCCAATTGGTTGTCGGTATAGATGGAACTCACGTGCAGGATAATCTTGTCGTTCAAGGTGGGGTGGGCAGCGTTGAGCGCTAGCGCCAGGTTTTCCGTTTCGCTGTTGCCGCGGGCCAGCGAGAAGCCCACGTCGACTCCGCCGTTCCACCCGTGCGTCAGGCCGGGATGCAACGACTTGTCGTAAGCCGCCTGCTCGGCGTCATTGCGGATCAACACAACACTCCCTACGGGAACCTCGACTGTTCCGCCGGTCTTGGTGGCGACTTCGAGTTTTCCGTCACTGGAGGTTACCGGACCCACGACAGTTCGCTTGTCCGAAGTGCTGACATGCAATTCTTTCTCGCTTGTGATCTGCGTGATCGCGGCAAACTGCAGGCTAACGTCTCCAGCGAACTCAGTATGCAGCACCAGAACTTTGCCGTCAGACTTCACGACTGTACCGGTCAGGCGGTCGCCATTCTTCAATGTGATCTGATCGGCAAAAACTGCCGTGGCTAATCCCAGGAACAGTATGAGAGCAACAACTTCGATTTTACGCAACACTACCTACCTCCAGATTTTAGAGTCGATTTCACAACTTAAATGCTATCTAGGGCCCGGAACGGAACAGAAAACGGCGACAAAGCGGCGTGGAAAACAAGAGGATTACTGCCCGCGAAGGGAACTCGTTCAGGCCTTGGTTTCCTTGGATTCGGCGGTCTTGCTCGCTTCAGTCGAAGCCGGGGGTGCAGGGGTATCCTTCATCCCTTCTTTCAAGGCGCGATATCCTTCGCCCAGCCCTTTGCCCAACTCAGGCAATTTCTTGGGGCCGAAAATCAGCAGGGCAATGGCAAAAATGATGATCAGGTGCCACGGTTGGAACAAACCTTCCACGGGGAACCTCCTGAGAAAACGCTACCAAAACCTCTTCCCTTATACGGTACCGGAGGGGTAGGGGGAAGTCAAACCATGCCCTTGGCAACCCTGCCTATTACTTCCGTGACCTTACCTTCGGTTCTGCCCGGGAGCTAGAGTGGAATATGCGGTTCGGGCCAAAAACCTTGCCCCGCGCCGCAATCAGCGCCACCAGCAAGCCATACTGTCACCGGAGAGTCGAGTGAAGCACAAGGGCCTGTCAGTTCTTTTGTTGCTTTTTGGGGTTGTCTCAATACGAGTGGTTTTGACTGCCCAGTCCAGCCAGAGTCAGCCGGTGAACTCTACCCAGTTGATGGCTTGGGTGATGGCTGGTGTGCCCGGCAATCGACTCGTCCGCATCGTTCAAGAACGGGAAATTGCCAATGTCCCCGGCAAAGAGTCAATTCGCCAGCTCGAAGCCGCGGGCGCCGATGCTAATCTGATACACGCCCTGAAGAACTTGAAGCGGTCCGCCACGGCTGATTCCTCGACGCCTGAGATTCCCGCGGCCTTGATTCAGGCTGCCACCAATGCCCGGGCTCAACGCTTCCACGAAGCTGAACTCGCTCTGCGCCAGGCCTTAATCGCCGATCCTCAGAATGCCGCGTTGCACTTTGCCCTCGGCACAATGCTGCGCCAGCAGGAACTCTGGGACAACGCCATCGACGAGATCACGCTTTCCGCGCAGCTTATGCCGGATTTCCCCGAGAACCACAGCAGTCTGGCGTATATCTTCTATCGCCTGGATGATCCTTCGGATTCGATCGCCGAGGCACGCACTGCGCTCAGCATGGATCCGCAGAACGCGGAGGCCTATCAGTTCCTTGGTCTCGCCTTTTTCTCCGATGGACAATACGGCGCCTCGGTTAACGCTTTCGCTGAGTCGCTCGCCCGCGACGCCGATAACCCCGATACCTATTACGATTTGGGCATCACGCTGCACGCCGATGGTAACCTGCCCGCCGCCATTGGCGCCTATCGCCACGCCATTCGCTTGAACCCGAGATTCTGGCAGGCTCATTCCAACCTGGCGCTGATCCTGCACGAGCAAAACAAACTCGATGAAGCCATCACCGAATATCGCGAAGCCAAGAAGCTCGCCCCTGAAGAAGCTTCGGTTCGCAACAATCTGGGGAATACGTATTGCGACAAAGGCGACTTCGACGCTGCCACGCTCGAGCTGCGCGAGCTTTACCGCCAGCATCCCGAGTGGGAACAGGGACACGGTTGCCTGGCCCGCGCCTACATGGCGAAGAAGAATTACGCCAGCGCCGTCACTGAATTGGAACTGGCAGTTAGGGAGAACCCCACCGGTTCCGCCGAACACCGCGTCCTCGGCGAAGCGCTGTTGCTGGATGACAAACTGGAAGACGGCGTCCGCGAATTGCGCCTTGCGGTTGCCCTCAATCCCGACTCCGACTCGGCTCACCATTTTCTCGGTACAGCGCTGTTCCAGCAGCGGCAACTGCAAGCCGCAGAGAAGGAATTCCGCGAGGCGCTGCGCCTCAACGCAACCCCCGACAACCACTACGCTCTTGCGGCCTGCCTCATGACCATGGACCGCTATGAGGAAGCCTTATCAGAACTGGAGACGGCCGCGCGGCTCGATCCCGAGCGCCAACTCTATCGCGCCCGCCGCGACGAGCTTCTGAAACTAATGCAGATGAAGGACACAAACTCCCGGTAATAGCTCCGCAGGGACAGTATCTGGATGTGTACTCCCGGCATGTTCGTCCAGGCGCGAGACTGCTTAGACTGGAATGCAAAGGGTTGCGTCAGAGCTAAGCCTCATGCGAAGAAATGAAGCTACGTAATCCCAAGCGTTTTTCAGTGTGATTGATCATGGACCTGACAAGATCCACAGCGGCCGCCGCCAAGCCCGCACAAACCACCCCGCCGCCGGAAAGCAGTGTCCGAAGCGACCCGCGGAAGGATGTTCGGAGCGACGCGCAGAATAACGTGCAGAGTAGCGTCAGGAACGATCTGCGGAACGCCGTCCGCCACGATGCCAAGGGCCAACAGCCCTCTGGCTTTGGCCTGCCTTGCTCCAACTGCCGTCTTTACTATCCCGCTAACCTCGACGCATGCCCCGCCTGCAACAGCCGGGTGCGGGTCCTACCGGGCGCTGTTCCTGCCATTCCCAAAGTGCAGGCTGCAGGCGAATCCACGCCCGACAGCGCCGTCGTCGAGCGCGCGAGAGAGGCATTCCTGAAAGAGTTTGAGTCGAAAATTTCCGCAACCTCTGAGGAAGTCGCCAGCTCAGTTGCCATTTGCGGTCTGGAAAATCACCGCGCTCAAGATGCCGAACCGGCCTCGATTTGCAAACCGTGCTACGACCGCCTGCGGGAACGTGTCGATGTATTCGAAGCCGCTCTGCACATGGATCTGAAAGAAGCGGCGCAGATCATTTATGACGCTGTCTGGGCCGATCCCTCCGATCCCAGCAAGACCTACACCAATGCAGCCAGCGCCCTGCTCAGCGAATTGCGCAAACGCTCGGGAGTTTCCAGCGTGCTTGGCCCCTTCCATCCGCGGGGTAATTGAACTTTTCCGCGCGGCGTTCCTAGGCAGAAGCGGTCTGGTGGAGAGACCTACTCCGTCTTCACGGCGATCCACTTCCTTCCCTCATAGAGCTTGTATCCGGCACCGTCCTCGACCATTTTCAGCGGTACTGGCCGCTTCAAATCAGCATCGGTCTGGCAGGGCACACTGAGTAGGTCCTCGTTGTCCACGTTCATGACCACGAACTTGTCGGCCACAAATCCGAAGCCGTATTCTCCCGGTGCCAGCTCCGATCCGCCGATGTTCAGCTTGGACTCGGTCACGAGCATTCCCTGATATTTCTGCTGGATAGCCGTGGAATATCCAGAGGAGTCGACCAGGGCGCCGAAAGTGACCTTCCCCTCAGCCGTTTGAAATCCCGCCGAGTTCCGCAACTGCGTCGGCGCTTTCTGTCCGCGAAAGAAAAACTCCGCCGGAACCGCTTTCTTGAGTTCATCATTGCCGAGAAGGTGTTGCGCAGCCTTTTGTGCCAGGCCTGAGGAGAGGAGGAGGGTCACAAAAGTTCCAACCGCGGCTAAACGAATGTTCTTCATGTAGTTGTCCTCAATTCCCTATAAGAGTAAGAAAACTTTAATGAATCTAGCCTTTTATGACTCCGCGCGCAATTCGCTGAGGTCCAGGGGTCCGCATAACTCGCCTCCCACACGATTTCGGTTTGCCCGCAAGATTCGGATAGTCCGCTCGTCCTCTTCGCCATACGCTGTTCCCATCATGACTTCCACAAACTTGACTTTCCCAATCATGACCGCGAATGCCATACTCACAAAGGAAACCTTGAGCGAAATGCCGGAGCGCTCCAATTCGGTGAAGCTCAGCGATGTCCAATCAGGCAAAGCCCTATCGAGCGAAGACCAACGCTGGAATGCAGTTGTCGCTCGCGATTCCGCGCACGACGGACAATTCGTTTTTGCTGTCTCCAGCACTGGCGTCTATTGCCGGCCCTCGTGTGCGGCACGCCGTCCGCGGCGCGAGAACGTAGCATTCTTTTCCCGGCCGGAGCAGGCGGAGAAAGCTGGTTTTCGCGCCTGCCTGCGTTGCCGGCCGCGATCGGCCGGCGGCAATCCGCAAGCCGACTGGGCGAAAGAGGTGTGCCGCTATATCGAGCAGCATCTCGATGAGCCGGTCACTCTTGAGCGCCTGGGCAAAGTGTTTCGCCAGAGCCCTTTTCACTTGCAGCGGCGCTTCAAAGCCGCGCTCGGAATCACTCCGCGCGAGTACGGCGATTCCTGCCGCCTGCGCCTGCT
>Ga0209693_10000813_pt1 | contig 12909 bp, 6 predicted proteins | sample HubBroMetageWRM3_FD_188345 | JGI IMG/M metagenome (GOLD analysis project Ga0209693, IMG submission 188345) | Warmed soil microbial communities from the Hubbard Brook experimental Forest, New Hampshire - Hubbard Brook CCASE Soil Metagenome WRM 3... | ecosystem: Environmental > Terrestrial > Soil...
GCATCCGCTGGTGCGGTCGGCGGTGTACCGGGCCGCGTCGCCGCCGGACCGGCGGGCCGCGCACCAGGCGCTGGCCGACGCGACCGATCCCCAGGCCGATCCCGATCGGCGGGCCTGGCATCGTGCGCAGGCGACGCCGGGCCCCGATGAGGACGTCGCTGCGGAGCTGGAGCGGTCGGCCGGCCGGGCCCAGGCGCGCGGCGGGCTGGCCGCGGCGGCCGCGTTCCTGGAATGCGCGGCCACGCTGACCGTCGACCCGGCGCGCCGGGCCGAGCGGGCGCTGGCCGCCGCGGAAGCCACGTACCAGGCTGGCGCGTTCGATGCCACCTTGGCCCTGCTGGGCACCGCGGAGGCCGGGCCGCCGGATCAGCTCCGGCGGGCCCGGGCGGACCTGCTGCGCGGCCAGATCGCGTTTTCCTCCAGCCGTGGCAGTGACGCACCCCCGCTGCTGTTGAAGGCGGCCCGGCAGTTCGAGCCGCTGGACCCGCGGCTGGCCCGCGAGACGTACCTGGACGCGCTGGCCGCCGCGACCTTCGCCGGCCGGCTGGCTCTGGGCGGCGGGATGCGGGAGGTCGCCGAGGCGGCGCGTATGGCGCCCCCGCTGCCGGGGCCCGCGCGCGGGTCCGATCTGCTGCTGGATGGCATGTCCCTGGTGATCTGCGAGGGCTACCCGGCGGGGGCGCCGGTGCTCCGCCGGGCGGTGAGCGCCTTCCGCGGGACGGACGTGTCCAGCGAAGAGGGGCTGCACTGGCTCTGGCTGGCCTGCCGCGCCGCCCTGATTGTGTGGGACTACGACAGCTTTGAGGTGCTGTCCGAGCGCCAGGTCACGCTCGCCCGTGACGCTGGTGCGCTTATCACGCTCCCCATCGCCTTTAACATGCGCTCGACAGCGTACCTGTACGCCGGGGAGTTCACCCCGGCCGCCTCGATGGCGGCGCAGGCCGAGTCGGTCACCGAGGCCACCGGGAGCAGCATCGCGCCGTATGGTGCCGTGGCCCTGGCTGCCTACCGCGGCCAGGAAGCCCAAGCCGCTCACGTGATCCAGGCCGCCACCGACGACGCGGAGCGCCGGGGTGAAGGCCGAGCCCTGAGCTTTATCGGGTGGGCGGCCGCCGTGCTGTACAACAGCGTGGGCCGCTATGAGGAGGCGCTGGCCGCGGCGCAGCGGGGGAGTGAGGATTCCCCTGCGGTTCAGTTCGCCGGCTGGGCGCTCGTCGAGCTGGTCGAGGCGGCGGTGCACAGCGGGGTGCCTGAGCGTGCGGCCGGCGCCGTGCAGCGGCTCTCTGATATAGCCCGCGCCTGCGAGACCGACTGGGTGCTTGGTGTCGAGGCCCGCTCGCGGGCGCTGGTCAGCGACGGCGAGGACGCCGAGGACCTCTACCGTGAGGCGATCGACCGTTTCGGCCGCACCCGCCTGCGGGTGGAACTGGGGCGCGCCCACCTGGTCTACGGCGAGTGGCTGCGCCGCCAGCGGCGCCGGCGTGACGCCCGCGATCAGCTCGCCAGCGCCCATGAGATCTTTGATTCGGTCGGCGCCGCGGCGTTTGCCGAACGGGCGCGCATCGAGCTGCGGGCCAGCGGTGGCCAGGTCCGCGAACGCGCCGTCGAGACGCCAGATACCCTGACCGCGCAGGAAGCGCTGATCGCCCGGCTGGCCGGGGACGGTGCCTCCAACCCGGAGATCGCCGCGCAGTTGTTCATCAGCCCCGCCACCGTCGCCTACCATCTGCGGAAGGTCTTCACCAAGCTCGGCGTCAGCTCCCGCAGCCAGCTGGCCCGCGCGCTTCCCCCGCGACCAGGCGCAGCACCGCCACTCACGCGGCAGCGCTGATTCCCGGGCCGAGCCGCTCACCGGGGCGGTATGGCCGACTATCAAGACGCTATCCACCATCGGGTCACGACTATCGACCCTGACGGATGCGCGCAAGTGCGCCGCGAACATAGCGTAGGTGTCATAGTTCAAACATCCATATGGGGCCGCGCTAAACATTTGACGGACGATAATCCGCAGCCGATTTCCTGGGTATCAGCAAGTTTGCGTGTTTGTCTTTGGTGCCAATTACCCAGGGGAAACAATGAGCGGAAAGAACAAATAAGTATGTCAATTTCTCGGCTGAAAGCGTTGCGCTGCCGCCGGATGCTGCTGGCGCTGCCGGGGCCCCGACCAGGCAATCATCTCCGTCTACCCCGTCTTTCAGCAGGCACTGACACCCGATACAAAGGACAGAAAGTCATGACACCACGAAAGATTCTCAGCCGAGGCGGCAGCGGTAGCGTGCGGCGGACCAACAGCAGCCGAGCTCGCCTCCGGATACTCCTGGCTCTGCCGGCCGCCGCCGCGGCCGCGACGGCTCTGGTCGCGTGCAGCTCGGCCGGAGCGTCTCCCACCCCCTCGTCCTCCCCCTCGTCCTCCGCCTCCGGCAGCAGCAGTTCGGCTCCGGCGGCCGCGGACACGGTGAAGACCGCGACGATCGCCGGCGTGACGGTGCTGACCAACAGCAAGGGTTTGACGCTGTACTCGTTCGCCCCCGACACGTCTACCACGTCCAAGTGCACCGGGTCGTGCGCGGTGAGCTGGCCGCCGGTGCAGGGACCGGCGACCGCTGCCGGGGTCACGGGCACGTTCAGCACGATCACGCGCTCTGACGGCTCGACCCAGGCCACCTTCGACGGGCACCCGCTGTACACCTTCGTCGGCGACACCGCTCCCGGGCAGGCCAAGGGTAACGGCCTGAACGCGTTCGGCGGGCTGTGGCACGAAATCACCACCTCCGGCACCGCAGCACCCGCGGGCGGTACCTCCTCCAGCTCCGGTGGCGGCTCCGGGTACTGACCCGGACGGCACCTCAGCCCAGGCACACCAGCACCACGATAGAACGGACTGACGCGATGGCACGGCGAGAAACCACGACCAGGCAGGCACCGATGACCGCAGCGCGAGCCGGACAGCGGCACGCCGGACCGCTGGGACCCGGCTGGCCGGTACTCCTGCTGCGGGTCGCGGGCGCCGCGCTGCTGATCGCCACCGGGGCGATCCACCTGGACCTGTACCTGACCGGCTACCGGACGATCCCGACCATCGGCTGGCTGTTCCTGTTGCAGGTGATCGCCGGCTTCGCCCTCGCGCTGGCCGTGCTGGTGACCGGCGGCCGGCATGTCGTCGCGGGCCGGCTGGCGGCCGCGGCGGGAGCCGGCTTCGCGCTGGCCACCCTCGGCGGCTACCTGCTGTCGGTCTGGATCGGGCTGTTCGGATTCAAAGAGGTCCGCACCACCGCGGGCATCGTGGCCGGCGTGATCGAGGTGGCCGCGTTCGCGGTCCTGGCCGCGCTGGCGCTTGCCCCCGCCCGGGCGGACAGCACTGCCCCCGCCCCGGCCGGCGGCGCGGCAGCGGCCTCGTCCAGATTCCTCACCCAGATCCCCCCGGCCGCCGCCCGGGCGGCAGCGACGATCGCGGCGGCCCTGGCCGTTGCCGCGCTGGTCCTGCTCGCCGTCGCGGAAGCGGGGGCCAGTTCTTCCGCACCAGCCGCCACCAGCACCGGCGCTGGCCTGAAGACCACGGTGATCGACGGGACGACGGTACTGACCAATGCCAAGGGCTTCACGCTCTACTCGTTCGCCCCCGACACGCCGACCGTCTCGAAATGCTACGGCAGCTGCGCCGCCTACTGGCCTCCGGTAACCGGCACCGCCCCAGCCAGCTCGGGCCTGCCCGGCACGGTCGGCACGATCACCCGGACCGGTGGCGCCCGCCAGCTCACCTACAACGGGCACCCGCTGTACACCTACATCGGCGACTCCGCCCCCGGCCAGGCCAACGGCAACAACCTCAACCTCAACGGCGGCCTGTGGCACGAGGTGCCTGTCTCCCGGTAAGACGTGCCGGGCACGGCCACGGACAGGACAAGGCAAATAGGGCATAGGAACCCGGGCGGAACCGGACTCACGGTGCCGCCCGGGAGCGCTCCAGCAGAAATGGGTTCCACCGATGGAAGCCAGCGTAAGGTTCGCCGACTCCCGGCCTACCTGCATAACAGCCGGCAGCGCTCGAGGTGGCGGGTGCGTGCATCATGATCCGGACTCCTGACCAGCGGGTCCGGGTCTTCGTCAGCTCGACGCTCGGGGAGCTGGCCGCCGAGCGGGAAGCGGTGAGCGCCGCAATCAGGCAGCTCCGGTTGACGCCCGTGCTGTTCGAGCTCGGCGCCAGGCCTTACCCGCCCCGGGATCTGTACCGCGCTTACCTGAAGCAAAGCGACGTTTTCATCGGCATCTATGCCGAGTCCTACGGGTGGGTCGCTCCCGAGATGAAGGTCTCCGGCCTGGAGGACGAGTACCGGCTGTCGGCGGGCAAGCCGCGGCTGATTTACACGAAGCAGGCAGCGCGGCGCGAACCGCGGCTGACGAGCCTTCTCGAGGCCATCCGCGCCGAGGGCGTAGTGTCCTATCGCCAGTTCAAGGATGCCGGTGAGCTCGGCGCGCTGGTCGCCGACGACCTGGCGCTCCTGCTGACCGAGCGCTTCGTCAGCCCGCCCGCGGTGCCGCCCGCCGCGCCACTGCCCGCGCCGCGCCAGCCGCTGGTCGACCGGGTGGAGGAGCTGCATGTGATCACCGGGCTGTTGCGCCAGGCTGGGGTCGGCCTGGTCACGCTGACCGGGCCGGGTGGCGTGGGCAAGACCTCCCTCGCCCTGGCGGCCGCGCACGCTGCCGCCGGCCAGTTCGCCGACGGCGCCGCGTTCGTCTCGCTCGAGACGCTGACCGATACCGCCCTGATCCGCGAAACGGTGGTCCAGCAGCTTCGCATCCCGACCCCGCCAGGTCAGACGCTTAACGAGAGCCTGCTGGCGTTCTTCGGTCCCCGCCAGCTGCTCGTACTGGTCGACAACGTCGAGCAGCTCGTCGCGGCGGCGCCCCTCGTCGAGCAGGTCCTGGAGCGAGCGCCCGGGCTGAAGGTGCTCGCGACTAGCCGCGAGCCGCTGCGCATCCGGAGCGAGAGAATGGTGGCCGTCGCGCCGCTGGCGCTGCCCGAGGCGGGCGCCCCCGATGACCTGGGCACCCTCGCCACCGTTCCGGCGGTCGCCCTCTTCATCGCCTGTGCGCGCGACGCCCGGCCCGACTTCGAGCTGACCGAAGCCAACGCCGCTGCCGTAGCCGAGATCTGCTGCCGCCTGGACGGCCTGCCGCTGGCGCTTCAGCTCGCCGCCGCCCGCCTGACGGTGCTGTCGCCGGCGGACCTGCTCGCGCGGCTGGAGCACCGCTTGCCGCTGCTGACGCACGGCCCCCGGGACCTGCCCGAACGGCAGCAGACTCTGCGGGCGGCGATCGCCTGGAGCTATGACCTGCTCGGCCCGGCCGAGCAGCGCCTGTTCCGCCAGCTCGCCGTATTCGTCGGCGGCTTCACGCTCATGGCGGTGGAAGCGCTCGCCGAGGGTGGTCCGGACGACGTTGACCCGCTCGAGGCGATCAGTGCGCTGGTCGGCCAGAGTCTCGTGTACGTCCAGCCGGTGGAGGAGACCGCTCCGCGTTACCGCATGCTGGAGACGATTCGTGAGTTCGGGCTCGAACGGCTCAAAGCGAGCGGAGAGGCGGGCCAGACGCGGCGCCGCCATGCCGAGGTCTGCCGCGACCTGGCCGAGCGCGCCGAGCCGATGCTGGTGGGGACCGCCGAGCGACGTACCTGGACGGCGCGGCTCGAGGCCGCTCACGACAACGTCCGCGCCGCCCTGGCCTGGAGCCTGAGCGCTGACGGCGTCCTCGCGGTGGGGGTTGCCCTGGCGGGCGCGCTCGGCTGGTTCTGGCTCAACTCGGGTCGGCTCCAAGAGGCCGAGTCCTGGTACGCCGAGCTCCTGGCCCGGCGGGAGCAGGCTGACGACAGCCTGGCGTGGGCCAAGGTGCTCCACGGGTCAGCGCTGCAGCTGTGGGGGCTGGGCGACATCGCTCAGGCCGCAGCGCTGCAGGAATCAGCCGTGGGCATGTTCCGCTCGGCCGGCGACAGCCGCTGGCTGAGCTATGGCCTCGCCTTGCTAGGGCGGGTGCGAACGGGGCAGGAGCGGCTGGACGAGGCACGGGCCCTGCTCGAACAGGCGCGCGAGGCGTGGAGCCAGGTCAAGACGACCTACGGCCAGCCCTTCGACGCCTACCTGCGCTATTTCCTGGGCAGTACCGCACTCGTCCAGGGCGACGCGGACGCGGCCCGCGTGTACCTGGAATCCAGCCTCAGTGACATCGAGGCCGCGGGGGACGACATGGCTCGGGGGGTGGTGCTCGCCCGCCTCGGACTGCTCGCCGCGCAGCGAGGCGAGCACGCCGAGGCGCGGGCCAAGTTTGCCGAGAGCCTGCCGCTGCTGCGCGGGGGCGACGACCAGTGGGATCTGGCGCTGCTGCTGCTGAACGCCGGCCTCGAAGAGACGCAGGCGGCGGCGCCGGCGGCGGCGGGGGCGCTGCTCGCCGATGCGCTGCATGCCTGGCAGCAGCTTCACGGTGCCGCTGGCGTGGCGTTCGCGCTCGCCGGCCTGGGTGAGGTCGCGGCCGGCCGCGGGCAGCCGCACCGCGCCGGCCAGCTGCTCGGCGCGGGCCAGGCGCTGCTCCCGGCCGCCCACCCCTTGCTGCACGTCATCGTGCCCTATGACCTGCCCGGCAAGCTGTCCGCGGCCCGTGCCGCCGGCGACCCGGCGGCATTCGACGGCGGCGTAGCCGAGGGACAGGCCTGGACGATCGAGCGGGCGGTCGCCGCAGGCCTGGCCAGCGCGGCCGCCCCGGACGCCGACCTCAAGTAGCTGCCGGTCCGTCGTGGCCTACGCGGCCGGGACCGTGTCTGGCAAGAAACCGGGACCGTGTCTCGCGAGAAAGCGGTCAGCATCGCGGACAACCGCCCGGCCAGAAGCATCCACCCCGTACCCGCCGTCCGCTTGAATTGCTGCACCGTCCTTGTCACCAGGAACAATACTCAGTATACTACCTAGTATGATACCGGGTAGGCGCAGCTCATGAGCGTCCGGTATGCGATGCTCGCGCTGCTGAGCGAGGGACCCAAGTACGGGCTGCAGCTCCGTGAGGAGTTCGAGGGCCGGACCGGCGAGGTCTGGCCGCTGAACGTGGGCCAGGTCTACACGACACTGCAGCGGCTCGAGCGCGACGGTCTGGTCGAGTCCGACGGAAACGGCGAAGACGGCCCGCAGAAGGCCTTCCGGATCACCTCCGAAGGCGAGCGGGAGCTGGCCGCGTGGCTGCGCACGCCTCCCGACCTGAGTTCGCCGCCGCGCGACGAACTGGTGATGAAGGTGCTCGTCGCTCTCCGGGTGCCAGGCACCGACCCGCATGAGGTCATCCAGGCGCACCGGCGCTACCTGGTTCAGCTCATGCAGCAGTGGACGCGAGTCAAGGACGACGAAGCCGATCGCGACCTGGGCCTGGCGCTGGCGGTCGACGCCGAGCTGTTCCGCCTGAACTCGGTGGTCAGGTGGCTCGACGTCGCGGATGACCGCCTCAAGCGGGCGGCAGCCGATACCGACACCGACGCCGCACCCGAGCCCGGACAAGTTCAAGCGCCGCTGCCACGGCACCGGCGGGAATTGGGGACCCCGCGATGAACATGCTAGAGCTGCGGCGAGTGTCCAAGTCCTACGGACGGGGCACCGCCGAGGTGCCGGGGGAGACGCGATGAGCACGGTGGTGCGGGAGCGGCCAGCCGCCACGAGGGCGCCGAACGGGGGCGTGGCCGCCCGCCGCGCGGTCATCCGCTGGGCACTGCGGCTGCTGCGCCGTGAGTGGCGGCAGCAACTGCTGATCCTGGCGCTGATCACGGTCGCGGTGGCCGCCACGGTCGTGGGCTCGGCGGTCGCGACCACGACGCCGAGCCCGGCGACCGCTGACTTCGGCACCGCACAGGATCTCGCCACGTTCACCGGGCCGGGCTCGCACATCGCCGCCCAGATCGCGTCGATCGAGCACCGGTTCGGCACGGTCGACGTGATCGAGAACCAGACGCTGCCGGTTCCCGGCTCGATCCAGACCTACAGTTTGCGGGCCCAGAATCCGCGCGGGCCGTTCGGACAGCCGATGCTTTCCCTGATCAGCGGCCAGTATCCCGTCGGCGCCGGTCAGGTGGCGGTGACCAGCGGGGTTGCCTCGGACTTCCACCTCGCAACCGGCAGCTCCTGGACCGTCGGCGGCGTCGCCAGGATGGTCACCGGGATCGTGGCGAACCCGCAGAACTTGCTCGATGAGTTCGCCCTGGTGGCGCCCGGCCAGGTCACCGCTCCGACGCAGGTCACGGTGCTGTTCGACGCGCCGGGCGTCGCGCCGGAAGACATCGGCCCGACCGTGGCGACCCCGCAGACGGCGGCGTCGAGCAACGTGGTCAACCCGGAGACGATCTCGCTCGCGGCGGCCGTGCTCGGCATGCTGCTCATCGCGATGGTCGGGGCGGGCGGGTTCGCCGTGCTGGCGCAGCGCCGGCTCCGTTCGATCGGCATGCTCGCCGCGCAGGGCGCCACGGTGTCCAATATTCGCCTCGTCGTGAGAGCCAACGGCGTCGCTACCGGTGTCGTAGGGGCGGTGGCCGGGTTCGCGCTCGGCCTGGTGGCCTGGCTCGCCTACCGGCCGCAGGCGCAGGCCAGCGCCCACCACGTAATCGGCGTGTTCCAGTTGCCGTGGACGGTGGTCTGGGTCTCGATGATCCTCGCCGTGCTGGCCGCCTACGCCGCCGCCGCGCGGCCCGCCAGGGCGATCGCCCGGGTTCCGGTCGTGACCGCGCTGTCCGGGCGCCCGCCCGCGCCGAAGCCCGCGCGCTACCTGGCGGTTCCGTTCGGTCTCGGATTCCTCGCTCTCGCGTTCTTCCTGCTCGGCCTGGCCGGCTCCGGCATCAGTGCCAACGCCGGCGGGAACGGGCCCGGCACCCAGAACACGCAGTTGGAGGAAGTCGGCTTCGGCCTGGTCGCGCTCGTGGTCGCCGTGGTGCTGCTGTCCCCGGCCTGCCTGGCGGTGCTGGCCAGGCTCGGCCGCTGGACGCCGGTCACGGTGCGGCTCGCGCTACGGGACCTGGCCCGGTACCGCGCCCGGTCGGGCCCGGCGCTCGCGGCGATCAGCCTCAGCGTGCTGATCGCGGCCGTCGTCCTCGTGATCAGCGCCGCCCGGTTCGGCGGGGCGGCCGACTACGTGGGCCCCAACCTGACGTCCAGCCAGCTCGTCGTCTATCCGCCCGGCCATGGCAACCCTAACGGGCCTCGGCCGACCGCGAGCCAGCTCGCCATGACCAGGACGACCGCGCAGCGTATCGCCGCCTCGCTCGACGACCGCTACCTGATCACGCTCGAGACACCCAGCGGCAGCCTGCAGTACGGCGGATCCGGACGGAGCTGGTCCGGCACCATCTACGTCGCGACCCCGCAACTGCTGCACGCGTTCGGGATCACGCCGGCGCAGGTCAATCCCGATGCGGACTTCCTGACCATGCGGCGCGGCCTGCCCACCACGCAGCACATGCAGCTGTGGTACATCCCCAAGAGTCCCCCGGGCAGTCCCTGCCCGCCGGGCAGCTGCCTGGCCAACCCGCCGATCCAGGAGATCAGCGCGCTCCCTTCGGGCACCTCGGCGCCGAACACCGTGATCACCGAGCATGCCATGCGGGAGTTCAAGTTCACCGCGACCACGGCCGGCTGGCTGATCCAGGCGCCGGGCGGGCTGACCGCCACCCAGATCACGAACGCCATGCAGACCGCGGCCACGGCCGGGGCGAGCATCGAGACCGTCAACAACATCCCGTCGCTCACGCACGTCACCGACGCGGCCACGATCTTCGCGATGGTGCTCGCGCTCGGCATCCTCGCCATGAGTATCGGCCTGGTCCGCAGCGAGACCGCCGCGGACCTCCGCACGCTGACCGCCACCGGGGCGAGCAGCGCCGCCCGCCGCACGCTCACCGCGGCCACCGCCGGCGCGCTCGCACTGACCGGGGCGGTCGTCGGAACGGCCGGGGGTTATCTCGCGGCGATCGGCTTCTTCAGGACCAACCAGCTGGACCAGCTTTCGGAGCTGGACAGCGTCCCGGTGGCCGGCCTGCTATGGATCCTGGTCGGCATGCCGCTGATCGCGGTGGTCGTAAGCTGGCTCCTCGCCGGACGCGAGCCACGCGTCATCGCCCGCCAGCCACTCGAATAACCGAGTTGAACGGGAGGCCAGAAGCCCCGCCTCAGTGACGGTGGCTGACCCAAGGTCAACGGCGTCAGGCGGACACGACACCCGCTTCCCGCCATACTGGGCAGGTGGGGCGGGAATGGCAGTTATCCCGGAAACAGCACCAGCGCCTGCATCGGGAGCACCTCGCTGGCGCCGCTTCCTGACGCCGTGGCGCTCGCCCGCGGATCAGCCCGCCTGGGCCCGGCCGGCGCTGCTGGCCATCGCCGCCGTCGCGGCGGTCGCGTACGGCTGGGGAATGGCCGGCGCGAGCGTCGAGCCGTTCTACGGCGCGGCGGCCCGCAGCATGTCGGAAAGCTGGCACGACTTCATCTTCGGCGCGTTCGATCCAGCCGGGACCGTCACCATCGACAAGCTGCCCGGCGAGCTCTGGGTGCAGGCCCTCTCGCTGCGGATCTTCGGCTTTCATATCTGGGCCCTGGTCCTGCCCCAAGTGGTCGAGGGCGTGCTCACCATCCTGGTGCTGTACCGGGCGGTCCGCCGGCTGGCCGGGCCAGTAGCTGGCATAACCGCCGCGGCAGTGCTCGCCGTCACGCCCATCGCCGTGCTGCTGAGCCGCGGCAACGTATCGGACTCGCTGCTGATCCTGCTGCTCGTGCTCGCCGCCGACGCCACGTCCGCGGCGCTGCTCACCGGGTCGCTGCGGCAGCTGCTGCTGGCCGGCGTCTGGGTTGGCCTGGCGTTCCAGGCCAAGATGATCCAGGCCTGGCTGGCCCTGCCCGCACTGGCCGCCGCCTACCTGCTCGCCGCGCCCGCGGCGCGGCTGCGTACCCGGTGCGCGCATGTCGCGCTGGCCGGGCTGGTCACCGCGGTGGTGTCCCTGTCCTGGATGACCGCGGTCTCGCTCGTCCCGTCCCACGACCGGCCCTACGTGGACGGCAGTGCGGACGACTCGGTGTACACGCAGGTCTTCGACTACAACGGCCTGGGCAGGCTCACCGGGAACTGGGCGACGATCGCCGGGCCGCCTTCACCGCTTGTGGTCGCGGCCGTCGAGAGCGGGCAGTTGCTGAACGCCGAGACCAGAGACATTAAGGCGAGCTGGCACCGGCTGCTGGCCGGCCCGTTCGCGGCCGACAGCGGCTGGCTGTTGCCGGCGGCCGTCGCCGGCGCGCTTGGCGTGCTCATCTCCCGGCGCCGCCAGGGCAGGCGCGACCCGCTGCGCGCCGGTGTCGTGCTGTGGGGCGGCTGGTGGCTGGTCCTCGCCGTCTTCTTCAGCGCCGGCACGTACCTGAACTCGTACTACGTCGCGGCGCTCGTTCCCGCGCTCGCCGCGCTGTGCGGCATCGGCATCGCCGTGTGCGGACCTCGCCCTTGGCCGGCCAGGGTGCGGCTGATCGTCGCCGCGACGGTACTCGGCTGCGTCGGCTACGGCGCCTACCTGATGTCCGGGACGGCATCCGGCCCGGTCGTGCTGACCCTGATAGCGCTGGTCGTGGCGGCGGCCGCCGTCGCCCAGCTGCTGCTGCCCGCGTCAGGCCAGGGCGGGTACCTGACCGCGATCGCGTTCGCCGGTGCCGCCGTGCTCCTGCTGCCCGCGGCGGCGTCCGTGAGCTGCGTCATCGGCGGGCTGGGGCCGTTTGACACCCCGTTCGAGTCGTCGAAGACCGCGCACAATAACCAGCTGCTGGCCCTCGCCGCGCCCCGCATCACCCGGACCGTCCAGCAGCTAGAACTCCAGACGCCACCCGGTGACGCCCTGCTCGGCACCGACACGTCCGGGCTCGCGCAGAACTACATCTTGTACAGCGGCAGGGAGGTGCTGCCGATCGGCGGTTACCTCGGCAACGTGCCGGCCCCGACGCTGGCCACGCTGCAGGAAGACATCAGCCGCGGCTACGTGCGGATATTCGTGCTGCCGGTTTCACCGCCGGGCCCGGACCCGCGGGTGCGGTGGCTCGAGTCGCACTGCACCAGACAGCCCCTGCCCCCGAACCAGCGTCCGCTCCCGTACGCGAACTTCTTCTGCGGACTCCCCGCCGCCCAGCCGGCCGGCTAACGCAGCCACCAGAGCATGAACGGGAGGTCATGAGTGACACGGCTACCAGGATCTACTGCACGTCGTTACGGCCAGGTTTTTGATGAGATCGCGGCTGAGTACGACCGCCACCGTCCGGCTTATCCTGACGAACTCATCGACCAAGCTTGCCGGGTCGCAGGGATCGGGAGCGGCGATCATGTGCTTGAGGTCGGGTGCGGAAGCGGCCAGCTGACGCGCGGCCTTGTCGCCCGGGGCCTGCACGTCACAGCACTCGAACCCGGCAAAAGCCTCATCGCACTGGCCAGGCAGAACCTGGAAGGTGCCGGAGAGGTGGAATTTGTGAATGCTCAGTTTGAGGATGCATTGCTTCCCCGCGAGCAGTTTGCGGCCGTGTTCTCTGCGTCCGCGTTTCACTGGGTTGATCCGAAGGTTAGCTGGCAGCGGGCCGCTGACGTACTTGTTCCCGGTGGAACGCTCGCCCTCGTGCAATACTGCGGAATTGAGGAGCCACGTAGCAAGCCAGATCAGGAAGCGGCACTCGCTGCCATAAGAAAGGTCGCCCCGGACGTTGCCGCTAATTGGCCGGTCTACAGGGATCTCGACGCCACGCTCGCCGGGATGGAGCAACGCCGGGGCAACGTCTCAGAGGTATGGGCCTGGCTCGGCAGCTACGACATAGGGCAAGATTATGCCGGCCGCTTGTTCGGCGATGTTCAGGTGGCAGTCATGCCAAAGCTCAT
>Ga0209693_10000814_pt1 | contig 12902 bp, 9 predicted proteins | sample HubBroMetageWRM3_FD_188345 | JGI IMG/M metagenome (GOLD analysis project Ga0209693, IMG submission 188345) | Warmed soil microbial communities from the Hubbard Brook experimental Forest, New Hampshire - Hubbard Brook CCASE Soil Metagenome WRM 3... | ecosystem: Environmental > Terrestrial > Soil...
TCCGTGGTCAAGGTTCGCGTGATGCCTCTTTGCAGATCGGTGACGGTCACCGTAGCACCCGCGACGGCCGCTCCGGTTTGGTCAGTGACGCTTCCCAGGATTCGTCCGGCGTTGCCTTGGGCGAACACCGGCAGAGATAGCAGGAATACGCCAAGATTCGCAGCGAGTACTCGAATAGTGCCCCTCAGGCTGCTCCGCACAGACCGGTTTACTCCTCTCGCGAAGAACACCATAGCGCCTCCCGTCCAAGATGGCAGACTGCAATGCAATGGCTACATGAACATGTTCACAATTCCAAGAGAGTTGAACTCTATTCGAGGAGCAATGTCAAGCATTTTCGCACAGACCGGTCAGGCAATTGCGAATGAACGTTCTGGGAACCTTTGGAAGCAAGAGGGGCCCTGCGGCTTCTGGCCGGGTCCTAACGTGACACCGAATCGTCCCCCTCGCCGGACTGGTGTAGAAGATGGTACAACTTTCTGGAGGCAGGTTCTGCGCGAATCGCCATTGCAGGACCGATTTGGCAAATAGCTCGATGACCAGTTTGCTTATTCTTCTGGCAATGCCACGAGAGACCGCAAAGCAGTACTATTCCCGTCTTGCTGGGACGTTTCCCCAGCTAACGATTCATCTCGTCGACCACCACAGCAAGGTCGGTCCCCACATCGGCAGCGCGGATATTCTGTTGACCTTCGCGCCCATGATCACCGATCAGGTCGTGCGGGAGGCGGTTAACCTGAAGTGGGTTCAGGCGCTGGGAACGGGCGTGGACAACCTTGTCGACTTACCATCACTACGAAGTGATGTCATTGTCACCAACCTTCAGGGCCTACATGGCGCTCCGATGTCCGAAGCGGCCATTATGACTATGCTAGCCCTGAGCCGTGATCTCCCTCGTGCCATCCGAAACCAGGTTCGTCATCTTTGGGAACGCTGGCCCGTCAGTCTCCTCGACGGCAAGAAAGTGGGCATTGTCGGAATCGGGGCTATTGCCGAAACGCTCGCTCCCAAATGCAAGGCTATGGGAATGACCGTGGTCGGCATCAGTTCCGTCCAGCGAACCGTTGTCGGTTTTGATCGAATGTACGGAAGGGATGAGTTCATATTCGCCGTACGCGATCTCGACTATCTCGTCGTGCTCACGCCGTATTCGCCCGCTACGCGCCACATCGTGAATGCTGCGATATTCTCGGCGATGAAGCCGACCAGCTACTTCATCAATCTGGCGCGTGGTGGTGTGGTTGACGAGGGCGAACTGATCCAAGCGCTGGAGAACGGCCAGATCGCCGGGGCAGCGCTGGATGTCTTCAGTCACGAGCCGCTTCCCGAAGATCACCCGTTTTGGTCGATGAAGAACGTGATTGTCACACCTCATCTGGGTGGCTTCTACGACGGATATGCCGATCGAGCGCTGCCTGTGGTCGAGGAGAATATCCGCAGATTTCTCGCGGGTGACACGACGAATATGATCAATGTCGTGAAACGCTGAAGACCAGACCTGCGAAGCGGAAGACATTGTTGGATCGCGGAGCGCTCGACGGCAGGATGGGGAAAGATATGGAGGGCACAAAACCATGGCAGGTGACTGCTTCGGATCTGGCGGCTCTGCGGGAGATCTGTACCACGAGAGACGTGCCAGCATTTCCCGGCGCGAGTTTCTGAAGTCGGTCGCTGTAGTCGGAGCCAGCGCGATACTATCGGCGAGCAGGTTGATGGCGCAAACCCAGTCGCCGACGGGGAGCGCCAAACCCAACCGCATTGATGTGCATCACCACATCCTGCCCCCGCCTTACATGTCGCGTGCGCGCGAACGAATTCTGGCAATTTCCGATCGGGACCACTCCGCGTTGCTGAACTGGACGCCGGCGAGAGCCCTTGAAGAAATGGATAAGAACGGCATCGCTATCGCGATGACCTCGCTCGGGCTCCCGGGCGTCTGGTTTGGGGGCGCAAAAGCGGCGCGCAGCCTGGCGCGAGCCTGCAATGAATATGCGGCACAGATGGTCAGGGACTATCCGGGGCGATTTGGTTTGTTTGCGGCTCTGCCGCTGCCCGATCGAGAAGGCAGCCTGCGGGAAATCGCCTATGCGATAGACGTACTCAAGGCGGATGGTGTCGCGCTGGTGAGCAGTTATGACAATAAATGGCCCGGAGATCCCACGTTCACTCCGGTGTTCGAGGAGCTGAATCATCGCAAAACAATAGTATTTATTCATCCCGCTGTGCCCGGCTGCTGTGGCCATCTCATGCCTGGCATTCCTCCTTCGACCATTGAATTTTTGTTCGATACGTCGCGGGCGATCACCAGCCTTCTCGTGAACGGAACACTTTCGCGGTTTCCGGACATTCGCTTCATCTTCTGCCACGCCGGTGGAACCATGCCGATGCTGGCCGCCCGCACAAACGCGTTTGTCCAACGGCATAAGGAAATTGCCGACCGGGTGCCCAATGGCGTCCCCTACGAACTGAAAAAACTTCATTACGACGTTGCCAATTCGACCAACCCGTCGTCGATGGCCGCGTTGACGAATCTGGTCCCCACCTCGCAGATGCTGTTTGGGAGTGACTTTCCCTACGTGCCCGCCGCTGTGACTGCCAACGGACTGGATCATTTCGGGCTTTCTGCAAGCGACCTGCAGGCAGTCAACCGCGAGAACGGGATGAGATTGTTTCCTCGACTGAACTTGACAACCAACCTGACGGGGATACACTGAACCACTCGGAAAGTGGACATGTTCATTTTTCGTGGAAGTCATAACCTGGGGGATTGAACACCTATGGGTTTCCGCAGCACTTCAGCCGTAGCAGGCATTTCACTTGTTCTGGCGGTTTCTCTGGTTCTCGCCGGGTTTGCGCAGAACACTCCAGCCCCGTCCGGGTACCATCTATTGAAAACTATTCCTGTCGGGGGGACTGAAGGCTGGGATTACGTCACCATGGACAGCGACGCGCGGCGTCTCTACATCGGACGGGACGATCACATCGACGTGGTCGACGTTGACTCTGCCGCCGTCGTCGGAAAAATTACCGGTTTGTCGCACACCCACGGCATCGTCCTAGCGCCCGACCTCGGTCGTGGATTCACATCCGACGGAGAGTCGAACAGCTCCACCATCGTCGAACTGAAGACCCTGAAGAAAATCGGCACGGTCAAGACTGGTAAAGACCCTGATTCGTTTGTCTACGATGACGTCACTAAACGCGTTTTCATCATGAATAGCGCTGGAAACGATGTGACCGCCATCAACGCCGCGGATGGCAGCATCCCCGGCACCATCGCTCTCGACGGCCAGCCTGAGGCAGCAGTGGCGGATGGCAAGGGGAAGATTTTTGTGAACATCACGGACAAGGACCAGATTGTCGAGTTCGACGCGCGGACGCTGACGATACTACATCGCTGGCCGCTCGCTCCTGGTCAGGGACCGTCCGGCCTGGCGATCGACCGGAAGAATCGCCGTCTTTTTTCGGTTTGCGATAACTTGATGATGGTGGTCATGGATGCAGACACCGGCAAGGTGATCGCGACACCCGGCGTCGGTGCGGGCACCGATGCCAGCCTTTTCGACCCTGACACGGGCTATGCTTTCGCGTCAGCCGGTGGTTCAGCAACTCTCACCGTTATCCACGAAGACTCGCCCGATCAGTTCCGAGTGGTGGACAATGTTCCCACGCAATCCGGCGCTCGAACCATGGCTCTGGACAACAAAACTCACAACGTCCTTCTCATCACGGCAAGGCATGGCCATGGCGCGACGCACTCGCAGGTGCTGCCAAATACGTTTGTCGTCCTTGTCGTAGGCAGGTGACGGCCAAGAACGTGTCTTGAGGCAACTGGGAATGCTTACTATGAAAGGGAACCAAATCAGGAGACGCGGATCTCTTACTGGCTTGACCGCATTATCATTGCAGCATTCCCGTCCCGGCGATAGCTTCCGGAGCGGAGCAGTTTCTTACCCATTCTTAGCGCGGGCTGGAGCCCGTGGAGCTGCAGTTCGAGCAAGCGCCTCAACTCAGCCAACCCCCGGCGCGGGTCTGGCCTCGGGCCGGCAATCCACCATCGAATCGCGCCCGAGGAAATAAAAAAAATCTGACGTGCGACGATCGACGCTTCTTCCTTCGACCGGACGCGTCGTTGCTGTTGGGCGGTCCGTACAGCTTTTTCGATTCCTGCGATAAGGCGGCCGCGAATCCCCTGGAACGTCGCTGCTTGCTTTCCCTCCGAATAAAATGTCAACTCCTTCAGGAGTATGCGGGAGAGCGCGGGGTTCTTGCTGAAATATTCGTAATGGGGCTTATAGATGTCGACGAGTTGATCGACCAAGGAGTGATGCGACTCGGCCGCCCTAAGGGCCTCGTCGGTCACGGCGGCAAGTTCCTCATTGAAAACGAGAAAGACCAAGTCGCGCTTATCCTGCGCATAGTTGAACAGGGTGCCTAGGCCGACGTGGGCACGCCTGGCGATCTGGCGTAGCGTAGCAGAGTCGTATCCATGCTTGGAGAAAAGTTCACGCGCAGCCGCACGGATCCGCTGACGTTTCTCCAGCTTATTTTGTTCCCGGAGCCCAAGCTCCAAAGGGAGTATATGCATAGCCTTAACTTAACATGTCCATCCCTATACGCGATCACCACGATGTTTCTTGCAACGAATCTCTCATGGCGGCAACAGGCCTTATATGACACGATAGTCTGCCGTCACTGGCGCGATTCAGAGCGATGTATTTCTCCGCCTTGACAATATCAATGAACATGTTCCAAAGTGTACGTGTTCAGCTATTCGCTCTCGTGTGAATAGCCGTCACACGTCGATCCAAGCCGCGGCGGTCAATTGATTCAAGAAGGAGTTAGGTCGTAGCCTGAAAGGGATTCGCGCGAGAGCTAGCCAGATGCGGTTCTATCCTGCCCGCGCTGCAGTGAACCCGAATCCCAGACTCGGCGCCGTCCGTTGTGTTTCGTGGAACTCGTCCTCGACGCCGAAGGGCTGCTAACCAACTCACTTTCGTGCAGGAGACGAGATGACTCACAACAGGCGAGTCGCCTTGATTACCGGCGCTGCCACCGGCATCGGACGGGCCACAGCGGTGGCATTGGCCGAAGCCAGCTTTGACGTGGTCATCAACTACAGCCGAAGCGAATCTGCCGCGCGCGAGAGTGCCAAGTTAGCAGAGAACGAAGGGGCAAAGACGCTGCTCCTGCGCTGCGACGTCAGCGACGATTTGTCCGTGCGCAAGATGCTTGACGCTGTCGAGCACGAGTTCGGTCGCCTGGATGCACTTGTAAACAACGCCGGCACAACAACCGAGGTCAAGCCGCAGGATTTCGATGCATTGACACCCGAGGAATGGGACCGCGTTTTCGCGGTGAATGTCCGCGGAGTCTTTCAAGTCACGCGTGCCGCAGTGCCCCTGCTGAAAAAAAATGGCGGAAGTGTCGTCAATACAGCAAGTATTGTCGGACTACGCCCTGGTCCACAGCCCTTGCCTTATGCCGCGAGCAAAGCTGCCGTTGTGAGCCTTACCAAACTATTAGCGCTCAATCTGGGCCCAGAGATTCGCGTCAACGCGGTTGCGCCGGGCTGGATGGAAGGGGATTGGATGGCGCGAATGCTCAAGGACAAGTATGACGACCTGATGGCTCGTCGAGCCAAGAACACTCCGCTGCGGCGCTGTGTAACTGCGAAAGACGTCGCCGAGGTGATTGTTAACCTGATAACCAGCAATCGTCTGGTTAACGGCGAGGTGGTTGTGGTCGACGGGGGCTATGCAGCCACCACTTAGAACGAGGTAGAGGCAAATGCTGGAAGGCATCGTTCCTTTTCCGCCCGAATTTGCTCGCCGGTATCGCGAGCGCGGGTATTGGACGGACAAGTCGTTGGCGGAAGAATTTAGGGCCGTGTTCGAACATTACGCGGATCGCGTTGCGCTGATCGATCGCGAGCGATCCATCACATATGCCGAGCTCGATACGCTTTCAGACAATCTGGCGTTGAATCTTCTAGATCTTGGATTTAGGACTCTGGACCGAGTAGTTGTGCAACTGCCGAATGTGGCCGAGTTTGTTGTCCTTTACTTTGCCCTGCAGAAGATTGGTTGTATCCCGATTGCGGCATTAGCGAGCCATCGCTACGCTGAAATCAGCCAGTTTGTGGAACTTTCCGGCGCTACCGCCTGTGTCATCCCAGATCACCACCACGATTTTGATTATGCTCAAATGGTCGACCGCATCCGCGGGGAAATCCCAGCGTTGAAGCACGCGATCATTCTAGGTGCTCCACGGCAAGGGTTCAGTTCACTCTCGGAACTGATTGCCAAGCCGGCGGCACTGCGTGCTTCGCGGTTTTCCGAAATACGTATCGATCCGACCGACCCAGCCGTCTTTCAGCTTTCCGGTGGCACCACCGGGATTCCCAAGCTGATTCCGCGCACACATAACGACTACGCATACAATTCCAAGGCTGCCGCCAGCGTCTGCGGAATCGACGAGCACGCGGTGATCCTGGTTGTGCTGCCGATCGCACACAACCTGCCTCTGGCGTGCCCTGGCATCCAGGGCTGTTTGTTTAATGGCGGCAAAGTTGTCATCAGTCCCAGCACCAAGCCGGAAGACATGTGTGGGTTGATCCAGAAACATCGTGTCACCCACCTGAAAGTTGTTCCTGCGCTCCTGATTCGGCTGCTGAACGACCCCGCCTTGACGCACTATGACCTGTCCTCGCTGAAGATCATTCAAAGTGGCGGCCAGAGCCTGCAGCCAGAGACGCGGCTACTGGCAAATAAGCTCATTCCGAACGCATTCGTCCAGGAAAACTTTGGCATGTCCGAAGGACTGTTAATGTTCGTCCGCCTCGACGACCCCGACGACGTATGCCTGGAAACTGTTGGACGTCCAATTTCTCCGGACGACGAAGTGCGCATTCTCGACGATGACGGTAATGACGTTCCGGTTGGCGAGGTGGGCGAACTCTGCTGCCGCGGCCCGTACACGCTGCGTGGCTACTTTGGAGTGCCTGAGTACAACGCCTGGGTTTTCACCCGTGACGGCTTTTACCGGTCGGGAGATCTGATGCGTCAACATCCTTCGGGAAATTACATCGTCGAAGGTCGCAAGAAGGACCTGATCAACCGGGGCGGAGAAAAGATCAGCGCCGAGGAGATCGAGAACCTCATTCTGTCGCATCCTTCGGTGAAGAATGTTGCCTGCATTCCCGTCCCGGACCCGGACCTTGGTGAGCGCATGTGTGCCTGCGTCTTGCTGCGCGATGGAGCACACTTGAGCTTTGATGAATTGAAAAACTTTCTGCTGGGAAGAGAGATCGCCAAATATAAGCTTCCCGAGCGCCTGGAAGTTCTGCCCGACTTCCCACTCTCAACTTTTGGCAAGGTTTCCAAGAAGAAGTTGGTTGGAATGATTTCTCAGAAGATGGCCGCGGAAAGGCAAGCAAGTGGTATATACACCTAAGCCATTGTTGCGAGTGATACTGAACGCCCAATGAGAATCGTTGACGTCCATTGTTATCCCAATACCAAGGAATGGATTGCCTGCCAGCAGCCCTATGTCGACGCGCTGGCCAGGTATTGGAATCGAGCCTGGACAGCGAAAGACGAGAACGAAGTGATCGAGGATTTCGCCGATGCTGGCGTCGAGGCCATTCTGGTGGCGCTGGATCTCGAAACCACTGTTGGCACGCCCCCTTGCTCGAACGACTACGTATCAGCAATGCAAAAGCGCCATCCGGAGCGGATCATTCAGGCATGGGCAGCGGTTGACCCGTTCAAGGGTCAACAAGCTATCAGTGAAGCTACGCACGCTATACAGAAACTGCACATGCTGGGGTTTCACTTCCATCCGATCATTGGGCATTTCGCGGTGAATGATCGGCGAATCTACCCGCTGTTTGAAGTGATTAACGAATTGAGTGTGCCCGTGTTGGTTGACGTCGGGACAACCGGGATGGGAGCCGCGATGCCTGGCGGCATGGGGGCTAAACTACGGCACGCCCACCCATCGGCGATCGACGAACTTGCCGCTGACTTTCCGAATTTGACGATTATCGCTGCCCACCCTGGTTGGCCCTGGGTTGACGAGATGACCGCAGTCGCCTTGCACAAAGGCAATGTTTTTTGGGAAGTGTCGGGTTGGGCTCCGAAATACTTCCCGCAGCAGTTGAAGGCCGATATTCGGGGACGGTTAAATGACAAAATCATGTTCGGCAGCGACTATCCAAGCATTCCGCATGCCCGCCTGCTGCGCGAATGGGGCGAACTGGGCTATCCCGACGAGGTCATGGAGCGGGTGTTCCATCTGAATGCGGAGCGGGTGCTGGGGCTATGACTCGCCGAGACGTTGCAAGCAACGTTGCTGCGGTAGAGACATAGCTGGCTACGTCTCCCTGACTTTGGTGTTTGTTTTGCGAAAGAAGGCTTACAGCTTCAGCAGCCGCGCCGCATTCCCACTCAGAATCATCTTGCGCTGTGCAGTCGCGAGATCGACCTGCTCGAGAAACTGTACCGGGCGGTCATAACCCATGGTGAAGCAATAGTCGCTCCCCAGCATGATTCTCTCCGCTCCCACCTCCTTGATCACGAACTCCATAACCGCTTTCGAGTGGGTGATCGTGTCATAGGTGAAACGCGTGAGATACGTGCTCGGTGCCTGCGGCAGGTTCTTTAGCTCCGGGCGCGTGCGCCAGCCTTGGTCGATCCTGCCAATCAAGATTGGGAGAACACCGCCCGCGTGTGGCAACCCGATCTGAAGTTTCGGATGGCGATCCATCACACCGCCAAAAATTAAGTGGCAGGCGGCAATTGCCGTATCAACTGGATTGCCGATCAGATTCGAAAGAAAAAAGGGTTTCAGGCGGTCGCCGCCAATCGTCTCCACGGGATGCAGAAAGATCGGCAAATCGAGAGCTTCAATGCGTGCCAGAACCGGTTCGAACAGAGGGTCGTCGAGATCGTGGCTGCTGATGTTGGTGCCCAGATACACGCCCCGCATGCCGGGCAGCTTGCTGGCCCGGTTGAGTTCGTCGAGGGCACGGTCAGGATAGAGCATCGGAAGCGTGAGAAAGCTGACGAGGCGTGTGGGATATGCCTGGTGCGCGGCGCTAGCCGCATCGTTCCATGCCTTGGCGAGCTTGGTAGATAACTCGGCGTCACCCCAATACAGCATTGGGGCAGTGAGTGAAATCGCCTGCAACGTGACGCCCTGCTGATCCATGTCAGCGATGCGTGCCTTCAAGTCGATGAACTTCGCAGGCAGTGGCCCATTGCTTCCGGCGGGGGTCTTTATAAAAAAACCCTTGTCTGTCATGTGGTATTCCGCGTCGAAGCGCTTGCCTTCGCCGGCGACGAGGTCGAGGTAGGCTTCCGGGAAATAGTGAGCATGAATATCGATCACCGGGCCGTCGGGGCTCACGGCGCGCGGCGGTTGGGTCTGGGTGAGCGCGGTGCTCCCACCCATCGCGGCGACCGCTGCGGTCGCCAGTCCTGTTTTCAGCACCTGCCTTCGTGACACTCCCCGTTCGCTGCCGAGTACCGCTCGCGTCGTCATCGTCGTGCCTCGCTTGAGTCGATTAACGTTAGCTATCTAAACTTACTTATCCCCGCTGGAAAATTCGAATACGTCGTGCTCCGGAGTTGAAACCTCTACTCCCGTGCCGGCCGATTGCACGTCTCCGCTCACGACGTGCAGGCGATTACCGATGACACCCACGGCCAGCCCGTGACGCGAAACTGGCATCGGAGGCATTTCAGTCCATGTGTTGCTTGCGGGATCGTAGGCTTCGAAGGCGCGGAAAGTGGCCATCATGTGAGGATCCTGATACTCGCCTCCAGCGACATAAATACGTCCGCCGTAGACACCCGCGCCAAGTGCGCTGCGCGCAATCGGCATACGCGAGCGCGGGCCACTCCACTGATCGGTGGCTGGATCGTATTCCTCGACTACGGAGACATCCGAGGCCAGACCGATGAACGCCGCCCCGACCCGCCCGCCGATCACATAAATTTTCCCGTTGACGGCGCCAATAGCGGCATGGTTGCGCGGTGTCGGCATCGCACTGCGCTCGCGCCAAGTATTTGCTGCGGGATCGTACTCTTCGACCGCTCCCACCGACATGTGAGGGTGCGTAGGAAATACCGCTGTTTCCTTTGATCCTGGAATCGTGCCAGCGCCCCCGATCACATACATCTTGTCGTCCACTACCGCCGCCAGCGCTGAACCACGCTTGCTCGGCATCGGCGCTAAAGCTTTCCAAGTGTCCGCCGTCGGATCGTATTCCCATGCGTTATTGATCGGGACCCACGCCGGCGGTCCAGATTCCGGCAGCACGAATCCGCCAAAAGCGTATATCTTCCCGCGGTATTCGGTGAAGGCGACGTGGTGGGAGGGCAGTGCCATCGGCTTCTTTTTCGCCCAGCTATTAGCGGCGGGATCATATTCGTAGACCATGCCCACGGGCTTCCAGACCGGCGCGAGGCCCGCGAAAACGTACATCTTGCCTCCTGCAGCCACGCCCGATATTTCCTCAGCGGGTTGGGGGAATGGCGCCAGCTTCATCCATTTTTCCTGGGCATGGGCGAAAGTCGTCGCCAAGGCAAGACCAATAACCAACGTGAACCGATGCAGACCAGCCGAACTGCATAACCTGAACATCGTTTCTCCCCTTCAAGAAGCGGCCGGACTCAGGTCAGGCTCGCACCCTTCGAGACAACCACAATTAGCATAGTTTGACGGTGCCGCGGACAGAAGCATCTCCCGCTGCACGTTAAGACAGCCTTAAATTACAGAAATTACTGACCGGCAACAGTCGCGCTTCGTGGGACTGTTGCCAGAATGGTCAGCCATTCCGAATGAATTCCGCATTCAGCAACGCGTTACCAAATCACCTTCAAAGCAAGCTGAATCTGCCTTGAAGTGGTTGACGTGGAGTCCAGCAGACCTGAGGTTGGCCCCACGGGAGTTCCATCCCCATTAAATATCTGGTTGTTGGTCGTCGGCGGATTGAAATTTGCGCGATTGAGGACGTTGAAGGCTTCCACTCGAAACTGAATGTTGAACGCATCCGAGATTCGTTCGATCCGGTTGTTCTTGAACAGGGAAAGGTCGAAGTTGACCAAGCCCGGGCCAACAATGCTGTTGCGCCCAGCATTGCCGAGGAGGTTCGCGCAGGTGCCGGCAATTGGCGTACCGGCCAGAAGGCCAAAGGGCTGACAGCGTCCCGCCAGGTCTGGAGTTTGAGCCGGAAGCGCAAAGCAATTCAGGTTCAGGTATTGGATACCGCCATGGACCGGGTTGCAACCGTGCACGATATCCGGAAAATCGAACGGGTCGGTGCTGTTGAGTCCGAGCGGATCCGGCGCGATGGTGGCGGTAAAAGGCATGCCGGTACTTGCCTGGAAGATCCCGCCGAACTCCCAGCCACTCGCGGCCCAGCTCAGCACACTGGAAAGCCCTTTAGGGTTCGGGAGGTCCCAGATGTAACTGAAGACAAGGTTTTGTGTCTGGTTGAAGTCAGAAGGTCCGCGTCGAATAGCTGAGCTGAAAAAGGGCAGGCTAGAGAGGCCATTCCGAAATTGATCGCCATCGGTGGAGCCGGAAGCACTGTCAATGGTTCTCCCCCAAGTGTAAGAAACTTGCCCAGAGACGCCATGACTCAGTCTCTGTTGAACCTGGACTTGCATCGCATTGTAGTTAGCGTCGGAATTCCAGAGGGTCGCGGGTACGCGGCCAAAGTTCGGATTGATGGTCGGGAGTGGCGAGGCGGGAGGGAGGGGCTGCAAGGGCCAGAGATACCCTTCCGCGGTCAAGGTCATGGGCAACACAATCGAGGAATCATCCGTCTGCAACAAGTTATGCACGGCACGTGAGCCCACGTAAGCGATCATCCCAGTGGTATTGGCTGCAAGCGCGCGTTGTATGTTGACGTTCCACTCCATTACGTAATTGCGTTTGGGATGCTGATCGATGTAAGCCGCGCGCTGCGAGGTGGTGCTGGCCGAGAGGGTCTTGTACGCTGCGTCCGGGGACGACGCGGGACCGAACGACCCAGGTGGCAGATTCGAGCCATTCACCGACTGGTAAAAGGGCACCGTTCCATCCACCGTGTGGCGCAAGTTCGCGGGAAAAATCTGCACATCGAACACTGAGAAGCCGCCGCGGACGGCGGTCTTGCCGTTGCCCGTGGGATCCCAGGAAAAGCCGATCCGGGGTTCAAGATCACGAAGTGAAGGATTCGCGAACAATGGCGAACGCACGATTACGGCAGGGGCGGTGAGACTTGGCAGGCTAGCCAGCTTACCGTTGATTTCGTTAGGCACGGTAGCCATCTCATAGCGCAGTCCCAAGTTGAGCGTCAGATTGGGCAGCAGGTGCATGTCATCCTGCAAGTAAGTCCCAAAGAGTGTTTCTCGAATCCTTCGTGGCGACACTATACCGGGCGCATCAGCAATCAGAGACTGGGGGATGTTCTGGAGAAAGTCGGAAAGAGAATTAAACTCGAAGTCTCCACCCGGCTGCGAGGGGGTGGATTGATTGTCGATGATTCGCTCCACGTTGGCGCCGAATTTCAGGCTGTGGATTCCCTTAGTGAGAAACACGTTGTCATAGATTTGCCACGAGTTCCAGTTGTACTCCGCGGGAGCTTGCGTACTCACGCCCCCGGTGAAAAACGTCAGTCCCGGTACGCCGATAAACCCTACCGTGTCTCCCGGCACGTATCCAAGGCTAACGTCCGCTGCGAGTGGATTGATGGCCTGACTGCCTGACGGGGCAGCGGCAAACTCGCGGTGATAGCCCAGCCTGAAGGAATTCATCAGCGAGGATCGGAAGACGTGGTTCTCTTCCAGGCTAACCAACTGCCGTCGGGTCCGAGCGAAGATGAGTTTATTATTAAATTCGTCGTTCTG
>Ga0209693_10000817_pt1 | contig 12871 bp, 11 predicted proteins | sample HubBroMetageWRM3_FD_188345 | JGI IMG/M metagenome (GOLD analysis project Ga0209693, IMG submission 188345) | Warmed soil microbial communities from the Hubbard Brook experimental Forest, New Hampshire - Hubbard Brook CCASE Soil Metagenome WRM 3... | ecosystem: Environmental > Terrestrial > Soil...
GTTCATGCGCGACGGCGCCCGCAGCGCCGGGGTCATGCAGGCGGTCGTGAAGAACCTGACCGACGACAACATTCGCGACCTCGGCGCTTATTACGCGGCGCTGCCGCCGCCGCCCGCTCTTGCCGCCAAAAGCGAGGTCGCCATCGATACGGAAAAGGTCATCGGCCTCCTGACATCGCGCCATTGCGACAGTTGTCACAAAGCCGATTTCTCCGGCCAGGGCGAGAGCGCGCGGCTGGCAGGGCAGCGGCCGGAATATCTAAAGAAGGCGCTGGTCGACTTTCGCACCGGAGTGCGGCGCGGGCGCGGGATGGGTGCCATGATCGAGGTGTCGGTCACCCTTCACGACCAGGAGATCGACATGATCGCCGCCTATCTGGCGCGCAAGCCTTGACACTTTCTTTGAATTCCACACATCATCAATGGTCCACCACAAGGGAGAATACCCATGGCCTGGAAAACACCCCGTATTGTCGAGATTGCCGTCGGCATGGAAATCAACTCCTACGCCTGCGCCGACCTGCACCTGTAAGCGCCGCGGCGCCAAAGCCGCGGAATAGGGGAGGACGGCCGCGATGAGGGCCGTCGTCCTGGGGTCTGCCGCCGGTGGCGGGTTCCCCCAGTGGAATTCAAATGCCGAAGCCTGTCGCCGTGCGCGCGCCGGCGAGGCGGGCGTCGTGGCCCGAAGCCAGGCGTCACTTGCCATCAGTGGCGACGGTGAGCGTTGGTTCCTGATCAACGCTTCTCCCGATCTCCGCCAGCAGATCGAAGCGCGCCATATCCTTCAGCCAATCCGCGGCCTTCGCTCCTCGCCGATCGAAGGCGTCATCATCACCGGGACGGACGTCGATGCGATCGCCGGGCTGCTGCATCTGCGGGAGCGTCAGCCTTTCACGATCTACGCCAGCGCGCGCGTGCTCGACGTCCTCGCGGCCAATCCGATCTTCGGCGTTCTGGCCGAGGATTGCGTGTGCCGCGAGGCCGTGCCGCTTGGCCGGCCGTTCGAGCCCCGGCATGTCGATGGCAGCGGAAGCGGGTTCGAAGTCGAATTGTTCGACGTTCCGGGCAAGGTCGCGCTCTATCTCGAGACAGGCGATTCGCCCGACGAGCTTTCAGGCAAACCGGGCGACACGGTCGGCGTGCAGGTGCGCGCGGGCGAGCGGCGGCTGCTTTACATTCCCGGTTGCGCGCAAATGACCGACACCTTGAAGCAACGCCTGGCCGACGCGTCGGTCGTGTTGTTCGACGGCACGCTATGGCAGGACGACGAGATGATCCGCCTCGGGCTCGGTCCGAAGACGGGACGACGCATGGGGCATATGAGCGTGAGCGGCCCCGACGGCACCATCGCCGCGTTCCGCGACATTCCTGTAAAGCGCAAGATCCTCGTCCACATCAACAATTCCAATCCGATCCTGGTCGACGGGTCGACCGAACGCGGCCTTGTCGCGAAGGCCGGCTGGGAGGTGGCCCATGACGGGATGGAGGTCAGTCCATGACGGAGATGAGCCCCCCTGATCGGCCGCGCAGCCCGGACGAGCTTGAAGCGGAGCTGCGCGCCATCGGCGCAGAGCGCTACCATCATCTTCATCCGTTCCATGGGCTGCTGCATGGCGGCAAGCTCACGCGCCAGCAGGTCCAGGCGTGGGCGCTCAACCGCTACTACTATCAGGCGATGATCCCGATCAAGGATGCCCACGCCTTGTCCAAGATGCCGACGGCGGAGCTGCGCCGTGAATGGCGCCGGCGCATCATCGACCATGACGGCGATGCCCCGGGTACCGGCGGCATCGAACGCTGGCTGAAGCTTGCCGAAGGTGTGGGCCTCGACCGTACTTATGTGCAGTCGACCCGAGGCATCCTGCCGGGCACGCGTTTCGCGGTCGAAGCCTATGTCAACTTCGTGCGCGACCGGCCGCTGCTCGAAGGCATTGCCTCGTCGCTGACGGAGATGTTTTCGCCTGGCATCATCGCCGACCGGGTGCGCGGCATGCTGGCCGGCTACCCTTTCGTCACCGAGGAAACGCTGGCCTATTTCACGCCGCGCCTGACGCACGCGCCACAGGACGTGGATTTCGCGCTGGGCTATGTCAAAGCCCATGCGCGGACCCGCGCCGAGCAGGAAGCGGTCCTGGCGGCGCTGCGTTTCAAGTGCGACGTGTTGTGGACGCAATTGGATGCGCTTTATCTTGCCTATGTCGATCCCGCGATGATCCCGCCGGGCGCCTTCGTGCCGGAGTGAATCATGGAACGTCTCGAAGTCTCAGCGACCAGCGTGTTGCGTCTGGCGCCGCACATCGTCTTTCGCTTCGACGACACGCGGCAACGCTGGATCATGATGGCCCCCGAACGGCTGATGCTGCCCGACGAGCAGGCGGTCGAGATCCTGCAGCTCGTCGACGGCAAGACCGGCGTCGGCGCCATCATCGACGCGCTGGCGACGCGCTACACGCAGGCGCCGCGCGAGCTGATCGCCACCGACGTCACCGCCATGCTGCAGGATCTCGCGGACAAGGGATGTCTCGCCGATGCCGCCGCGCATTGACCCACCCCTAGCGCTGCTCGCCGAGCTGACCCATCGCTGTCCGCTCAGCTGCCCGTATTGCTCCAACCCGGTCGAGCTCGAACGGGCGGCCAGCGAGCTCGCCGAAGCGGAATGGCGCCGCGTGCTGGCTGAGGCGGCGTCGCTGGGCGTCCTGCAGGTGCATTTCTCGGGCGGCGAACCGATGGCGCGGCGCGATCTTTTGGCGCTGATCGCCAGCGCGAGCGATCATGGTCTCTACAGCAATCTCATCACCTCGGGCACGCTGGGTGGCGAGCGGGAAATCGCAGCCTTTGCCGCCGCCGGGCTGAAACATGTCCAGCTCAGCTTTCAGGATTTCGAGCCCGTGAATAACGACCGCATCGCGGGCCTCACCGGCGCGCATGCCAGGAAGACCCGCTTTGCATCGGCCGTTCGCGCCGCCGGTTTGCCGCTCACGGTGAACATGGTCGTCCATCGGCAGAATCTGGGCGGCGTGCCCGAGATGATCGACATGGCGCTGGCCCTCGGGGCCCGCCGACTCGAGATCGCCCACGTGCAGTATTACGCTTGGGCGCTCACCAATCGCACAGCATTCCTGCCGAGCCGCCAGCAGCTCGACGAGGCGACGCGTATCGTCGAGGCGGCGCGCGACAGGCTCAAGGGCGTCCTGGCGATCGACTATGTCGTGCCGGACTATCACGGGGTGCGGCCGAAATCCTGCATGAACGGCTGGGGGCGCCAGTTCCTGAATGTCACCCCCTCCGGCAAAGCCGTGCCCTGCCATGCTGCCGAGAGTCTGCCGGGCCTCGTCTTTCCGTCGATCCGAGACGGCAATCTTGCGGACATCTGGTACCGCTCCGATGCCTTCAATCGATTTCGCGGCACCGACTGGATGGCCGAGCCGTGCCGCAGCTGCGACCGGCGCGAGATCGACTGGGGCGGTTGCCGCTGCCAGGCCTTTCTGCTGGCCGGCGATGCCGGCCGCGCCGATCCGGTGTGCGCGCTGTCGCCCGACCACGGCGTGGTCGAGGCCGCACTGCATCAGGCGGAAAGCGCGCCACCTGCATTCGTCTATCGCCATTTCAGTTGAGGATGGCTGATGGCTCGGCGATCGAAGAAGACCGGCCGCTTGGGCGAGGGAATACAGATCGCCAGACTGTTCGACAATGGCCAAAGCCAGGCGGTGCGGTTGCCCAAGGAGGTTCGCTTCGAGGGCGACATGGTGTATGTGAAGCCGATTGCTGGCGGCGTCATGCTCCTCTCCAATGCCGCCCCCTGGGCGTCGGTCGTCGACGCCTATGAGCTCGCCGACCCGAAGCATCCGATCAAACGGCACAAGCCGCCGGTTCAGAAGCGCTCCTTCAGATGGCGCTGACTACCTTCATGATTCGAACGTCTGCGCATAGGCGCTTCTAGAGCAGATCCGAAACGGTGAAACCACACCGCCTCACCCTGGGGAGGGCGCGAAGCGCCCGTCTCGAAGGGGCGGCAAAACCCTGACTGCGTCCCACCCTTCGAGACGCACCGCTCCGCGGCGCTCCTCAGGGTGAGGTGTTTCTGTGGAAAGGGAAGACGCTCCAGTGGCATGTGCGCCGATAGACAGGATTGCCTACCGCCGGTAGGACAGGTGGATCCGATGCGCAGCGGGGGCGGCGATGATCGACACCGAGAGCGGCAGGGCGCAGACGCTGCGATTCGCGATCGATCTCATCGTCCGACTGACGCTACTGGCCGGTATCGTCTACGGCAGCGTGCTGCTCCTCAGCCCGATCGCCGGGATGCTGCTGTGGTCGGCGATACTGGCGGTCGCCGCCCATCCCCTGTTCGTGCTGCTGCGCCGGCGCCTGCATCTGTACAACGCCTTGGCGGCCGCCGTGCTGTCGCTCCTGATGCTGGTGCTGCTGTTCGTCCCCGTGGCGGTCTTGGGGGCTTCGATCGTGGACACGATCGATCAGTATGCCCGGCACCTGCTCGCGGGCGGGGCACTGCTGCCGCCGCCGCCGGAGGCCCTGCGCGACTTGCCCCTGGTCGGCGAGCGCGTCTACGATTTTTGGCTCGACGCGTCGAAGAACGTCCATGCCTTGCTGTCGGCCCATGTCGGACAGATCGCGTCGGTCGGACGATGGATGGCCGGCATCGCCGCCGGCGTGGCGCTCGAATTGCTGCAGTTTGCCGCCGCGATCGTCGTTGCCGGCGTCGTGCTCGCCTATTCCGAACGCCTGGCGAAAACCGCCCGCCGCCTCGCCGAACGGATCGCCGGACCGCGCGGCGGGCATTTCCTCGAGATCGCCGCATCGACCATCCGCAATGTGGCGAACGGCGTGATCGGCATCGCCTTGCTGCAAGCGGCACTGCTGGGCCTTGGCATGGTGGTGGCCGGCATTCCCTTCGCCGGTGCCATCACCTTCGTCGCCCTGGTCCTGGCGATCGTGCAGATCGGTCCGAACCCGGTGATGATTCCGGTCATCATCTGGGCCTGGAGTGCGCTGCCGGTGAGCGTCGCCGCGATCTACACGGTTTACACCGTGCCGCTGCTCCTGCTCGACAATGTGCTGCGGCCACTGGTCATGGCGCGCGGCTTGCAGACACCCATGGTCGTCGTCGTGGCCGGCGTGATTTGTGGCACCCTGACCGGCGGGCTGATCGGCCTGTTCGTCGGCCCGATCGTTCTGGCAGTGTTCTACGACCTCGTCCGGGCATGGCTCGAGGCGGAGCAGCCGGCGGTCGAAGAGAGCAGCATGGAGTGAGCGATGTGGTTTGTCTTCGAAGCCGAGTATGCGACCGAGAATGGACGGGCCAACTGGAACAGGCCGGTGCCCGAGACCATGGTCTGGCACGGCCCTTATGAGACCGGCGCCGAAGCCGACGCTGTCGCGCGTGCCCGCATGTGGGCGAAGATCGATATCTACGCGCACAAGGCGCGCGCAGTGGACATGACTGTCAGGAACTGAGGGCGCGAGGCGCCAATGCGCGGATCTTTCCGTCGTGAGACCCTCAACTCGCTTTGGGAAAGAGGGAATAGACGTTTGCTATTGGATCGAATTTCGGTCGCTGAGGCGTGAAGCCGGCAAGACTCTGAACGATGTCCGCCCTCACCGTCGGCGACTGCCGGTAGTATTGATGGCTGCGGTCGGGGGCATCCAACCACGTGCTTATGTAGTCGTTGACCCCAGTGCAATCGACGAATTCGAAAATATCGGTCGGAAAGGTTTTGGTGTCCGACTTGTTCGCTGGACCATTATAGCCCAGACGATAGTCACCGTTCGCGAGATGGCTCAAGTCCATCAAGATGTCGTCGTTGTTGTAGTAGATCGTGATCTCGCGGCCGACCTTTGGCAGACCGGCCAACCGTCCGTTGTTCGGCGTCATGAAACTGGCCGCATCTTCATCCGCCGCGGCGAGGACGACCTCATCGAAGATCGGGCTGTCGAGGTGATTGTTCATTCCCAGAAAGGTCTGCATGGCGCCGGCCAGCATGTAGTTGCCCATGCTGTGGCACAGCAGGTTCATCCTCTTGGTGCCGAGCTGGTCGATTTCGGTACGCAGGGTTGCCATTTGGCCGAGGAAGTCGCCGAATTGCGCGGCGGATGCGGATGCCGCTGACTGATCCTGGTGATAGTCGTATAGGTCACCTGGAATGTTCGCCATGACGTACTGAGTAGCCGGCCAACTGAACGAGATGATGTCGAAGGTGCTGTTCTTCAGCTTTGAATAGGCCATCCATGTCTGGTTGTAGGCGGCGCGGGTGATCGAGTCCGTGAAGTTGTTGCCGGCGCCATGGACGAAAATCAGGATGTCATTGGTGGAGGCGAAGATCGGGGCGAGATGCTGCGGGCCGAAGTTGCCTTGCACAAGCTTGTCGATGCTGGTGATCTTGCCCGAACTCGGCGCGGTTATGTCGATTTGGTCCACCGTGGCGACGCCGCAATACAAGGCGCCGCCGGCGGCGACAGACCCCGAGCCGAAGGGGGCGAGAGGGTTGCCGCCAACTTGCGGCCTATTGGTGGCGAACAGAATGTCGACCATGGGTTTTCTCCTTATGGTTGGTACGATTATTTACCGAGGAAATCGAAGACTGTTCGGGCCTGATGCGGATCAGCAGCCATTCGCCGAGAGCCATTGTCGCCCCCTTTATCAAGGTAATACATCTGATAGTTGTATATAACAAGGATAGAATATTTTAGAAGATACAATTTTCACGGGCATGCCGGATGAAGCGGCCGGAGGTTTTATGGACCTGAACAGCGCGACGGAGGCTTGAACTAAGTTACCGAAATCTAGACAGGGCGGCGGCGCGAGCGTTGCTCTGCCCACATACTCGCGCCTCGATGCTCGTCAGAGATGACAGGCTTCCCTTCCTCTCGTTTGTGCAGGCGGCTGCTGGCAGGTGCCTATCCGGCCACCAGAGCCTTGAGATAGGCTTCCGCGGCGGCCCGGTCCGACGCCGCACCGGCAAAGCCGACATAGCCGTCGGGGCGGACAAGGCGGAGGTCCTTGCCGTCGCCCGAAGCAGGTGCCGCTTGCACGAGCTTCGGAAATTTCGTCGCCAGCGCAGAGACGGCGTCGGCTGGGCCGATGGCGGTGAACCGCGCCTTGCCTGGATCGGCCGGCAGGCGATCCGGCCAGCGCTCGCCGGCCTTGCGCGTGCCGGGGTGATGCGCGCCCGCGACCGTCAAAGGGCTCTCGGGATAGCCGATGTCGAGCTCCGCCAGCAGGTTGGCGACGCGATGCCCGAGTTGCGGAAAGCCCAGCGCGAATTTCACCACGGTGTTGCGCAGGCCTTGGACGATCGGGTTGCGGATGATGGCGGCGTCGGTCAAACGGCTGGCGTTGCGCAGCACCATGTCGCCCACGGCGCTGCGCTCGACGGAGTAGCTGTCGAGCAGCGAAGGCTTGCAAACGCCGCCGATCACCAGGCTGAGCTTCCAGGTGAGGTTGAAGGCGTCCTGCATGCCGGTGTTCATGCCCTGGCCGCCGGCCGGGCTGTGGATGTGGGCGGCGTCGCCGGCCAGGAAGGCGCGGCCGCTGTCATATTTCGAGACCTTGCGCTCGTTGATGCGAAACGCCGCAAGCCAATAGGCATCCTTGATGACGATGCCGTCCGTGCCGCGCAGCGTGATGAGGGACTGGATCTCCTGCAGGGTCGGATCGGGACAATGGGCGTCGCCCTGGGCCGGTCCGAGGTCGGCGATGACCCGCCACCGTCCCTCAGTGATCGGGAAGAAGGCCAGGATGCCATCCTTGTGCCAGAAGATGTGCAGCTGGTCCCCGGGATCGAGACCCGTGATGTGGCCATCCGCCAGATACCAGTCGCTGGGCTGTGTCGTGCCGTCGAAGGTGAAGCCCAGCCCGTGCCGGACGGTCGAATGGGCGCCGTCGCAGCCGACCAGCCAGTCCGCCGTCAGCGTCTCGCTCTCGCCGCTCGCCTTGCGCAGCACGGCCTGAACCTGATTGCCCTGGTCGGTGAAGCTCTCCAGCGCCACGGTGCGCTCGACCTTCACGCCGCGCTTGGCGAGCTGCTCCTCGAGGACACGTTCGGTGTCGCTCTGGGGGATCATCAGCGCGTAGGGGTAGGGGCTGTCGATGTCGTCGAGGCTGACTCGCGCGATGACGTCCTTGCCGTTGGACATCTGGGCGCCATGCACCTGCATGCCGGCCGCCAGGAAGGGCTCGACGTAGCCGGCATGGTCGAACAGCTCCAGAGTGCGGCTCCACAGCACCAGGGCTTTCGACTTGTCGGTTCTTTCGGCTGATTTGTCGACGATGCGGACCGAAATGCCGTAGCGCGTCAGCTCGTTCGCCATCGTCAAGCCGATGGGGCCGGCTCCTGAGATGAGGACGTCTACCTTCGCCATCGATGCTCTCCCACCATCTACCCGTCGTCCTGAGCGACGCGAAGGACCTCATCGCCGCTTGCCAAGGGCATGAGATCCTTCGCTTCGCTCAGGATGACAGAAACGTTAAAGCGCCTTCAGGGCCTGCAGCACCTCGTCGACATGGCCGGGCACCTTCACCTTGTGCCAGACCTTGGCGACGGTGCCGGTCTTGTCGATCAGGAAGGTGGCGCGCTCGATGCCCATGTACTTGCGGCCGTAGAGGCTCTTCTCCACCCAGGTGCCGTACTTCGCGCAGATCTTGCCGTCTTCGTCCGACACCAGCGGGAAGGTGAGGCTGTATTTCTTCTTGAACTTGTCGTGCTTCTCCACGCTGTCCTTGGAGACGCCGATCACCTGTGCCTTGACCTTGGAAAAGTCGGGCAGGGAGTCGCGAAAGCCGCAGGCCTCGGCGGTGCAGCCCGACGTGTCGTCCTTGGGATAGAAGTAGAGCACGACCGGCTTGCCGCGCAGGTCCGACAGTTTCAGCTTCTTGCCGCCGTCGGTGGCGGCGGTGAAATCCGGTGCTTTCTTTCCTTCTTCGACGCTCATAAGTCGCTCCCTTTGCCCTCGCTCCTCGGTTTCCAGCCGGCGACGCGCGCCGGCCCCTCGACGATGCGTCGGTATATAGCACGCACCGCTTGCGTCTCCGCCTCTATGCGCGCCAGCAATTCGCCGATGTCGCGCGCGCCCTCGGTCGCCGCGATCAGGCGCTGTTGGCCCTCCGGCGCCCGGGCCTCGTCGAACGCCGCCTCGTCGCCGTTCAGGGTGAGTCGCAGCAGGCTCTGTACATCCGAGAAGAGCGTGCGGGCGGCGCGCAGCCGCTCGGCGTCGCCTGGCGCCAAAAGGCCGGCCGCCGCCGTGCGGCGCAGCATCTCGGCGGGATGGGGGTCGAGCAGGTCGGGCCGCTTCGCGGCGTGGCGCAGCGCCAGGTACTGCGCCACGAAGTCGATGTCGAACAGGCCGCCGGGCAGGTGCTTGAAGTCCCACGGGCTCTTCGCCGGCATGTGACGGGCGATGCGGTCGCGCATGTCGGCCACGTCGCGCACCAGTGCCGCAGGATCGCGCGGCCGGCAGAGCGTCGCCTTGACGATGCCCGAAAGCCGCTCGGCCAGGCCCGGCGGTCCGTGGATCACGCGGGCGCGCGTGAGCGCCATCTGTTCCCACGTCCAGGCCGATTGCGCATGGTAGCTCTCGAAGCCTTCGAGCGAATTGGCGAGCGGTCCGGCGCGGCCGGAAGGGCGCAGCCGCATGTCGACCTCGTAGAGCCCGCCCTCGTTGGTGTGGGCGGTGAGCGCCGTCACGATCTTGGCGCTGAGCCGCGTATAATACTGGGTCGCCGGCAGCGGCTGAGGACCGTCCGACGTCTCGAGACCGGAGGGAATGTCGTAGACGAAGATCAGGTCGAGGTCCGACGTTGCCGACATCTCGCGGCTGCCGAGCTTGCCCATGCCCAGCACGGCCAGCCGCTGGCCGCCGAAGCCGCCATGCACCTCGGCGAAGCGCTGCTCGACCCGATCGCACAGCGCGGCAATCGTGGCGGCCGCGATATCGGAGTAGGCGAGGCCCGCGTCGGCCGGCCGTACGATCGCCTCGAGCTGCTGGACGCCCACCTGGAAGCGCCGGTCGTTGGCCCAGCGTCGCGCCAGATCGAGGATGTCCTGCTCGTGATCGACCTTGGCCAGTTGCGCCGTGAGGTCCTCCGCCATTTCAGTCGCCGAGGGCAGCGGATGGTAAAAGGCGGGCGACAGCACCGAATCGAGGAGCTGGGTGCGGCGCGCGAGAAGGGCGGCGAGGCCCGGAGCGCTGCCCATGATCGCCGCGACCAGCTCGAGCAGCGCGGGGTTGGCCTTGAACAGGGAGAAGAGCTGGATGCCGGCCGGCAGGTTGCCGAGGAAGAGATCGAAGTTCAGCAGCGCCTGATCCGGCGCGGCGGTCGAGCCCAGCGCCTTCAGCAGACCGGGCATGAGCTCGGTCAGGAGCTCGCGGGCGCGCGCCGTCGCGGTAGCGCGGTAGCGGCCGTGATGCCAGCGCCGCACCATGCCCGCCGCGGCCGAGGGGTCGCGAAAGCCCAGGGTCGCCAGGGTCTCGAGCGTGCCCGGATCGTCGTCGGTGCCGGTGAACACCAGGTTGCCACCTGGGCCGGCCAGGCTCGGCGCCTCCTCGAACAGCCTTGCGTAGTGGCTTTCCACGCAATGCAGGCGGTCGAGCAGATCCTTCTGGAAGGATTGGGAATTAGGGTAGCCCAGGAAGGTGGCAATCGCCGCCACGCCCGATTCGTCGTTGGGCAGGCTGTGGGTCTGATGGTCATGGACCATCTGCAGGCGATGCTCGACCCGGCGCAGGAAGCCGTAGGCCTCGATCAGCTCGTCCGCCGCCGCCGCCGCGACATGGCCAGCAGCGGCCAGGGCACGCAGCGCCTCGCAGGTCCCGCGCAGCCTGAGCGAGGGATTGCGGCCGCCGAAGATGAGCTGCTGGGTCTGGGCGAAGAACTCGATCTCGCGGATGCCGCCGCGCCCCAGCTTGACGTTGTGGCCCAGCACCTTGACCGCGCCGCCGCCGCGATAGGCGTCGATCTGGCGCTTGATCGAATGGATGTCGTGGATGGCCGCGAAATCGAGATGCTTGCGCCAGATATAGGGCGTGAGCTCGGCCAGGAAGGCCTCACCGACGGCAAGGGTGCCGGCCATCGGGTGCGCCTTGATCATGGCCGCACGCTCCCAGTTCTGGCCGACACTCTCGTAGTAGAGCTCGGCCGCCTGCACCGACATGGCCAGCGGCGTCGAGCCTGGGTCGGGACGGAGCCTCAAGTCGGTGCGGAAGATGTAGCCGTCGGCCGAGGTCTCCGACATGAGCTGCACCAGCAGCCGTGCGCCGCGCACGAAATGTCGCGACAGAAGCTCGTTGCCGGCGAGCGCCGGCGCGTCGCGGTCGTAGAGCAGGATGAGGTCGATGTCGCTCGAGTAGTTGAGCTCGCCGGCGCCGAGCTTGCCCATGCCGAGCACGGTGAGCGCTGCCGCCTCGGGATCGCCGCCGATGGCGAGCTGTCCGTCGCGTGCCAGCTGGAGCAGGATCGAATCGGTGAGAGCGCCCAGGCAGCCCGCGGCGAAGGCGCTCAACTCACCGGTCACCTTGTCGAGCGGCCAGACGCCGGCGATGTCGGCGACGGCAACATTGAGCGCCAGGCGGCGCTTGAGCTGGCGCAGGCTCGTCGCCACCGCGGCGGGCGGCGCGCCGGCGCGTGCGGCGGCACGCACGGCATCGAGCTCGGTCGCGAGGTCCGAGCCAATGGCATCGGGCCCGCGACGCCATAGATCGGTCATAAAAACCGGGTTCTGTAGGGCTGTCTCGGTCAAATACGGGCTGTTGCCGAACAGGGCATCGAGCAGGGCCACTTCAGTTGGATCGTCGGGCCGCGCCGCCTTCTCGTTCCATCGCGTCCACGCCACGTCCCGCTGCTCTGGGTCGTGCGGTCGCGGCAGGCGAGTGGTCGAAAGCCAAGACATGCGATGCGTCGGTCGGGTAAGTTGTTGCAATCTGGCGGCACGCTCGCCCAAGCGTGTCGCCATCGTCAAGAAGTTGAAAGTATCGGCCTTGGTCAAGCGAACTTATCGGGTGTGTGCACGCGTAGCGGCCGGTGTCAGCCTCGCCCTGGTCGTGCTCATTGTGGTAGTCGGGCTTCGCTTGATGGCCGGCCCCGTCGACCTCGACTTCCTGAAGGCGCGGATCGTCGAGGCGGCCGATGTGCCGGGCAACGACATCACGCCCGATGCCGACCGCATTTCCCTGGAATGGGGCGGGCTCGGCGAGCCGATGCGGCTGGTCTTCACCGGGCTGCGCTTCACCAACGGCCAGAACCAGGTGATTGCCACGGCGCCCAAGGCCGCGCTCACCTTCGACCCGCGCAGCGTTTTCCAGGGCATGCTGCTGCCGACCTCGATCACCATCGAGCGGCCAACCATCGAAGCGGAGATCGACCGCGAAGGCGGCATGATGCGCCGTATCTTCGCCGATTCGGACTCGAAGTCGCAGGGCGAGGCGGTGGCGATCCTGGTCGAGCAGCTGCTGGCTGAACCCAACTACGAGTCGCTGATCGGCCAGCTCGATACGGTCAAGATCGAGCAGGCGAAACTCACGCTGCGCGATACCAAGACCGGCATCACCTGGGTCGCCCCGGCGGCGCGCGCCGAGCTCAAGCGCGACGCGACGGGCGTCAGTATATCGGCCGATGCGCGTTTCAGCAGCGGTGGCGATCCGATCAACGTCTCCCTGACCGGCGCCTATGCGCGCGACCGCAGCCGGTTCTCGGTCGATGCCAATGTCGATGGCCTCAAGCCCTCGATGTTCGCCGACCTGTCGCCCGATGCGGTGCTGCTGCGCGGCCTCGACATCGCGCTGTCGGGCCGGCTGCACATCGAAGGCGACGGGAAGGGTGACGTGCGCAACGTGGCCATCGACGTCACCGGCGGCAATG
>Ga0209693_10000819_pt1 | contig 12867 bp, 12 predicted proteins | sample HubBroMetageWRM3_FD_188345 | JGI IMG/M metagenome (GOLD analysis project Ga0209693, IMG submission 188345) | Warmed soil microbial communities from the Hubbard Brook experimental Forest, New Hampshire - Hubbard Brook CCASE Soil Metagenome WRM 3... | ecosystem: Environmental > Terrestrial > Soil...
GCGCCGCAAGGCGCGAATAAGGTGTTGCTTAAGGGGCCCCAAGCAGGGTGCCGCCGGGACGCCTAGCTCCAGATCGTGACGTAGACGGGCGGCCGGAACCGGGACGGCGGAATCCCGGTGGCAGGCGAGCGCATCAGGTGCATCGCCTCGGGGGTGGTCAGGAAGCGGCGCAGGGCGCTGGCGACGGCGCTGCGGCTCTGCCGCTCGAGCAGGGTCGCGTGCCAGGTGCCGGCCACTGGAGTGCCCGGCACCTCGGCCAGGGAGAGCTCGCCCCGGCGCAGCTGCTGCGTGACCAGGTGCTCGACCGCGGGCGCGACGCCCGCACCGTCGGCGGCCGCCGCCCAGGCGGCGGTCTGGTTCGGGAACACCCCGATCCGGCTCTCCGGGATCCGCAGCGCGGCCAGCAGCCGGCCGGTGTCGCTGTCCGGATCGGTGCCCGCCGGGTCCACCAGCCACCGCCATTGCCGGGCGTTGCCCTTCAGCCGGGATTCGCCCGCGGTAACCACGACCAGGCGGTACCGGAAGATCGGCTCGCTGACCACCGGGAGAGCCGGGTCGGGGCTCACGGCCTGGCCGATAGCGACGTCCGCTAGCCGGTTCGCGACGAGCACCGCCATCTCGCTGGTCACCGCCACCCCTGCCGAGACCTCCACCACACCTGGAAACCTGCGGGTAAACGCCTCCATCAGCGGGCTGATCACGAACTCGGCCAGCGTGGACGTGGCGACCACCCGCAGCTGCTCCGGAGCACCCTGCGCGGCGCGGACCTGGGCGTGTGCCTCGGCGCCGAGCACCACGATTTGCGACGCGGTGGCCAGCAGCCGGGAGCCGCCGGCGGTCAGCGTCATGCCCGTGGGCCCGCGGCTGACCAGCTGGTCGCCCAGGTGCAGCCGCAGCGCCGACAGTGCCTGCGACACGGCCGACTCGCTGACCCCGAGCGCGTTCGCGGCGGCGGTCACCGAGCCGAGGCGTGCCACCAGTACGAAGGCGTTGAGCTGGGTCAGGGTCATGACGTTCCCAGTATTACGCAGCGCCGCGCCTGGCCAGCGCCACCGAAGCCCAGGCTCGTGTCGCGGGCGGGCCGGGGCCGGCCTGGCCTACGGCCCGTAAACTCGTGGCACGAGGGAGGGTCCATGCAGGTTCCGGCGTACGTCGAGTACGAGAAGGCAACCAGCGTGGACCATGCCCTCGCGCTGCTTGCCAGGTTCGGGCCGGAAGCCCGGATCCTGGCCGGGGGGCACAGCCTGATCCCGATGATGAAGCTGCGGCTGGTGCAGCCGGAGACGCTGATCGACATCAACGGCCTCAGCGAGCTCTCCTACGTCGATGTCGCCGGCGGCGAGCTGCGGATCGGCGCGCTGACCAGGCACGCGCAGCTGCTCGACTCGGCGGTCGCCGGCCAGCACTTCGCGATCCTGCACGACGCCGAGCGGGTCATCGCGGACCCCGTGGTGCGCAACTGGGGCACGATCGGCGGGTCGCTGTGCCAGGCCGACCCGTCCGAGGACCTGTCCGGGACGTTCGCGGCGCTAAAGGCCAGCATGATCATCCGTGGGCCTGACGGCGTCAGGACCGTGTCGGCGCGGGAGTTCCACACCGGGCCGTACGAGACCGTCGTGGCCCCCGGCGAGATGCTGACCGAGATCAGCATCGCGATCAGGCCCGGCTGCGGCAGCGCCTACGAGAAGGTGGGCCGCCGCGTGGGTGACTGGCCGATCGGCGCGGCCGCGGCCGTGGTCTGGCTGGACGGTGCGGGCGGGCCGGGCGAGGGCGGGCCGGGTGGGGAGAAGATCGCCGAGGCCGGGCTCGGCCTCACCGCACTCGGCGCCCGGAACTTCGCCGCGGCCGAGGCGGAGGAGTTTCTGCGCGGCGCCCCCGCCGCCGAGGAAACCTTCGCCGAGGCGGGCAGGATCGCCGAAGAGAACTGCAACCCGGTCTCCGATCAGCGCGGTCCTGCCGACTACAAGCGTCACCTGGCCAGGGAGCTCACCGTGCGGGCGCTGCGCCGTGCATCTGATCGAGCGAGAGCCGCATGCAGATCACGGTGAACGTGAACGGCGCCGACTACTCGCGCGACGTCGAGGCCCGGCTGCTGCTGATCCACTTCCTGCGCGACGACCTCGGACTCACCGGGTCGCACTGGGGCTGCGACACGTCGAACTGCGGGGCCTGCGTGGTCTGGCTGGACGACACCCCGGTGAAGTCCTGCACCGTGCTGGCAGCCATGGCGGACGGGCACCGGGTGCGGACCGTGGAAGACCTGGCCATGAAGGGGGAAGGGGCGGGGGGTGGGGGCCGGCTGGACCCGATCCAGCTGGGCTTTGCCGAATGCCACGGGCTGCAGTGCGGCTTCTGCACCCCGGGCATGATGATGACCTCCCGGTGGCTGCTCGATCGCAACCCCGACCCGTCCCCGGAAGAGATCCGCGAGGCGCTGTCCGGGCAGATCTGCCGCTGCACCGGGTACGAGAACATCGTGCGGTCGGTCCTCTGGGCGAGCAAGCACCGGGACGGGACGCCTCCGAGCGCGGAGGCCGACGAATGACCGAGCCAGTCACCCGCCGGGAACACACCGCATACGGGCCGGTCAAGCGCAAGGAAGACGCCCGTTTCATCCGCGGTCAGGGCAACTTCACCGACGACATCCAGCTTCCCGGCATGCTGCACGGCGCGGTCCTGCGCAGCCCGCTTGCGCACGCCAGGATCGTCTCGATCGACACCCTGGCCGCCGAGTCCCACCCCAAGGTCAAGGCCGTGATCACCGGGGAGACGCTCGAGGAACGCAGGCTGGCCTGGATGCCGACCCTGTCCCAGGACGTGCAGGCGGTCCTGGCCACCGACAAGGTGCGCTTCCAGGGGCAGGAGGTCGCGTTCGTCGTCGCCGAGGACAGGTACTCGGCCCGCGACGCGCTGGAGCTGATCAACGTCGAGTACGAGCAGCTTCCCCCGGTGATCGACGCCACCACGGCGCTCGACGCAGACACCCCGGTGATTCGCGACGACCTCGCGGGCAAGCAGGACAACCACATCTTCGACTGGGAGGCGGGCGACAAGGCGGCCACCGACGCGGCGTTCGCCAGCGCCGACGTCGTCGTGGCCCAGGACATGCTGTACCCGCGGTCGCATCCGGCGCCGCTGGAGACCTGCGGCGCCATCGCCGACTTCAGCGAGGTGGCGGGCCAGCTCACGGTGTGGACCACGAGCCAGGCCCCGCACGCACACCGGACCCTCTACGCACTCATGCTCGGCCTGCCCGAGCACAAGATCCGGATCATCTCGCCGGACATCGGCGGCGGGTTCGGCAACAAGGTGCCGATCTACCCGGGGTACCTGTGCGCGATCGTCGGCTCCATGATCACCGGCAAGCCGGTCAAGTGGTTCGAGGACCGTTCCGAGAACCTGATGTCCACGACGTTCGCACGTGACTACCACATGCACGGCGAGATCGCCGCGACCTCCGACGGCACGATCCTCGGCCTCCGGGCGCGCGTGCTTGCCGACCATGGCGCGTTCAACGGGAGCGCGCAGCCGTCGAAGTTCCCGGCCGGGTTCTTCCACATCTTCACCGGCTCCTACGACCTGCGGGCCGCGCACTGCGAGGTCACCGGCGTGTACACGAACAAGTCGCCGGGCGGGGTCGCCTACTCCTGCTCGTTCCGGATCACCGAGGCGGTGTACCTGGTCGAGCGGATGGTCGACCTCCTCGCGCTCACGCTCGACGTGGATGCTGCGGAACTTCGGATGAAGAACCTGCTGCGCCCCGAGCAGTTCCCGTACACCTGCCCGACCGGATGGGAATATGACTCGGGCAACTACCCGCGGGCGCTGCAGGTCGCGATGGACATCGCCGATTACCCGGAGCTGCGCCGCGAGCAGGCGGAGAAGCGGGAACGCGGCGAGTACATGGGCATCGGGCTCAGCTTCTTCACCGAGGGCGTCGGCGCCGGCCCGCGCAAGCACATGGACATCCTCGGACTCGGCATGGCGGACGGCGCCAGCCTGCGCGTGCATCCAACCGGCAAGGCCGTGCTCAGCGTGTCCTGCCAGACCCAGGGCCAGGGGCACGAGACCACGTTCGCGCAGATCGTGGCCCACGAGCTGGGCCTGTCCCCGGACGACGTCGACGTGGTGCACGGGGACACCGACCGGACGCCGTTCGGGCTCGGCACCTATGGGTCCCGGTCGACCCCGGTCTCCGGCGCGGCCGCCGCCGTGGTCGCGCGCAAGGTCCGGGAGCGGGCGAGGATCGTCGCGTCCGCGATGCTCGAGGTGTCCCCGGACGACCTGGAGTGGTCCGGCGACCGGTGGCAGGTGCGCGGTGACCCCGAGAAGGCCCGAAACATCGCCGAGATCGCGATGGCCGCCCACGGCGCCATCGAGCTGCCCGACGGCGTCGAGGGCCACCTCGACGCGGAGACCGTGTACAACCCGCCGAACCTCACGCACCCGTTCGGCGCGTACATCTGCGTCACCGACGTGGATCCGGGCACCGGCCAGGTGCAGATCCGGCGGTTCATCGCGGTCGACGACTGCGGCGTGCGGATCAACCCGATGATCGTCGAGGGACAGGTGCACGGCGGGCTCGCCGACGGGGTCGGCATGGCCCTGATGCAGGTCATTGCGTTCGATAGCAACGGCAACTGCCTGGGTGGCTCGTTCATGGACTACCTGCTGCCAACCACGATGGAGTGCCCGTCGTGGGAGCTCGGTGCGACTGTGACGCCGTCGCCACACCACCCGATCGGCGCCAAGGGCGTCGGCGAGTCGGCCACCGTTGGCTCACCGCCCGCGATCGTGAACTCGGTGCTCGACGCGCTCAGGCCGTTCGGGGTGCGGCACGCCGACATGCCGCTCACCCCTGCATGCGTGTGGACCGCGATCCAGGGCCGCAGCCTGCGCAGCGACCTGGCGGTCCCGTGACCCGCGGTCCGGTGGCCCGCGGTCCGGTGGCCCGCGGTCCGGTGACGCGAGCAGCCTCCTGCCTGCAGCATCATGGAGTAATGCACAATTTCCGTGGCCCCTGGTGCGATCCCGGATGAGCGGCCTGGCAGAGCGGCTGCCCGACGTGGACTCGCTGCTGAGCACCCTCGACGCCGAGGATTACCTGGCTGACCCCCCGCTGGGCACCGCACTCTTCCTGGCGGCCCGGATGGGCCAGCCGCTGCTGCTCGAGGGAGAGCCGGGCGTCGGCAAGACCGAGGCGGCGAAGGCCCTGGCCGGCGCGATCGACACGCCGCTGATCAGGCTGCAGTGCTATGAGGGCCTGACCTCGGCGGAGGCGCTGTACGAGTGGAACTACCCCCGGCAACTGCTGGCGATCAGGCTGGCCGAGGCCAGGCACGAGACACCGCGCGAGGCGGACCTGTTCGGCCCGGAGTACCTGCTCGCCCGGCCGCTGCTGGCCTCGATCGAGCACCAGGGCCCGCGGCCGGCGGTGCTGCTGATCGACGAGATCGACCGGGGCGACGACGAGTTTGAGGCGTTCCTCTTCGAGCTGCTGGCCGAGTCCGCGGTGACGATCCCCGAGCTCGGCACCATTCGGGCGAAGTTCCCCCCGGTGGTGGTGCTGACCTCGAACCGGACCCGCGACCTGCACGACGCGCTGAAGCGGCGGTGCCTGTACCACTGGATCGACTACCCGGGCATCGACCGGGTCGCCGAGATCATCCGGCGCCGGGTCCCCGGAGCCGCCGCGTCGCTGGCCGGCCAGGTCGCGAACGGCGTCTCGCGGCTGCGCGGCCTGGACCTGGCCAAGCCCCCGGGCGTGGCCGAGGCCATCAGCTGGACCGCGGCGCTGCACATGCTCGGAGCCGAGAAACTCGACGAACAGGCGGCGGAGCAGACCGCTGGCGCCGTGCTCAAGTACGCGGAGGACCTGCAGGCCGCGCGTGAAACCGGGTTTGGCGCGCTGGTCACCGGCGATGGCTGACAGCGATCTGGCCGAGGTGGCGGCGCGGTTCGGCGCCGAGTTGCGGCGGGCCGGCCTGCCGGTCGGGCCCGGCCGCAGCGAGCGGTTCGCGCACTCGGTCACGATCGCGCGCCCGCAGACCCTGGATGCCCTGTACCGCTGCGCGCTCGCGACGCTGGTGTCCAGCCGGGACGACATCAACGTGCTGCGCGCGGTGTTCAACCAGGTCTTCGGTGGCGGCCTGGAGGACCCGGTGGGCCGCCGCGCCGCGCCGACCTCCCCGGCGATGCCGTTGCGGCCGCCGGTCACGCCCGAGGACCTGCTGGCCAAGGCCGCCCGGGCGGCGAAATCCCACGTCAGCGACACCCAGTCGGCGCAGACGCCGGACGCTGGCGAGGATGACGCGGACGCGCCCGAGCCGGAGCGAGAGATCGAGCACCGCTACCTGGGCAGCACGGTCGAGCGGCTGGCCGGGCAGGACTTCGCCGAGCTCTCCGAATCCGAGCTGACTCTGCTCGTCGGCCTGATGCGCAGCATCACCCTGGCCGTTCCCATGCGCCGGTCCCGCAGGGAACGCCGCAGGCCGGGAGGGCCGCGCACCGACCTTCGATCAACCCTCAGACAGGCCAGACGGACCGGCGGCTACACGTTCCGGCTCCTGTCGAGAGCCCCGACCCGGCGACCACGGCGGCTGGTCGTGCTGTGCGACATATCGGGGTCGATGGAACCGTACGCGCGTGCCATGATCCAGCTGCTGTACTGCGCCGCCGGGGGCGCCCGGGCAGAGGTGTTCACGTTCGCCACCCGGCTCACCCGGCTCACGCCCGCGCTGTCCCGGACGCTGCCGAGCGTCGCGCTGCAGCGCGCGGGCGAGGCCGCGCCGGACTGGCTCGGCGGGACCAAGATCGGTGCGTCGATCAAGGAGTTCAACGACGTCTACGGCAGGCGCGGGATGGCGCGGGGCGCGATCGTCGTGATCATCTCCGACGGCTGGGATACCGGCGATCCCGAGGTGCTGCGGCGCGAGATGGAGCGGCTGTCGCTGGTCGCGTTCCGGATCGTGTGGGTGAACCCGCGGACCAAGAGCGCCAGCTACCAGCCGCTCGCCGGGGGCATGGCCGCGGCCTGGCCGCACTGCGACGCCGTGGTCAGCGCGCACACGCTCGCCGCGCTCGACCAGCTGGCCGACGCGCTCGCGGACCCGGTCCGCCGCCGCGCGCCAGTCCGCCCCGTCAGCGCCGAGCCGTCCGCAGCCTAAGTTATGGCTTCGCGCTCGGACTTGCGTCGCTTGTGCTTGACCGAGATCCCGCCGAACACGCAGGCGCCCTGGAGCCTGAGCACCGGGGCATCCGGGGCCTCGGATTCGGGCGTTTCGCCCGCGACGTCCCGCCCGCCGAACACGGCGACACCCGAGTCGACGACGCGCATCTCCGGCGGGACCGTGATCGACATCCCGCCGAACACCGAGATGGCCTTTATGGTGATCTCCCCGCCGGGCAGGATCGCGTCGCGCAGGTCGAGGTCGGCGCCGCCGAAGACGGTCACCACCGTGCTGGCCGGCGGGACCCGCCAGCGGCCTTTCCGGGCCGCGCCGCCGAAGATCGCGACGATCGGCCCGCCGTGATAGGAACGCTCGGGCCCCGTGCCGGGTGCCGGGACCGGCGCCGCGGCGGAGGCCGGGACGGGCAGGTCATCCAGCACCGGCACCAGGTCCGCCTGGGTCTTGGCCGCGTAGATCGAGTCGAGCCGCTCCGAGTGCTCCTCCGCGGTCAGCCGGCCCTCGGCCAGCGCCTCGTTGAGCACCGACGCGGCGCGATCCCGGTCCGCGTCGGACGCGCGCAGCCGGGAATTTGAGTTGAAGGCCTGGGGGTCCATCCAGCTATTGTCGGGCGCGGAGCCGCATCGTGGATAGGGGACCAGGTGGGCCACATCGAGGTCGGGCACGTGACCCACACCCTTCCCGACGGGCGGGTGCTCCTTGACGACGTCTCGTTCCGGGTCGGCGACGGGATGATCGCCGCGCTCGTCGGGCCGAACGGCGCGGGAAAAACCACGCTCATGCGGCTGGCCGCCGGGGACCTGACGCCGCAGTCCGGATCGGTCAGCTCCAGCGGCGGCATCGGCGTCATGCGGCAGTTCATCGGCGGTATCCGGGACGACTCGACCGTGCGTGACCTGTTGCTGTCGGTCTCGGCGCCCCGGGTGCGGGAGGCCGCAGCCCAGCTTGACGCCGCCGAGATCGTGATGATGGAACGCGACGACGAGCGGGCCCAGCTGCGCTACGCGGCGGCGCTGGCCGAGTGGGGAGATGCAGGCGGGTACCAGGCCGAGGTGCACTGGGACTCCTGCTGCGTCGCCGCGCTGGGCGTGCCGTATGACCGGTGCCGCTGGCGCGAGACGGCGACCCTGTCCGGTGGCGAGCAGAAACGGCTCGTGCTCGAGTCCCTGCTCCGGGACCGGACCGAGGTCCTGCTGCTGGACGAGCCGGACAACTACCTGGACGTGCCCGGCAAGCTCTGGCTCGAGGAGCAGCTCGCCGTGACCGCTAAGACCGTGCTGCTGGTCAGCCACGACCGCGAGCTGCTGGCGAACTGTGCCAAGCGGATCATCACCGTGGAGGACCGCAACGTCTGGGTGCATGGCGGCGGGTTCGCGACCTACGCGCAGGCGCGCCGGGACCGCAACGAGCGGCTCGACGAGCTTCGCCGCCGCTGGGACGAGGAACACGAGAAGCTGAAGCAGCTGGTGCGGATGTACCGGCAGAAGGCGTCGTACAACTCGGACATGGCCTCCCGGCTGCAGGCCGCGGTGACCCGGCTGCGCAAGTTCGAGGACGCCGGGCCGCCCGAGCTGGCCCCCCGGGAGCAGAACGTGAAGATGCGGCTGCGCGGCGGGCGCACCGGCAAACGGGCGGTGATCTGCGAGAACCTCGAGCTCACCGGGCTGATGCACCCGTTTGACCTCGAAGTCTGGTACAGCGAGCGGGTCGCCGTGCTCGGCTCCAACGGGTCCGGCAAGTCGCATTTCCTGCGGTTGCTCGCCGGTGAGCAGGTGCAGCACACCGGCGTGGCCAGGCTCGGGGCGCGGGTGGTTCCGGGGCTTTTCGCCCAGACGCATGCCCGGCCGGACCTGGCTGGCCGGACCGCTCGGGAGATCCTGATGACCTCCCATGCGATGCTGCCCAACGAGGCCATGTCGGCACTGGCCCGGTACGAACTGCAGGCCAGCGCCCAGCAGCCGTTCGAGACCATGTCCGGCGGGCAGCAGGCGAGGCTGCAGATCCTGCTGCTCGAGCTGGCCGGGTCCACGTTGCTGCTTCTCGACGAGCCGACCGACAACCTCGACCTGGCCAGCGCCGAGGCGCTGCAGGACGGCCTGGAGTCGTACTCGGGCACGGTGCTCGCTGCCAGCCACGACCGATGGTTCGCCCGCTCTTTCGACCGGTTCGTGGTTTTCGGCGCAGATGGCGACGTGTATGAGGCGCCGGAGCCCGTCTGGGACGAGGCCCGCGTGGACCGGCCGCGCTAACCGCGCACTTGCTAGGCTTGCCGAATCATGGAACTTGGCTATCGGACGGCCGGTTCCGCGGTAGCCAAGGTAGAGGGGTGCGCGCCCGTGAAGAAGCTGCTGTTGCTGGCCGTCGTCGCGGCCGGAGTCTTCGCCGTATGGCGGAAGGTGCAGGCAGACCGCGCTGAGCTTGACCTGTGGACCGAGGCGACAACGGACGACGACTAGCTTCGCCCAGGCCCGGCCGTGTCAGCGCGCGAAGGTGATCAAGCGAGCGGCGCGATACCGGTCTCGCTGGTGTGCTGTGGCCTGATTGGCACGGTCGTCACCGACGGCGGCATGGTGGACCGGGCATACGCCGAGGCCATCGCCACGCAGGGGGTCGTGACCGGCACCGCCGCGTACGCCCGGTGCATGGCACAGGTGCACCAGGAGCGAGGGCGGTCCACGGTAGACGTCCTGCGGACGATGTTCCCTGACAGCGAGGCCCGGGGGCAGGCCGCGCACCTCGCGCTCGACCGCTCCTTCTGCGACGCAGTCGGCCGCATGGGCGCGACGCCAGCACCAGGAGCCGCGGCCGCCATGGAGCAGCTGGCCAGCGCCGGCATTCGGATCTGCGTGACCACCGCCTTCTCCCGGCGGGTGATGAACGTGGTCTTGGACACCCTTAGCTGGTGGGACCGCATCGACCTGGCGCTGTCTCCCGACGACGTGCCCAGAGGCTCGCCAATGCCGGACCTGGTCCTGGCAGCGATGCTCCGGCTCGGCGTGACCGACGTGCGCGAGACGGCGGTCGCGTACGACACACAAACCGGCATCCTTTCCGGGCAGCGAGCCGGGGCCGGCATCGTCGCCGGAATCCTCGGCGGAACGCACAGCGGGGAGCGGCTCCGGCAGGCCGGGGCCACCCACCTGATCCACGGCATCGCCGAGCTGCCGGAGCTGCTGATCGGCGCTCGGAGCCAGGTCCAGGATCAGGCGCCGCCGGCCGCGCCCGCAGTGGCGGACGCCGCCGAGGAGGTCACGCAGACCCATCGGCCCGGCGGGTCCGGCGGCCGGATGGCGGGGTAGCGGGGCGTTCGGGCCCATGGCCGCGCTGCGATCAGCGACTCGCGCAGGTACCCTTTAGGGCGGCGCGCAAGCGTTGGGGCTATAGCTCAGCTGGAAGAGCACTTGCTTTGCAAGCAAGGGGTCAGGGGTTCAAGTCCCCTTAGCTCCACAAGCACAGGTTAAAAGGATTTCTCGAACAAACGAGCTGAGCATCTCGCTGTCAACCGCGTACTGCGCCGCGTGGCCAGATCACACGAACGGGCGTGCCGTGCTCGCGGGCATACGCCACTACGTCGGCGGTTCCACCGTAGGCGCGGGCGGGCTGGCCATCCCAAACCGCGTACAGCTCGTCGGCCTGATCAGCCATGGCCTTGCTGGCTTCCATGTGGGATTCAGCCGTTGATTCGGTGAACGGCATGCGATGGACAGCTGTGGCCTGATCGAACAACCTGTCGTACTCAGGATGTGCCTGTTCTGGAAGCCCATCACGGTACTCGTTAGCTGGGATGATCACTTCAAGCTTGCCGCCGAGATCGGTGACCGCGCGGGCGAAGATCTGGTCCGCCCCGTCAGCGAGGCAAGACAAGCCTGTTACGTCCGGCGCATATTTGGCCAGGGCTGCCCGGATGGCTTTGTCTACGAGGTCTGCAGTGGGGCTGGGTAGGCCGCGGTGTCCGGAGATGGCGATGCGGCACCTGCGGGCCGTCACTGCAGGACCGTACGGAATTGGTCGTCGAATTCGCGGACGTATCTGGTCGGCGGTCCGGAGTACTCGCGGCGGAAACGCCGCGCTCGTTCGATGACGCGCTCGGATGAGTAGGTGACGCCCACCCCGAGCGCTTCGCAGGCCAGCCGGAATGCCTCATCGACCCGGTCGTTGTCGCGTTTGGCGGTGCCGTCCTGACAGGCCGCGGTGGCTACGACGAGCATGACGACGGCGCGCTGCTTGGGGGCGGGTTGCGCGGCTGACAAGGACTCGGCGAACGCGGCCAGCGCGTCGGCCGGGCGGGTAAGGCGGACGGCGACCAGAGCGCGGTATCCGGCGAGCTTGGCGTGATCGAATGGGAACACCCACGGCCACGGCGGCGGTTCGGACCGCCGGTCCTGATCGATGGTCTTCGCGGCCCTGCTCAGCGCCCGGGTGGCACCGTCACCGTCGCGGCGTGCGGCTGCCAGGCTCAGAGCCTCGATGGCATCCAGCCACACTCGTGGAGCTGGATGGGGGGTAGCGCCTATCTGCTGGCGGGCAACTGTGATCAGAGTGAGCCCGAACTCGGGGTCGCCGTCGTCGATCTCGAAAACGGCGAGGCTGCCGAGCATGTACCCGGCGAGGAGGTCTCGCCCTGCACGGCGGGCGCGGTCGATCGCCATGCGGTAATAGGCCCGCGCAGTGCCGATGTCGTACATGTCGGCGTGCAGCCAGGCAGCGAATCCTGCTGCCTCGCTGGCCACGGCGGCTACCTCGCTCACGTACGGCGTCTTGTCGGCCCGTGCCAGGAGACGGTTTGTCATCTCTACATGCGCGACGACGCCTCGTGCCAGTTCACGAGCGGATGTGGTGGCATCCAGACGGCGCTGTGCGCCCGTGATCGCCGTCAGGATCGGTGCTGTGGTCTCGTCTACGGCTGACCGCGTGGGCAATGGGACCAGAGCCAGCGCCATGGCCTTGCCAAAGTCCCGGCGTTTCGTCGGATCCTCACCTCCCGGATCACCGAATCGGATGCTCCGGAGTGATCGCGAGATCGCCTGGTCAGAGGGCTGATCTCCACGGCAAGACCCGGCAGCTATCGGGAGGACGCGCTAATTCCGAGACACTCCTCTATCGTGCTGCTTGCTGGGCGCGGATGCTGCCAGGACTTGCAGAACTACGCTTCCGGTGCGCCGACGCACCGTTCGAAGGAAGATAACTGGTAGCCATGAGGAAGATCATTCGTGGCCGTGACAAAGTCCGGCTGTATTTCGGCACGGTTAAGTCCGCGACCGGGGGGCGGCACTTCATGGCCTGGGCAAATTCACGGGAGCACGCCCTAAGCCTGGTGGAAGCCGCGCTCACGGCAACCGAGCCGGTACAAGGCTCTGTCGTCGGGCCGCTCTTGAGTCTGCGTGCCGATGTTATGAAGGCTGGCGTCTATGTTGAGACGAGGCCTGTCCCGAAGACGCCATAAACCCTAGTCAGAGGGTGGGCGGAGTGGCGGGCGGGCGCTGCTCCAGCGCCTGCAGCGCCAGGCGGATGGCGGTGTCGAGCTGGGGATCGCGGCCCGCGGCCCAGTCGTGCGGCGCGATTGTCACCTCGACGTCCGGATCCACCCCGTAGTTGTCCACGCTCCAGCCGAGGCCGGGAAACCACAGGGCGGACGTCGGCTGCGCCACCAAGGTCCCGTCGACCAGAGCGTTGAAATAAC